>Ga0182030_10001690_pt1 | contig 45909 bp, 37 predicted proteins | sample 812S3MmetaG_FD_121299 | JGI IMG/M metagenome (GOLD analysis project Ga0182030, IMG submission 121299) | Permafrost microbial communities from Stordalen Mire, Sweden - 812S3M metaG (Illumina Assembly) | ecosystem: Environmental > Terrestrial > Soil > Wetlands > Permafrost | place: Sweden...
CCAGGCCGAGGTTCGGGTAGCTCTGTTCGACCGTGACCGGCTGGGCCGAACTGGCCCTTTTGGCGAGGATCTCGATGAAGCGGTCCCGCACCGGTATCCGGTCGTTTGCCGGCAGCAGATGCGTGGCGTGGCGATCGCTGGGGCCGGGGGCGGCAGAGGGATCCTCCTCGAGCAGCCGCAGGTAGCGGTCGTCGGTGGCCCGGGACCAGAGGTGGTGGTCGTGGTTCCCCGGGACGAACCGCAGCGCCGGCGCCACCGCGGCGTCATGCTCCCCGGGATGCACGGCCGCGATGAACTGGGAGAAGGTGGCGGAGGCGTCCTCGGGCGCGGTGAGGGCGAGTTCGAACAGGTCCCCCAGCACAATCAACTCCGGGGGATCCTGCCCCGGTTGGCGGAGCGAACGGAGACATTGGCCCAGTGCGGTCAGGACCGGCGAGGGGGCCGAGGCATCGACGCGCTCGCCGTCGGCGCTCACGTTCGTCAAAATGCTGTTCAACGCGCCCAGATGCAGGTCCGAGATGCAGACCCAGCGAATAGCGGTCACGAGGAACCCAGGCGCTGATTGTACTCGGACAGGGTGGTGTCCGCCGCCTTGGCCGCGTTGGCCAGCGCCGTGGCGGGTGACACCCCCGCCGTGTACATGGACTCCTCGGCGTCGAGCACGTCGATACGGAGGTCGTCGTAGGGCCCGATGACCGATCCGGAGGTCGCGACGTCGTTCACCCCGTCATTGATCTCGTCGTAGGCCACCTTGTAACCGGGATCGGTCGACCACAGCTGCTGCACGGTCGTCGTGGCGGCCGACGACTTGCGCACGGGTATGTAGCCGGTGCCGGCGGCCCAGGTGGCCTGGCTCTGGGTGTTGCAGAGATAGGAGAGGAAGACCCATGCCGCCGCCTGGTCGAGGGCGGGCACCTTGGAGGAGATGTACACGCCCGACCCTCCGGGCTCGATGCCCCCCTTGATCGACGAGCTCAACTTGGGGAATGCGGCCACCCCGAGCTTCACGTTGGGGTACTTCCCCGTGCCGAGCACGTCCTCGACCGTCCCCAGGTCGGCCGAGCTGTCGATTGTCATCGCGTACTTGCCGCTCCCGATCCCGAGCAGGTTGTCGTACTCGTCGGGCCCGCTCGACGGGTTCGTCGTGGCATCCCCCGACCGCACCAGGGTGCTGAGGTCGGAGAAGACCTGCTGGCCGGTCTTGGTCGTGAAGGCGACCTTGGAGGCCCGCCCCTTGCGGCCGTTGTTGTTGTTCACGAAGAGCTGGTTGGCGCTGGCCAGCCAGGTCTCGAGGTGCCAGGGGTCCAAGACGAGCCCCATCCCGGAGCCCGATGCCTTGAGCGCCTTGGCGTCGGCCAGCATCTGGGGCAGGGTGGTGGGCGGCGCGGCGGCGTTCAGTCCGGCCTTGGTGAACGCCAACTGGTTGTAGAAGAGGATCGGGGCGGACACCGCGAAGGGGAGCGCTTCTTGGACCCCGCTCACCTTCCAGTAGTCGAGGGGGCGGGCCAGGTAGTCCGACGTGGCGTAATGGGCCGCGTTCATGCAGGACTGCACGGGCAGGAACGACTGTGTGTCGATGGCGGCCTGTGTGCGCATGTCCTCGAGTTGGACGGCGTCAGGCAGCTGCCCGTTGGACAGCCCCGCCTCGTACTTCTCCCAGGTGTCGTCGTAGCTGGCCTGCGCCACCAGGGTCACGTGGACCTTGGTCTGGGAGGCGTTGAACGCGTTGGTGATGGTGGCGAGCGTCGTGGCGTTGGCCTGGACCATGGAGTTCCAAAAGGTGATGTTGACGACACCCTTGTGCGTGGCCAGGGCCGCCAGGTTGCAGGTGGGGAGCTTCGTGGCCGCCCCGGCTGCAGAGCCGTCGGCCGTCCCGAGCGCGGTGGCGGTGATGACCGATCCGGACACGATGCACAGGGCGGCAACGACCTGCACCAGGGCACGGGGAGTTCTCATGGGCCACTGCCTAGCACTATCGGGCCACCGGCGGGACTCGTGCCCCTTACTTGACCGCACCGGCCGTCAGGCTCCGGACCAGTTGCTTCTGGAAGATCAGGAGGAGGATGACGAGGGGCACGAACGCGATGACCGCCCCGGCCAGGGCGATGGGGATGTTCTGGGCCGAGGTGCCGACGAGCTGTTTGAGCCCGATCTGCACCGTGTCGAGCGGGGAGGTTCCGCCGGTGGCGACGAGGGGCCAGAGGTACTGGTTCCAGGCGGCGAGGAACGAGAACACCCCCAGAGCGGCCAGGGAGGGTCGGGCCAGGGGAACCGCCACCCTGAGCATGAAACGCCAGTGACCGTACCCGTCCAGCCGGGCCGCTTCGAGGAGGTCCTTGGGGATCTGGAGGAAGGCCTGGCGCAGGAGGAAGATCCCGAATCCGGTGGCCAGGAAGGGCACGGCGAGCCCTTCATAGGAGTTGAACCATCCCAGCGAGGTCAAGGTGTCGAGGTTGGTGATGAAGGTGACCTCGAAGGGGATCATGAGGGTGGCCAGGCAGAGCAGGAACAGTGTGCGCTTGAAGGGGAAGCGCAGGAACGCGAAGGCGTAGGCGGCGAAGACGGAGGTGACCAGTTGGCCGACCACGATGCTGATCGTCATGACGGCCGAGGTGGCCATGTAGCGGGCGAGGTGGCCCGACGTCCAGGCCAAGGAGTAGTCGTGCCACTGGGGGCTGCTCGGAAAGAGCGGTGGGGGCTGGTGGGCCAGCTGGGATGGTGGGAGCAGCGAGTTGACGATGGTGAAGTAGATGGGCGCGAGCACCACCACGGCGCCGATGGTCAGGGCGGCGTAGCTGCCGGCCCGGCGCATCCGTCGCGAATGGCGCGGCGCCACGACCTCAGTTGGCACGGTTTTAGTTGGCATAGTGCACCCGGCGTTCGAGGAAGCGCATCTGCAAGAGGGTCAGCCCCAGGGTGATGAGGAAGAGCACCGTGGCCATGATGGCCGCCGCACCCGGGTTGTTCTCCATCTGCAAGGTGTTGACGATCTCGTAGATCAGCACGTTGGCATGGAGGTTGGCGGCGTTCTGATAGCCGATGAGGATGTCGACCGCGCCGAAGGACTGGAAGGCGTAAATGGTGCTGACGACGAGGGCGAAGAAGATCGTGGGGGAGAGGAGCGGCACGGTCATGCGCCAGAACCGCGTCCACGCCCCGGCGCCATCGATCTGCGCCGCCTCCAAGAGCTCGTCGGGGACCGACTGCAGGCCGGCCGACATGATGATGAAGGAAAGGCCGAGGAACTGCCAGATGGTGATGACGGCCACGGCGGGGAGGGCCCACGTGCTGTTCTCCAGCGCCGGCGGGGAAGGGTTGATCCCGAGCCACGGCAGCAGCCCCACCACCGGGTTCAAGAGGGTGCCGAAGACCACGGAGGCCACGGCCACCGAGCTCACGACGGTGGACGAGAAGATCATGCGGTAGATGGCGATGCCCTTGAGCCTGCGGTGCGCGGCGACGGCCAGGAGCAGCCCGAGGACGAGACTGAGGGGCACCACCAGCACCACGAAGATCAGCGTGGTGACCAGGCTCTGCGTGAACTGGGTCGAGGTCAAGGTGGGGACGATCTGGTGGAGCCCCACATAGTGCGCGGGAAGTCCCGGGACGGGCGGCGTCTCGTAGAGCATCAGCTTGAAGTTGCGGAGGAACGGATAGAAGGTGAAGACGCCGAATGCGAGGAGCGCGGGCGCGAGCAGCAGGTAGGCCAGGCCCATCTCCCGGAGCCGGCGGCTGCGTCGGGCGGTATCCCGGGAGGTGGCGCCGCCTCCGACGCCGACCGAGGCCACGGTCATGGACCGAGGCGCTGCGTGCTGGCGGCGTCGAAGAGGTGCAGGGCGGCAGGGTCGGGATCGATGGCGATGCCAACCTGGTCGCCGGGCGCCGGCTTGGCGGCCTGGGGCGGCTGACGCACGATCAGGCGGGAACCGTCGGGTGTGGTGCAGATGACGTGCGTCTCGGCGCCGAGCAGCTCGACAATGGTCACGCCGGCCCGGAGCGGGCCCAGAGGGTCGATGCGGAGCGACTCGGGCCGGAGCCCCAGGACGACCAACCCGGCGGCCGCGGTCCGCAGCGCTGGGGGCAGGGGAACGGACCCGCCCGAGACCTCGACGGTGAAGCCGTCATCGACGCCGCGCCCGATCCTCCCCGGCAACAGGTTCATGCCCGGGCTGCCCAGGAATCCGGCCACGAAGGTGTTGGCGGGGCGGGCGTAGAGGTCCTCGGGGGCCGCCACCTGTTGCAGCACGCCCTGGCTCATGACGGCGATGCGGTCCCCCATCGTCATGGCCTCTACCTGGTCATGGGTCACGTACAGCGTGGTGGTGGACAGCCGGGACTGCAGGGCCACGATGTCGGCCCGGGTCTGGACCCGCAAGGCGGCGTCGAGATTGGAGAGCGGCTCGTCCATGAGGAACACCTGCGGGTCCCGGACGATGGCCCGGGCCAGGGCGACCCGCTGCCGCTGGCCGCCCGAGAGCTGGGACGGCTTGCGGTCGAGCAGGGCGTCGAGGCCGAGCGTGACCGCGGCCTCCTTCACCTTGGCCGTGCGCTCCTCCTTGGCCATGCCGCGCTGGCGCAGGGGGAATTCGATGTTCCGGGCCACGCTGAGGTGGGGGTAGAGGGCGTAGCTCTGAAATACCATGGCCACGTCGCGATCCTTGGGGTCGATTTCGTTGACCACCCGGCCCCCGATCGAAATGGTGCCCTCGGATACCTCCTCCAGGCCGGCCACCAGCCGCAGGGCCGTCGTCTTCCCACAACCCGAGGAGCCCAGGAGCACCAGGAGCTCCCCGTCGCCGATGTCGAGGGTCAGCCCGTCGACCGCGACGCTGTCGCCGAACCGCTTGGTCACCCCCGCGAAGCTCACCTCTGCCACGTGCCGCCCCCTGTCGTGAAACGGCTAGCTCGCCGGGATCTTCCACCCCATGGATTCGGCGATCTCCTTGCAGGTCGGGCAGAGCCCGTAGCGCCCCGGATTGCGGCCGGGTACCCATTCCTTCCCGCACAGGGCGCGGACGGCGGTGCCGTTCACGATCCCCTCGACGACGCTCGGACCTGCAGGAATGAAGTCCCCCTTCTTCGGGGTATAACCCTCTAGGACGATATGCGCCATTCGGTCGTGATCGCCGTCGTCCAGCTCGGGGTCGGGGCGTGCCGGCGCCAGCGTCGTCCCCGTGTCGTGCTCGGGGGTCAGGGATCCGTAGGGTCCTGACCGGGCTCGGTGCATGGTCGTTGCCATGCCCCCAGCGTAGGCCGCGACGTCGACCCCGCCGCTGTTGCGCTGTCCCTGGTCGGCCGGCTGGGAATCATATGGGGACGGCGATTGTTGACTAGTCAGATAAGTAAGCAGACCCAAGAGGGGACTACCCATGCCGAATGAGAACGTCACATTGCCATTGCTCCCGCTGAAGTCGGGCGTCGTCCTGCCCGGGATGGTCTTTACCATGGCGCTGGAGTCCGACGAGGCGCGCGCCGCCGTCGAGGCCGCAAAGTCGGCCGGCGGCAAGCTGCTGCTGGTGCCGCACATCGAGGGCCGTTACGCCAGCGTGGGCGTGATTTCCGCCGTGATGGAGGAAGGTGCGCTGCCCGGTGGGCTGCAGGCCGTCGCCGTGCGCGGCGACCAGCGGGCGACAATCGGAACCGGCGTGCCCGGGACGGGCGACGCCCTGTGGGTCGAGGCCGAGCCGCTCGAGGAGGGAGAGCCCACCGAGGCGGCGGGTGAACTGGCCCGTGAATACCGCGCCGTGCTGGAGAACATCCTGTTGAGTAGGGGTGCCGGGCGGATCGCCACGCAGCTGCGTGAGATCACCGAGCCGGGCCGGCTGGCCGACGTGGCGGGGTACTCGCCCGATCTGAGCCTCTCCCAGAAGGTCGAGGTCCTCGAGACGGTCGACGTCGAGGAGCGCCTGCGGAAGGTTCTGGGCTGGGCCCGGGACACCCTGGCCGACGTGACCCTGCGCGAGCGGATCAAGACCGACGTCGAGGAGGGCATGGAGAAGACGCAGCGTGAGTTCTTGCTCCGGCGCCAGCTCGAAGCCATCCGCAAGGAGCTCGGGCAGCTCGGCGACGGCGATGCGGCCGACCCCGATGACTACCAGGCCAAGCTGGCCGAGCGTGACCTGCCCGAACACGTCCGGGTGGCGGTCCAACGCGAGATCGACAAGCTCGAGCGCACCAGTGACCAGAGCCCCGAGACGGGATGGATCCGGACCTGGCTGGACACGGTGTTCGAGCTCCCCTGGGGCGTCGAGACCGATGACAGCCTCGAGGTGGCTGAAGCGGCCCGCATTCTGGACGCGGACCACGACGGTCTGGTGGATGTGAAGGAGCGCATCCTCGAGCACCTCGCCGTGCGCAAGTTGCAGGCGGAGCGGGGCCTGGTGCCCGTGGACGGCCGCGGCTCGGGAGCGATCCTGGCGCTGGTCGGGCCTCCGGGAGTCGGCAAGACCTCCCTCGGCGAGTCGGTCGCCCGCGCCCTCGGTCGCAAGTTCGTCCGGGTCTCTCTGGGCGGCGTGCGTGACGAGGCCGAAATCCGCGGTCACCGGCGCACCTATGTCGGCGCGCAACCGGGACGGCTGGTGCGGGCCCTGCGCGAAGCCGGCACCATGAACCCGGTCATCGTCCTCGACGAGGTCGACAAGCTCGGAGCCGATTTCCGGGGCGACCCCTCCTCGGCGTTGCTCGAGGTCCTCGACCCGGCTCAGAACCACACCTTCCGTGACCACTATCTCGAAGTCGACCTCGACCTGTCGCGGGTCATGTTCATCGCGACGGCCAACGTGGTCGACACCATCCCCGGACCGCTGCTGGACCGGATGGAAGTCATCCGCCTGGACGGCTACACGGAGAGCGAGAAGGTGTCGATCGCCCGCCATCACCTGGTCGGACGTCAACTGGGACGTGCCGCCTTGCGGGAGGACGAGGTACAGATCAGCGACGACGCCTTGCGGAGCATTGTGGCCGATTACACCCGGGAAGCGGGCGTGCGCTCGCTCGAGCGTGAGCTCGGCCGGTTGCTCCGTAAGGTGGCGACCAAGCTGGCCGCAAAAGAGCGCGAGGCTCCGGTTGTCGTCGACGCGCCGGATGTGCGCGGGTGGTTGGGTCGGCCCCACTTCTACTTCGAGGCGGCCGAGCGGACCAGCGTGCCCGGTGTGGTCACCGGCCTGGCCGTGACCGGGGCCGGAGGCGACGTGCTGTTCGTCGAGGCGAGTATGTCAGACGGTCCGGAAGGCTTGACGCTGACCGGTCAACTCGGGGACGTCATGAAGGAGTCGGCCGAGATCGCACTGTCCTACGTGCGCTCGCACGCCGACGAACTCGGGATCGACCCGAAGATCTTCGCCGGGAAGCGCTTCCATGTGCACGTGCCCGCGGGTGCGGTGCCCAAGGACGGGCCCTCGGCCGGCGTCACGATGACGACGGCCCTGGTCAGCCTGCTCCGTGACATCCCGGTGCGCTCGATCGTCGGCATGACCGGCGAGGTCACCTTGCAGGGCCGGGTGCTCCCCATCGGCGGGGTCAAGCAGAAGGTCCTGGCCGCACACCGGGCCGGCCTCAAAGAGGTCGTGCTGCCCGTGCGCAACGGGCCCGACCTCGAGGACGTCCCCGAGGAGGTCCGCGATGTCATGACGTTCCATCTGGCCACCACCATCGCCGACGTCCTCGCCCCGGCACTGTCCGGGGAGGACGCGGCGAGAGAAAGCGGTGACGGGGACGACCTGGCGGCCGTAGCCTGATTGGAACGCTCACCTGTACCCGCCTCCGTATGCTCCGGGGGCGGGTACAGGTAGGTCGACAGACGAACGGAGAGCCAGACATGGACGACAAAGAGATCCTCGCTCAAATCAGCGCCTTGGCCGACGAGGAACAACGACTCGAAGAAGCCCACGTCGGTGACGGCATCTCCGACGTGGAGCGGGCGCGCCTCCGCTCAATCGAGGTGACGCTCGATCAGCTGTGGGACACGCTCCGCCAGCGACGGGCCAAGCGTCAAGCCGGGCGTGACCCGGACCAGGCGCAGACCCGGACAGCGGGAACCGTGGAGGGTTACCTCCAGTAGAGCGCCAGCGGCTATGACTTGCCCCGGCGGGCCTGAATGATCGGCCAGCCCAACGGGAAGGCCGCCACGACAGCGGCGACGAGTGCGACGAAGGCGCCCCACGACCAACCCACCTTCACCACTCCGAGTCCCGACGGCTTGAACACGAACGCGATCACCACGAGGACGAGGTTGATCACCGTTGCGATCAAGAGAATCTGGTCACGGCTCAGCTGACTGGTACTCGGAAGCTTCCAGAGCCCCAAGGCTTCGGCGACCAGAAGCCCCAGCACTCCCAGGGTCAGGATGAGCGTGACGTACAGGTAGCCATGCGTCGAGAGTCCGCTGGCGGTCGCCGACCCGAGGACGCCGAGCTTGACGCTGAACCAGGGAAGGAACAGCGCGATGAAGAGGACCAGGGAGCCGCCACCGACGAGTCGGTCGGTCTGGCTGAGTGCGGCGAAGTCGAATTTGACCTGCGGCTTGGCGTGGTGCGCACTCGAAGCCGGGGCCGCCGGAGGTGGAGGCGCACTGGCGGCGTACGACGCGGCCGGTGGCGGAGGCGCACTGGCGGAGAACGCCGTGGCTTCGTGAGCGCCGAGCGCGTTGCCACAGCTGGGACACGTCGTGGCGCCTTCTCCGGCCACCGTCTGGCAATTGGGACACGTTATAGAAGCCATCTTCCCCCACCTCTGTCCTGTTCGTAGGATTACGTCTGAGACCGAATGATAGCTGCTCAACGGGTATTTCGCTTGGAAAATCGCCGCAAGCGCTCCGGCTCCCCAACGGCCGTTGGAATAGGCAGGTGGATGCGGCCCGCCGCTGCCGGCGCCACTGCGCCAGTGAGGGGCTAGCGCGCCGGGAGGCGGGAATAGCTCGGGAAGTTCCCGAAGAGCTCCTCGTCGGCTCCCTCCGGTCCGTAGGTGACCGCCTGCACCAGCAGGTCCCCGCCGACGAAGGCGCCCTTCCACGAGGCTCCGAGCCCCCCGAACACCTCTTCGCGATCCCCCCGACTGCGTGGCTTGTTGATGCCGACCTTGAAGGCCTGGATGTCCTCGGCCACCCGTGCGGCCACGTCGACGTCATCGGTGGCGATGCTGGCCACGAGGGATCCGTTGGACGCGTTCATCGCCGCCAGGAGCTCCGCCTGGGTGTCGACGACGACGACCGAGTCGAGCGGGCCGAACGGTTCGGCGTGGTGGAGTGACCACGACGCCGGCGGTTGGAGGATGCAGCTGGGTGCGACATAGGCCGCAGTGTCCTGGGCCTCGAGGAAGCACCCGTCGCCGACCGAGCCCCGGTAGAGGGGGATACCTCCGCCGCGGACCGCTTCATCGAACTGCGCCGACAACTCGGCTGCCTTGGTGGCGTGGATGACCGGACCGAAGTCGAGGTCCGGCAGCGGGTCATCGGGATGCTCGACGGCGAGCGGATTCCCGAACTTGATGGCGTTGATGACCGGGAGATAGGCCTCCAGGAACCCCGGCATCAGGCGGCGCTGGACGACATAGCGGGGGTAGGCCGTGCAGCGCTGCTTGGCATACTCGAATCCCTTGCGCATGTGCTGCGCCAGAAGATCCCATTGGGAGAACTCCCAGATTCCCCACGCGTTCAGACCTTCCTGCTCGAGCATGTGCCGTCGTCCCGTGTCGGCCAGCGAGACGGCCGCCCGCCGCCCGTTGGCCCGTCCGCCGACGAAGGCCAGGGCGCCGATGCCCTCTGAGCGGATGAGCACCTCGCCGAGGTGCGAGCCCATTCCCGACAGGAGTGTCACCGGGAGGCCGGCGCGGCGCATGAGGGCATGGGCCAGGGTCAAGGTATGAAACCCTCCCTGGCTCGGGGTCTTCGCAATCACCGCATTGCCCGCCAGGGCCTGGACCAGCTCGGCGTGCACCTGCACGCTCATGGGGTAGTTCCAGCTGGCGATGTTGGACACCGGGCCCGGAAGCGGTCGACGCTGCTTCCCGTCGCTCGTGGTCAGTTGGCGCTCAATCTGCCCGAGGTACCACCGGACTCCGTCGACGCAGCGATCGACGTCGGCGCAGGCGAGACGCCAGGGCTTGCCGATCTCCCAGACCAGCAGCAGCGCGAGGAGGTCGCGGTGATCGATCAGCGCGTCGACCGCGTCGGACACCCGCGTCCGGCGTTCGTCCAATTCGACGCGAGCCCACAACGTGTGCTCGCCGACGGCGAAGTCCACCGCCGCCGCGGCCTCGTCGTGGTTGATCAGCGGCGGCCCCGGAATCGGCGTGCCGTCGACCGAGTTGATGTGGTCGCCGGGGATGCCGATCCGCCGCCATTCACCCCGGACCAGATTGCGCAGACGATCGGAATCGAACGCCTCTGGCGCCACCTGCACGCAACGGGCGTAGGTCTCCGACCAGGACGTACCAGACTTGAGGACCAATGGCACAGGTCCGCCTCTCCTCCCTTGCACAGGTCACCGCCCGGCATTCGCCAACTGTACTCATCAAGCCGGAACGGACCGGTCAGAAGCCGCGAGGCGGCCGTGCAGCCCGGCGGCCTGGCGGCCTGGCGGCGGAATTCCTCGACCGAGCGCAGCGTGATGTCCGCATAGCCGCGGATGCCGTCGGGGAGGCAGGCCAGGGCCACCACGGTGTCGTGGGTGGACGGATCGAGCGTCGTCAAGGCGCGTTCGATGAGGTCGCGGTACTCGGTCTTGCGCACCCGGGTCCGACCGAAGGGGTCGAACGGCGTGCCCCGCAGCGTGCGCAGGACGCGATGAGGCCCCCCGCTGAGCGTTCCAGGCGAATTTTCCGCGTGAGGCCGATGACCCTGAGAACGGGGGGGATGGAGCATCACCGCGTAGCGGGCATCGGGTCGGAACTCCCGGCGCCCGCGGTCGGGTGGTCGCTGATGATCTCGTTCATGGACGGCAGTTCCCCCTAGGAATACTCACCTCGCAGAGAGGCCTGCGCGACGCCCTGCCAGGCCGAGGGCCGCCGGCGTTCGCTCCAGCACTGGGTATAGTCGCCGGTTGTGACCCCACCGAGGCCAAGCTGGCATGGATGAGGTCGTCGCGACACCTCCGACCATCGCGGACTACCGGCCCACGCAGTTCGGTACGATCCCCTGGCTCATCAAACACGCCGAGCTCGAGGTCGGAAAGCGGCTCGACCGTGAGCTCCAGGCGAGCGGCGTCACCAAGGCGCAGTTTGGCGTACTACAGGCATTGGCGCATCTGAAGACAGCATCGTCGGCAGCACTGGCCCGGACGGTTTTCGTGAGCCCGCAGGCCATGGTTGGCATCATTGTCGGGCTTGAGCGGAAGGGTCTCATCGTTCGTCGGGCGTCACCCGCGTCTGCCCGGATGCTCGAAGCGCGGGTTACACCCACTGGTATGGAGACCTACCAAAAAGGAAAGAAGGCGGTGACACGAGTCGATGACCTCATCAGCAGCGAGTTCGATGCCGATGAACAGGCAGTTTTCGCCGCCCATTTGACCCGCCTCGTGGCTGCGCTGCAAAAGGCGAAAGAAGAACGCTGACCTTCGCGCTCATCGGGGTAAATGCCCACGGCACTCCGGGACCCGTCACGTCGTAGGATGCCATTGTCAACACCTTGATACGGTGGTACCGTGCTTGGATCGGCACGCAAGTGGCCGAACTGGTAACGGAAGAGGGGTGTTTCTCATGGCGGTTGTTGCGTTCAGTGATCCTGATTTCGTCAATGATCCCTATCCTGCCATCGCAGAGCACCGGTCTAAGGGCGTGGTACCCAACACGGATCAGGGCGGCTGGTGGGTGTTGGATTCGGACACGATATGGAAGCTGATCCGCGACCCGAAGCTTGCGAACGATCCGGCATCAGCTGATCCTGACGCTCCGATTACCAAGATCTTCAGCAAGTCGCGCCTCTCCATGTTCTACATGGACCCGCCGGACCACACGAGGGTCCGCGGATCGGTCAAGGCCGACTTCGCCCCGCGTCGTGTGGACGAGTACACCAGTGTGATCGCCTCCACCTCGAAGACACTTATCTCTCGTCTCCCGGACCAAGGTCGTGTCGACCTGGCCGCGGAGTACGGAGACTTGCTGCCGATGACGGTCATGAGCGACTTCATCGGCGTGGAGCCGGAAAGGCGTGACGAGTTCGCCCGGTGGGCGCTTATCCGCATCAACGGCATATTTGATCCGGCCCAGGGCGGACCGGTGTGGGAGAACGCCACCGATGCTCTTCGGGGCTACTTCGAAGAGCGACTGGCCGGCTCGGATGACGGGGATCCGAGCCTCCTGGGCCGACTCGTCGGCGTGACCGAGCTGGACGACCAGGAAAAAGTCGATCTGCTGTTGATCATGCTCGGCGCGGGAATCATTACGACTGCCGACTTGATCGGCAACACCTTGCACGCGTTGCTCTCGAATCCGAGCGAGATGGAGCTCTTACGTCGCCAACGTGAGTTGGTCCCCGAAGCGATCGAAGAGACGTTGCGTTACGACTCGCCCGCTCTGTCGGTCGGCCGGATCCTGACAGAGGATCAGGACTTCTTCGGACAGCTAATTCCGGCGGGCAGTTGGTTGAGGATCATGACGGCGGCCGTCGGCCGTGACCCAGCGCGTAATCCGGACCCGGAGCGTTATTGGATCCAGCGGCCTAATCGCGAGCAGTACGCGTTCGGCGGTGGCGTGCACTTTTGCCTCGGGTTGCACCTCGGGAAGCTCGAAGCGAAGATTGCACTTGAGGCGTTGCTGGACCGCTACCAATCCATGGAGCTGGCGCCCGAACCGGGGTCGGCGGTGCGGCGGGGTACGCCAGGCTTTCGCGGGTTCAAGAGCTTGATCGTCGACGTCGCCTGAAGGAACCGCTTCGTCGCGGCTGACGGCTCGGCGAGCGATCGGTTGGAGTAACAACCGCGACGTCCACTCAGTCGGTTCGAGGACGTTGGGTTGTACCGGTGGCAACCACGTCGATCAAGAAGCTTTGCCGCCTACTGGCACTACCTCTGACTTACGGCAGTGATTCGCTCAGCGCGGCGGCCTGACGGCGGAACTCCTCCACGGAGCGCAGCTTGATGTCCTCGTAGCCGCGGACGCCGTCGGGCAGGCGGGCGAGGGCCACCGCGGTGTCGAGGGTGGAGGGATCGAGCGTCGTCAGGGCGTGGTCGATGAGGTCGCGATACTCCCTGATGAGGTTCCGTTCGGTCTTGCGCACACGGGTTCGGCCGAAGGGGTCGAACGGCGTGCCCCGAAGTTTGCGCATGGAGCGCAGCACTCGAAACGTCGGCCCGGCCGAGCGAGCCAGGCGGATTTTCCGCTTCACGCCGATTGACCGGAGCACGGGGGGATGAAGCAGCACCGCGTAGCGGGCATCGGGCCCGAACTCCTGATGGACGCTGTCGGCCACCGCCGGGTCGAGGGAGAGGCGGGCCACCTCGTACTCATCCTTGTAGGCCATGAGTTTGTAGAGGTAGCGCGCTACCGCCAGGCTGAGCTCGTCGTGGCCGGCGACCACGTCGTGCTCTTTTCGGTAGACCCGGCCGACGAAGGCCGCGTACTCGCCCGCGTACCGTTGGCTCTGGTACCCGATGAGATCGGCCACCCGGTGGCGGACCAAATCGCCGAGCGGGCCCTCGGCCGGCAGCGCGGCTCGACGGCACAGGTTCTCGATCGTTTCGGTCGACGACGGCGGTGGCGGGGAGGGGTCGACGCGTGACGCCACGCTGCGGCTCGCCCGCTCCAGGGCATCGGGGTTGGAGACCTGCTGGCGTCCGCGCCGGAAGGCCTGAATGTTCTTCGTCACCGCGGCACCGTTCAGGGTGATCGCCTCTTCGATGGCCTCGGCCGACACGGGCAGCCGCCCGGATTGGAAGGCGGCACCGAGGAGGAAGACGTTGACGAACTCGGTCCCACCGAAGAGCGCTTCGCAGACCTGATGGGCGTCGACGAAGACGGAATGCCGGCCATTCGATCGCTCGGCAATGGCGTCGACGAAGCGCTCGATATCGGGCAGCACGGCGCGCGGGTCGCCGACCATGTCACCGGTGGGCACCCGGGCGGTGGAGACGATCGACGCCGTCCGACCGGGATCGGCCACGGCCAGGTAGGTGGGGTTGGCTGCTACCACAAGGTCGCACCCGAGGTAGAGGTCGCACTCGCCGTCGCCCAATTTGTTGCCCCGTTCGACGGGATCGGTGCCCATGATGAGGTCGGAGACCACCGGGCCGCCCTTCTGCGCCAGTCCCGTCTGGTCGAGGCCCCGCACACTGAGGCCGTCGGCCAGGGCCGCGGTGCCGAGGATCTGCGACGCGGTCACGACGCCGGTCCCGCCCACACCGAGGAAGCGGACGGTCCACCCGGTGGAGGGGGCCAGGACGACCGCGGGGAGGTCCCCGGAGTCCAGGGCGACCGGTCCCGGCCCTTTGGGGCGGCGGTTCGGCTGACGTCCGGTCCCCGGCAACACGGAAATGAAGGAGGGGCAGTCCCCATCGACGCAGGTGTAGTCCTTGTTGCACGAAGGCTGATGAATGTGGGTCTTCTGGCCGAATTCGGTATCGACGGTCTGGACCGAGAGACAGTTGGACTTCACGCCGCAGTCGCCGCAGGCCTCACAGACCCGCTGATTCACGAAGATCCTCTGGGCCGGGTCCGCCAAGGTGCCCCGCTTGCGCTTACGCCGCTTCTCCGCCGCGCACTCCTGGTCATGCACGAGCACGGTCACCCCGGGGACCGCGGCCAGGATCTCCTGCGCTTCGATCAGCCGGTCGCGGTGCCAGAGGTCGACCCCGCGGGGCAGGTCCGCACCCCGCAGACGCGAGGGATCCTCGCTGGTGACGATGACGCGACCCACTCCTTCGGCCAGGAGCATCCGTACCAGGTCGGGGATGGGTCGCGCCCCCTTGACATCCTGGCCGCCGGTCATGGCCACGGCCGAGTTGTAGAGGATCTTGTAGGTGATGTTCACCCCGGAAGAGACAGCCGCTCGCACGGCCAAGCTGCCGGAGTGGAAGAACGTGCCGTCGCCCAGATTCTGGAAGATGTGGTCCTCGGTGCTGAAGGGGGCCATGCCCACCCACTGGGCGCCCTCGCCCCCCATCTGCGTGAGTCCGAGCAGCGTGCCCACCTGCTCGGGCTTCATGAGGACCGCCATGCCGTGGCAGCCGATACCGCCACCCACCAGGGACCCCTCGGGGACCTTGACCGAACGGTTGTGGGGGCAGCCGGAGCAGAAATAGGGCGTCCGGACCGCCAGCGGTATGCGCAGGGGCGGCTGATGCCTCGACTTGTCTTCCTGCCAGCGGGTCACGACGTCCATCGGATGGTGCTCGGTGAGCGGACGGATGAGAGAGTCGGCGATCTGATCCGGTGACAGCTCGCCGTTGGCGGCGAAGAGCTCCTGGCCGGCCCCGTCCGCCTTGCCCACCACCTGTGGCCGCACCGCGTCGTGGTAGAGCAGGTCGCGAATCTGGGCCTCTATGAAGGGCCCCTTTTCCTCGACCACGATGACCGTTTCCAGCCCGGCCGTAAGCTGCCGCATGCCCTCTCGGTCCAGGGGGTAGAGGGCACCCAGCTTGATCAGCCGGATGCCGTGTCGGGCCAGCTCGGCGTTATCGAGGCCCATGATCAACAGCGCTTGGCGCAGGTCCAGCCAGGTCTTGCCGGCGCTCACGATGCCCACCCGGTCCCGAGTCCCACCGACAACGATCCGGTTGAGGGCGTTGGCCGTGATGTAGCGGCGGGCGATCTCGGTCCGGGCATAGAAGCGCGAGCGCTCGAGATCGAGGGTGCTCTTCCCGGCCAGCGTGGCCGCAGGGGTGTGGACGTAGGCACGGCCGTCAACTTGAACGGTGACCGGCACGCATGGCGCCTGGGGCGACAGGCTCACCGATTGAGATCCGTCGGCCACGCTGGTGGCGATCTTGCACCCCACCCACAGGCCCGACAACCGCGACATGGCGTAGCCGTGCAGGCCGAGCTCGACCACCTCGGCCGGGTCGGCGGGGTACAGCGTAGGGAGTTGCAGGGCGGCCAGGGTGGTCTCCGACGCCGAGGGCAAGGTGGAGGACTTGGCCCCCGGGTCGTCGCCGACGACGGCGAGCACCCCGCCGGTGGGCGGGCACCCGATGTGGTTGGCGTGGCGGATGGCGTCGGCCGCCCGGTCGAGGCCGGGGGCCTTTCCGTACCACATGCCGACAACACGATCGAAGCGGGCCGTCGCCACTTGGCCCACCAGCTGGCTGCCCAGCAGAGCGGTGGCCGCCAGCTCTTCGTTCACCGCCGGCTGGTGCACGATCCCGTGCTCGGCGAGGACGTCGGGGTTCCGCGCCAATTCCATGTCCAAGACGCCGAGCGGCGAGCCCTGGTAGCCGGTGACCAGCGCGCCGGCCGAGGCGCCGTCGGACCGGTCCTGCCGATGTTGCGCCACCAGCAGCTGGACCAGCGCCTGGACGCCGGTCACGAAGGCATCACCGTGAGAGAGGTTGTACTTGTCCTCGAGGCGGAGTTGCGTGGTCACCCGGGATCCCTCGTCCCACTCACGGGATCATGTTGCTGCCACCGTTCACGGCGATCGTCTGTCCGGTTACGAACGCGGAATCGTCGGAACAGAGGAAGCCCAGGGCGCCACAGAGGTCCTCGGGTATGGCCAGCCGACCGAGCGGGGTGGCGGCGATGCTCATGTCGATGGCCTGTTGCGCGGCCACGTCGTGGGTGGCGGCGGTGTCGGTGAGCCCGGGTGCGATGGCGTTCACCCGCACGCCGAACGGCCCTAGCTCCTTGGCCAGAATTTTGGTCATGGGGATGGCCGTCGACTTGGTGGTGACGTAGTGCAGCATCCCCGGCGGGACCGTCCAGATGGATCCCGAGGTCTGGTTGACGATCACGCCGGAGCGCTGCTGCTTGAACTGCGGGATGGCGGCCCGGCACATGTAGAACATCCCACTCACGTTCACGTCGACAATGCGACGCCAGACGTCGAGGGGGATCTCCTCTGCCGGTGTGGCCCGGAGCCCCTGGTAGACGGCGGCGTTGTTGACCAGAATGTCGAGCTTGCCGTGATCCTCCACGACGTCCTTGATGAGCGCCACGCAAGCTTCGGGATCAGCGATGTCGATCCGGCTGGCGAAGGCCGACAACCCTTCTTTCTCCAGCCGGGCCGCATTCTCGTGCACGGCGTCGTCGGCCAGGTCGGCCAGGACCACCGTGGCGCCGAGACCGGCCAGGTAACCGGCGTAGATTTCCCCGATACCTTGGGCGGCACCCGTCACAACGGCAACTTTTCCCGTCAAATTCGAGGTCAATTCGATTCCCCCTTCGCTTGTTGTTTCGGTTTCCCTCGTGTGCGGCGTCCCGTTCGCAAGGCCCGTTCCCGGGCCTTTTGCCCCGATTACCGGCCGCTCGAGTTGGTGTAGCGCGTCCTCATGTAGATGCTCCGCTCCAGGTGGCGCCGGATGCTCTCGGCCGCCTCGTCCTGGTCTGCCGCGGCGATGGCGTCGTAGACCGCCTGGTGCTCCTCGATGCTCTGCAGGCGCTCAGACTGCTTGAACCGGATTTTGAGGCCGCCGTCCAGGGTGATGTTGTGCAGGGATTCGGACAGCAGCCGTACCACGGGGTTCTGTGAGGCCGTGGCGATCGCCCAATGGAAATAGAGGTTCTCCTTGAACCACGCCTCGTGGTTCTTCAACATGTCCTTGTCGCGCTGGCGTTCCAGGCTCCGCCGGATCCGTTCGATGTCCTCTTCTTTGCCCTTTTCGGCCGCCAGGCGGGCCGCCAAGGGATCGACGACGAGTCGCACGTCCATCAGCTCTTCGATGGTGGTTCCTTCGAAACGCAGCAGGAATTGCAGTTGGCGGATGATGGCTGCATTGTCGGGGCTCTGGACGATGGCACCGCCATTGGGTCCCCGGCGGAGCTGGATCAACCCGTCGGTCTCGAGGGCGTTGAGCGCTTCGCGCAAGGTGGGTCGGCTGACCCCGAACTCCTCGAGCAGGAGGCCGGCTGCCGGGAGATAGGAACCCGGGGGGAATTCGCCGGCCAGGATCCGCTTCTTGAGGGTCTCGGAGATCTGCCGGGCCGCCTTGGGCGTCACGACTCGGGAATCGGACTGCGACAGCATCCTCGGGCCGTCCGGTGGCTCGATCAACGTTGGTGCCGAGGGCTGACTCATTTTGTCGACCATGAAGCTGGTTCCCCTCCTAGACGCTTTCCCACGGTGTCGTCAGCAGCTGCCGGTCATGAGATGCCGAGCAGGGACTTGGCGTTTCCCCGCACGATTTTCTCAATGGATTCGTCATCGAGATTGACAAACATGTCCTGAGCGAGCTTGGACGTGTTGGGCCATGTGCTATCGGCGTGAGGGTAATCGCTCTCGAAAGTAATATTGTCAATTCCTACCCGATCGACGGACTCGATGCCGTGGTAGTCCTTGAAAAAGCAGCCGTACATCTGACGGTAGTAGTAGAAGGAAGGCGGCTCCGGGATGGCGCCCCGGCCGAACGTCCCGTCGCGGTGCTTTTCCCAGGCGTCATCCGCTCGCTCCAAGAAGAACGGGATCCATCCGATCTGGCCCTCTGAATAGACGACCTTCAGGTGCGGAAAGCGCTGCAGGACGCCGGAGAAGATGAAGTCGGCCATCGACGCCACGCAGTTTCCGAAGCCGATGGTCACGGCCACCAGATCCGAGGCATCGTCAGACGTCTTCGGCATCTTCGTTCCTGATCCGATGTGAAGGAAGAGAACGGTCCCCGTCTCCTCACACTGCCGGAAGAACACGTCCCAGTATCCACTATGGACACTGGGAAGACCCAGATAGGCGGGAATCTCGCTGAAGGCGACGCCGCGCACCCCCCGGGCGGCGTTGCGGGCCACCTCGGCGGCCGCCAGGTCGGCATCCCACAGGGGGACCAGGCACAGCGGGAGGAGCCGGCCCCCGGAGCCGGCGCACCATTCCTCGACCATCCAGTCGTTGTAGGCCCGGACGCAGAGCAGCGAGAGCTCCTTGTCCTCGGCCTCGGCGAAGGTCTGACCACAGAAGCGGGGGAAGTTGGGGAAGCACAGTGAAGCCTCCACGCCGTTGGTGTCCATGTCCTGGAGCCGGGGACTCTGCTGCCAGCACCCGGGACGGATCTCGTCGTACGTCACCCCGTCGAGGGTCACCGCCTCGCCGGGGAAGCCGACGGCCGTGGAAAGTCGCTTGACGCACATGAAGAGGTCCTCGTAGCGCCAGTAGGAGACAAGGCGCCCTTCGGTCCCGGGCTGTTCCCGGAATTTCCCTCCCTGCAGCGCGGCGCTGCCCTGCGGGAGTTCCTCGACCCGGGGCCCGACGTCGCGGTATTTGGCCGGGAGGCGGTTGGACCACAGGTCGGGCGGTTCGATGACGTGGTCGTCGAGACTGATGATGGGCGGGATGTGCACTTCGGCCAGCCTGCGTGGCTGCATGTCGTCCTCCATGTGTGAGGGCTCGGAGCGTTGCGCCCTCTCGCGATGGGCTCGCTCACACTGTAGATGATCAGATGATCTTGTAAAAGTGCATTCGGGTGACAACGTGCTCGTCCGTCGCCCGGTCCGCTGCCCGTGCCGCGGTGGTCTCGCCGGGCGCGATCACGCCGGTCCGCCTATTCTCCCTGATCAGAGGGTGATCGGCCGGGTCCCGCGCTGGCGGCTCTGGCCTTGCGGGCCCGGCGCTCGGACGGACGGCGGGATGCGCGGTGCTGGTCGAGCGGTGCCGTGATTGTGCCCTCGAGGCGGCCCGGGGGACGACTTGACAACTTAGATGAGTAGATGATCTTATTAATAGAGCCGAGGCGATTGGGCGTCGGCGACCACGGCCTGCGGGCCGGCGGCAACTCTTGTGGGGGAGGGACGAGTGGGGACAGTGCTGGGCATGGGTCTCACCCACTTCCCCCCGCTCTGTCACCCCGATGCGGGGCTTTCCGCCGCATTGCGCTGGACCCTGGAAGACCCCGCCATCCCCGAGGAGCTCCGCCACCCGAGCGGTTGGCCGGAGTCGATGCGCGCCGAGTGGGCCGATGACGAGGGTTTGGCTGCCGCCCGTCGTCACCGCGCCGCCCTGGTCGACGGGTTCCACCGGCTCCGGAGCGAGCTCGACAGCTTCCAGCCCGATGCGCTGCTGATCGTCGGCGACGACCAATACGAGAACTTCCGGGAGGATGTCATCCCTCCGTTCACGCTGCTGGCCTACGACGACATCTGCGCCCGGCCGTGGCACCCCACGCAGTCCACCAAGGGCGTCATGCCCAAAGAGAACGTATGGGGAGAGGGCCCGGACACCGAATTCCTCGTCCGGGGCCGCCGGGACATCGCCACCGCTCTGGTGGCGTCGTTGTTGGATCGGGACTTCGACGTGGCCTACGCCTACAAGCCCCTGCACCATGAGGGCATGCCCCACGCCTTCATGAACACGATGTTGTTCTTGGACTACGACCGCACGGGCTTCAACCTCCCGGTCGTGCCGCTGGCCGTCAACTGCTACGGGCGTCGCGTCATCAGCCGCACGGGCGGCCTCAGCCGTTTCGCCAACACAGCCCCCTTCGACCCGCCGTCTCCGAACCCGAGCCGCCTCATGGGTCTCGGTGCGGCCCTGCTCGAGGCGATTCTGCGCTCGCCCTGGCGTATCGCCCTCATCGCCTCCTCCAGCTGGTCCCACGCCTTCCTGGCCGATCGGACGTGGCGCCTCCATCCCGACACGCCGGCCGACCGGCACCTCTACCAGGCCTTCGTGGAAGGCGATTGGGCCACATGGCGGGGCACCAGCCTGGAGCAGATTGAGGATTCGGGTCAGCAGGAGCTTCTCAACTGGTTCGTGCTGGCCGGGGCGATGGAGAAGGCCAACGCTTCACTGACGTGGAGCACCTTCGTCGAGACAGCCATCTTCAACACCAACAAGGTCTTCGCCAGCTTCGAGATCGTCGGCGCCCCGGAAGCGGCGGCGGCACAATGATCGACGTGCACACGCACGTGGTCCCGCTCGACCTGCCGTTCGCCGGCACCAGCGGCGACGAGTGGCCTCGGTTGGAGCGCACCGGCGACAGCGCGGTGGCCTACGTTGGCGGTCAACCCTTCCGTTCGGTCGATCGGTCGGCCTGGGATCCCGAGCGCCGGCGCCAGGACATGAAAGAGGACGGGGTGGCACGTCAGGTCCTCTCGCCCATGCCCGAACTGTTCTGCTACTGGGCCGCCGCCAAGGCGGCCGACACGTACTGCCGCGAGTTGAACGAGTGGTTGGGCTCCCAGGTCGGCGACGACTTCGACGCCTTCGGGATCGTGCCCATGCAGGATCCCGACCTGGCCGCCGCCGCCTTGGCGCAGGTCAAGGACCTCGGGCTGCGCGGCGTGGAGATCGGCTCGAACGTCAACGGCGAGTTCTTGCACAGCGGCGCGTTCCACCAGGTCTTCGCCGAGGCGGACCGCCTCGACCTCGCCGTGTTCATCCATCCCTTCCACCCCCACGGCTTCGAGAGCGTGACCGGCGGACCGGCCGCCAGCGGCGTGACCTTTCCGAACGAGATCGGCTTCGCGATGGGGTCACTCATCGCCGAAGGGGTACTGGCCGCGTTTCCGACCCTGCGGGTGTGCGCCACCCACGGCGCCGGTTCCCTCGGTCTGCTGCTGCCCCGCTTGGACCGGATGTGGGCGATGGATCCCTCGTTCCAAGAACGCCTCCCGGAGCGGCCGAGCGCCTACGCCCGTCGCATCTTCGTCGACCTGCTGGTCTTCGCCCCCGATGCCCTGGCCTTCGTGTTGGCCATGGTCGGCCACGACCAGGTGGTGGTCGGCTCGGACTACCCGTTCATGCCCGACGCCCCGGGTGCCGTGCTGAACGAACTGCAGTCCTTGAGCGATACGCAGCGCGACCGCATCCGAGAGGTCAATCCGCTGCGCCTTCTCAATCGTCAGCGCGACGAGCCCCGTCCCTAGTCGAGAAACCTTGAGGGAAATAGAGCTATTACGACATGCGGATTGCCGAGTAACGAACTGTTGCAGGACCGGCTCACCTCGACGAGATGGGCCAACACGAAAGCTCCACCACGACGCGATGAAGGGATGCCCGCAATGATCAGTGAAGAGACCAAGAAGGCGCGAGAGAAGGTACTGGCCGCCCACCTCAAGGGTGAGTCGGAGAAGGACGTCGACCAGGTATTGGCGACCATGCCCGAGCCCACCTACGACCTGGTCACGGTGGACCGGGTGCTGCACGGCAAAGAGGACGTCGGCAAGTTCCTGGGGAACATGTTCTCCATGCTGGGCCCCAACACCCACGTGGCCGACAAGATCTACCACACCGATGACACGACCATCGTCGAGGTGATCACCATCTTCCCGGACGGCTTCGACGGCTCGGAGCCAGGTGCGGAGTTCCGGGTCAAGACGGTCGGGCTGTTCGGCTTCGACGGGGAAACCCTCCTGTGGGAGCGGGTCTACGCCGATCCCGCCCAGATCATCCCCCTTCTCGAAGGGGTTTAGCCCCGCCAGGGGCCAGACCGAACCATGAGTCGTCGAGGAGGGGCATGGAACTAGGGCTGTCAGAGAGAACGGCCGCGGTGGCCGCGTCGTCCAAGGGGCTGGGCTTGGCCGTTGCCGCCGCCCTGGCGGCCGAAGGCGTGCGGGTGGCGATCTGCGGGCGCGACGCCGATCGGATCAAGGCGGCCGCCGAGGGGATCGGCGGCGGGGCCCTCCCGCTGGTCGCCGACGTCTCCACCACTGCGGGCGCGACCGGTTTCGTGGAGGATGCCATCGACGCCCTGGGACGGGTGGACATTCTGGTCACCAACGCCGGCGGCCCACCTCCGGGCACCTTCGGGTCGACCCCGTTCGAGAGTTATGGCGAGGCCATCGGATTGAACCTGCTCTCGGTGATCGCCATGTGCACGGCGGCCGTCCCCGGGATGACCGAGCGCCACTGGGGCCGGATCATCGGGATCACGTCGATGGGAGTGCGCCAACCCATCCCCAGTGTGATCGCCTCAAACGTGGCCCGGGCCGGCGCCACCGCGTTTCTCAAGACGTTGGCCGGAGAAGTGGCCAGGAACGGGGTCACGGTCAACACCGTGCAGCCTGGTTCCCACGCCACCGATCGGCTCCGAGGCATGTACGGCAATGACCTGAGTGCACTGGCCGAGACGATTCCGGTGGCCCGGACCGGCGTGCCGGCCGACTTCGGATCGGTGGTGGCCTACCTGGCCTCCGAGCAGGCGGGCTTCATCACCGGGGCGGCCATTCCGGTCGACGGGGGGGCCTGTCTCGGCTTGCAGTAGGTCCAGTTCATGGAGTGACGGCACGCCGGTCGGGCCGTCGGAGAAGAAAGAGGGAGCAGTCATGGCAGAGCCCACGGGGGAGAAGTTCATCGGGGACATGGTCGGCAGGATCGACCCGGCGGACCCCGCCACTCTGGTGTTCTCGATCGCGGACTACCAGGTCTTCGATGACGAGATGGCGTGTGTCACATGGGTCTACGGCGGGGACGGCAAGCAGGGCATCGTCTTGTGGAACCTCGAGCCGGGCCAGGAGAACGACTACCACCAACATCCGACGACCGAGCATCTCCACGTCATGATCGAGGGGACCGCCGAGTACACCCTGGACGGGGGAGCACCGATCACAGTCACCACCGGGCAGGCGGTGATGGTGCCGGCCGGCGTGCCGCACGGCATCCGCAACCGGACCCAGTCCCGCTGCACCTACATGGCCATCACCAGTCCGGGCGAGTACGAGAAGGTCCTGGTCGAGCGGGACTGACGACAGGCGGATCGGCATTCGGACCCCGCTGTCGGGGCCCGGGGTTAGGCGCCGCCCCTGGTTCTGGACTAAAACAGATGATCAGATCAAATACTTGACTACCAATAGGGCAACGGCCATGATGAAGAAGGGGGAGCAATGTCACCAAGAAAGGCTCGGACCATGCTGAGAGCCAACGACATCGTCGGGTTGATGGCGCTGCCGCCGACGCCGCTGCGGGAAGGCATCGATCCTTTCGGCACCGAATCGACGGTCGATCTGACTGAAGCCACGAACGCCGTCGGGCGCCTGGTGGCCGACGGCGCCAAGTCAATTGGTCTGTGCGGGACGACCGGGGAATGCGCGGCGGTCACCTGGTCGGAGAAGCAGGAGTACTACGCCGCCATCAAGGACACGGTGGCCGGCAAGGTCCCGCTCTTCGCCGGCGCCACGACGTTGGGCACCCGCGACACGGTGGAGCAGATGCGTTGGTTGCGCGATCTCGGCATCGACGGCGCCTTCGTCGGACTGCCGCTGTGGCAGACGCCGACCCTCGAGAACGCCGTCGGCTTCTACGCCGATCTGGCCGATGCCCTGCCGGACTTTCCTGTCCTGGTCTACGGCAACTCGTTCTTCTTCAAGTTCGACTACCCGGTGCCGTTCTGGGAGGGCATCGCCGCCCGGGCCTCTACGACCATCGCCTGCAAGGTCGGCTTCCCCTTCACCGAGGAGCTCTTCAAGTCGGCCAAGGGACAGGTGAACTTCATGAACGGCGAAGGCGGTCTGCTCGGACAAGCGTGGCGGAATCTGCCCGAGTCGGTGACGGCCGGTTGGGCCACGTCGGCTTCCATGGGCCCCGAGCCCTGGGTGCGTTTCTTTGATCTATTGGCCAAAGGCGACAACGCCGGCTGCGAGGCCGTGTTGCGCGACATCGATGCGGTGCCCCTGCCGATTCCCGATTTCACCAAGTTCGCCTGTTATAACACCCAGCTCGAGAAGGCCCGTATCGATGCCGCGGGCTACATGCGCTGTGGTCCTCCCCGGCCGCCGTACACCGACTTGCCCGACGAATGGCGCGAGGCCGCCGTGACCAACGGCCGTGCCTGGGCCGACCTGTGCCGGCGCTACCGGGAGGAAGCCCGGTGAGCCCGGCGGACGAGAAGGGTGGCCCGACGGGGACGCTTCTCGAGAAGGGCCAGGAGCAGCCCGGCCTCACCTTGGACGAGGCCAAGGAGCGCGCCCAGTGGCTGGCTGATCGAGTCAGGGGACGTCGCACGGGTAGCGAGGAGCCGCGCCGCCTGCCCGACGAGACCATCGAGGACTTCGTCACGTCGGACCTCCTGCGCATGAACCAGGCCAGGCGTTGGGGCGGCCACGAGCTGGGGCAGGCCGCCGTGGTCGAGCTGGTCGGCAAGGTGGCCGAAGGCGACGGCTCATCGGGGTGGGTGTTCGGTCTCTTGGCCAGTCACTTCTGGCTGGTTTCGGTCTTCGGCGAAGAGATGCAGAACGAAATGTGGGGAGCGGACCCGACGGCCATGATGTCGTCGTCGTTCGCGGCGCGGGAGAGCTCCGTCGTGCCCGTGGAAGGTGGCTACCAGGTCAGCGGCCGGTGGCCGTACTCGAGCGGATCACCCCACTGCAGCTGGGCCATGGTTGGCCTGATGGCGCCGCCCAGCGGTCCCCAGCAGCCCCCGCTCATGCGCTGGGGGATTGTGCCCAGGGCCGACTACTCCATCGCCGAGGAATGGGACACGTGCGCCCTGCGCGGCACGGCCAGTAACACGCTGGTGCTCGACGACGTCTTCATCCCGGAGCACCGGACGGTGGACCCCGCCCTCATCCTCGGCGGGGTCGGGCCGGGCCGGAGCATCAATCCCGGCTCGGTCTTCAGCTTGGGGTTCGCCTCGTCGTTGGGCTGGTACCTCGGCGCCACCGCGTTGGGCAGTGCCACCCAGGTGGCCCGTGACTTCGCAGCCAATTCGGCCACCAAGATCTCGACTTTCACCGGACAACCCGTGCTGAGTGAGCCCTTGATCGTTCACGTGGGGACGGCGGGCGCGCAGGTCGAGGCGGCGCGGGCGATCATGCGCTACCGGACCGAGTGGATCGACGGCCGCTTGGAAGAGGGCCAGATGCTCACCCGCGAAGAGTCCTTGGCCTGTGCCTGCGACGCCACCTCGGCCGTCCGGCTCTGCGTGGACGCCGTCGACGGCTGCATGCGGTTCAGCGGTGCCGCCGGACTGGCGTTGTCGAACCCCGTGCAGTCCGGCTGGCGGGACGTCCACGGTGTGGCGGCGCACATGGGCTACAACACCGACGCCATTTTCGGATCGTGGGGGAGGATCATGCTCGATCTCCCCTTGCCACCCGGATTCTTTTGATCTGATGCGCCGCCGCGAAGGGGGAGGGGGGATACATGACAAGTCTTGCCACTGAGTTCGACGTGATCGTGGTGGGTTCGGGCGCCGCCGGCTGTGCCGCCGCTCTCGGCGCGCAGGCGCTCGGCGCGTCGACCGTGGTGCTGGAGAAGGCGGAGACCAGCGGGGGGACGACCGGACTGTCGGCCGGGGCTTACTGGATCCCCAACAGTTCGCTCATGCGCCAGCACGGCTACGAGGACCCGCGCCCGCAGGCGCTCGAGTTCATGGCCCGCATGGCCCAACCCGCGCTGTATGACCCGACCGACGCCCACCTCGGCCTCACGGGCCGGGAGTACGAGCTCCTCGAGGCCTTCTACGACCGCGCCGCCGACGTCGTCGATGTGCTCAGTGCCTCCGACGCGTTGCACCCGACCATGTGGCCGACCCTCGGATTCAGCCCTGACGCGGTGACCGATCCGGACTACCACGCCGGCGTGCCCGAGAACCGGGCCCCCTTCGGGCACCTCCTCATGCCCGAGGCCCCGCCCGACTTCGATTTCGCCACGCAGCTGCCCGGCAGCATCTTGGCCGTCGAGCTGCGGGCGGCTGCCGAAAAGGCCGGGGTGACCTTCCTCTGCGGGCACCGGGTCGTCGACGTCGTGCGGGAGGGCGACGCCGTAGTCGGCGTCGTCTGCGAGCACCAGTCGGCGACCAACCGTCTCGGGGCGCGCCGCGGGGTCGTCTTCGCCTCGGGTGGCTTCGCCCACCATCCCGGCAAAGCCCAGTCGTACCTGCGGGGGCCCATCTTCGGGACCGGGAGTTCGCCCGCCAGCACCGGGGACTTCGTCGACATCGCGGTGGGCCTGGGCGCATCGCTGGGAAACATGACCAACGCGTGGTGGTGCCAGGTCGTGGTCGATTCGGTCGTGCAGACCGGCGGCCAGGCCGACATGTCCAATCTGGTGTTCGTCCCCTACGGCGACAGCATGCTGATCGTCAACCGCGAGGGCGTGCGGGTCGGGGACGAGAAGGCGATGTACAACGAGCGCACCCAGACACACTTCGTCACCGACGGGTTGACGTGGCCGAACCTGGTGCAGGTCATGATCTGGGACGAGGCGGTGGCCGCCGACCCCACGCCGTGGCCCTGGCGGGGTGGAGTCCCTCTCCCCGGCCTCGAGCCCCCGTGGCTCATGAAGGCGGGCAGCTTGGACGGTTTGGCCGCTTTGGTGGACGAGCGCGTGAAGTCGCTGCGCGGCCAGCGGGGCATCTCGGCCCGCATCGGCCGGGAGGCGGCGCTGGCGCCCGACTTCGCGCCCACACTGGCGGCCACGGTGGAGCGGTTCAACGGGTTCGCGGCCGATGGGTTCGACGCGGACTTTGGCCGAGGCCAGGCTCCGGTTGCGCAGGCCTGGGCCGGACCCATCCGCCGGGGGGTGAACCCGACCATGTACCCCCTGTCGCCCACCGGCCCCTACTACGCCGTGCTTCTCGGTGCGGGCACGCTCGACACCAGCGGTGGCCCCGAGACCGACGCCAGCGGCGCCGTCCTGCGGCCGGACGGGTCGACCATCCCGGGTCTGTTCGCCGCCGGGAACTGCACCTCGGCGCCCACCGGGCAGGGCTATCTGGGTGGCGGGGGGACCATCGGGCCGGCCCTGGTCTTTGGATGGATCGCCGGGCAGAGCGCGGCGAACCGAGCGCGGGCCGTCGACCAGTGAGCGACTTCTCGACCAACGGGGCGGTGGCGCGCACCAACGGGTCCGGCACAGCTACCTTGCTGGAGACCAAGCCCTGCGTGCTCGAGCTCGACCACATCGGCGTCCGCTTCGGCGGCGTCATCGGCCTCGACGGCGTCAGTCTGCGGGTCTCCGAAGGAGAGGTCTGCGGGCTCATCGGCCCGAACGGTGCCGGAAAGACGACGCTTTTCGACGTCATCTCGGGCATGCGGACCCCCCAGGACGGGTCGGTCACCATGGACGGGGTCGACGTGACCGGCCTGTCGGCGGCCAAGCGGGCACGACGGGGCATCCGTCGCACCTTCCAGCGCGTGCAGACCTTCGGCTGGCTCAGCGTCGAGGACAACTTGTTGACCGCCCTGGAGTGGCGCGGTGGCGGTGGCGGGCTGGCCGGTGATCTGTTGGCGCTGCCCTCCCGCAAGCGACGCGAGCGCCAACGGCGTGAGCGGGTCGATCACGTCCTCGGGCTCTGTGGTCTGACCGGGGTCCGCAAGTCCTCAGCCGGATCGCTTCCCATCGGCCAGGCCCGCATGGTCGAGTTCGGCCGGGCCATCGTCGAGACGCCCCGGCTGCTGCTGCTCGACGAACCGACTTCCGGTCTCGAAGACGTCGAAGTCGACCGCTTGGCCCAGAGCATGCGTGCCCTACTCGGAGAGCACGAGTGTGCGGTGATTCTCGTCGAGCACGACATGCACTTTGTCATGGGTGAATGCAATCCCATTGTGGTTCTCGACCAGGGACGGGTGCTGTGCAGTGGATCGCCGGAGGAGATCCGCACGAATGAAGAGGTCCAAACGGCGTACCTGGGAGACGTCAAAGGCATGCATGCCGCGGCGGCGCCAACAAGTGAAGCGACCAATTTTTCACCAACCAACAACAAGGAGGAGTCATGAAGAAACGATGGGGGGGGACGGCCGCGCTGGGCGTTGCCGTCACGGCGCTTTTGGGGTTGTCGCTGACCGCGACATCCTCGGCGGGCGCAAGTTCGGGGACAACCCGTGGAGTCACCAGTACGTCGATCACCGTGGGAGGCCTGGGCTTCGCGGAGTACTACGGCGATTCGGCCATCGGTGCCGAAGCTCGCTTCGACGCGCAGAACAAAGCGGGCGGGGTCTACGGCCGCAAGATCAAATTCATCGGTTTCAAGGACGACCAGAGCAGCCCGACCGTTGACATCCAGGCGGGCAAGCAGCTGGTGGAGCAGGACCAGGTGTTCGCGGTGGTGCCGGTCGTGTCGATCACCCTGGCGGCCGGGGCCTACTTCGCACAGCAGCACGTGCCGTTCTTCGGGTGGGGGATCTCGCCCCAGTTCCTCGGCAACAAGTACGGCTTCAGCTTCGCCGGCGCCGTGACCAGTCCGAGTTGGGAGATCACCGTCCATGGGGCCGAAATCGCCAAAGTGCTCGGCAAGTCGCCGAAGAACCTGACGATGGCCATCATCGGTGAGGACAGCGATGCCTCGAAGCAGGCGACGGCTCCGCTCGTCTACGCCATGAAGTCGATCGGCTACAAGATCGTCTACGCCGAGAACCCGCTGCCGGCCGCGCCGGCCGTGGTGTCCAGCTACACCCCCTATGTGCAGCAGATCATGACCGCCAACGGCGGGCAGCCACCAAGCGTCCTGATGGAAGTGATCTCGCCCGGGAACCTCGGGTTGCAGGCGGGGATGGAAGCGGCCGGTTACAAGGGTGCGATGGTCAACTACATCCAGTACTCGCCGGCCACGGTTGCGTCGGCCAAGGGTGCCTATGTGTACCTGCAGTTCGCCCCGTACGAAGTGGCCTCCACCAACCCGGCGATCGCCACCTTGATCAAGCGGGTCAAGGCCATCGCCCCGAATGCGCCGCTCACGCAGGGCATCGAGGCCGGCTACTTCGCCGCCGACCAGTTCATCGACGCCCTCCAGAAAACGGGCAAGAACCTGACGGCGGAGAGTTTCCAAAAGGCGGCGGACTCCATGACGTACGGGATCAAGAACACGGTGGGGCCGACGTCGTTCCCCCGCGGTCAGACGGTACCGACGTCGTGCGGAAGCACGGTGACCAGTAACGGCACCGCGTGGCAGGTGTCGTACGCCTACCTCTGCACCAACTCCGTGCACTACCCGGGCGGCTGAGCCGTCAGTCGTCCCCTCCGGTCACGCCGCCTGTCGATGGCGCGACCGGGGACCGGGAGTCAACCGTGTCGTGCCGACCCGACGGGTCGGCACGACACGGTGTCCCGATGCACGTGACCTGCCCGTCGTGATTCGAGCCGAGGTGCTTGGGTGACCGTCTTTTTGAACATCGTGATCTCCGGCGCGGTCGCGGGTGCCATCTACTCGATGATGGCGTCGGCTCTGGTGCTGACGTACCAGACGTCGGGGGTCTTCAACTTCGCCCAAGGGGCGGTCGCGTTCGTCAGCGCCTTCTTCTACTTCCAGCTCCACACCGGCCAGCATCTGTCGATCGCCGTCTCGGCGGTCATCACCGTGCTCGGCTTTGCCCCGCTCTTCGGATTGCTGCTCGACCGGGTGCTGTTCCGACGCCTGGCCGAGGGGCCGGTGTTCGCCCGGATCGTCGGCACCATCGGGCTCCTGGTGGCCCTGCCGGCGATCGCCCTGTGGACGGTGGAAACTGTCTGCAACGGCGTGTTCAAAATGAACCTGCCCGAGACCACGGCCATCGCAGCGGCCGGCGGGTCGGTTTCCGGGGTGGGGCCGACACCCCCCACCGTGTGGCACCTGGGGGCCATCGACCTCCCCAGGGTCAACATCAACTCCGATCAGCTGGCCGTGTTGGCCGCCGCCGCGGTCTTGGCTGTCTTGCTCTGGTTGCTGCTTCGTCACACCCGCACCGGCCTCGAGCTGCGGGCCGCCGTGGACAAAAAGGAACTGAGCGGCCTGCGCGGCCTGAACGTGGCCCGCACCTCGGGACTGTCGTGGGTGCTCACCATGATGATCTCCAGCCTGGCCGGCATCCTGATCGCCCCGCTTTTCCAGCTCGATCCCAACACCCTCACGCTGGTGGTCCTGGGCTCCCTGGTGGCGGTGGCCGTCGCCGGTCTGCGGTCTATCCCGATCGCCATGGCCGGAGGCTTGGCCCTGGGCATCATCCAGGGCCTGATCGCCTTCTACGGGAAGGATTTCCTCCCCAGCACCCTGATCCAGCTCTCGGGGTTCAGCTCCGCCATTCCCTTCTTCTTGACGGTGTTGGTGCTCTTCTTCGTTGGGCGGGATCGAGGCCGCCAAGCCGGGTCGGTGGCCGAGGAACGACCCCGACCCGACCACCGGGAGGGTCTGCCCCGCTGGCGGCGGGTGCTCCCGTGGGCGGTGGCAGTGGTCGCCCTGGTGGCATTCACCATGCAGGCCAGCGCCTTTACGACCGGGGCCATTCTGGCGCCGGGTATCGCGCTCTCCATCGTCATGTTGTCCTTCGTGGTCGTGACTGGCATCGGCGGCATGGTGAGCCTGGCGCAGGCCACCTTCGTGACGGCGGGGGGCTTCGCAGCCGGCTGGGTCTCCAGCCACCAGTTCAGTTGGAACTTCCCCCTCCTCGTCTCGGGGGGCCACCTGAATGCCCTGGTGGCGGCCTTGGTGGCGGCCGTCGTAGCCGGCGCCATCGGCGCCCTGATCGCTATTCCGGTCCGACGGTTGGGTGCATTGGCCCTGGCCCTGGGCACTTTGTCCCTGGCCCTGGTGGCCGATCTTGCCATCTTCCAGCTGGACAGCATCCGAGACGGGGACTCGGGCTACCTGTTCGGGACGCCGAGCTTCACCATCTTCGGCAAGACCATCTTCAACTTCAGCAATCCGCGCGCCGAGGTCATCGTCTTGATGGTCGCTTTCGGCCTGGTCGCCCTCCTCATCCGGAACCTCCAGCGCTCGGCCTCGGGTCGGGCCATGTTCGCCATCCGCAGCTCACCGGCCGCCGCCGGGGCTTCGGGGATCATCGCCGGACGCTCCCAGATCTCGATCTTCGCCCTTTCGGCGGGCATCGCCGGGTTCGGCGGCGCCCTGATGGGCTTCAGCTACAGCTCGTTCACCAACACCACCGCGCCCGCCCTGATCGGGGCGACCTGGCTCGCCGCCGCCGTCACGTTCGGTATCCGCCGACCGGGCGGCGCGTTCATCGCCGGTCTGAGTGTGGTGGCCACCACCCAGATCTTCAGCACGGCCGCCGGTTGGAGCTGGGTGCCCCACAACTTCGGAGTCCTCACGACCTCGACGTACTTTCCGTCGATCCTCTTCGGCCTCGGTGCCATCAACCTGGCCATGAACCCCGACGGCATTTTGGCCCTCGTCGGTGAACAGCAGGCGGCCCGTCGCCGGCGGCGTGCTGACCGGGCCCTCCGGTCCACTTCGGCGGTGGCCCCCGGCCACGCGGTGCCGATTGCAGAGGTGGCCACCACACCTGGGCCACCGGTCGACCTCCCGGTGAGCGATCTCCCCGCATCCGGGGCGGTGCGCAACGTGAGCGTGTCGTCCATTCCCGATGACGCCCCGCTGGTGCTGGAGGATCTCTTCGCCGGCTACGGCGACGTCGAGGTACTGCACGGCGTGAGCCTCAGGGTGGCGGCCGGGTCGATCGTGGCCCTCGTGGGCGCCAACGGTGCCGGCAAGTCCACCCTCTGCGGGGTCGCGGCCGGATTGCTCGCACCGACCGGAGGCCGGATCCTGATGGGAGGCGTCGATCTCACGCAGGCGCCCGCGTATCGCCGGGTGCGAGCGGGGATGTTGCTGGCCCCCGAGGCTCGGGGGATCTTCCCGGCGCTGACGGTCGAGGAGAACCTGGAGATTCTCCTGCGCAGCCAGGCGGAACGAGACAAGGCCTACGAGCGCTTCGGCGCTCTGGGTCTCCGGCGACGCTCCGTGGCCGGGTCGCTCTCGGGCGGCGAGCAGCAGATGCTGAGCTTGGTCCCGGCGCTGATACGACCCCCGCAGGTTTTCATCGCCGATGAGCCGACCCTGGGACTCGCGCCCCTGGCCCGCCTCGAGGTGGTCAGGGCGCTGGCCGACCTGCGGGCTCTCGGCGTGGCCATCGTGCTGGTCGAGGAGAAGGCGGCCGAAGTGGTGGAGCTGGCCGATCTGGTGGGGTTCATGAACCTTGGCCGACTCGGCTGGCTGGGACCTCGATCGGAGCTGACCGAAGGGCAACTCGCTCTGGCCTACCTCGGCGGGGAACTGCACTCCGATGCCAGCTGATCGCTTCTCGAAGACCGACGACAGCAACAGAAAGGTGACTGACAGATGACGACACGAGTTGTGCTGTGGACCACGGGCCATATCGCCACCTTTGCCGGCCGAGCCATTCTCGACGATCCCGAGATGGAGCTGGTCGGTTGTTATGCCTACAGTCCCGAAAAGGCCGGTAGGGACGTGGGCGAACTGATCGGCGTGGGCCCGATCGGGGTGTTGGCCACCAACAGCGTCGACGAGATAGTCGCGCTCGCCCCCGACGTGGTGGCCTACTTCTCCATCATCCGCCAGGAGGACGTGGCCTGGCATACCGAGCAGATCGCCCGGCTCCTCGAGGCCGGCATCAACGTGGTGTCGAGTTCGAACCTGGTGACCGGTCGGTGGTGGAAGGCCGAAGCCATATTCGATGAAGCCGGGCGCAAAGGTGGCGCCTCGGTCTACGGCGGTGGGGTCAATCCCGGGTTCATCAACGCCTTCGCCCTCACCGCGGCCAGCGTCTGCAGCGACGTGAAGCACATCTCCATCTGGGAAGAGGCCGAATGCTCGGGGTACAACTCCCGCGAGCTGTGGGAGACGGTGGCCTTCGGACGGCCGATCGACGACCCGGACAATGCCGCGAAGTTCTGGCAGGGGACCGCCGTCTTCGAGGACACGGTGGCCATGATGGCGGACGCCTTGGAACTGCCCCTCGACGACATCCGCTATCTCCCCGAGGTGGCGGTGGCCACCCGCGATCTCGACCTTGGGTTCATGGAGATACCGAAGGGCCACGTGGCCGGCCTGAAGAACCGCTGGGTCGGGGTGGCGGGCGGCGTCGAGGTGATCGAGCTGGGGACCATCTGGAAGATGACCGAGGATGTGGAGCCCAACTGGGAGATCCGTCACGGCTGGCACATCGTCGTCGACGGCATGCCGACCGTGAAGGCCCACGTGGCCGGATGGCCGCCCGAGGGCGAGTCGAACTCCGAGGTCCTCATGAGCATCGCCATGGTGATGACGGCACTTCCCATCGTCAACGCCATTCCCCACGTCGTCCGGGCCCGACCCGGTGTCGTCACCTACAAGGACCTCCCGCTGGTGACCGCGGCGCGGCGTGTCCATCCGGCGGCACGGACCTGACCGCCGGGCCCCCGGACCGAGCGGCGCTCGGGGCCCGAGACGTCATGAACGAACGCAGCACCGGCTACGACAACAAGGGAGATCGATGAGCACGAGTCGGACCATCGTCATCAGCGGCTGCGCCTCAGGTCTGGGTGCCGCCACCAGGAGGCAGGCCGAGAAAGACGGAATGAAGGTGATCGGCATCGACCTGCGCGACGCCGAGATCATCGCCGACCTGGGCACGGCGCCAGGGCGCGAGGAGGCGGTGGCCCGAGCCGTCGAGCTCTGCGGAGGTGCGCTCGACGGTCTGGTGGGGTACGCCGGTGTGGGGCCCATCACCGACCCGCCGGACCTCTTGGCCCGGGTGAACTTCTTCGGCCAGATGGCGTTGCTCGACGGTCTGCGTCAGTCGCTCAAGGCCGGGGACCAGCCGGCGGCCGTGGCTGTCGGGTCGGTGGCCGCCACCGTGGCTCCCTACGACGAGGAAGGGGTGGCCGCCATGCTGGACGGGGACGAGGAGCGGGCGGCGGCGCTCATCGGCACGGCCACCGGACTCGGCTACTCGACATCGAAGATGGCGGTGGCCCGGGCGGCCCGCCGGCGGTCGGTCGAATGGATCAAAGATGGGATCCGTCTCAACGTCATCGCTCCCGGCAACTCGCTGACGCCCCTCACCCAGGCCGCCCTGGACGACCCCGAGATCGGGCCGTTGATGCGCGGGTTGCCAGTGCCCTTCGGCCGGTGGGCGGAGAACGAGGAGATCGCCGACGTGGCCCTCTGGCTGTTGGGCAACGGGTCGCGCTACCTGGTCGGCAGCTGGATCGCCGTCGACGGGGGCACGGACGCGTTGGCCCGGCCCGACAGCTTCTAACCCGGTCAAGAGGAGGCGGGAGATGCACGGTGAGGAAACGACCGAAGACGCGAGAGCGCGACACGAGTGGAGGTTGACATGGAATTCCTAGTGCGATTTGAGATCAAGGTGCCACCCGAATTGGATGGGGAGAAATACGAAGAGCTCATGGCCGAGGAGAAGCGGCGCGGCGACCTCTTGTGGTCGTCGGGCCGGCTGCTCCGCATCTGGCGCGTGCCAGGGCGACGGGCGTCGATCGGCCTCTACGACTTCCCTGACGCCACCGAGCTGCACGCGGAGATCTCCACGTTGCCGCTCTTCCCGTACATGACCGTCTCGTCGGTGGAGGCGCTGGCCGTGCATCCCGCCGACATCAAGAACCCGACGAACAACGGCGCATCCACGGTGTCTTCGTGACCCGGTGCCACCGCCAGGAGCCCGGTAAGCCATGAAGGCCGCCTTCTATTACGGGCCGGGCGACGTCCGCCTGGAGCGCGCGCCCGAGCCCTCGCCGGGACCGGGCGAGGTACAGGTCAAGGTGTTGGCCAACGGGCTGTGCGGCACCGACCTGCACCAGTACTTCAACGGTCCGATGAGCGATGCCCCACTGCCGATCATCGTGGGCCACGAGTTCGCCGGCGAGATCTCCGAGGTCGGCGCCGGTGTCAGCCGTGACCGGATCGGCCAGCTCGTGGTGGTGGAGCCGATCTGGCGCTGTCACGAATGTGCGCCGTGTCAGGCCGGGCACTACAACCTGTGCCAGACGGGCGAATGGCACGGCCTGACCGGGAAGGGTGGTGGGCTCTGCGAGTTCACCACCGTGCGCAGCGACATGGCGATCAATGTCCCTGAGGGCATCGACCCGATGGACGCCGCGCTGGTCGAACCGATGTCGGTGGCCTATCACGCCGTCGAACGCAGCCAGCCCCAGCGGGGCGACCGCGCCGTCGTGCTCGGTGCCGGACCGATCGGCATCGGTGTCTATCTCGGTCTGAAAGCCGACGGGGTCGAGCAGGTGATTGTGGTCGAACCCGCTCCCGAGCGCCGGGCCGCGGTGGCTGCGGTGGGAGCCGAAACAGTGATCGACCCGGGCGACGGCGGCGCGGCCGAAGCCATTATGGAGTTGACCGGGGGTACCGGGGCCACCCTGGTCATCGACGCCGCCGGGACGCAGGGCAGCTTCGACACCTCCCTCGCCGTGGCGGCGCCGCAGGGCCGCATCATGCAGGTAGCGGCCTTCGCGCACCCGGTCGAGTTCAACCCCTTGGCCATCCTCCAGCGCGAGGTGCGCATCGACCAGTCCTTCGCCTATCAGGGCACCTTCGCGCGCGTCCTGGCCCACATGGCCGCCGGCCGCTACCCGTCGGGTCCGTGGGTGAGCCACGTGCCCTTCGACGATCTCGTCGACGCCTACGGGCAACTCCACAGGCGCGAGGCCGTGAAACTGCTGGTCGATCTGTGACCAGCATGGTTGCGCAGTCCGGCATCTCCATTCGCCCTACCTCGTACGGCGACCGACCACTACCAGGGGCGACCATCGCCCACATGGAGGAATCATGACAGGCAGACTCGAAGGCAAGACGGCGCTGATCACCGGGACAGCCGGTGGGCAGGGACGTTGTGCCGCCCTGACGTTCGCCCGGGAGGGCGCCAGCATCGTCGGCTGCGACATCAAGGTCGAGGACAACAAAGAGACGGTGGCCATGGTCCACGCCGGCGGAGGCTCCATGGTCTCGGTCGATCCCCTGGACCTCAGCGACGAGGCCGAGGTACAGCGGCTCATCGACTTCGCCGTCGCCGAGACCGGTGGCTTCGACATCCTCTACAACAACGCGGCGGTGGCCCGGGCCGCGACCGTCGAAGACCTTACGCGGGAGCACTGGGACTGGAACATGGCCAACGAGGTGACACTGGTCTACATGACCATCCGCCATGCGTTGCCGGTGATGAAGTCCCGCGGGGGCGGGGTCATCGTGAACGTCGGTTCCATCGCCGGCATGCCGGTCGGCTCGGGCATGCCCGGCAATGCCGCGGGCAACCTAGTGCACTGCGTGGCCAAGGCCGCCATCATCCGCATGACCGAGGCCCTGGCCATCGAGTTGGCCCCGTACAAAATCAGGGTGAACGCGGTCTCGCCCGGAGTGGTCGACACCCCCCAGCTCCGGCCGTTCCTGGGCGACGCCGCCGACGCCCCCGTGCGTCGTTTGTTCGCCAGCAAATGCCTGATTCCGCGCATCGGTGAACCGCAGGACATCGTCAACGCCGCCCTCTTCTTGGCCTCCGACGAGGCCTCCTACGTCACCGGGATCAACCTGCCGGTCGACGGCGGTTTCGCCGTCGGCGGTGGGGTGGGCGTGGCGACCTCCGAGGTCGAAGAGGCCGTGGCCCAGGCCGTTGCGGAGTACAAATGACCACGGCACCGGCACCGGCCCCGAGCGCGACCGCCCCCGCCCAGGGGGCCATGGTCGTCGCCCCCGGCGTCGACCTGGGGGACGTGACGGGCGAGGTCTCACTCTTCAACCCGGCCCGGACCGACGAACTGGTGGGCGTCTACCCGCTGCTCGGCCCCGAGCACGTCGACCGGGTGGTGGCGTCGGCCAAGGCGGCGTGGCCTTCGTGGTCGAAGCGATCGCCAGCCGAACGACTGGAGATGGTGCAGGCGGCCGGTGCAGCCATCGGCGCGGTTGACGAACTTGCCACCCTCATGGTCCGGGAGCAGGGCAAGACCCTGTCCGAGGCCACCGGCGAGTTCTCGTACTTCGGCTACGCCGTGCAGTTCGCCCGGGACGAGCTGGGCCTGCTGGAACACCCCGAGGAATTCGGCGACAACGGGATCGGCCGCGCCTGGGTCTACCGCCGGCCCTTCGGTGTGGTGGGCATCATCACGCCGTGGAACCGACCCTTCACGCTGGCCGTCACGGGCATGGTCCCGGCGCTCCTGGCCGGCAACACCGTGGTGCTCGCCGTGGCTCCCACGGCTCCGCTGGCGGCCATGGGGGCACTCAGATCGGTGGCCGAACACCTGCCCGACGGGGTCCTCTCGGTGGTCACCGGCCCGGGCGACGTGGTAGCCCAGCGACTGGTCGACCATCCCGACGTCCCCAAAATCTCCTTCACCGGGAGCGTGCGCACCGGTCAGTTGGTCATGCGCCGGGCGGCCGAGAACCTGAAGAGCCTCACCCTCGAGCTCGGGGGCAACGACGCCGCCATCGTGCTCGACGACGTGCCGTCGGGGTCGGCGCTGATGGAGCGGCTGGTGGACGGGACGTTCATGAGCACGGGTCAGGTGTGCATGGCCGTCAAGCGCCTGTACGTCCCGCGGGCACGGGTGCGGGATTTCGTCGAGGGCCTCGGAGCCATCCTCGACGACTACGTCATCGGGAACGGGCTGGACCCGGCCACCATGTTGGGTCCGGTGCACACCCGGGCGCAGCGGGACAGGGTCGACGTGCTGGTCGAGGACGCCCGCCGGCGGGGGGGCACCGTCTACGAGCTCGGAGAGTTGAGAGAGGACCCGGCCCACGGCTACTTCCTCCGGCCCATGCTCGTCACCGGCCTGACCAACGAGGCCTCGCTGGTCCAGGAGGAGCAGTTCGGACCGGTCCTGCCCATCGTCGGCTATGACTCGGTCGACGAGGCGGTGGCCATGGCCAACGACAGCCAGTACGGCTTGGCCAGCTCGGTCTGGTCGGTCGACGAGGAGCGGGCGCGTGCGGTGGCCCAAGGGCTCGAAGCCGGGGCGACCTTCCTCAACTCGCACGGCGTCATGTCGGTGGACCGGCGGGCCCCGTTCGGCGGGGTGAAGCACAGCGGACTGGGCCGTATGAGCGGTCGCTGGGCCATCGAATCGTTCACCGAACCGCACACGGTCAGCATCCGAAACTTGGCGGGGCTGGGGTGAGCATCGCCCGTGCCGTCGAGGCCTCAATTGAGTTAGTTGAATAGATGAAAAACTTGACGACCGAAATGGGCCGTGGCTATCGTGGGCCGCGTTCGAGGCCCGAAATCACCGACACAGGAAAGGCGCTCCCATGTCGCTGAGCGTGGTGCACTTCGGCACCGGCAACACCGGGCGGCACGGGCTGTCCCAGATCATCTCGGACCCCGCGTTGGAGTTGATCGGGGTCGGGGTGACCAGCCCCGAGAAGGTGGGGGTGGACGCCGGCGCCCTGTCCGGGCAGCCGTCCACCGGCATCATGGCGACCGATGACCTCGAGGCGTTGTTGGCCCTCGAGGCCGATTGCCTGGCCTACTTCGGTGAAGGCATCGCCAGACCGCTCGAGGCCGTGGCCGACATGGCACGATTCTTGGCCCGGGGGACCAACGTGGTCACCACGTCGCTCAACCAGCTTGTCTACCCCCCGACCGCCGCCCCTGAGTTGCGCAACCCTCTGCAAGAAGCCAGTGAGGAGGGCTCGGCCTCCTTCTTCAACAACGGGGCCGACCCGGGCTTCGGGAGTGACCTCATCCCCGTCACGCTGCTCTCACTCATGGGCCGCACCGATTCGGTGCGGATTCAGGAGATCATCAACTACGCGTACTACGACCAGCAGGACGTCATGCGCCATGTCTTCGGCTTCGGTCAGGCGCTCGACTACGACGCCCCGTTGTTCAACGGCGGTGCCCTGACGGCGTACTGGGGCGGGGTGGTGACCCAGATCGCCCGCATTCTGGGGGCCGAGGTGGAGGAGATCCGCGAGGCTCACGAGGTCAGATCGCTCGACCACGACGTCGAGATCGCCGTCGGGACCATCGGGGCCGGGACGGTGGCCGCCATCCGCTTCGAGGTCCAGGCCATCGTCCGGGGAGAGCCGGCGGTGGTGGTCGAGCACGTGACCCGGATCGATGATGCGGCCGCGCCCGACTGGCCGGTCTGCCGGGACCGGCGCGACTGCTACCAGATCCATATCGCTGGATGGCCCAACATCGACTGCGAGGTGAAGCTCACCGACGAGGACGGCAACGACGGCGGCCTGATCGCCACGGCGACCCGTGTGGTCAATGCCATCCCCACGGTCTGCGCGGCCGAGCCGGGGCTCCTCTCCTTCTTGGACATCCCTCCGGTCGTGGGGCGGGTGATCGGATTTTGATGACCGTGGCGAACGCTGAGCTCGACGGCAAGGTGGCCATCGTCACCGGGGCCGGCCAGGGGGTCGGGCGCGGGATCGCCGCCGCGCTGGCCGCAGCCGGTTCCCGGGTGGTGTTGGTCGGCCGCACCCTGGCCAAAGTGGAAGCGGTGCAGCGGGAGATCGCGGATCACGGAGGCGAGGCATTGGCCATCGGGGCCGATGTGGCGGTCAACGAGGACATCGACCGCTGCGTGGCGGCGACTCTCGAGGCGTACGGCACCGTCGACATTTTGGTCAACAACGCCATCACCCAGCCCCTGGGGCCCCTGCTCGAGGTGAGCGACGCCGGCTTTGAAGCCGGCTATCTCAGCGGACCGATGGCGACCTTCCGCTTCATGCGGGCCTGCCACCCCTACCTGGTGGGCGGAGGGTCGATCGTGAACGTGGGATCGGGGGTGGCTCTGCGGCCCTCGACCGCCGGCTTCGGGTGTTACGCCGCGGTCAAAGAAGCGATTCGCTCGTTGACCAGGGCCGCCGCCTGCGAGTGGGGCCCGGCGGGCATCCGGGCCAACGTGATCATGCCGCTTTCCATGTCCCCCGCCATGGAGGGGTTCTTTGCCGCCATGCCGGAGATGGCGGCGGAGATGCTCGGCCAGATACCCCTGGGCCGCATGGGGGACAGCCAGCAGGACATCGGGGGGGCGGTGGTGTTCTTGTGCAGCGACGCCGCCGCCTACATCACCGGTATCACGCTACCGGTCGACGGCGGGCAGGATTATGTGCGCTAGATCAGGTCCGACCGCGGCGCGGGGGAGGACATCGCCATGACATGGCTGCCAGCGGTAGTCGGAACAGAGGAGGGGCGCAATGGCCAAGGTTGACCAACTGGGTTACGTCGGGGCGGGGACCCGGGACCTCGACGTGTGGAAGGCGTACACCGTCGAAGTGCTCGGGCAGGAGATCACCCCCGACAGCGACGACCGCAACGTGTACCTGCGGATGGACGACCATCACCACCGGCTGCTGATCGAGCAGGCCGATCGGGAGGACGTCTCGTTCGTGGGGTGGGAGGTGGCCGACGCCAATCAAATGCGCCTGGTGGCGGCCCAGGTCGAGGCCCAGGGCGTCGAAGTCTCCGACGGCACAGCGGCCGAGGCCGAGCGCCGTCGCATGATCGAGTTCGTCACGTTCGTCTGCCCCCACACCGGCGTGGCCATGGAGATCGGCTACGGCCCCGAGGTCCAGTTCGTCCCCCATCACCTGCCCACCCGGCCTCTGAGCGGCTTCAAGACCGGCCCCCTCGGTCTCGGCCATGTGGTGCTTTACACGCCCGACGTGGTGAAGGCCGAAACCTTCTACCAAGAGGCGCTGGGCTTCGCCGCTTCGGACCGGGCGATGATTCCCGGCATCGGCACCTTCGCCACCTTCATGCACTGCAACCCCCGCCACCACTCGCTGGCCTTCATCGGGATCCCCGACGCCCCCCGACGGATCCAGCACGTGATGTTCGAGACGCTCGACATGGACGACGTCGGCACCACCTATGACATCTGCCTCCAGCGGGACATCGTGAGCACATCGCTCGGCCGACACCTCAACGACCGGATGTTCTCCTTCTACTTCAAGAACCCTTCGGGGTGGCACCTCGAATACGGCTACGGAGCCCGGGAGATCGACCCGGCCACCTGGCACGTCGAGCACTACAACGGCTTGCGGGGCCCGGGGGAGTGGGGCCACGACGGGCTCCTCTCCATGGTGTAGCCGTGGGTGCCCCCAGAGCCGTCACCATCGACGAAGTGCTCGACCGGGTCGAGATCAACGACCTGCTCGTCCGCTATTGCGCTGCGTTGCGGACGAAGGACCTCAGCCTGCTCGACGAGGTCTTCTCGTCCGACGCCATGATCGACTACACCCGGATCGGCGGGAGCCGGACCGGGGTCGAGGCCACCAAGACCTGGCTGTCGATGGTGCTCGGCGCGGTCACGCGCTTCGACCTCTACGTGGGGGACAGTGCGTTCGAGTTCGCGGCCGATCGGAGCTCGGCGACGGTGTCCACCACGTGGCACGGACTGTTCGTGCCAGCCAATGACGACCCGGTTCTCCAGGTCTACGGGCACTACGAGGACAGGTTGGTCCACACCGACGTCTGGCGAATTGCTGAACGGGTGGACCTACCTGCCGCTCGGGTCATCGTTTCCCTCGATTCAGAGAGCTCTACCTCGACAACGTAAGGAGGCCGCAGCGGTAGAGCGCTGCGTCCGTAGTGAAAGGCGGTTACACCGTGGCTCGTTCTTACGATCGTTTCTACATCGGCGGTGAGTGGGTCGCGCCGGCCGGCAGCGACCTGCTGGAGGTGATTTCGCCGGTCACCCAGGAGGTCATCGCCAGCGTCCCCGAGGCGGTGGACGAGGACATCGACCGGGCCGTCGCGGCGGCCCGGGAGGCTTTCGACCATGGCGGATGGCCCACGCTCACGCCGCTCGAGCGGGCCGGCTATGTGGCCAAATTCGCCGAGGTCTACTTCTCCCGGTGCCCCGAGATGGCCAGCCTGATCACCGAGCAGATGGGCTGTCCCATCTCGTTCTCATCTCAGATCCAGGCGCCCCCGGCCGGCGGCATGCTGCAGTACTTCGTGGGGCTGGCGGCCGACTACCCGTGGGAGGAGCGCCGGGCCGGCATCATCGGGGGCGACGTGCTGGTCCGTCGGGAGCCGCTCGGCGTGGTGGGCGTCATCGCACCGTGGAACGTGCCTCAGCTGGTGATCATGTCGCGGGTGTCGCCGGCCTTGATCGCCGGCTGCACGCTCGTCATCAAGCCGGCGCCCGAGACTCCGCTGGACGCGCTGCTGCTGGCCGAGATTGCCGACGAGGCCGGCCTGCCGCCGGGCGTCATCAACATCGTCCCGGCCGGCCGGGAAGTGGGGGAGCGACTGGTGCGCAGCCCCGGTGTCGACAAGATCGGTTTTACCGGGTCGACCGTGGCCGGCCGACGGGTGGGCTCGATCTGCGGTGAGACCTTGAAGCGTTGCACGCTCGAGTTGGGCGGCAAGTCGGCCGCCATCATCCTCGATGACGCCGACCTGCCGGCGGCCGTCGAGGGACTGCGTTTCTCCTCGTTCATGATCAACGGCCAGTCGTGCCTGGCCCACTCCCGCATCCTGGCCTCGCGCCGTCGCTACGACGAAGTGGTGGAGGCGGTGACCGAGCTGGCCCGCGGATTGCGGATCGGGGATCCCGCCCAAGAGTCCACCGAGATCGGGCCCTTGTTCGCCGAACGTCACCGCAACCGGGTGGAGGAGTACCTGGCCGTCGGGAAGGACGAAGGAGCCCGGATCACGACCGGGGGTGGTCGCCCCGACGGTTTCGATCGGGGGTGGTACGTCGAGCCCACCGTCTTCGCCGACGTGGACCGCAAAATGCGGATCGCCCAGGAGGAGATTTTCGGGCCGGTGGTGGCCGTCATCCCCTTCGACAATGTGGACGACGCAGTCGACATCGCCAACGACTCCACCTACGGCCTGGCCGGCACCGTCTACTCCGGCGATGCCGCTTACGGCCTGGACATCGCCCGACGCATACGAACCGGCACCATGGGGGTGAACGGCTACATGTTCGACTTCTCGGCCCCGGTCGGCGGCTACAAGTGCAGCGGCATCGGACGGGAGATGGGCCCCGAGGGGCTGGACAACTACATCGAGATCAAGTCGATCACCCCGATCGGGGAGTAGCCCCGGACGTTTTTTTGGCGACGACTTCGTCGCCGACGTCGGCTCCTCCCACCAGGGTGGACCCTTGACCCTCAGCCTCACAACCGTGGCCGCTCCACCACCCGCGTCCCCATCCGCGACCTGACGCGCCCCCGCGGCCCGGCAACTTCGTCGTTGACGGAGAGGAGACGACCGTGGTCAGGCCGCGGCACGCGTGACGTGAACGGGTCGGGTTGTCGACACTACCGCGAACCCTTTGTTCAAAACCTTTATTAATCGCACGAGGTGTCATTTAATGACGGCGGGCTCTCGTCCATCGAACCGTTTCCGGTGGGACAGCCGCACCTGTACCTGGACAATGAGGAGGCAGCGAATGAGGTGGAGCCGTCGGTTTCCGAAGCAGCGGCGCCGGGTAGCGTTGATGGCTGTCGTGACCTTGGCCGGCCCGGCCGCCCTGCTCGCCGCACCTGGCACTGCCTCGGCGGGCACGACGCTGACTCCCGGTGACCTCCTCGTCTCGACGAGTATCTGGCAGCAGAATGCAAACGTCACCGCGGGCACCACGCAACTGCCCCCGGGCTGCGGAACCCTGGCGGACGATCCCTGCGCGACGGCTGTCGCTCCTGGAACGTACCCCTTGGTCTTCAACAACGACTCGGTCGACGGGAGCTTCGGCGTCACCCAGCCGATCGTGCTCGATGAGCTGAATCCCACGAGCAACCTGATAGTGAGTTCTCTCACCGTACCGAACAGCTCCCAGGGCCTGGGCTCGAGTGCCGATCAACTCGTCACCAGCTTCTCCTCCAAGTCCGAGATTGCCCTGAATCAGTCGACGGATGGCAATTACGTGACCTTCATGGGTTACGTCGCCCCGGTCGGGGCGATCGACGTCTCGAACTCGAACACGCCGGGTGCTGTCGACCCGACCAATTCCGGGCCCACCACTCCCTACTACCGTGCGGTTGGACAACTGGACGTCAACGGCAACTACCAATTTACCGAGACCAACGCCTACAGCGGTAACAACGGCCGCGCCGCCATCCTGAATCCCAGCTCGAACACGCTCTACACCGCCGGGAATGCCGGCAATGGTGCCAACCCCGAGCCCCAAGGTGTGGTGGAGGGCGCAGGGTCCCAGATCTTTTCGTCCTCTACTCAATCCGAGTCTGCGCAGAGCCCCGGAGCTCCCACGCCTCTCGGTAACTTCAACGTGACCCAGCTCGGCGACAAGGCCGACAAGTCGGCCAAGGACGACAACTTCCGCGGCCTCACGGACCAGAACAACGTCTTGTACTTCACCAAGGGAAGCGGGAGCAACGGGGTCGACACCGTCTACTTCCTCGACACCACCGGCACGTCGTGCCCGAGCGGTGGGTTCGGCCTTCCGGCGTCGGGCGCCACGCTCCCGAGCGCATCGACCTTCACGTCTCCCGCGTTCTCCACAAGCAACGCGGCGCTGGGACTGACCACCGCCAACCCGGGGTTGGCGCCGACCAACATGTGCATTCTCAGCGGATTCCCGACGGCGATCGCCAAGAATGCCACGGACTCGAGCGACTACCCGTTCGGGCTCTGGTTCGCCAATCCCGACACCCTGTACGTGGCCGACGAGGGGTCAGGTGACGCCGCTTACTCGTCGGCCTCGAACACCTACTCCGCCGCAGCGGCCTCAACGACCGCCGGGCTGCAGAAGTGGACATTCAATTCGTCGACGAATGAATGGGTCCTCGACTACACGCTCCAGAGCGGCCTCAGCCTCGGCCAGCCCTATGCGGTAGCCAACTCGGGCACCAACGCCTACCCGACCGGGCTCAACAACACCGACGGGGGCGGGGGTTCGCCTTGGGCTCCGGCCACCGACGGCCTCCGCAATCTCACGGGTCAGGTGAACTCGAACGGCACCGTCACGATCTGGGCCGCCACCTCGACCGTCAGCGGCAACGGCGACCAGGGTGCCGATCCGAACCAGCTCGTGTCGATCACGGACAACCTCAGCGCCACGTCGGCTCCCGGCGGTGAGAGCTTCACCACGGTGATGCCCGCCACCTACGGGCAGGTGATCCGCGGCGTCTCGTTCACACCGGGCACCAACGCTTCACCGCCTCCCCAGACTCCCGAAGTGCCGTGGGCGCCGCTGCTCCCGCTCACGGCCCTCGCCATCGGCACCGGCGTCTACATGCG
>Ga0182030_10001692_pt1 | contig 45884 bp, 39 predicted proteins | sample 812S3MmetaG_FD_121299 | JGI IMG/M metagenome (GOLD analysis project Ga0182030, IMG submission 121299) | Permafrost microbial communities from Stordalen Mire, Sweden - 812S3M metaG (Illumina Assembly) | ecosystem: Environmental > Terrestrial > Soil > Wetlands > Permafrost | place: Sweden...
CCAGAACCGATCCGGATCTGTTGGCGGCCATCGGCCAGGGTCTGCGCTTGGTCAGTTCCGCCGACGCCAACGGCTTCTTTCGTCATTGCGGTTATATGTGCACTATATGTTAAAATGCTCTAGGCATTATGATGGTTGGGTTTGGAATCTATTTTTCGTTTAAATGCTACTTGGATAAGTAGCGCGACCCCGTTCCCTCGTTCCCAAACTTGGGAACGTTTTCTGTTCCTCGCGAAATTCCATTTCGCGCTGTGTAGCCGCCGCCATAAGGCGGTGGCCACGCTCTGACGAGCGCGGCTACAGAATCGGCAATGAAATTGCCTCAGCAAGTGCGTTCCCAAGTGCAACTTGGGAACGAGGGGAGCTTTTGAAGTCGGACTTAGGCGATTGATCCATAGGGGCTCTTCAATAGAGCACGTCAAAAGCCTGCTTGAAACCGGGCGCGCCCTGCCCAAGTTCAATCCCTTCAAGGCCTAAATTTAGCCCTAAAAAGTGATTGTCGGGTAAGCGACTTGTGTTACTTTGCCGGAAACCCCATTCAACTAAATCATATGAAATACCTCCGTCTTGTTCTCTCGTTGTCACTGGTTGCGTTCATCGCAACTTTCTCCATCGCCTCCGCTGACTCTTACGACAGCGATCAGGCCACCATCAAAAAGGGCGGCGCGCACTCTGCCAAAGTGATGGTTGGCTCGAAAACCTATACCGCACCGATCAGCTTCGCCGATGGCGCAAGCTGGGACAGCGTGAAGGACCACTACGAACTGGATCCCGCTGTTGTCTCCGGCCTCAAAGCGGGCAAGTTCGCCATCACCATCGAGGCGGACGGCGGCGCTAACTTCACCAAGAAGAAATAGTAGATCTCTCTTTTTGAGAGATACACACTAAGAGCCTCTGCGTTTCGGCGCAGAGGCTTTTTTCTGACTGTGGACGCGATGAACCCATCCTCGGCGGAGCCTTCCACCGACATCCCTTCCGCGCCCGCTCCGCCTCTTCAGCTCCGACATCTCGCCCGGGTCGTCTTCACGACCTTCCTGCTGACGTTTATCGCTTCGCGGCTCCTCGTGATCCTCATCATGGGCCGCATGATTCCCGATCTGTTCCTGCATATGGGCCAGACTCATGTGCACCACCTTAATTACGGCATTTTTCTTCTCTGTACGGTTGCCGGAGTTCTTCTTTTTTTCCAGGTCAGCGAGCGCGAGCGTTGGTGGTGCGCCGTGGCTTACGGTTTCGGCCTTGCCCTCACCTTCGATGAATTTGGCATGTGGCTTCATTTGGGCGGTGGCTATTGGCAGCGCGCCAGTTTCGATGCGGTCATTGTGGTGGCGAGCCTGTTCGGCATGATAGCGTTTGCGCCGCGTCTCGAACGCATGCGCGCGCATCACTGGGCCACCGGCGCCATCGCGGTGACCGCCACGGTTGTGTTCTATGTCATGCTTTTCAAATCTCTGGACTATGCCGGCAAAAAAGTCGGGCCGCGCCTCGAGCAACTCGAAGAGCAGGGACCTCAGTAACTCTTTTCTGCATTTTTCGCTTGGTCGCAGGCTCGAAATAGGTTCCGCTTGAGCATATGCCAAACTTTTGTCGATTTGGTATTCCTGGCTTCGCCGCACTCGTTCTCGCCATGATCGGTCTCTCACCTGCTTCCTCTGCCCACGCGGCGCCTCAACCCGTCATCGGCCTCTTCACCGATTACGGCTGGGACGATCCCTACGTGGCCCAACTCAAGGGCGTGATTTTGACCCTGAACCCCGGTGCGCGGCTCCTCGACATCACCCACACCGTCACGCCCTTCAATGTGACCGAGGGAGCCTACCTCCTCAACCAGTGCGCCGAGGAATTTCCCGCCGGAACCATCTTTGTCGCCGTCGTCGATCCCCAGGTCGGCACGGATCGCGACCCGATTCTGCTCGAGACGGCCAGGGGAAAATTCTATGTTGGTCCCGACAACGGCCTCTTCACCCGGGTTCTCGCGCGCGAAGGCTTCTCCAAGGCGTGGAAACTCGACAAGCCCGAGTTCTTTCGTTCCGGCGACATGTCCCGCACTTTCCATGGCAGGGACATTTTCGGACCGGTTGCCGCGCACCTGGCCGCCGGTTCCGACCCGGAACGGCTGGGCACGCCCATCAAGACGCTCATCCTCCTTCCGGACAAGGAACCGTCATTTTCCGGCGGATTGATTACCGTCCAAGTCCTCCATATCGACCGCTATGGCAATGTGATTCTCAATCTGCCCGGCGGCAATGACCTGGCCGCGAAGCTCAAGGAAGGCAACCTCGTCAAGATTTCCATCGGCAAGGAAAGCTATTCCGCCCCGCTGGTAAAAACCTATGGCGAGGTGGAAAAAGGCCGCCTCCTGCTGCTCTATGGCGGCAGTGGCCTGCTCGAAATCGGTATGAACCAGGGCTCCGCTGCCCGGCAATTGAAGGTCGAGCCCGGCGCCTCCATCTATTTAAAACCATGAATGCTTATTTCTTCAAACCCATCTATCAGGAACGCATCTGGGGCGATCATAACCTGACCAACCTCTTCGGTCGCACGCTGCCCGAAGGAAAGAAAATCGGCGAAAGCTGGGAACTCGTCGACCGACCCGAGGCGTGCAGCGAGATCGAATCGGGCCCCGGCATCGCGCCGGGCACCCATCAAAACATCCACACCCTCTGGCAGGACAAGCGGATCGAGATTTTTGGCACGCGCGCGCCCGACCTTGCCCGCTTCCCCGTCCTCATCAAGCTGCTCGATTGCCAGGACAATCTCAGCGTCCAAGTCCACCCGCCTCCCGGCCACGACGGCGAGCCGAAGACGGAAATGTGGTACTTCCTCGAAACGACGCCCGAAGCCAAAATTTATGCGGGCCTCAAAAAGGGCGTCTCCCGCGAGCAATTTGAAAAGGCCATCGGCACGCCTGAACTGTCCAAGCTCCTGGGCACCCTGCATGCGCAGCAAAGCGACGCCATGTTCCTGCCCAGCGGACGCGTCCACGCCATCGGCGCCGGCAATGTCATCCTCGAAATCCAGCAGAACTCCGATACCACCTACCGTGTTGACGACTGGGGCCGCGTCGATGACCAGGGCCGGCCTCGTGCCCTGCATCGCGAGCAGGCGCTCGATTCGATCCGCTTCAATGACTTCGATCCGCAGTTCGTCCAGCCGCATGGGGAACGGGTCTTGCAATGCCCCTTCTTCACTGTCGAGCGGGCCTTCATCTACCCCGGCGAATACCGGGTCTGGAACAGCGATCAGGCCAGTTTCCAATACCACTTCCTCGCGCAGGGTGAACTCAAAATCGATGACCGAAGCCTCAAGCGCGGCGCCGGTTGGCTCGTCCCGGCCAGTGCCGAAAGCTACAACCTCGAACCGGTCGGCGAAGGCGCGGAACTCATCACGGTCCAGTGGGGCAGGTAGCCGTCGACCTCTGGGCGAGGGTGCCTACATCGGGTGCCCCGGCAACGACAGGCGTGCCTGTGTTGTCCGGTCGCTGAAGGCGACAAGAAGCAGCCGCATCGGTTTCTCCTAACAACCCATTTGCGCAAAACCGGCCACCCACTAGTTTAATGTAACCAACCTTCACCAAGGAAATCCCATGCTCACCACTCGACGCCAAGCTCTCAAGACCCTCACTGCTGCCGCCTTCGCCTCGACCGCTTTTGGTCGATTTCATGTGCTGGCGGAAACTCCCGCCGCTGCGGCTGCTGCTGCTCCCGCGCCCACCGGTCCCTTTAAACTTCCGCCGTTGCCCTACGCCTACGATGCGCTCGAACCCGACATCGACGCGGAGACGATGCACCTGCATCACGACAAGCATCATGCGGCGTATGTCGCCAAGCTCAACGAAGCGTTGGCAAAGGAGCCAACGTTTACGCCACCAGCCTACGTCGATGATCTGATAAAGAATCTCGCCGCGGTTCCCGACTCGATCCGCACTGTTGTGCGCAATCAGGGTGGCGGTCACGCGAACCACTCGCTCTTTTGGCAAACGCTTAGAGCCAAACCAACTTCCGCACCCCCAGTATTCCAATCGCCGATTCCATTAGATTCTGCCTTTTCCAAAGCCATCAAGGATGACGTCGGAGGTCTCGACAAACTCAAAACCGAAATGGCCGAGCAGGGCGGCAAACTCTTCGGCAGCGGCTGGGTCTGGCTCGTTCTTGACGGCGGCAAAAAGTTGACGATTCTGACTCTGCCCAATCAGGACAGCCCGCTCAGCGAAGGTCACTACCCGCTCTTCGGCATCGACGTGTGGGAGCACGCCTACTATCTCAAGTACCACAACGTCCGCGCTGACTACATCAAGGCAATCTGGAATGTCGTGAACTGGGACTTCATTTCCGACCGTTACGCCGCCGCGATGAAGGCGTAATGAGTGTGGCGTTGGTCTATGACGGTCGTGGATAAGCAATACGCCTTCGCTTGCCGAAGGCAGTCATAGACCGCCGCTACAGACCGAAATGAATCCGCGAAATGCAGTTTCGCGCGGCTCAGGAGGACGTTCCCAAGTCCATTAGGGAACGAGGGAAAGGTGCCGGCATCGCCGTGTATAAGGGCAAGTTGAAGGGCAATCACTTTACCTTTTACTCTTGACCCATTTTCGACACGAGGTAATCTTCCCTTTTCGGTCCGCGCCTGCGGTGGGAGCCTTAACTGGTTTCCCACCTTTTTTTTCCCCATCGCGGGTTGTTGACTGAAAAAACCGGAAACTGTTATGAGCCAAGAATTTATTGCGATGTTGGACTATATGGAGAAGGAACGCGGAATTAAACGCGAACTTCTGCTGGATGCGGTGCAGGCGGCGCTGCTCGCCGCGGCGCGCAAGAGCTTTGGCCCGGCGCGCGACTTGACCGTGGCGCTCGATCCCAAGACAGCCAGGATTACGGCCATCGCCCGCCTGCTCGTGGTGGAAAAAGTCACCCAGCCGCACGACGAGATCAGCCTGCCCAAGGCGCGCTTGATCAAGCCCGACGCCGTCCTCGGCGACACGGTCGACGTCGATGTCAACACCAAGGACCTGGGTCGCATCGCCGCCCAGGTTTTCAAGCAGGCGCTCAACCAGACGCTGCGCGGCCATGAGCGCACCATGATTTTCGAGGAGTTCAAGGACCGCATGGGTGCGATTGTCACCGGCACGGTGCGCCGTTTCGAGCGTTCCGACGTGATCATCGACCTGGGTAAATTTGAGGCCGTCATGCCCGCCCGCGAACGGGTCCCGACCGAGGAGTATACGCCGGGCGAACGCATCCGCGCCTACGTGCTTGCCGTGGAGAACACGCCGCGCGGACCGGAGATCATCCTTTCCCGCAGCCACCCTAATTTTGTCCGCAAGCTGTTCGAGCTCGAAGTGAGCGAACTCAACGACAAGACCATCGAGATCAAGGCCATGGCCCGCGAGGCCGGTTACCGCACGAAGATCGCCGTCTGGTCCGCGAACGAAAAAGTTGATCCGGTCGGCGCCTGCGTCGGCATGCGCGGGGCACGGGTCAAAAATATCGTGCGCGAGTTGAACAATGAAAAGGTCGATCTCTTCAAGTGGTCGCCGAATATCCGAGAACTCGTCGTCGAGGCGCTCAAGCCGGCCAAGCTCAAGACCCTCGAGGTCGATGAAGCGGCCCACAAGGTCACCGTTCTGGTCGACGAGGAAAACCTTTCCCTGGCCATCGGCCGCCGGGGCCAGAACGCGCGTTTGACCCAGAAACTGACGGGCTGGGAAATCGACGTGAAGAAGGAAGAGGAAGTGGCCGCACTAGGCTTCGAGCAAAAGCTGGCCAAGGCCACTGAAGCGCTCGCGCAGACTTTGCAGATCGAACCCGAAGTGGCCGAAAAGATCGTCCGCGCCGGATTCCTCAGCGTGGAAGGCGTGGCCGAAGTCGAGGCCGAGGACCTCGTCAGCGCCGCGCCCGATCTCGATCCCGCGCTGGTCGCCGAGATTCATAAAAAAGCCCGTAGTTTACAGACGCCCGCGCAAAGCTAATTTTGGTATCCAACTGTTGCATGACTAAAGATAAGCCTGAAAAAAAAGCCAAGGACCAACCTGATATGACCGCCGCACCCGCGCCAGCCAAAAAGGCGGCAGGCAAAGCCGTGACGGCTGCGACTGCATCGGGTGAGGCCAAGACCAAGGTTAAGAAACCGGCCAAAGAACCGGTGAAGGCAATTTCTGCGCCCGAAAAGACCAGGCACCCTGTCAAAAAGACAATCGAAAAACCGATAGCGGAAGTGGCTGCGGAAACACCGGCGCCTGCCCCGAAGGCCAGGCGTCAGGTGCTGACAGCATCCGAGCAACGCATGTCGGAAAACAAGCCTGCCGGGTCGGTCATCAAACCCGAGGCGGCGGCAGTTCCTGCTCCGGCCCCGGTTGTTTCAGTTTCTCCCGCCGCACCTGCCGGCAAACCGGCGGACAAGTCGGCGGAAAGTGCTTCCGCGGCGGACGAAGCCGCTTTGGCCGCTCAATATCTCCGGGACAAGATCGTCGTCATCAAGCCACCGATCATTGTCAAGGACCTGGCGGCGAAGCTGGGCATGAAGCCATTCCAGATCATCCATCACCTGATGGAAATGAACATCTTCACCGGCCCCACCCAGGCGCTTGAAGAGGAAGTCGCGCGCAAGCTTTGCGCCAAGCTCGGGTTCACTTTCGAGATTGAGAAGCGCGAAAAAGGCGCGGGGCTGGTTCATGCTCCGGTTAAAATTATCGAACCGCCCAAGCCCGAGCCGGTGGCGGCATCCGAGCTTCAGCTGCGTCCCCCGGTCATCACGTTCATGGGCCATGTCGATCACGGCAAGACTTCGCTGCTCGACACCATTCGCAAGGCCCACGTGGCCGCCGGAGAGGCCGGGGGCATCACCCAGCACATCGGCGCCTACACGGTCAAACGGGGTACCCAGACGATTACGTTTCTCGATACGCCGGGCCACGAAGCCTTCACCGCCATGCGCGCGCGCGGAGCGAATGTCACCGACATTGTCGTTCTCGTCGTTGCCGCCGATGACGGCATCATGCCGACGACCATCGAGGCGATCAATCACGCCCGAGCCGCCAAGGTGCAGCTCATGGTCGCGATCAACAAGATCGACCTGCCGGGCGCGAATCTCGTCCGCGTCAAAGGCCAATTGCAGGAGCAGGGCCTGGTTGCCGAGGAATACGGCGGCGATACCATTATCTGCGAGGTCTCGGCGACCAAGGGCATTGGGATCGAGAAACTGCTCGAAATGATGTTGCTCCAGGCGGAAATTCTCGAATTGAGGGCCAATCCCCGAGGCAAGAGTCGCGGCACGGTGATCGAAGCGCAGTTCGAGCAGGGCCGCGGACCGACCGCCACGGTCCTGGTCCAACAAGGTACGCTGCGGGTCGGCGACGCCATCCTGGCCGGTCCCTATTACGGCCGCGTCAAGGCGCTGATCAACGATATCGGCCAGAATGTGAAAGAGGCCGGGCCTTCGATTCCGGTCAAGATTCTTGGCCTGGACGGCGCTCCGTCACCGGGCGAGGAATACAATGTCCTGAAGAACGAGAAGGAAGCGCGCGAACTGGCGGAAGACCGGCGCGACAAGCTCCGGCTCGGCAAACTCGAAGCGCCGCCACGCGTGACGCTCGAAAATCTCTTTGAAGCCATTGCCGATGAAAAGCACAAGGTGCTCAAGCTCATCATCAAGGGCGACGTGCAGGGCTCGGTGGAAGCCATCGTCACTGCGCTGAAAAAAATCGACAGCGAAAAAATCGATCTTGATGTCGTTCTCTCATCCGCGGGGGCCATCTCCGAATCTGACATCCTCCTGGCCAAGGCATCCCAGGCGGTGGTCATCGGCTTCAACACCCGCACCGACAACTCGGCCGCCAACGCGGCCAAGCGCGAGGGCGTCCAGATCAAACTCTTCAGCATTATTTACGAGTTGATCGACCAGGTGAAGGAAGCGATGGTCGGCCTGCTCGATCCCGAACTGCGCGAAACGGCGCTGGGCACCGCCGTGGTCAAACAAGTTTTCCAATTATCGAAATTCCCCGTGGCGGGTTGCAGCGTGGTGAGTGGACGCATCGTTCGCAATGCCCGTGCCCGCGTGGTGCGCAAACGCCAGCCCATTTACGATGGGCAGGTTGTTACTCTCAAGCGCTTCCAGGACGACGCCGCCGAAGTGCGGGCCGGCCTCGAATGCGGCATTCGCCTCGGCGATTTCAACGATTATCTGGCCGACGACACCATTGAGTGTTACCAGCTCGAGAAGTTTACGCAGAGTCTGTAATTTGTAGTCACGCTCGTGAGAGCGCGGCCGCCATGCGCCACGAATCATGGAGCGAATGAGGCGCATAGGACGGACGGGACTTCACTTCGTCCCACGCCCCTTTCTCCGAATTCCACGTCATGACAAGGTAAACAGCTAAAAATAGTGCTTTCATTCATGCGCTTGTGCTTGGCAGTGATAATGGCATGGACTACTTTAAGTAGTTACCGCCTGACGTATTAAGGAAGCTGTGGCTGCCAACGACGATTTTATTCTTGAGCTTTTGATCAAGCACGGATTGATCCAACCGTCTGATCTGGAGGACGCGCGCCGCGCGGCCGCTAATAATGGCCACGGACCGGTGCAGGAATTGGTGCGGAGCGGCCTGGTAACCGATCTCGATATTCTGCGGACGACGGCCGCCGAGGCCGGGGTGGATCTGCTGGAGAAGATCGAAGCAGTGCCGGAGGAAGCGGTCAAGGCCGTGCCGCGGCAGCTCGCGTACCGGCTTGCGGTCATGCCGATTCATCTGGAGGGACGGCACTTGCGGGTGGCCCTGACAGATCCTTTTAATTTCGACGCCATCGACACGTTAAGCAAGGAGGTGCGCTACGACATCGACTTGGTGGTCGCGCCAGCGGAGCAGATCGAACTGGCCCTCAAGCGCCACTACGGGAGCGCGAGCGAAATGGTCCATTCGCTGATTGGTACCTATAGCGGCGACAAATTGCAGGTCAGGAACGATCGCAAGGGGGACATGACCGAGGATGAGCACGAGGCCGGGGACGATGCGCATATCATCCGCCTGGTCAATCTCATGATCCTGGAAGCCCATCGTTTGCGCGCCAGTGATATTCACCTCGAACCGCTGGAGAAACGCCTGCGCTTGCGCTATCGCATCGACGGCGTGCTCCAGGTCATGACCGATCCGCCGAAGAAGCTTCAGGCTCCCATGATCAGCCGACTCAAGATCATGTCGAACATGAGTATCTCGGAAAAACGCCTTCCGCAGGATGGACGCATTCAAATGCGCACCTCCGACGGCAAGACCTCCATTGATCTGCGCGTCTCCACCATTCCGACCAACCATGGCGAATCGATCGTCATGCGTATTCTCGACAAGACGAGCCTTACGCTTGGCCTGACGGAACTCGGCTACCTTTCCGACGACCAGGCCACGATGGAGAAAATTCTCGCCCTGCCCGACGGCATCTTTCTGGTCACCGGACCGACCGGTTCGGGCAAGAGCACGACGCTTTACGCGTGCCTGAACATGATGAACAAACCGGATCGCAAGATCATCACGGTGGAAGACCCGGTCGAGTACCAACTCAACGGAATCAATCAGGTGCCGGTCAATGTGGAAGTTGGCATGACCTTCCCGATGGCATTGCGCGCCATGTTGCGGCAGGCGCCGAACATCATCATGGTCGGCGAAATTCGCGACTTGGAAACGGCGAGCATCGCCATTAATGCTTCGCTCACCGGCCATCTTGTCTTCAGCACCCTGCACACCAATGACGCTCCCAGCGCGGTCACCCGGTTGGTGGACATTGGCGTCAAAAAATTTCTCGTGGCTTCGTCGGTCCGGGCGATCATGGCGCAGCGGCTGGTACGGCGAATCTGTCCGAATTGTACCGAACCTTGTCAGCCGACCGAGGTGGAGTTGCGCGCCCTCAACCTGAAACCCGACCAGCTCGAGCAGGCGAATTTTCGCAAGGGCCACGGATGTGACAAGTGCCGCAATACCGGGTACAGGGGCCGAATGGGAATCTTTGAAATCTGCGTGCTGGACGATGAAATCCGCCGCATGGTCAATGAAGGTTTGAGCGTGTCCCTGATTCGGCAACGCGCGCGCGACCTGGGGATGCGCACTCTGCGTGAAGACGGCATTCGCAAAGTCCTGGGAGGGATGACCACGCCGGATGAAGTCATCACGGCAACCATGGGGGACAAGGAATAAACACCATGAATCCTGAAATGCTTCTCTCCTTCCTCCTGGAAAATGCCATCATAGGCGAGATCCAAATGAGCGAACTGCGCGACGAACAATCGCGCTCGGGCAAGACTATCGAGGAAGTGGTGGCCAATAGCGGGGTGATTCGTCTGACCGATCTTTACCAAATGATTGCCCAGGCGCTGGGAACGGAGGTGGTGGATGTGATGACGATGGAATTCCCGCCCGATCTGCTCAGCCTCGTTCCGCCGCAGACGGCGCGCGTCCAGGGTGTCCTGCCGTTGGATTTCGATGGCCAAATTCTGCGTGTGGCCGCGGCAAATCCCATGGATCCGAACGTGCTCGACAACCTTCGCTTTGCCACCCAGAAGGACATCGTGATTTACGTCGCTCCCGCCGCGCAGATCTATACGATGATCGAACGTTTCTATGGCTCGGAAATTTCCGACATGGAGGATGTGTTGGCCGGCCTGCAGGGCGATGTCGCCGCCAAGGCCGAGGCCGGAGACGTGGTGGATATCGAGGGCGCCTCCTCGGCTCCGATTGTCAAGTACGTCAACACCGTCCTGGCCCAGGCCATCCAGGCGCGGGCGAGCGACATTCATTTTGAGCCGTTTGAACATGAGTTCAAAATTCGCTATCGGGTGGACGGCGCGCTTTACGAAATGGCACCGCCGCCGCGATCACTGGCCACGGCCATCACCTCGCGTATCAAGGTCATGTCCAACCTGAACATCGCGGAGCGCCGCGTCCCGCAGGATGGGCGCATCATGACCACCATGGCGGGACGCCAGGTTGATTTGCGCGTTTCCACCCTGCCGACGCAGTTTGGCGAAAGCATCGTGCTGCGCGTGCTGGACCGCTCTACGGTGAAGCTGGATCTCTCCGCCATTGGTTTGCCGGCGCGCATTTACGATTACGTCTGCGAGGTCATCGAAAAACCCAATGGTATCTTCATTGTCACGGGCCCAACCGGTTCCGGCAAGACCACGACGCTTTACGCCTGCCTCAACCGGATCAACACTACGGATGCGAAGCTTCTGACCGCGGAGGAGCCGGTCGAATACGAAATCGACGGCATCCAACAGGTGCCCATTAACGAGAACATCGGGCTGACTTTTGCGCGCTGTCTGCGGGCCTTTCTGCGGCAGGATCCAGATCGCATCATGGTCGGGGAGACGCGCGATCTGGAGACAGCGCAAATCGCCATCCAAGCCTCGCTGACGGGGCACCTCGTCTTCACCACGCTTCACACCAACGATGCTCCGGGCGCCATCGCGCGTCTCATCGACATGGGGGTCGAGCCCTTTCTCATCGCTTCCAGTCTCGAGGGAGTGCTGGGGCAGCGGCTGGTGCGTAAAATTTGCACGGGCTGCAAGACGCCCTATGAACCGAGCGAGGCCATTCTCCGGCAGATCGGCCTTTCCGTTCACGACATTGGAGATAAAAATTTCTACTATGGAACAGGCTGCGAGCAGTGCAACCATACCGGGTACAAAGGCCGCAAGGGCATCTATGAGCTGCTCAACATCACGGAACCGATTCGCGAACTCATCGCGCAGCGGGCGCCATCCGTGGTCATTCGGCAGAAGGCCATCGAACTGGGCATGAATACGCTCAGGGCGGACGGTTTGCGCAGTATTTTTGAAGGTGAAACCACGATCGAGGAAGTCCTGAAATATACCTAGAAACCAACGCCGCCAACCACCCAAGATTATGCCTAAATTCTCTTATACCGCAGTCGACGCCCGCGGCAAACAAGCCAACGGATTCGTTGAAGCGAACGACCAGAACGACGCCATCACGCAGATACGGCAACTCGGTTTTTATCCGCAACGGCTGGATGAGGCCAAGGAAGACGATACGGTCGTCGGATCGGATAACAAGCCCGTGACAAAAAAGCACGGTGGCAAAGTCAAATCGAAGGTACTCACGATTTTTACGCGGCAATTGGCCACCCTCATCGAAGCCGGGTTGCCCTTGATGCGTAGCCTCAACACCCTGGCCAAACAGGAGCGCAATCCCGTCATGCGCACGACCATGGCCCAGCTGGCCTCCGCTGTGGAGAGCGGCGGCACCTTTTCCGAGGCTTTGGCTCAACATCCCCGCATTTTCGACAAACTGTACATCAACATGGTCAGGGCGGGCGAACTCGGAGGCGTGCTCGAAATTGTCCTGACCCGGTTGGCCGAGTTTCAGGAAAAATCGCAAAAAATCAAAGGCAAGGTTCTTTCGGCGATGGTTTACCCACTCGTCGTGTTGGTCATCGCGGGGCTGATCCTGACCTTCCTGCTCATCTTCATTGTTCCCAAGTTCCAAAAAATCTTCCAGGACGCCCTTCCGGGCCAGCCGCTCCCTTCCATTACTTTGTTTGTGATCTGGTGCAGTGATACCCTCGTCGCGAGGTGGTATCTCGTAGCCGGCGCCATTGCGCTTGTGGTCATTGGTTACAAGGCCTTGGCCAGTATACCTGCGGGAGTACTCTTCCTGGATCAGGTGGCATTGCGGATTCCGGTTTTTGGGGATTTGTCCAGCAAAACGGCCATTTCCCGTTTTGCCCGCACTTTGGGAACGCTGATCAGCAGCGGTGTACCCATTCTCCAGGCGCTTAACATTACTCGCGATACGGCAGGCAATGTCATTGTGGCAAATGCGATCAACAAGATTCACGACAGCGTGAAGGAAGGCGAATCGGTCGTGGGCCCGATGGAATCATCCCATGTTTTTCCGCCGATGGTAACGAGCATGGTGCAGGTGGGCGAGGAAACCGGTCAGCTGCCGGATATGTTGGTCAAGGTGGCCGACGTTTATGAAGCCGAGGTGGACAATGTCGTCACGGGGCTCACCAGTATTCTCGAACCGATCATGATCGTGATGCTGGCGGTGATTGTCGGCACCATCGTCATCGCGCTCTTTATGCCCATGGTTGGCCTAATCTCGGGCATGGGCGAGGGCAAGTAAAAGGCTCGCAGGTGTGGCCGCGCTCTTACGAGCGCGGCAGCCGTCCCGTGCGCAGGACGGCTGCTACAATGCGCCTACATCCCCAGATTCAACTGGCGGTTGGATTCTGCATTGTCCATTTGGACCAGATCGACGATACGGTCGACCTGCACGTGGTCCTGGATCAATTTCTGAATGACGCCGATCTTGTCGCGGTCGCCCACCTCGGTTTTCACCGTCATGTGGTCGATGGTCGTGGTGGCGCTGGAGACATCCGCTTCGGTGGAGATAAAAGGAATGGAGCATTCGCGGATCAACTGCAGAACGCTCTCAGGCGGAAGAATGCCGTTGGTGAGGACCACACCCGCCAAATGGCGGCGAGCAGAGGGGTCGGAATCCTCATGCAGGATCATCATGATAAGGTCTTCACGATCACCGGGGGTAATGATCAGGGTGCCGGGCTGGAGCAGGCGTTCGGCATTGCGGCAGGACATGGCCCCGACTCCGATGCGGGCCACGCGTCTGCGTTTGTGCTGGGCTCCGGCGATGAATTCGCCCTTCAGGCGCAGGCAGATTTGATTGACGGTTGGCTTATAGAGCTCTGTGTGCATGGGAATCATGCCGAGCAGGGGCAAACCCAGTTTGGCCAGGCCGAGGGTGACATACTCCTTCATCATGGCCATTTTGTCCGGATTAACCCGGTTGATGATCGCGCCAATAACTTCCACGCCCTGCTTCTCAAAGAGGGCCAGGTTCAGGCTTATTTCATCGATTGGCCGGCCGATCCCGGCACGGCTGACAATGATGACTTTGCTTTTGAGGAGTTTGGCGACCGTGCCATTGGAGAGATCGAAGACGCTGCCGACGCCGGCATGACCCGTGCCTTCGATGATGACGAAATCCTTTTCCCATGCCGCAATATCAAACGCAGTGCGGACGCGATCATGGAGTTGGTGCGTGATCCCGCCGGAAAGATAGCGGCGGGTGAAGTCGGGCTCGACGGCAATCGGGCTCATGGCCTTCAGGGGCGTGTGCGGGTGGTAGGTTTCGTTGATCAGGACGGTATCCTCATCGATCTTGGCACCTTCAATTTCCACAAAACGCTGGCCGACCGGTTTGATAAATCCGATGCGGGGAAAACGTTGCTGAAGCGCGGCAAACAGGCCGACTGACGTCGTCGTCTTGCCGTCATCCATCCGAGTCGCCGCCACGAAAATGCGGGGTGTGATGGTATTGCGCAGGACCATCTCAGAACGGGGCAGAATGGGTTCGAGAAAAATGGAATCAGCCATACTCAATGCGAGTCCTGCCGACAGATGTAAAGCTTTGCCCAAAGAGAGTGTCGTGTGCGGCGCCGCATGATTCTACACGGCATGTGCTTCTGAGGGTACAGTGTCGTAGCGACCGGCCCCTTGTTCGGGATAAAGCCGGCGATATTCAATCGCCTGCAAACTCACAATGGCCGCCACGCCGACGATCTCGTGGACGCTGGCGCCGCGGGACAAGTCGGCAGCCGGCTTGTCGAGGCCCAGCAGGATTTGCCCGTAAGCTTCCCCGCCGGCCAGGCGGTGGACAAGTTTCACCGCGATATTGCCCGAATTCAGGTCAGGGAAAACAAGGACGTTGGCATGGCCCGCCACGGGGCTTCCGGGAGCCTTGATAGCGGCGATTTCCGGGATTAGCGCCGTGTCGACCTGAAGTTCGCCATCGACTTCGCCCAACTGCTTCTTATCGAAGAGGAGTTGCTTCGCCAACGCGGTGGCCGCCACGATTTTTTCCGTATCCTGGGTCTGGGCCGAGCCTTTGGTTGAATACGAGAGCATGGCGACACGCGGCGTGGCGCCGGTCAATTGGCGAAAAAGCCGGGCTGATTCGAGGGCGATGGTGGCAAGTTGGTCAATGTTGGGATTGGGAATGACTCCGCAATCGGCAAAGGTGAAGACGCCATTTTCGCCGTGCTCTTGATTGGGTACCTGGAGGATGATGCACGAGGAGATCGACTTGATCCCGGCCAGGGGCTTGATGAGTTGAAAGAGTGGCCGGAGGATACTACCCGAGTTTGAGGTGGCGCCGCCGACCAAGCCATCGACCTGTCCGTTCTGGAGCATCAGCGCACCGAAATAATTCGGGTTCGTCACGATTTTGCGCGCGTCTGCTTCCGCGATACCCTTGTAACGGCTGAGGCTGGCCAGGCGTCTGACGAATAGAGGCAAGTCTTCCGCCGTCTCCGGATCGATGATGAGAATTTTTTTGAGGGAAACATTGATCTTTTTCGCAGCGGCTTCGATTTCATCCCGTTTGCCCAGGAGGACGGCAATTCCCAGTTGGAGATGCACAAATTCCGCTGCGGCATAAAGGACGCGCGGTTCGGTTCCTTCGAGGAATACGACCCGTTTCGGATGATTCCGAAGCTTCTGGAAGACACTTTCGATGAATTTCATGGATAAAAAAAGCCGCCGGTCATGTTGGCGACCGGGACGAGAGAAATAGATTAAATCGGACGGCAAGACAGTGGATTTTTCATGCCAATTAAGAATGAGAGTTTATGCGTTGGCGGAAGAGCTGTCGAGGAATCTTGATTTTATGCCGGTACTTTTGCCGGAGAATGTTAATAACGTTTCATCGCAGGCTCGACCTGGAGGGCCCAGGCATCAATGCCCCCGGTGAGGTTTAAGACGTTGGCGTAACCCTGGGCCTTCAAATAGTCCTGGGCACGGCCCGATCGCACGCCATGGTGACAATAGAGAATAAGGGGCTCATCCGGTGACAGCTCCGCGGCGGCGCGCTGCTGAAACTGGCTGAGGGGGATCAACTCGGCCCGGGGAAGGCGCGCCACGGCCCACTCGTCAGCTTCGCGGACATCAATGAGACGGAATTTTTCTCCCCGATCAAGGCGCGCTTTGAGTTCAAGTGGAGTGATGTTCATAAAGTCAAAATGGAGAATGTTCTCCGGCATCGAAAGATACAAGTTTTCAGCGATTCTAAACGAGCGTTCAAATTAATGTGCGTGTCCGCAGCCCAACGGAACGATTCAACTCCATTGGGACTGAAGGCCCCTGATAAAGGTGTGGTTAAAATCAATTGTTACAATTAGGTGACATGACAGGTCGGTTGCTTTATATAATTTTCCATGCGACGTCGAAAACAACTGGCTCCCAACGTCAGGTCCGTATCCGCCAAGGAAGTTTCCGTCCTGGCTTGGATTCAGGACGCTTACGGAAACGTCCTCTTAATCCAACAAAAGGCGGGCAAACAGCTCTGGTCGCTTCCCGGCGGGAAAGTTCGTTCCGCGGAAGCGCTCAAGCAGGCTTTACGCCGTGAATTAAGAGAGGAAATCGGCCTGACCGTCGTCTCCGCCAAGGTCATCGATCTTTTTGATCGTCCGCTGCGATCGGGGCTGGCGGTTCTCTTCCAGGCCAAATTGCGCAAAGGCCGCCTCCAGTTGGGTGTAAAGGAAATCAAGAATGCGGCCTTTGTGAGCAAGCTCCCGCTCAAGGCCACCCCCTCTGTGCGCTATTTTTGGAAGCGCCAGTTTCCGTCCGTCAGCGCCAGGGGAAATATCCTGGATTTGTAAGGGATTCAAAAGCCTGTCATCCTAAAGCCGATGACCCAGACCCGTTCCCAGGAGCTTTTCGCCGAAGCGCTCCGCTACATCCCCGGCGGCGTCAACTCGCCCGTGCGCGCGTTTCGCGCCGTGGGAGGCACGCCCTTTTTTGCGCAGAAGGCCTACGGTTCGCGTGTCGAGGACATCGACGGCAACAGCTATATCGATTATGTCTGCACCTGGGGGCCGTCGATTCTCGGCCACGCGCATCCCGAGGTCATCGCGGCGGTGAAAGCGGCGGCTGATCGCGGCACCAGTTTTGGCATCCCGAATCCCCTCGAAGTTGAGCTCGCGCGCAAAATTTGCGAGTGGGTGCCGTCGGTCCAAAAAGTGCGGATGACCAATAGCGGCACCGAGGCGACAATGAGCGCGATTCGTCTTGCGCGCGGATTTACGCGCCGGGACAAGATCATCAAATTCGAAGGTTGCTATCACGGGCATGTCGACTCGCTCCTGGTCAAGGCCGGCTCGGGTGCACTCACCCTCGGTCAGGCCGACAGCGCCGGAATTCCCGCCGCGCTGGCGGCACTTACCCTCGCGTTGCCATTCAACGACGCAGACGCCCTGCGGTTCGCCTTCGAGCAAAACAAAGGTGAAATTGCGGCGGTCATCGTCGAGCCCATCCCGGCCAACGCGGGATTGATCCTTCCCGCGCCCGGCTTTCTCGAAACGATGCGCGAACTCTGTACGGCCCACGGTGCCCTCCTGATTTTTGATGAAGTCATGACGGGTTTCCGCCTCGCCCGCGGCGGCGCGCAGGAACTTCTCGGCATCCGGCCCGATCTCTCGTGCTTTGGCAAGGTGATCGGCGGCGGCCTGCCTGTGGGCGCTTTGGGTGGCCGGGCCGAAATCATGGATTTTCTCGCACCGCTGGGGCCGGTCTACCAGGCAGGCACGCTTTCCGGCAATCCGCTGGCCATGGCGGCGGGGCTGACCCAACTCAAAGTTTTGGAAGAGCAGAACATTTTCGCGAAACTGGAAAAACGCGGTGCGCAACTTGAGACAGAAACGCGCGCGGCGCTCAAGTCGGCCGGTCTCAACTATGTCTTCTATCGCATTGGCTCGATGTTCTGTCTCTTTTTCACTGAACGTGCTGTCCGAAATTTGGATGACGCCAAGACAGCCAATCTCGAACATTTCAAGCGATTCTTTCACGCCCTGATGGAACGGGGAGTCTATGTCGCGCCGTCGCAGTTTGAGACGGGATTCATCAGCGGGGCTCACACGGAGGACGACATTGCGCAGACCGCACAGGCTGTCCGTAAGGCATTGCAGGCAAGCTAACGCGGCGGTGCCCTATTTTGAAAACCCGCCCTGGTAAATGAACGAATCCCTGAATTTTAATAACCGTCCCCTGAATACCCGTGCGCAGTTGCAACAAGTCGTACGCGATCTATTCCAGCCGCTCAGGCCCCATTTCAGTGCGGGCGGCGCACGCGTGAAACTGGGGGAAACTGGGGTCGGCCATTCCCTGTCCGGGGCCGAATTGGAAGGTTTTTCGCGTCCGTTATGGGGATTGGTTCCCCTGGTTGCCGGTGGAGGAAGTTTCGATGAATGGGAGTTATATCGAAACGGCCTGACAAATGGAGCGAACCCCGATCATCCTGAGTTCTGGGGACATGATCATGGTTGTGCCATGCAGATCCATGTGGAAATGGCGGCGATCGGTTTTGCCCTGGCCGTAATCCCGGAACATGTGTGGACCCCATTGTCCATCGGTGCCAGGCAAAACCTCGCCTCATGGTTGGGGCAAATCTATAAAGCCGATCTCGGTCTGAGCAATTGGCAGTTTTTTCGCGTGCTGGTCCATCTTGGTCTGAGCCGCGTGGGAGCCCAACAGGATTCCGCCCCGGTGGAGGCATCGCTTAAGGAATTGGATAGCTACTATCTCGGCGATGGCTGGTATAGCGATGGGAAAAAACGCGCTTGCGATTACTACATTCCATTCGCCATGCATTTCTATGGACTGATATATGCAAAGCTTGCCGGAGATATTGATCCTGAGCGGGCAACGCGATTCCGGGAGCGCGCAACCCTTTTCGCCAGGGATTTCATGCATTGGTTTACCGCGGACGGCGCCGCGATTCCCTTCGGACGGAGCCTGACCTACCGCTTTGCGATGGGCTCCTTTTGGGGAGCCCTGGCGTTTGCCGATGTCGAGGCGTTGCCGTGGGGAATTATCAAGGGCCTCTCCTTGCGCCATCTGCGCTGGTGGTTTCGCCAGCCGATTTTCGATGACAACGGCATTCTCACCATCGGCTATGCCTACCCGAATCTCAATATGGCCGAGCCTTACAACTCGCCCGGCTCGCCCTACTGGGCGATGAAGTTTTTTCTGCCGCTCGCGTTGCCCGAATCGCATCCTTTCTGGGCTGCCGGGGAAGAACCCATGCCGAAGCTGGATCGCGTGATGGTCCAAAAACCTCCCGGCTTGATTATTTGTCGGGATGACTCGGCCAAACATGTTTATGCACTCGCCGGCGCGCAATCAACCACTTGGATGCACGGAGCAAATTGGATGCGGCATACTCCGGCAAAATACAGCAAATTTGCCTACAGCACCCTGTTCGGATTCAGCGTGCCTGCGGGCGATATCGGCCTGGCGTTTGGCGCGCACGACAGCATGCTGGCCCTGAGCGAAGAAGGCGACTATTGGCGCGCAAGGACGGGAAACTTCGAGCAGGAGATTCTCGGTAATATTCTCCACATGCGCTGGGCGCCATGGCCCGACGTCGAGGTTGAAACATGGTTGATTCCATCTCCGCCGTGGCACATCCGCGTCCACAAATTCAAAACAAACCGAAAATTGTTTGCCGCCGAAAACGGTTTTGCCGCCAGTTGCATGGATGAGGTGCCTGGACAAACCTCCATCGGAATTGGTTTTGCCAGGAGCGCCGCCCCGTCGCACGCCAGCGGAATCCGCGATCTCATGCAAAAGCGAACCGGTGAAATCAATCGGGTCTTGCCGAACACCAACCTGCTTTATCCAAAATCGCTCATTCCCATGTTGAAATCGGAACATGCCTCCGGCGAGCATTGGCTGATCTGCGCAGTCCTCGGAACCTCAACGGTTGACGAGTTTGAATCGAACTGGGATCAAGCGCCCCTGTCCCGTAAAGACGGCGATGGATTCACCATCGTCGACAGCTCCGCCAACGCAACGCTATTCCATTCCGCATAAAAATATCCGACTTATTCAAAACGGGAACAGGTGCGCTGTTCTTTAATCGCTAAGGATTCCCGTCTCTGAGTTTGAGAAAACGTCGATTGCGGCACGCAAGCAACGCCGTACCGGCGGAAGTGCCGATGGCCGGTCACGGCTTTATGCAACAGAATCGCGGGTTCGTTCATGTCGCAAAAACCAATCCGTCCTTATTCTGGCGGGATGGAAATGGATGCTGAGGCGGATGGCCCATCGGCCATTTGCGTCGAAGCCCCAAGGTCATGAGTGCCACAGGAGATCATATATATTCGTCTCATCACCGACTGGCCATTCACCGCCGGGGTGAGGTGGTCCCGCGTGAGGAATATCTCGATTACATGACCTTTCGGAGCAACAAGCGTCCGCTCTTCACTGAGATTTTTGGTCCGCTCATCGGCCTGCGTGAGGAATGGATCGAGCAGGGAGCGACGGCGGAGGAACTCGACTTTTCCGCCTTCCGTTACCGTTGGCCCGAAGAGTTCTGCCTGCCGGTCAATTGTGGATGGCAGGGCGGCGACCCGGAGGAGATTCTTGAAGAAACAGAAGACCTTCTTATTTTTCGCGACGCGATGGGGCGGCGGATGGAAATGACCAAAAAAACGGCGACGCTCCCGATACCCAAGACGTATCCAGTAGCGACGATGGACGATTGGCGGCGCATCAAGCACCACTATGAATTTTCCGCCGAGCGGCTGGCGGGGAACTGGCGGCAAACACCCGATGGAATGGTGATAGCCGTCGGCATTCCCGGTGGGTTCGACGAGCCGCGCCAACTCATGGGGGAGGAGGAGCTGGCGGTGGCGTGTTATGAAGCCCCCGAACTGATCCATGACATTCTCCAGACGATCGGGAAGACCGCCCGGCGCGTGATTGAACAGGTGTCGCGTGAGATAAAGGTGGACCAGCTTTTCACGCATGAAGACATGGCCGGACAGAGCGGGCCGATAGTAGGGCCCGGGCACGTCGAGGAATTCATCGTGCCGTATTACCGCCCCATCTGGGATCTGGTGCGCGAACGCGGTGCGCGTTTGTTTAAGCAGGATAGTGATGGCGATATGAAGCCGGTGATTCCCGCTTTTCTCGATGCCGGCGTCAATCTCATGTATCCATGCGAACCTGCGGCCGGCATGGATATCGTGAAGTTGCGGGAGCAGTACGGTGCCCAGCTGGCTTTCACGGGAGGGATCGACAAGCATGTGCTCCGACGGAGCCGGGAGGAGATCGTGGCCGAATTGGAATATAAAATACCTCCGATGGTGCGCACGGGCGGTTGCGTGTTGGGGCTGGATCACCGGGTTCCAAACGGAACGCCTCTCTCTCATTATCGATTCTATATCCAAAAAGCCTGGGAAATTTTAGAACGTGTGAGCCGGGAATAGCCGGACGGCAGTAAAGGAGGGGTTGTTTGCGATGGTCTTAAATCGTTAGTCAGGGCTGGCACTTTTTCCTGCCATGCTTTCGCCGGAGCGCCTTGCGCCCGCAATTTCGGGCGCAGATAAGCGCGTACCATCAAGTGAAGACGCTGCCTAGGGAGGCAGATTGCGAATTGTTGCAAATTCGTGACGATTCTGGCTTGCCGCCGCCGCCTTGCAACGCGACACTTCACAGGCCATGGATAATAGCCGTCCCCAAGTTTTCACCGGCAACGCCAACCCCGCTCTCGCCCAGGAAATAGCTGATTACGTCGGGATTCCGCTGGGCCAGGCGACCGTCACCTCGTTTCCCAACGGCGAGACCTTCGTCAAAATCAACGAGAACATCCGGGGCCGCGATATTTATATCGTCCAGCCGACCGCGCCGCCGACCAATCAGAACCTGATGGAGTTGCTCATTATGATCGACGCCGCGCGCCGGGCCAGCGCAAGGCGCATCACGGCGGTGATGCCTTTTTATGGTTACGCGAGGCAGGACCGCAAAGACCAGCCGCGCGTCCCGATCACGGCCAAGCTGGTGGCCAATCTTCTCGTGGCCAGCGGCGCGACCCGGATTCTTTGCATGGATCTGCACGCCCAGCAAATTCAGGGATTTTTCGATATCCCGGTCGACCACCTCTACGCCGCGCCCGTTCTCTATCGCTACCTGTCCTCGCTCAAGCTCGAGAATCTGGTGGTGGTCTCTCCCGACGTGGGCGGAATGAAAATGGCCTCGGCCTATTCGCAACTTCTCCACACCGGTCTGGCTATCGTCGCGAAACGCCGCACCAGCCCCAGTTCGGTCGAATCGCAATACCTGGTCGGTGATGTCGCGGGCAAGGATGTCCTCATGGTCGATGACTTGACCGAGACCGCTGGCACGCTGACCGCAGCCGCGAAGCTGATCAAGGAACATGGAGCGCGCCGCGTCCTGGCCGCCGTCTCGCATTGCCTCCTGACCGATGTTGGCATCAAGCGCCTCCAGGATTCGGTCATCGATGAACTCGTCACGACGAACAGCACTGTTGTCCGCCCCATCCCCGGATTCAAACTGACTGTCCTGAGCGTGGCCAGCCTGCTCGGCGAAGCAATCAAGCGCATCAGCGGCGGGGAGTCGGTCTCCTCCCTGTTCGAAATCAACGGAAAAGGCAACAAGGACCAAGTCGGTTGAATCCAGCGGAAGGCGGCATTGTCCTGCTGACGGCGTTTTTCCCGTGAAGATTTGCGACGTCACCCAGTTCTACTCGCCGGTGAGCGGTGGCGTGAAGCGCTACATTTCGGAGAAGCGGCTGCACGTGGTTGAGCATACGCGCGACGAGCATCACCTCATTATTCCCGGCAGTGACACCCGCTACGAACGCGAGGGGCGTCTTCATCTCCACACGATTCGCTCGCCCCGGCTTGATTTTTTTTCGCGTTATCCATCGCGCTACCGGCTCATCCTAAATACCAAGCTCGTCCTCGACCTGCTCGACGATATCCGCCCCGACATCATCGAGTCGGGCGATCCTTATCATCTCGCCTGGACGGCGCTCCGCGCGGGCGCGCAGCTTCACGCACCGGTCTTCGGGTTCTACCACTCCCATTTTCCGGAGGCCTATTTGCGCACCGCGACGAAATATGGCGGCGCCTGGTTCCGCGATGTCGTTCTCAATTACGCGGAGGATTATATCGTTAAACTCTACAGCCAGTTCACTGCAACGCTGGTTCCATCCGAACACCTGCGCCAAATTCTCCACGGCTGGGGCGTCACGAATACGGTGACGCTTAATCTCGGCGTCGACACGAAGGCGTTTCGACCCGTCCCGCGTAACGAAGCCCTGCGTGACGAACTGGGCCTGCCCCGCGACCGGAAGGTGCTGCTCTACGTGGGCCGCCTGTCGCCGGAAAAAAACATCGAGATGCTGTTGGCCGCTTTTGAGGCACTTCACGCGCGGAAGCCGAACACCTACCATCTCGTCATTGTCGGTGACGGCCCGCTGCGCCGCGTGTTGCCCGCGACGCGTCATCGCACGGGCGCGTTGTCCTGGCGTTCCTATATCCAGGACAACGTGAAGCTCGCCGATTATTATCACGCTGCTGATCTCTTCATCCATCCGGGCGTTTGTGAAACCTTCGGTCTCGTTGTGCTGGAAGCGCAAGCCTGCGGCCTGCCCTGCGTCGGCGTGCGTGGCAGTTTCATGGACGCCAATATCATGGTCGGGCTCAATCTCTGGGCCACGCAAAACGATCCGAACGCCATCGCCGACGCCATCGAGCGCTATGAGCAACAGGACATCGTCGCGCTCGGTGTCGAGGCGTCCCGGCTCGTCCACGCCCGCTTTTCCTGGGACAAAGTGTTCGCCCGCCAATGGGCGCTCTACAGCCGTGCGCGATTGCACGGTACGGAGGCGCTCCACTCTATCGAACCGTATCCGATTCCGCCCGATTGGGTGAGGGGATAGCAACTGAATGAGAGCCTGTTAAGGCTGAATAATTTCCAGAGGCCGTCCGGTCTGGTTGAGTTATTCTGTGTGCCGAATTACTGCAAAATTTCTGAACAAGCTAAAGGGTCGCTCACTTGGGACGAGCCAGGGGAGTGGTTTTAGCCAGTGGCGCCGAGGTCTGACTCAAGGGCGCAGATTTAACCATGGACGCTGACCCGGTATGATTAGCCTGATGGCCGCCGTTTGAAAATTGATCGAGGTGTGGCTCCAGATTCTGGTAGAGCACCTGCAACGCGAACGGCTTGGCCAGGCAGGGACAGTTCAGCGAGGAAACAAAGCCCTGGGTGCTGTCGCGCACGAGGTCACCGCTCATAAAGAGGAAACGGCTGCTGTAAGCCGGATCCATCGCCACGGCTCTTTCATAAAGTTGCGGGCCGTCGATCCCCGGCATCCGGATGTCACTGATAATGGCGTCATAGCGATTCCCATCCAGCAACTTGAGCGCTTCCTGGCCGTCATTCGCCTTATCGGTGGTGATGTTCTGCAGGTCGAGAAACTCGCAGATTGCGTCGACAATGGCCGTCTCATCGTCCACGACCAGTACCCTGCCCAGGCGCTTCGTCCGCCGGGCCTGAGGAACAGGAAGCGGCTGAGTTTCCTTGGATTCCGAAGGCATTTTCGGGCTGCGCGCCATGGGCAGTTCGATGGTGAAAACTGTGTTGCCCGGTTCGCTTTTGGCGGAAATCGTCCCGCCATGGTTTTCGATCAAGGTGTGGGCGATGGAGAGTCCCAGGCCGGTGCCTTCGCCCAGATTCTTCGTGGTGAAAAAGGGATCGAAAATGAAGGGGAGAACATGCGCGGGGATTCCGTTGCCGTTGTCCGTGACGGTGATAAAAACCGTGTCGCCACGGCGTCCGCCTTCCACGCGGATGACGCCGGGGTGCGAGGTTTTCGCGATCGCCTGCTCCGCGTTGTTGAGAAGATTGAGCAATACCTGCTGCATTTGCTGCGTGGTGACGAGCACGGGATAGGAAATCTCGCACGGTTCGGAGATCAGCTGAATGTTGTTCACGCGAAGCTGGTAGCGCTTCAAATTAACGGCCTGCTTGATCAGTTCGTTGACGCCGATCACTTCCCGTTTTTTGGATTCCTTGCGGCTGAAGGCGAGAAGGTTCTTTACCAGGTCGGCGGTGCGTTTGGCTTCCAGGACGATCGAATTGATGGAGGCTTCATCGGCCGGCCCGCCGCGGCGCAACGCGAGCAGTTGCGCATTGCTGAGAATGGCGGTCAGCGGGTTATTAATTTCGTGAGCGATCCCCGCGATGGTTTCGCCCAGGGAAGCAAGCTTCTCTGATTGGATCAGATGGCGCTGCAGCCGTTCCTGCTCGGTCAGATCAAGCCGCAGCTTGATGGCGAAGGAGGCCAGTTCCGCGAAAAGGGCGACGGTTGATAGCGTCGATTCATCGAATGCGTCGGGTTCCAACCCATCGAGATTGATGAGGCCCCAGACTCTTTCCTCGACGATGATGGGCACGATCAATTCGCAGCGCACATTGTCAAATAGCGCATAATAATTGGGATCGACCTGCGTATCGCTGCAAAGATAAGGCTTACCCGTCAACGCGACATGTCCGGTCAGGCCTTCCCCCAGCCCGAGTTGGCACATCTGCTTTTCCAGTGTCCAGTCCTCCCCGCGTACGGAAGTAATGATGAGCTTTTGGGCATTGTGATCGATGGTCACAATTGAGCCATGCGCGGCCTTCCCCAAGTCTGAGGAATAGCTGAGAACCATCTCCAGAATTTCTTCCACGCGTTTGCGCTGACGGATAGCCGTCAGGACTTCGCGAATCGCAATTGCGACAGGATGATTGTCCATAAACCCACTATAATGAGCACCGAATATGCCAGTGGTCGATTAAATTACTTAGCATTAAACGAGTCTAAGAAAAGTCTAGAGTTTCCAGAACAGCTTCCAAGCGCGATTCCACCACCGGAGCCTCCACCTTATTTTGATCCATGGCGGTGTCGGGGTCCTTCAACCCATGACCGGTTAGCGTGAGCGTGACAATGCTGCCCTTGGGAATCAGTCCTCGCCGTCCCATCCGAAGCAAGCCGGCCAAAGGTGCGGCACTGGCCGGTTCAGCGAAAAGCCCTTCCGTCCGCGCGACCATCGCATACGCGGCCAGGATCTCCGCGTCCGTCACGCTTTCGATCACTCCATGAGACTCCTTGAGCGCGGCGGTGGCACCCTGCCAGCTCGCGGGGTTGCCGATGCGAATCGCCGTGGCGATCGTATGCGGATCAGTAATTGGCCGGCCCTCCACAATGGGAGCCGCGCCTGCAGCCTGAAAACCGCACATGCGGGGCCGCGCCGAAATCAGCCCCTGCTGTTGATATTCCGTAAATCCCTTCCAGTAGGCGGTGATGTTGCCCGCGTTGCCGACCGGGAGAAAGTGAAAGTCGGGCGCGCGACCCAGGACGTCGCAAATTTCAAAAGCGGCGGTTTTTTGACCCTCAATGCGAGCGGGGTTGATCGAGTTGACCACTTCCACGCCGGGTTTGGCGCCCAGTTCCCGCACCAGGCGCAAGGCATCGTCAAAATTGCCGCGCAGGGCGATTATTTCCGCGCCATACATTCGCGCCTGCGCCAATTTGCCCAGGGCAATCTTGCCGTGGGGCAGGAGCACCACGCAACGCAAGCCCGCGCGGCCCGCGTAAGCCGCCGCCGAGGCCGACGTATTCCCCGTGCTGGCGCAGATGACCAGTTTCGACTTGCGGGCGAGCGCCTGCGTCATGGCTGCCGTCATTCCGCGGTCCTTGAACGAGGCCGTGGGATTAAGCGCCTCGTACTTCAAAAAGAGTTCAAAACCGCCGCCCGCTTCCGCAGCCAGTCGCGGCGCGGGAATGAGCGGCGTATTGCCTTCCTGAAGCGTAACGATAGGCGTGCCTTCCGGCAGCCAGCCCATGTGGGCGCGGTAGTGCTCCAGCACGCCGGGCCAGGCGGAAAGAGTAGAACGATGCATCATGGGGCTGGGAGAAAATGGAGGAAACTAATCGGAAGCAACTATGTTAGCAGCCATCACAAAATTGTCGAGGGATGCTGCGCCTCAATGGAAAAGATTGAGAAATGTCTCGTAAACCACGCCGCGGTGTTCGGCGAAAGGACAGAAGATTTTACGGCCATGCCTGCCGGTTTCGTAGCGAAAGATAATGCGATACGAGCGGACTCGGAGCCGATAATATCCCGTCAATTCACGATCAAGGGCCTTAATGTCCCCCTTCTCATCAGCTAGCCTGCGCAGGGCCTCGCGAAGCCAGCGCCTGGGGTCGGGCGGACAGTCACGGATGAATTCCTGCACCTGTTCCGAGACATCAATCTTCATCCAGGGGCTCCAGGGGATAATACTTCAGTTTCCCTGCCCGGTCTTTTCTGAGAATTTCCATCGCCTTGGGATTGCCTAGAATTTCCATGGTCTCAAGGAGCGTTTCCATTCGCTCCCGGGAAACAACATAGGCCACGGCTTCGTCGCGTTTGGTAATGGTGATGAGGCCCTTGGAGCACTCGCGCACCAGCGTCGGCAGCTTGGCCTGCGCGCTCGTGATGGAATACGTAGTTTTCACATTTGAACTATAGATTATATCTCGAAAAAACACAAGCTTACAGAAGCTATGTTTGCTCAAAAAGAGGCCTCACGCTGGACCGGTTCATGACCATGAACGTGAATACACCCAAGGCCGTACCCCAGGGAATGGAAAGACAATAGAGCGCGGCGACAATCTGGATCAGGACCGGATGCCGGCGTTTTTTCAGACAAATCCCGGCATAGATTTCGAAACCGGCGAAAATCAACGTCAGAAGAATGATGACGCCAAAGACACAAGCAAAGATAAGAAAGAACATCGCGGGAGGCGGTCCGCCGGACGATCCATTATGGCCGTGCGGAGTCGCAAAAGCCGTAGTGAATCCGATGATGGCGAAGAAAACGGCCATCAAGAGAAACCATATAAACCGGAAAGCGGTCATCACACCCGAAATATAGAAACCGATCTCCAGCAGCCGTAGATGATCCACATCCAACGCCGCCTGAATGGCGGGATCGCGCACGGGCCAAAGATTCGGGTTTGCCTGCAGGGGCTCAGGAATACCCGGATTGGGAAATGGCGGAATCATAGGGGCGCGGCTGATTGGGTGACTCGCTTCACCGAAGGCCAGAAAAACCAGACAAGGTAAATTACGATAAAAGGCACGGCAAAAACAAGGGCACCTCTGAGGAAATACAAAGGTTGTAGATTAATATTGAACCGGGGATCAAAGCCGAAGCAGATATAAAACCACAATGTGGTCCCGATATGCCCTAAAGCTGCCAAGATCAAAATCACAGCGAAAACGGGCATTCTTCTAAAACACCAGATCGCCGAGAGGATCACCCCCAAAAGAGGGATGCAAAGAACAAGACACCTACCTAAAACCCCATTCCAAACGTCCTCCCATCTTCCAATGTTGTCAGAATCCGAGATCTGGATGGCAAAAATCAGTTGGCACAGACTGACGCAAACCACGTAAGCCATCAGCAGCTTTACTGGGAAAAGCGAACTTTGAATGTCTCCCTTCAAGTCCTTCATGTTCCTCCAGTCAAAATTCCGTTAATTCCGTAATTCCATCAAAATTCGGGCTATCCCAACTCTTCTTCTGTCAGCGCATTGACCAGCTTGAATTCCTCGAAGTGGAACTTGGCGTTGACGCGGAAGCTAAGCCTGCCCTGGAACTTGCGCTCGAGGTCGATCAGGATTTCCTCGTCCTCCTTCTTCAGACGGTCGAGCACATCGGCGTTGAGCACCACGCGCACTTCCCTCACGCCGGGGTGCAGCTTCATCACGCGGGTCAACGCGCGCTGGATTTCCACGCTCATGGTTTCAGGACTCTTGATGATCCCCTTGCCCTTGCATGACGGGCATTCCATGTAGACCGCGCGGCTGATGCTTTCCTGTACGCGCTGGCGCGTCATCTCCATCAGGCCGAGTTGCGAGATGGGCAGCACGTGGGTACGGGCCTTGTCGCGCTTGATGTGGTCCTTGAAGTGGTTGAGCACCTGCTTCTGGTCACGCTGATTGCGCATGTCGATCAAGTCGAGCACGATCAGGCCGCCGATGTTGCGCAGCCGGAGTTGCCGAGCGATTTCCTCGACCGCTTCCATGTTGGTCTGGAGGATCGTCTTGTCCTGGTCCTTGCCGCCCTTGTTGCGACCTGTATTCACGTCGATGGCGACGAGCGCCTCGGTCTCGTCGATCACGAGGTAGCCGCCGCACGGCAGCCAGACCTGGCGGCGCAACGCGGCGTCGATCTGCTTGTCCACGTTGAACCGCTCGAAGATCGGCACGGCTTCAGTGTAATGCTTGATCTTGCGCTGGGACCGCTTTGAAATGATGCCGACCAGGTCCTTCATCCGGTTAACTGCGTCAATATCGTCAACCACGATGCGGTCCACCTCGTCGGTGAGGAAGTCACGCACCGTTCGCTCGATCAGGTCCGGCTCGGCCAGCAAGAGCTTCGGCGCCCGGGCGGTTTCGAGATCGCCGGAGATGCTTTTCCATTGTTCAAGAAGCACATGGAGGTCGCGCACAAAGAAGCGCGCCTTCTGGCCTTCGCCCACGGTGCGGATGATCACCGCCATGCCGTCGGGCAGGGCGAGACTGGTCAGGATTTGGCGCAGGCGCTGGCGCTCCTTGGGATCCTCGATCTTGCGCGAGATGCCGCACTGGTCGGAGAAGGGCATGAGGACGAGATAGCGCCCGGCCAGGCTGATGTTGGTCGTGATGCGCGGGCCCTTGGTGCCGATCGGCCCCTTGGTCACCTGCACAATGATGTCAGAACCGGGAGGATAAAGCCTCGGGATATCGTTGGCCGTAATTCGTTTCTGCGTCTTCTTTCTGCCCGTCCGCTCGATCGCTTCCACGCCGGCGTCCAGGGCCATCGGAATCGCGTCCCAGTAATGGAGGAAGGCGTTTTTATCCAGTCCGATGTCGACGAACATCGCTTTCAGGCCCGGCTCGAGATTCCGCACTTTGCCCTTGTAGATGCTGCCGGAAATCTGCCGGTCGCTTTCCCGCTCGATAGAGAATTCCTCGAGCCGTCCGCCTTCCAGCACGGCGACGCGTCGTTCGAGGCGTTCGCACGAGATAACGATTTCTTTTTCGTCGCCCTTTTTCTTAAGACCGAGAAAACCGCGTATTTTGTCTAAAATCATATAAAGCCATTCTTTCCCGCGCTTGGGAGCGGAAGTTGAAGTGATGCGGATGGAAGAGGAAAGTCTTCATATCCGCTCGAAGTTTTTACGGTGGACCCAAACACTCTGCACCAGACCCATGGCGGCCAGGCACGCGATCAGGAATGTGCCGCCGTAACTGACAAACGGCAGCGGAATTCCGGTGATCGGCACCAATTGGATGGTCATGCCGATATTCACGAAAATATGCGTGAACAGCATCGTCATGACACCCACCGCCAACAAGGCCCCGATTTTGTCTCGCGCACTCGTCGCCACAAACAGACACCATAGCAAAACGATCCCTTCAAATATGATGAGGAGAGCGGCGCCGCGAAACCCGAAATCTTCCCCGACCACGGGGAAAATCAAATCGTTATAACTCGTATTCTTGGGCAGGTAACCAAGCTCCGTCTCGACGCCCTGTCGCCAACCTTTGCCATCCATTCCGCCCGAGCCGATGGCGGTGACGGCCTGATCGGCCTGCCAACCCTTATTTTTTGTGTCGAGGCTCGGATCAAAAAAGCTTTTGATGCGGTCCACCTGAAACGTCTTCATGAAGGGCACCGGTTTGTCCCAGACGTGCACCCAATAATAAGTCAGCACCGTTCCCAGCACCACTGGAGCCAACAGCAGCAAAAGATAATGCACCCGGGCGCCGGCAGCGAAGAGCATCGCGAAACATACCGGGAAAAAGACCGAGGCCGTGCCGAATGCGGGTTGCTGCTTGATCAAGATGAAGGGAACGGCGGTGAAGGCCAAAGCCATGAAAAGAGTGGAAAGCTTCTGGATTTGATTCTCGCGTACGCGGAGAAACCAAGCCATGCCCAAAATGTAAAAGAGCTTCACGAATTCCGCGGGTTCGAAGCCAACCGGGCCGAGCTTGATCCAGCTTTTGGCGCCGTGTCCCACCCTGCCAATGTGAGGGATGTAGCAGGCGATCAATAAGAGCACGCCGACAGCGTAGAGAATGGGGGAAATCCTCACCAGGATTCGATACGGCGTGAGTGCGAGCGCCACGTAAACGAGAAATCCGACGACGATATACTTCGATTGCGATCCGGCGGCGTCCCTGAGGTCCGGATTATTGTAAGTCGCGCTGGCGATGGCGAAAATGCTGGCGACGCATAAAGCCAGCAGGGCCAGGATGATCGGGAATGACCAGCCAACTTGACCCAGTTTACGAAACAGCGTGCGCATGATGACAAAAGAACCGAAAAGGGAATCTATCCTGTTCCGCGGAAACCTTCAACCTTCGTCATTTACCCCTTGGAGGGTCAGACTCCCGTCCTGACCCTGACCAACTTCCTCCCTTCCACACGCGACTGGTTACTATGGTTCGACAAGATATACGTCAACGACCCTGAAACGGCCGAGATCGCATCCTTCATAAAAATTTGCGTGGAGACTTTGGATCGCAACCATCGATTGCAAGCAGTAGGAAGCCACTTCAAACTCCTGAAACAGGCCTTGGGCATTAAGGTGTGGTGCGAATGTGAAGTCGATCAATCCTGCTAAGTCGCGAATCGGTTCAGGCACGTCTAACGATGACACGAAACTCTTCAGTCCCCATTGGATGAGTGAGTTTCCCTCTGCAACGACATCGAAACCTAAAAAGACGTTTCCAACGTTTGGCTTATCAATTCCATCGACTACTTCAATAAGTTCGTATTTTTGCTTTGGATCAAATTGATGCAGTAGCTCGATAAATCGGCGTGATTTTTCAAGGTTGTGTAAATAGCCTTTGAGGTCCTCATCCATATACCAACGCCCCAGTTGGTTTATCTCAGTATCCGGCGGCAAAGCATAACAATGCAGCGGACCTAAACGACTAATGCCGCGATATAGGGGATTCAGGTGGGGCGTGCTATCGGGAGCCTGTTCAACGATCAGAAAATTCATCTTAGGCTGTCTTCCGGTAGATTATTCGGATTAAGCGACGGCTACCTTACCGGATATAAAACGTCTCGGTGATCCAACGCTTGTTCTTGAGCGTGACGCGCTGCCAGCCTGATTTGTCGTTCGTGGCGATCCAGCGGCGTTCTTCTTTGCGGTAATGCCAGTCCTTGTCGACCTGGTAATAGATTTGCCGGCCGTGAATTTCGAGGATGTTGCAGATCTCGTGGTTGTGATGATTCTCCTGGTCGTAATCGGTGAGAATCGGGTTCGCCATGTGCGAATAGAGAGCGTTGAGCTCGCGCAGGAGCGACGCCTCCTTGGGAGCGAGATCGCGGACGCTCAGGCCGAGCTTGCGGGCTTCCCGCGCCGTGATCGGATAGGAATGGGAAGGGTAGGTCGAGTTGAGTTGCTGGCTGATCCGTGCCGCGCGCTTGCCGGTCGGCATGTGGTAGCTGAGCAATTCCTGGCAGATGCGGATCGAGAGCGAACTCGACCGGTCGAGCGCGCCGATGACGAGCGGGTGCAGGTAGCGATAGACTTCGGGATAGGGGTTGCCCCGGACGCGCTGCTCTTTCCAGAGGCGCAGGATGCGGGAAACCTCGTCCTGGCTGACGGAGACGATTTCGTTGCGGCTGTCGACCGGCGAAAGCTGGTGCTTCAGGCTGGTATCGACCGCGGTCAGGTAGGACGTCGGGCCCATGCGGATTTCGTTTGCGCCGAGGGCGACCATGGTCGCGGCCGAGGCGCACTCGAAGGGCGCATAGAGGATGACGCGCTTGAACTTGCTGCGCAAAAGATGGACCAGACGCAGGGCGGCTTCGGGATTCCCGCCGTCCGATTTGAGGAAGAGTCCCACGGCCGCGCCGTGCCGGCGCGTGTCGAGCAATTGGGACATGGCCATGACGTCGTTCTGGCAGATGGAACCGCCCGAGGAGGTCCAGTAAGCGAGCAGCGGCAGGCCCATTTCCTTTTCAAATCGGGTGAAGATGGCCTGCGTTTCTTTCGTGAGCACGGGCGCGCGCTTGGCGGGGGGCGGGCGCACGGCGGCGCCGTTTTTGGGCGGGAGCTTGGCGCGGGATTGAGGCATCTGGCCTGCTATCATGTCACTCCTGCGGCGGGCAGTAAAGCTTCGCCAAAAAAAACTGCCGATGGCTGCCTCAACAAAATCGGTTTGCATGTTACAGCGCAGGAGCTAGACAAATAAATGGCCTATTCTCCCGTCCGCCGCTCTGTTTTCAATTTGTCCAAAAATTATCTCGCATTGCCCGCACTGCTCCTGGGCGGCGCGGCGCTGCTCGCGGGCTGCCATCCGGCGGTCACGGACCCGAATGATCCGAAATTTGTCGTGGCGGAAACGAAGAGCTGGCAGCTCACGAACGCGGACCTGGACAAGGAAATCGCATCTGTACTCAAGCAGCATCAAACCACCGCCGAGCAAATCGGACCGGCGAACATGCTCAAAGTAAAAACGCAGACGCTCAAGAACCTGGTTTTAGAAAAGCTTATCCTTGCCCGCGCGGCCACCCTGCCGTTGACGGATGTGGATAAGGACGAAGCCACCCAGTTCGCTGCTGTCAAGCAAAGCGTTCCTCCCGGCCAGGATTTTGATCAGCTACTCAAAACCGCCGGCTTGACCCTCGATGACGTGAAGAAGCAGATTCATGAAAGGGTCGTCATCGAAAAGGTGCTGAAAGCCGAGGCTTTTAAGAACGACGATCCGAGTGAACAGGAAATTAACGATTTCTATCTTAAGAACAAGGCAAGCATCCCCCCGACTCCTTCCCAGGTTCGAGCCAGCCGAATCCTCGTCCACATCGACGAGAAGGCTACACCGGCCGAAAAAGCGGCGAAGAAAAAGATCATCACCAAGGCCTATGACCGCGTTATTCATGGCGAGGATTTTGGCAAGGTGGCCACGCAAGTTTCCGAGGATGCCTCTTCTGCTCCTAAAGGCGGAGACCTTGATTATTTCCGGCCCGGAGAAAATCCCGATGCCGGTTTCGACAACGTGGCCTTCAAAACCAAACAGGGCGAGGTAAGCCCGGTCTTTGAGACTCCCCTCGGCTACCAGTTTTTGAAAGTGACCGACATCAAGCCGGGCGGCGAAACTTCGCTTGCCACGATCCGCCCCACTATCGCGAGATATCTGCGCGAGCAGAGGATGAAAGAACAATCGACTGCTTACGTCGCGAAACTCGTCGCTGATTCAGGCGTGGTCTATCACATGACGATGGTCGAACCGCCTGCGCAAAATGCCCCTCCTGCCGGCCCGGGAGGACCTGACGGTGCACCGCCTGCTTCCGCTCCTCCGGCTTCCGTGTCAACACCGCCTGTCGAGGCCCCGGCTGCTGCCACGAATAGCACGCCGGCAAAATAACTGGGTGGGGACGGCAATCGTCTGTCGTCCCATTTATTTTTGGGACGCGAAGGGGACTCGCGTCTCTACCGTCTTAATGCGCCGGCGCGGGTGTATAGTACATCGCCACGCCCTTATCGAAGTCGAACGTGATGGAGCGGTTCCCTTCGAACTTTTCGAGCAGAAAACGCGGATCGATGTCCTTGAGCGGCTTTTCAATCTGCGCCACGAGATTTTCCGCAACAGCCCTGTCCGCCGTTTCAAACATGGAGGCGATGGGAAAGACCAGCTTCTCCCGGTCGATTTCGGTCCAGACCGCATCGCCTTGCTGGGAGCCGTCGAGCGCATAGTCGCGGATGGACGAAAGAAGTTGGACGCGCGGCTGCTGATAAAACCATTTGGGCGCCTCGATGAGGGCCCCAAACTTTTGGCATTCCGCCTCAAGCTTGGCGATCTGCTTTTCCTTGAAGCCGGGGCCGAGAAAGCGAAGCACCGTCTTGCCGCCCTTGACGTCTTCGATCTGCCGATTGAGATCAACAAAACTTTTCAACTGCTTGATGTCGTTGAGCACCCGTTTGAAGGAGCCATGGACCACGCCTTTCTTGACGACGTCCAGGTCGCGGGTAATGCCCAGCCGTTCCGCCAGTCTTTCCGGTGAATCTCCCAGCGCTAATAACTCGCTGGTCCGGGCGAACGCCGCGTCCGGATCAAAGGTGGCGGTGATGATGTACATGCTGTTTCAGAGGCGAGCAGCCCGATAACGCGCAATCTAAAGGGAACCGCGCTTTTTTACCACTGGAATGTATAACGGCTCAAGCGCCGTCCGATTTCGGCCACGACGCGGCTTTCATCCTTGGGATCCTTCGCGGCAAAGGTTAGGCTGAAGCGGACATAGGCGCCGGCGTCGTCCCAGGGCACCGTCGAGATCAGGTTTTCCGTGATCATCCATTGGCTGAAGGCTTCCGCCGTGGGGAAGGCGACGGGCGCGCCGGAGCTGTCCGCGGGCTTGGCGCTTTTTGGTGCTGCGACGTAGAGGAAGAACGAGCCCCCCGGCTTGCGCGCCTTGAATCCGGCGGCGCAAAGCGCCTTGACCAGCAAATCCATCCGGCGCGAATACTTCTCTGCAATGCCGGCGGTGATCTCCGGATGATCGAAGGCATAGGCGCTCGCGTGCTGGATCGCGAGGAATTGCCCGGAATCGGTATTGTCCTTCACGTCGCCGTAAGCTTTCACCAGCAATTCGTTGCCGGCGACAAAACCGCAGCGCCACCCCGTCATGTTGAAATTCTTGCTCGTGGAATGAAGCTCAATACCCACCTCGATCGCGCCGGGCGTGGCGAGGAAACTCAAGGGCATGCCTTCAAAGACCAGCGCGGCATAAGCGAAATCGTGGATCACGACAATACGGTTCGCCTTCGCGAAGGCGACTACCTCGGCGAAAAACTCCTGCGTGGCACTGGCGCCGGTCGGATTGTTTGGGTAGTTGAGCACGAGGCCTTTCGCCTTGGCCAAAACGTCAGAGGGGATGCTCTTTAAGTCGGGCAAAAAATTGTTTTCCTCACGCAACGGCAGATTATGCACCACGCCGCCGTAGTACTTGGCGTGGGTGCCGAAAACCGGGTAACCGGGCACAGTCATGAGGACGACGTCGCCGGGATTGATCAGCGATGCCGGAAGAATCGAAAGCGCTGCCTTGCTGCCGATGGAGTGGACAACCTGCGTCTCCGGGTCGATGGGCACGCCGCAGACCTGGCGCAGATACCGCGCCGCCGCCTGCTTGAGCACGGCATCGCCATTGTCGGCATAGCCGCGGTTCTCCGGCTTGCGTGCCTCGTGGTAAAGCGTCTCGACGATCCCCGCATCGGCCATCGCGTCGGGCTCGCCTACGCCGAGATCAAAAAGTTCCGTGTCTGGATTCGCTTCCTTCGCGGCGCGCTTGGCCCGCTTGATCTTCTCAAACTTGTAGATGGCCGTGTCCTTGCCGTAACGCTTTCCGCCAATCCGCTCGGCGAACAAATCCTGAATGTAGCTTTCCTGCATAGTCATCCAGTTTAGCTGATGCGCGTTTTGGAGCAATTCGTTTCACCATTCCTGGAGGGTCTGCCTCCGGCCTGACCCTGATTGACTTCGGTAGCCAAACACCGGGCGACGGCCACATCCTGCAGGGAAAAGCATTGCCATGGCCCTTGGGAAAACCTAGATTGTCCAACCCTGCCTGAAAAGGCGGAGAAATTAGGAGCCATAGCTCAATTGGTTAGAGCGCCTCCCTGTCACGGAGGAGGTTGCGGGTTCGAGCCCCGTTGGCTCCGCTCTCTTCTTTCAGATGAGAATGGCGGGTTTAAAGTCCAAATTTCGGAATTTGGTTACAAAATGGTTACACTTCTAGCGAAAGTCCCCGATTTCGCTTTTTTAGGACGGCCTGCCCCTGCCGCTAAGCCGACAGTGCCCCGGCGTTGCATTGGTGCCGTTCCAGCAAGGCGCGGTCAATCTGTTCGCGGGAATAACGGATCGAGCGGCCTATTCTGAAATAGGGGATGATGCCGCGCTGTCGCCAATCAACAAGCGTGCGGGCAGAAACCTTGAGGTACAGCGCAACCTCACGCTCAGACATGAGCGGGCAAGGCGAGACCCCAAGGGTTGTCTCCCTATTTTCATTGCGTGCCATATCCCAGAGTCATACCACGGGTTCATTTTTTGAAATTCGGTCTCGCCGATAAACGCCGATATTCGCCGACGAGTGCCGATATTCCCCGAAAAACGCCGATTAAATGTTTTTGACAAGGTTGATGATCCACCACGGATTACGGCTTTTGATGGTCATGGTGCCTCACGGAAAGCGCGAACCAGGTCGAGCAGTAAACGACGGCGGAAAAGCATGGAGACAACTTTACATCGCACCCACGGCATGAAGACAGGGGGTTGGCACGAGACGCAATAGGTCAAAGGGACACCTTTGATAAAAACGAGTTGGGATAAAGCTCGAATGGTGTTCGAGCTTATTCGGGCTTCAACGATGCCTGTTCACGGTGGAGACCGAATCGGTTCGCATAGTGACCGAAGATGCTCGAATGGTCACGAATGGTCACTTTCCATAAAAGCCATCATCACGGCCAATAACATAGGCTGATGGTGAATCACGGCGCACCACCATGAGCAATAAAAGTGGCCCAAATCAGGGCAAAACTAATTAAGCCGCATGAGAAAATCAGGGAATTTTGCAGGGGGGACACGCCACCCCGAACATGGTTCGGTTAAAGGCTCTCGGGGGATGCGACATTCTCCGTTGTTCATCATGATTCGTCATCATTACCCCGCAAATCATTGGGCTTCCGCCCGGATGGTGATGCTTCCCACATGCCGTGATCGTGCGCGTTTGCTTTCAAATCACCTTCTTGGCGTGCTTGGTGATTGCCGTTCTTTCTGGTCGCGTACGCACGCCATCGTCCACCATCGTTCGTTATCGTGCATCGTCACACGCCAGCGCACGTCAACGTCGATCATCATCCGTAGTTCGCCAGACATGCGAGACTATGAGCATGTGAGCACGTCATCGACCGGCGCGGCTGAACGTCCCCAGAGCATCGCCAACGCCGTTATCGTCCTTCAGCAACGCCACGTCATCGCTCGATAGCGATCATCATGGTGCGCACCCATCGCGCCGTGCTGCTGCACGTCACGACGGCTGCTGGTTGCTGACGACTGATGTTTAGCCGCGTCTTGTTTCCGGCCTTGATAGAGGGGGCCGGAAAACAAAACGCGGTGGAGATGGTGCGCCGCTACGCTGGCCTTGTTGTGCTGCGTCCCGCGCTATGCTGGCCGGGGTGGGCGCGGACGGAAGTAGGCAAAGATGCTTTTGCCAGGATCACGGATGCACCATTGAACGTGCGTGCGAGAATAAATCTTTGAACCGTCGAACAGGGAACCACCTTCCATGAAAGGGCATCTGACCGTATCAAAGGGAATCTCCTTTCTTTCCTCTCTGACCCGATGGAGAAAATTGACGACGGCGCAGTCGAGCTTTCGTTTAACCAGGTCTTGATCGGAAGAGTGAGCCGGTTCGTTCTGGGGCATGATCGTACCGGAGGCTTCAACTGTTTGAGCAAATTCACCGTAGGCCGTTCTCACAATATCGAGGCATCCGGCCTCGCTTAAATCGAGACAGTCACCCGGATCGATGATGGCTCCAATAACGAACGGCTGGCGAATTCTACTGCGGGAGGGACTGCGGCTGCTTGCCATGGATTTGGCCCACTCCATAGCTCGCAAGTGGGAGTTTTCCCAAAAGTACGCACCCGCTCCCAACCAATCGTAATCGTTCTGGCTTGGCCGTATTTCTTTCTGGCCGGAGAGGATTGCCTCACCCACTTCCCTATCGCACCCGTGATAGGCCAGAACCCAAGCGGAGTGCCGCATGAATTACCTTAACGGTATTGCGGGGCAAGCGTCCCCTTTTTAGTGATGATGCCAGCCTTGAACAAGAAGGCACGGGCCGTAGCCTTTGACTTGGTGATTTTCTTTCCGGTGCGCTTAATGCCTTCGATCTCCCGGCGCACATCTTGGCTGGTCAAAGTAGAATATCCGGTTGTCATTTTTCGTTCCTAAAGGCCAAGTGCTCGGATGCACCGAATTCGGTGTAAACTACCTATCGGTCTGATTCGCAAAAAAAGCAATAAAAAACAAGCCATGACCATTCCATGAGCCGGGCATGAAAGCAAATTCGCCTCATCCAATCATCGCCCGTCCTAAGCCATCGTGGAGCGATTACAGCCCTAAAAACAGGTCATTCCAGTCACACTTGAATACCTTGCGGACTGAAAGCAACACTGGCAGGGAAGGCGCGTGCATCCCGGCCTCAATCTTCCGCAAATACCGAGGCGTGACCGCCAGCCGTTCGGCAAGTTGGTCTTGGCTCTGGCCAGCCGCTTGGCGAAGACGGGCAATGTTACGCCCGAGGATGCGATTGGCGGTGGGGGATGAACGGGGAACTGCCACTTGCCACTACTACCGAGTGCGTGCAAAGGCCGATAGGTCGTCGGACGACCCTTTTAAATCTTGCTGTTTGAGCCGCGAAGAGTAGGGAAGAGAGTAAACCACCTCGCCGCAAACAGGACTGCGCGGTTGCCTCCTGTACGGATTCGGCGGCTCCTGCTGGAAATTGAAACCGTTGCAAAATAACGAAGTGCATTCCCCCTACGCCTAATCTTAACGCTAGATACTAATGTGAAAACCTTCATCCTAATATAAGGGGGGCCGGAATATGAGGGACTTTTATCTTCTAATTGATGGCCAACAAGCCGGGCCTTACACCGCTGAGCAACTCCATGAACTTCTAGCCCGAGGTGAACTTACAGCGGAATCTCCTGCTTGGTATGATGGATTGCCAGACTGGGCACATCTCGGCACGATTTTGGAGGACGTCGCTCTTCCCGCCCCGGTACAGCCCGCACCCGCGCCAACAGCTTCAAGCCAAGTTGTGCCCTCGTTAGAATCTCAAGCCCCTGTCGTCATTTCGATTTCCAAAAATGGCCTGCGGAAGGGAGCTTACGCGGTGGGACTTCTACTCATTCTGTTTCTTATTTACTACTTTGCCTCCCCGTTTTACGCCTTGCACGCTCTCAAGAGTGCAGTCGCATCAGGTGACAGTGATGCGCTGGGAAATCACATAGATTTCCCCTCTCTCCGTGACTCGATAAAGCAAGAGTTTAAAGCTGAAATGATGAGTGGCCAGCCGCAAGGTACTGGGCCGAACAGTGTATTCACGGCGATTGGCAACAATATCGCTTCAACAATGGTAGATAATTGGATTGACGCAGGCGCGACACCCGCAGGAACCTTAAAGTATCTATCGTCATTCGGGAACGGAGACGCCTTTTCAAACTACCCGCCAAATCCAAATCCTACTATTACTTTCGATGTTCCGATAGAGCATGCGGGATTCGATTCACTAACTGATTTTCGATTCACCTACCTTGAATACAAACTCCACATGCACTTCTATGGCATGGGCTGGAAAATTTACCGCGTTGAATTTCCTTCACTTAAAAACACCGCAGATAATACGGCACCAGCAGCCCCGGCCAAAACGGAAAGCTCTTCCAGCGGAGACACGAATGCAGTCCCGCTTGTTGCACCGGAACCGCCCAAGCCGAAACATCCGACCCTCGACGCTAAAATGGGTTTCCGAACATACAAACTCGGAACACCCTTTTCGCAATTCAACCCAGATGATCTTGATGCCGAAACAGCATTCGCCTTTGAGAAGTCGGATACCAAGAGCTACCTCGTAAAGGTTTTTGACAAACAACTAGGAGCCGCCGAAATAGATTCCATTCAACTCAATTTCATTCAAGATATTCTGCAAAGCATAAGAGTCAGCGTGAAGGGAAAACAAAGCTCGCTTGCACTCAAGGACACCCTGATAGCCGCTTACGGTCAACCCGATGAAAGCGATACTTGGAATGGCGATGACTGTGTTCTTGAATTTTACAATTATCACGACGACAGTTCCGCCAATTTCAGCAGTAAATCCGTGGATGCTAAAATCAAGGCGATCACCGAACAGAAGGCCCAAAGCGGAGCCGCAGCCGGGGCGCAAAATCTTTGAATGAGAGTTACCAGAAATGACTCAAGAGCGCATAGTCGGATGGGTAACTCTAATGATCGTGATCGTCGTGGCGGTCTTCGTGGTAGGTAGGGAGCTATTTCCAGACAGAGGAACGAGTCTAATAAACGCACCCTCGGCAGACACAAATGCACCCTCGGCAGAGACCTGTGTCGAAGGCAACTTTATTTCCCCAAAGGGCATGACCCTCAGTAATGAAGTCTGGATTGTCATTGATTTCCGAGCACTGGCCACCGGCATTGCGGATGATCTGGCGAAGGCCCGCGTGCCGCTCCAACAGGAAATTGAGGAACGGCAGGATCACGTCCAACGCGCCCAAGCGGATATTGCTTCGCGGGAGGAACGCATTCGTTTGATTCAGGCAGAAATCCAAACTTCCAAAACAACCGACACCAGTACGAAAATCGAGGATTTGCAGCAGCGCATCAAAAATACGGAGGCCGAAGAGGTGCCGCTGAAAGTGGAACTTCAGCAAGCTCAGGCTGACCTGGCGCAGGCCCTGTCCGCTGACGCGGGCCTGGATGCTAAATACTATAAGCAGCTTCATTCGCTGCCCGCAGAGGCCATCATCAAACGTATTCCATTCACAGAGAATGGCCACTTTAATTGGAGGGATGATGCCTTCTTCGCCGAAGGCGAGAAGGAACGCCACTATTGGATTTTTGCGTGCGCCACCCGTCCCGATGGGCGCGAATATTGGGCACTGCGTCAATTTAGCATGAGCAAAAATCAATCGCTCGAACTCAATATCAAGCCGAGCGATTTCGTTTCGACTAAGGCGATTTTGCGGCCCGATTTGTCGTCGGATGAACAAGAGCAGTAAGTCCTGCTTGGTCACCGCCACTAAATAACCCGCCAATCGCGTCAGAATGCCCTGCAAGGCGTCTTGTTGCCCATAGATAAAGGGATGTGATAGGGAGGCGGCTAAACGCACGCGTGAGGGGCGCGTTTCGGGATTTTTGGGATGCAGCAAAAAGGGATGTACTTAGCCCGGTTCCACCCCCTATTGCCGACGGAAATTGCAACTGTTGCAAAAAGGGAAGTAACTGCCCTGCGGGAACTAAATCAACATCGTCATTCTCGAAACTTGTTTTCGCCCCCCTGCTGACCCCAGATATTGAGGGTTCAACCGAAGGTCTTAGTCAGAGCTTTTTGAAGTTTTTACAACCTTTTCAAGAGCATCAGCCGGAAAACTACCTTTCATTTGTACATTTTGTTTAGTGAACCAGTTGCATTTGTAAGCTTCATAAGGTGTTGTTCCCATATCAGCGAAAAAATCCTCCCCAACAACTGTCATTTCTGGCCCATTTGATTTGAGCCTAACTAGATCGCCAACCTTAAATATATTTTTTGACATTTTACTCATAGTCTACACCTTTCCCTTTTTTGTTTTTGGAGATTTCGTCTCCGTAAAGTTAGCTTTTTTGGCATCCCTCTTTGGGATTTTTTTCGTTCGCCCTTGTACGGATATTGCAACAGCTTCAAATCCTAGCCTCCCAGCCCCTGAACGTAAAATCCGTTTTTGTCTTAGGTGGTTCAAGCCTCAAGGTCGCAAACGAGGTTTTGACTGCTTCCATCTCTCCCCCCTGGTCTTTCTATTTTTCTAGTGTCAGCTTTGTCAGGCTTTCCTCTGCCGCCAATTGTTGCCCTCGATAATCCATCGGTCACGGCAGCGCAAATGATCCGCATCCTCGCCCCTAGAGAAAAAGTTCTGTTGTTTGTGTGTGTGTTCATAGTCAGTCTGATTCCCCTAGCCCGAAGAGTCCTCGCGCAGCGAGCAACTTATGTTCTGTTTTCTTTGATAGTATTCTCTGTAATAGGAAGCGGTCATTCCGATCCTTTTCCAGTGGTTCTCGTTGAACACGACGAAGGTTCACTTTGCACAGATGGCGTCTGGCCTGCTGCTTTGGCTAACGCGTCTAACAATTTGTCTGATAGTCGGTAGTATTTGCGTCGTGAGAACCTGCGTTCAGGCTGACAACTTTCTATGGCCTCCATTTTCTCCAATTCACAAAATCGTCTCCGGATCGTCATCAAGCTCATCCACGGAAGGTGATCCTTCTTCCACTGCTTGTAGGTATTGTAAATCCAGCGGCTACCGTTGATTGTCTTGCCATTCCTTTTGTTGCCCAGAAGGAAATGAAGTTGTTGCAAAATCACGGCTCTCTCTAGGCCAAACCCAAAAGCCAATGAAGTGGATGCAACAATCACTTGGTCGCCGGGGAGCAATAGCTTGGACTTGGATAAGGGTTTCGGTTCTTTAACATCAATAGGTTCGTCGTTCATAGCTTTTTGGTCTCTTTGTCTGTTGTGTTGAATAAATATGGATTATCGAGCGAAATGGCCTCTCCGTTGGAGGCATTCAAATGGCACCGCCCGTCTCAAGCTTTTCAAGCAAGGCGGTTATAGATTCCGGCCTATAGCGGATGCTCGTGCCGCCGATTCGGAGAAATGGAAGCTTACCGGAATTGCGCCAGTCGATTACCGTTCTCAGGGACGCATGAAGTTTCTCGGCAACTTCTTTATCTGTTAAAAGCCGCGAGCCAATGGGACTATTAGATTCAATTTGCATATCTATCTTGTTGAGCTATGTCTCATATGAGCATGTTATGTCCGTTTCGCTTCTAGAAGTGGCGAAGAGCCTAGGCAAGAATCCGCGCACAATTCGGCGCTGGTGCGAACGTGGTTTTGTGCCCGGGGCTTACCGCACAAAAGGAAGGCACTGGCGAATCAGAAAGCTGACCATGAAGACATTGGCAATTATTCAAGAGAGGGTGGCGTCATTTGCGCGAAGGCGTTCACCCCAACCAGAGTATTTGCGGGAAATCTATAATAATATAACCGCGTCTTTGATGCTGGGAAAGGGAGGCACCATCAAAGAGACTTTACTCCCACACGAATTGGTTCTTGCGGCACATGGGTTAACGTTTAAAACGATTTTTACAGAGCATTTACCGGAGGAACTGCACACGCTAATATTCGATACGCCTCTAAGCGAAGCTATTTCTCCTGAAATAATCAAGGGATCACAACAAAAAGTTGCCATGTTACATGTGGCGGCGCGTGCCATCTTAAGCCGCTCGCCTTCTGGAAAAGGATTAACGGCAAAACTGCTTGCCGAGGAACTTAATTTTAGTCGCGCGACATTGTATAGAAGATATGAAACTTCAGAAATTAAACATGCCCTTACATCGAGCTACTCACCTAACGAGCTAAAAAAACACCGGCCTGAGATATATTTAAAGTCGAAAGGCGGCGGTGATGATGACTCCATTACGCGGCTCTCTTGATTTGCACCACGTTCGCGGCGGTCGTCGGCATGATGGAAAACCACGCCTTGCCCTGTGATTCAGTCACAACCTTGTCGTAATGCCGTTGGATGATTCGGACGGAATTTCCGGCCTCATAAGATACGCGCGGGGCATCCTTCAAAGTCGCCATGCGGTAACTACAAAAACTGTGGCGCAAGGCATTTTGTTTCCACGGCACGCCAGCCGACTCGGATAGTTTCTCCACTCGCTCGTAAAGTTTAATATGTCCAATGACCGGGCCGCGTGCGTCCTTGTAGGAGTTAAGCCAAGCGGCGGCGGCGGGAACCAAGGGCGCGAGTCGGCGGCCTCCTGTCTTGCTTATCCTTCCGTGAATTTCGATAACGCTTTCCGGCCAATTCACGTCCTCCCATTTCAGCCGCAAAATTTCCGCGCTTCGCAACCCGGCCATTCCTCCAAAAATCAGGAACGGCAAAAGGTGTTCATCGGCGGCCAGGAGCAACGCAGAGAACTCCTCCGGGCTGAATACCTCGATCTCACCGTCTCCCTGCTTTGCGACCGTAGTTGACTCCGCTTCCGTTGGCTTGCCCTTTATCAGATAACCGGCATCGCGGGCAAAACTGAACAAAGAGCGAATGACCGTCCGAAAATTATTCCGCGTCCTGGGTGCCACCTTTAACCCGCGCAACCAAGCATCCAACTCCTGAGTCCTCACGTCCTTTAGATGCACCTTAAAATCGCGCGAGAATCGTTCCAGGCGGGCTTTGCAGTCCTGAAGGTAGCGGACGCTACGGCCATCGGTTTCCTTCGCCTGAAGGAACTCAGCGACGACATCGGAAACCGTTTTATCCGGCAACCGGCTCGAATGGGCCTCACGGTAGAATTTCGCGGCGGCAAGTAGAGGCACGCCGATTTTCTTTGCGGCGGCGTATTCGTCAATGGCATCGGCAAGAGGGATGTCCAGTGCCCGGAGCTTGGCCTTGGCGTGCTGGAATGAATCCCGGTCTTTACCGCTCAGTGCCAGAATCTCCCCTTGTCCCGCGTTCAGTCGCTCGACAATGGTCTTAGCCTCCCGGCGGGCATCGTCCAGGGCCGCGAATTGTCTAAGCCTGCGGTGTGCGCCTTCATGGTAGGACACGGTGAAGCGTTCGCGGTTTGGCTCAACTACGCGGTAAATTTTCGCGCGGGAGCTTCCGGCTTTGATTTCCAGCGGGAATGTCGGGGCTTTCATGGTTACAAAGGTTACACTCTATTCGCATGAAAAGCAAAGTATTTGCATGAAAGATGAAACGAGAAATTTCGCCTTTTAGCTCTGATAAGAGGCAAATTTACAAATTCGCGTTTTCAGTCCAAACGGGTTCGAGCCCCGTTGGCTCCGCTCTCTCAGAGCGGAAACCGTCTTTACCTCTGACGGAATCGACTTCAGATGTGCCACGGTGCGCCAGCAAGTGCCAGTTTTGCCCGTTTCTTGGCGCTAGGATGGCACTTTTTCTCCCCTCTGGGCGAGCTTATTTTCAAAAACTGCCAAGGTAAGTCGGCGTGCTGTAGGATCGTCGCCAACTCCTTACGCGACGCTGCCATCCGGCAAACCGCCATAGCCTAGAGCATTTTCAGAAATACTATAGCCGCTGCGAGTCGGTCGTAGTTTGAGGCCCGGAGGGCCGAAAAGAAATTAGCCGGTGGCGCAAGCCACCGGTGTCGCACGCAAGATCACCCGCCC
>Ga0182030_10001694_pt1 | contig 45858 bp, 34 predicted proteins | sample 812S3MmetaG_FD_121299 | JGI IMG/M metagenome (GOLD analysis project Ga0182030, IMG submission 121299) | Permafrost microbial communities from Stordalen Mire, Sweden - 812S3M metaG (Illumina Assembly) | ecosystem: Environmental > Terrestrial > Soil > Wetlands > Permafrost | place: Sweden...
CGAGGACCGCCGCGGTCCGGCGCTGCCAATCGGCGGTGACGCCCCCGAAGTAAGGCTCGTTGCAGATTTCGTAGTAAACATTGTCAAAACCGCTCAGCTCGACGGCGATTTTCCGCACCAGCGCCTCCTGCCGGGCCAGCAGCCCGCCGCTGCGGTTCACCGTATAGACGTTGGTCGAGGCGACCGGCGACACCCGGTTGATGTTGTTGGCCGGGTTCATCGGGCTCAGCCGCCACATCGACTCGTCGTAGAACGGGCAGAAGAGGTTCACCTCCACGATGATGGCGTAGTCCGCCGCCTGGGCCACGAAGTCATGCAGGCGGGTGAAGTAGTCCGGGTTCCACTGCCCGAGGTCGAACTTGTTGCCGCCGTTGGCGTAGCCGGGCACGTCGCTGCGCACCCACGGGCTGAGAAAACGGCCGGGGGCCGGCGCGAGGGTGTTGCCGGTGATCTTGAAGGCACCGACCGGCTCGCAGTAGGCGCCGACCCAGAGGCGGGTCCCGTTCATCCCGTCGCGGGCGAGCGCGTGGAGGTATTTCGCGTAGTCGAAATCGAGGTTGAGCACCGCGCCGTAGTGCTCGCCCGAGGTGACCACGAACGCAGGACGTCCGCGGAACAAAAAGTAATGGGGGTTTTCCGGGTGCAGGCAGAGGGGCCCGGCCCCGGCGGCCGGCGTCACGCAGGCCAGGGAAAAAACTGCCCCCGCCAGCAGCGCGGCCCGGGGGGAGTTCAGCCGTCTGAAGAGATCAACGATCATGGCAGCCGAACATAACAGTCCCGCCCCGGCCTTCAATCCTGAAATGTCCCGCCGCTGCCAGCTACGGGGCGGGGACGTCTCGTCCCCGCCTCAGGTCAGGTTGTGGGGACGGGACGTCCCCACCCCGCCAATCCTCCGCCGGAGCGCGCGCGCGCGGCGGACCCAGACCCGGTCGCGGCGGCGCTGGTAGGCCGGAGCGTGCAGATCGTCCGCGATGACCTCCTCGACCTCGGGACGGGCGAGTTCAGGTTGGCCGGCCTCGAGGTGCAGTTCCGCGAGCTGCACCTTCGCGCGGGGATAGGAATGCTGGGCCGTCACTTGCAGCCAGAGCTGAATGGCAGCCGGCTTTTCGCCCAGGGCGGTGAGCGTTTCGGCCAGCGCCATCATCGAGTGGTAGTAGTCGTGCCTCGGGTTTTCAGCCACCACCCCCTCGAGCAGCGAACGGGCCTCCGCCGGGTGCTTCTGGCGGAGCAGGCACTGGCCAAGATGGGCGCGGGTGTCAATATCGAGCGGGTCGCGGTCCAGGGAAGACAGATAGCAGGTCTTGGCCTTTTCCAGCTTCCCCATTTGAAAATAGACATCCCCGAGCTGCGAGTAATGGTGCGCCTTGTCGAGGTGGTGAATCTGGGCCTGGAGCTCCTTGATCCGCCGCCGGCTCCCCGCCCCGGGAAGCTCAAATCCGCGCGTCGCCGAGGCCGAGCCGCGGTAAACCGCAAAGTAGTAGTAGAGGGAGGCGATGCCCCAGCCTACGAAAATGAAGAACGCCCAGACCCACTCCCGCCGCCGCAGCGCATCCACGAACATCCAGATCTGGAAGAGGGTGACAAGCGGCACCATCGGGTTGGAAAGCCAACCCTGGAAGTAAAGTAAATCGGTCAGTAGCGACGCCTGCATGATGCAGAAGAATAACCCCAGCCGCCCGGGCTGGCAACGGCCCACCCCGATTTCGTTCCACCCCCACCCTGCCGGACTGGTCCCGCTCAGAGCTGGCGCAACCAGCGGCCGTTCTCGCGCACCCAGAGTTCCGGGTCCGAGAACGGCTTCCACCCGCCGGGCGCCTTGGCATCGCGCAGCATCACTTTGACAGTGGCCTGGGTGTATTCCTGATTGAACGCGATGCTGTCCGCGCGCAGGTCGGCCTCCTGCACATTGAAGGCCTTGGCCAAGCCGCTGGCGACACGCAAGGTCATGTCGACCTTGGTCGCCTGGGACTTGGAGCCGAAGCAGAGCAGGTTTTCGAAGGCAGCCTTGTCGCCGGCGATCAGGGCATGGACCTCAGCCTTCCACTGCGCCTCGACCTTGGCCTTGTTCTCCACCGCGGGATTCCCGCAGCCGACCACCAACCAACCCGTGAACGCGAGCAGCACCGCGGCAAGGAGAGTCTTCATGGGAGTTACCACTATCCCACCCGGCGGCCCGGTGCAAGATTTATGGGGGAACGGCGCCGATGAGTCGTGGCACGCGGGCCGGCAGCCATCAGCCGCGTCAGGCCGAGGGCTCAAAACTCCGGAAGGCCTCGGGCAGCAAATCGACCATGCGGAACTCGCGGAACCTGCGCGGCGCGCGACTGTCCGCCACCCACACCAACGCGTCGGGGGCATACTCGGCGAGCAACTGACGGCAGGCTCCGCATGGTGCCGCCCCTCCGGGCGCGCGGGCGACCACGGCGATGGCGGTGAAGTGCCGCTTCCCGCTGGTCAGGGCGCGAAACAGGGCGACCCGCTCGGCGCAGCACGTGAGCCCGAAGCTGGCGCTCTCCACGTTCGCCCCGGACACCACCTCGCCATCGGCACAAAGCAGCGCCGCGCCGACCGCGAACCGCGAGTAGGGCGCCACGGCGCGGCGGCGGGCAGCGGCGGCGGCGGCGATCAGTTCACGCGGGGTCATGGTCATGGGCGGCATGGAGACTGGCGAAGCGTTCGAGCAGGCCGGCGGCGGCTTGTTCCACCCGGACCGCGGTCTCGAGCACCTCGTGATGCGAGAGCGGCGTGCGGGAGCGGCCGGCGGCGAGGTTCGTGATGCAGGAAAGACCGGCCACGCGCAACCCGCATTGGCGGGCGACGATGGTCTCGGGAACCGTGCTCATCCCGACTGCGTCCGCCCCCCATCGGGCGAAAGCCCGGATCTCGGCCGGCGTCTCGTAGGAGGGGCCGGACACGGCCAGGTAAACCCCCTTCCGCAGACGCAGCCCTTCTGCCTTCGCCGCAGCGGTGAGGAGACCGCGCAGCCCGGCGTCGTAGGCTTCCGTCAGATCCACAAACCGCTCCCGCCCCTCCGGGCACGGCCCGCGAAGCGGATTGGCGCCCATCAGGTTGATGTGGTCGGTGATGACCATCAGGTCGCCCGGCTGGAAACGGGCGTTGATGCCCCCGGCGGCGTTGGTCAACAGCAGCGACCGGACGCCCAAGCCCGCGAGCGCCCGGACCGGCAGGGTGATCTTCGTGAAATCATGCCCCTCGTAATAGTGGCTCCGGCCCGCCAGCACGACCACCGGCGCCCCGCCCAGCCGCCCGAGCACGAGGTTTCCCGCGTGTCCCCCCACGCCGGAAGCGGGGAAGCCCGGGATCCGGCGGTACGGCACCGTGGCCGCGACCTCCATCCGCGCAATGGTGCGCTGGAACCCGCTGCCAAGGACGATCCCGAGCGTCGGCCGGAGCGGCGACAACCGCTTCAGGACTGCCACCGCCGCGCGTTCGTCCGGGGCGGCGCTCATGTTCCCAACGGTCGGCGACTCATGATGGCGGAGGCCGGGCGCAGCCCGATCAGGAAGCGCCGGCCTGCGCGGCGGAGGATGGGCGGGCGGCGACGGCGGCGGCGATGGTGGTCACGGATTGGAGCACCTCGCGGGCGGCTTCGGGGGTGGTGATCTTCAGGCCAAAGGCCTTGTCGAGGGCAACCACCAGTTGCAGGGCATCCACGGAATCAAGCCCCAGCCCCTCGGGGCCGAACAACGGCGTCTCGTCGCCGATGTCGCCCGCGGCGACCGGGAGCATGAGGTTCTGGACCATGAGGTCCTTGATTTCCGTCTTTAGTCCAGTCGTGGTGCTCATCAATAAATTCCGCCGTCGATCTTGATGATTGAACCTGTGATATAGGCGGCCTCATCACAAGCCAAAAAGCGGATGGCGACGGCGACCTCCTCGGGCCGGCCGAAGCGCCGCATCGGCACGCGGGCCTGCGCCGCCTGTCGTTCCGCCGGGGAGAGCGAGGCGAGGGCTTCGGTCTCGATGTAGCCGGGGCAAAGGGCGTTCACGGTGATGCCCAGCCGGGCGACCTCCTTGGCCAGCGACTGCGTCAGAGCGATCACCCCGGCCTTCGCGGCGGCGTAATTGGTTTGCCCCGCGGGGGCGAGCAGGCCGCTGAGCGACGAGAGATTGATGATCCGTCCCTTGCGCTGCGAGATCATCGCGGGCAGCACCGCCTGGCAACCGTGGAACACGCTGTCGAGGTTGGCGGCAATGACCCGCGACCACGCGGAGGGGGGCATGAGGCCGAGGAGACCGTCCTCGTGGATGCCCGCCCCATTCACCAGCACATCGAGGCGCCCGGTCGCGGCCAGGACAGCGGCGACCGCTTCTTTCCAAGAGTCGGGTGAAGTGGCATCCAGGCGGGTGGTATGGCAACGCCCGGGATGCTCCGCCGCGAGCGGGGCGGCCCGGTCCTCGCGCTGATGGACCGCCAGCCAGATGACGTTCGCGGGCGACTCGGCCAGAAACGCCCGCGCCGCCGCCTCGCCCAAGCCGCCGTTCGCCCCGGTGATCAAAATCACCCGCTCAGCCATGGGTCGCCTCCGGTAAACCCGTATCTCCGCCCGCGCACCCCGGGGCGGCGATGAACCGCGCGGCACCCGCGTGCTGGTTGGAGCCGGCCAGACTGACCACCGCGCCGCCGCCGGGCGCCCGGGCGAGCCAATCCACCGCAGCCACGCACTGCCAGGCCGCGCCCGCCATGAGGCCCTCGCCCAGGACCCGCTTCGGGCTCAGCCGCGGCCCTGACCAACCCTCCCACGCGGCCGCCTCCGGCCGGTCATGACCCGGGCTGCCGCTCAACCCATCGCAAAGCAATTCGCCGGGCGGCCCGGGCGGCAACTCCGCGCGCATGGCCTGGATGGCCGCGGCGCGGGGACAGCGGGCGCCATAGGTATGCAGGTCGGTGATCCCGGCCAACTCAACTCCCAGCGAGCGATCCGCGGACCCGCTCAGGCAGAGCGCCCCCGCCCCGCCGCTGATCACCGCCTCGTGCTCAAGATGCCAGAGCCCATCCGCCAGCAGCCAGTTGGTCTCCTCCGCACCGACCACCAGGCAGTCCGGAACGTGACCCGCGGCAAGCCAATCGGCCGCCAGCGCGACCCCTTGCAGGAAGGTAGCCCCGTCGCCAATCAAAGTGTGGACCCGGGGCACCTCCCCCAGGAGGGCGGCAATATGCCCGCCGGGCGCGGCGAACACGGTCTCGGGGAAGAGGATCGGGCTGGCGGTCGCCGGATCAACCAGCGCCTCCTCCAGGAAACGGCAGGAGTATTGAACGCAGCCGGTGTGGAGGCAAACGATGAGGCCGAGCGGGGCGCGCGCCGCACCCGAAGGCCGCAGGGCGGCGACCGCTTCCAGCGCGGCGGCGGCGGCGTAATGGGTGATCTGGCCGGCCCGTCGCAGTCGCGGGTGGGCCAGGAAGGCGGGCCGGGGATTGGGCGCCGGAACCAGCCTCGCCCGGAGCGGGCGATCCCAGCCGGGGCGGGCCAGCGGCTCGATCGGCAGCGGCACCCCGGCGGACAGCGCGGCCCGGAACAACCCCAGCCCCCAGCCGGCCGGCGAAACGGCCCCCGCGCCGCTCACGAAGACGCGGCTCACGACCACCTCCGGAACACCAGCGTGGAGTTCACCCCGCCGAACCCAAACGAGTTCGAGAGCACGGTGTCGACCCGCGCGTCGCGCGGCTCGCGCACGACCGGACAGGGGCAGACCGGGTCCACCGCGCCCAGCGCCGGCTGCGGCGGAAGCCATTGTTCCCGGAGCACCATCAGACAGACGACCGCCTCGACCGCCCCGGCGGCGCCGAGCAGATGGCCCATGGCCGCCTTGGTGGAACTGAGCGGCAGCGTTGCGGCCCTCGCACCCGCCCAGCGCGCGATGGCCATGGCCTCGGATTGATCGTTCAGCAGGGTGCCCGTGCCATGAGCGTTCACGTAGTCCACCCCGCCAGGCCCGATGCCCGCCGCGTCGCAAGCCCGGGTCATCGCGGCGAGGGCGGCCTCGCCCTGTGGATGCGGCTGGGTGAGATGATGGGAATCGAAGGCGGTGCCGTAACCGGTGACTTCGGCAAGGATCACCGCGCCCCGCGCCCGGGCGGCGGGAAGGGACTCCAAGGCCAGCACCCCGGCGCCCTCGCCCAGCAAAAGCCCGTCCCGGTTGGCGCCGAACGGACGGCAGACGGTCGGCGAGAGGAGTTGCAGGGAATCGAACCCGGAATAAACCAGTTGCGCGTGGGCTTCGTGGCCGCCGGCGAGCACCCTCGCGCAGCGGCCGGTGCGGATCATCTCCCACGCCATGCCGACCGCATCGGTGCCGGAGGCGCAGGCATTGGAGACCAGGCAGACCGAGGCGGGGAAACCGGCCGCGTCAGCCACACCGCGCGCCTGGGTGTGGGCTTGGTAGCCCAGCGCCCGGGTGGGCTGGAGGCGCCGGCGCCGCGGGGCGGCCACCGCCTGGGCGTGGTAAGCCTCCCCGAGGGGCATCCCCCCAGCGGTCGTGCCAAGGACGAAGGGGATCTTGGCATCCTCATCGCCCCACCCCGCCTGCGCGCGTGCCTCCAACGTGGCGTCCAGCAGCATGCGGGCGCCCCGATCCAACCGGGCGGACTCCCGACCGGCGCACTTCAACCCCGACGGCAGGGCGGGCAGGTCGACCTCCGCGGCGATCCCGACCCGCTGCCGGCTCACGTCGAACAGGGTCACCGGGCGGAACGTGGAACGTCCGGCGCGGAGGGCGTCGGCGTTCGCACGCCAGCCCTGCCCGAGGGAGGAAATCACGCCGGCCCCTGTCACCACCACCCTGGTGGCCTGGGCATGCCCGGAGAAAGGAAACAACATGGGAGGCCTAGCGCCGTGTGCCGGGGTTGGGACCGCGGCCACGTCGTGTCGGCGTGTTCGGAGAGAACGGACGAATCATGAGTTGACAGGCACAGCATCGGGCCTCGGCCAGAGACGTTGCAAGGCGGAAAAATAACTCCACAGGGGTCCGGTGATGCCGCGTTGGCGGAGGCGCTGGACGAGGTTCGCGTAAGCCGGGACCGGATCCCCAACCAGCCAGCCCGGCATGAGCCGGGCGTATTCCCGGAGTTTCTCAAACAACACCTCGCGTTCCAGCCCCGGGGCCAGATAGTAGCAGGGTCGGAGCAAGTCCGTTTCCTTGGTAATCCGCCCCTCAGCCAGGGCGCGCTCGTGCAATTCCGTGCCGGGATAAACCCGCATCCCCACGGCCGCCATGATGGTCGAACCGCCCAAGCGCCGCGAGTTTTCAAAGGCGGTCTGGAGCGTGTCCATGGTCTCGCCTGGCCCGCCGATGATCAGGAAGTGGCAGTAGTCGATCTGCCGCTCCCGGGCGAGATTGGTCGAAAGGACGATATCCTCGAAGGTGAAGTCCTTGTGGTAGGCCTTCAACACCGGATCGCACAGGCTGTCACAACCGAACTCGATGTGCGCCAAGCCCGCGCGCACCATGAGATCCATCAGTTCCGCGGTGAGCCCGCGGGGGCGGAGGAAGCAGCCCCAGCGGATCTTGAGCGAACGCTGGATGATCGCCTCGCAGATTTCCGCGACGTGGCGGGCGGAGGTGTTGAAGACGGAATCCACGATGAAGGCGTAGTTCGCGCCGAGCTGCTCCAGTTGGGCGAACTCCTCCGCCACCAATTCAGCCTCACGGTTGATCCGCCGGCGCCCCTCGATGAGCGGGTAGGTGCAGTAGCAGCAACGGAAAGGGCAGCCGCGCTGGGTTTGAACGTTCAGCACCCCGCTGGCGCGCAGGTAATGCGCGGTGATTTCCGGCGGGCGGTCCACGAGAGCGGGCTCACGATCCAGTTCGGCGCGCGCCACCTGGTTCACCACCACCTGCCCCTCCCGGCGGAAGACCAGCCCGGGAATCTGCTCCCAAGAGGTGCGGTGTTCGAGCGCCGCGATGAGCAACACGAGCCCGTGCTCCCCCTCCCCAATCATCCCGAAATCGGCGCGGGAGAGTTCCAGCAACTCGCGCGGAAACAGGCTGAACCCGCTGCCGCCGACGATGACCGGGCAGCCGGCCAGCCGCCGGACGGTCGCGCACATTTCCATCGCCTCGTCGTAAAAGGTCTCCTGCCGGCCGATGATCACGTCGTCGATGTTCCGGATGGAAATGCCGACAAAATCGGGACGGAAAGCCGTCAGCGCGGCCTCCAGGCCTTCGCCGGGGGCCAGCACATCCCACCACCGGCATTCGTGCCCGGCCCGTCGGAGTGCGGTGTTCAGGTGCGACAGGCCCAGGGGGAAAATCTGCTCCGGGGTGACACACCGGTTGGCGCTGATCAGAAAAATGCGGCTCGGCATGGGAGGAGGGGGTCAGGGTGAGGGTCGCAAGGGAGGGATAGGAAAGCGATCGCCGGCGCGGCGACGGGCGACGGTCCGGCTACGCGCCCCCGCGGCCCAGCGTCGCTCCGTTCGCCCCCGCCTGGCGGTGACCATTGTTCCAGCGTCGAAACCCATCGTCCAATTATAGAGCGCAAGCTAGCCCACAACCCGCGGCCGGGCAACGTGAAACCCGGGTCGGCGGTGGCGCCGGAGGAGGGAACCAGCCTTTTTCGCTCGATTCCAGCCGCTGCCCGCGGGTAGGCTGGGCGCGTGCCGCAACCGGACGATTTCGCCGCCGTGATCCCCTGTCTCAACGAAGGGCGCACGATCGCCGCGGTCGTGCGCGGCGTCCGGGCGCTGACGTCCCGCGTCATCGTCGTGGACGACGGCTCCACGGACACCACCGCGGCAACGGCGGCGGCGGTCGGCGCGCGCGTGGTCAGGCACCCGCGGAACCGGGGGAAAGGGGCGGCGCTGAGGACCGGGATCTCGCTGGCGGCGCAGCTCGGCTGCCGCTGGGCCGCCACGCTCGACGGGGACGGCCAGCACGCGCCCGAGGATCTGATCCGGCTGCGGGAGCGCGCGGAAGCGACGGGAGCGGCGCTGGTGATCGGCGATCGGCTTTCCGGGGGCGCCCCCGGGATGCCCTGGGTCCGGCGTCTGGCAAACCGGTGGATGAGCCGCCGGCTCTCCCTCCGCGCGGGAGTGCCGATGGCTGATACCCAGAGCGGACTCCGCTGGATCGCCCTGGACGCCTGGCAGCGCCTCGAGCTACGGACCCACCGGTTCGAAATCGAATCCGAGACCGTCCTGGCGTTCGCGCGGGCCGGCTGCCGCCTTGAGTTCGTGCCGGTGGCGGCGCGTCCGAGCCTCCGCCCGAGCCACATCCGGCCGCTCCGCGATACGTGGCGGTGGGTCCGGTGGTGGTGGGATCTGCCGCGGGGGCCGCGCTCCACCGACTGGCCGGGCGCAGCGGGCAGAGCGATGAGGCACGGCGCTGGAGAAGCATGAGCGCGCCCCCCCAATCCTGGACCGCCAAACTGCGCCCGCTGGTGATGCTCGGGTTGCGCAAGGCCGCCAGCCTCACGCTCACGGGCCTGGTGCTGGGGTGGGCCTACTCCTGGGCGGCACCCCGCCTCTATCATGAGGGGGAGACGCCGGGATTCTGGATGGGCACCGCCCACGGGGCGTTGATGCCCGCCGCCCTCGGAGCGCTGCTGGCGGGGCGCGACGTGCCGATCTTCGCCCCCCACCCCGGCGGGCGCGGCTACAAAATCGGCTACATCGCGGGGATCAACGCCTGCGGCCTCCTGTTTTTCGGGCTCGCCTTCAAGCCCCAGAAACCGCCCCCGCCTCAGTAGATCCACCCGCGAAAGATCTCGATCAAATCCACCCGCCCGCCCGCCCAGTAGTGGTTGGGTGGCAGCGTGAAAGTGAGATCGGCGTGCGTGTAGAGGAGCTCCACCGGCCGCCCGGGGAGGTTGGGATCGTAGGCGGCGAAACGGATGCCCTCCGGGGCCGGCTCCATGCCGAAGATCAACATGCCGTGGTTGATGGTGAGTTGCGGGAAACGGACAAGGTGGACAATCGGGGTGCCGCCGGCGCGCAACCCTGCCGCCAGGCGGGTCGCGGTGCGCTGCTGGTGGTCCCGGGAAATCGGGAAGACCATCCGCCAATGGCTGCGCAGGCAATAGGACTGCCACGCGCCGCCGCACGACTCCTTCAACAGCCTCTCCCGGGCCAGGCTGAAGGAGCGGAGACCGTCGTAGCCCGGGATGACCACGCGCTCCGCGGCGGGACTCACGTGGCGCGGACTCCGCGCGACGACCCGGCGGATCAGGCGGCGACCGGCCGCGTCATCGGGCGCCGGGGCGGCGGGATCGAACCGGGCGTGGTAAAGGAACTGGCGCGCGGACCGGGCCACGACGAAGCAATGGTGCGCGTAAGTGGGCGGGGGATCGTTCCGACGGGTGCGCATCTCCCCGCTGACGGGATCCGGCCGGTACTCCCAAACGAGTTCGTTTGCGAAACCGAACGTGTCCCGCTCAAAGCAGAACCGGGGGGCGGCGGGCTCAGCGGACGAGTTCATGCTTGCCCGGCACTCTAACGATCCCGTACGAAATTGCCAATGCTGTATGACATCTGGCGCGACGTGGCGCGCGCCCGCGGGGCGGAAACCGCCCTCGTGGAGGCCGCCACGGGCGGACGTTGGTCCTTTGGCGCGCTGGCGCGGCTTGGGGAGGGGCGGCCGCGGGATCCGGGCCCGCTGGCCCACCCTCGCGGCCAGGGAGTGGAATTTGTCGTGGAGGTCCTGCGCGCCTGGCACTCGCGGATGCCGGTCTGTCCCCTGGAGAACGACCAAGCCCCCCCCATCTGCCCGCCCCCCCCGCCGGGTTGTGACCAACTGAAGCTCACCTCCGGCACCACGGGCCGGGCGCGGTTGGTGGCCCTGACCGGGGCACAGATGGCGGCCGACGCGGCCAACATCGTCGCGACGATGCGCCTGCGGCCGGATTGGCCGAACCTCGGGGCGGTTTCGCTCGCCCACTCCTATGGCTTCTCCAACCTGGTGCTGCCGCTCCTGCTGCACGGCATACCGCTCATCCTCGCCCCTGCCCCGCTGCCCGCCATGGTACGCGCGGCGGCGGAAGGGTGGCCGGCGCTCACCCTCGCAGGCGTGCCCGCCCTTTGGGCGGCCTGGCACCGGGCGGATGCCATCCCCGCCGCCACCCGCCTGGCGATTTCGGCGGGCGCCCCGTTGGGACTCGAAATCGAGCGGGAGATCCACGAAACGCGCGGGCTCAAGGTGCATAACTTCTACGGCTCGTCGGAATGCGGGGGCATCGCCTACGACGACACGGAACTCCCCCGCCCCGGCGCGGCGATCGCGGGCCGCCCGATGGACAACGTCGCGCTGACGGTCGACGAAACCGGCTGCCTCGTGGTGCGCTCCGCGGCCGTGGGGGAAACCTACTGGCCGGAGCCCGAGCCGGCGCTCGGTGGAGGCTCCTTCCGCACCAGCGATCGGGCGGTGTTGGAAGGTGGGGTTGTCCGCCTGGCCGGGCGGCTCGGCGACGCGATCAACGTCGCGGGGCGGAAGGTGGCCCCGGAGGCGATCGAGCGCGTGCTCGCGGCGCACCCGGCGGTGCGGCAGTGCCTCGTGTTCTCCGCCCCCTCGGAGGATAGCTCCCGCGCGGAAGAGGTGATAGCTGCCGTGGTGGCGTGGGGATCGGTCAGCAGCGGGGATCTGCGGGCCTTCCTGCTGGCCCGCCTCCCCGCCTGGCAGGTGCCGCGCGCCTGGTGGTTCGTCGAGGCAATCGAGCCCAACGCGCGCGGAAAAATCTCCCGATCCGAATGGCGGGCGGCGTTCGTGGGCCGGCACGGCAACCGCGGACCGACCGCCTGGTGAGCCCGCCGCCCGGCGAACCACGGGGCGTCACGACGGAACGGCAGCCCCGCCGGCCAGCGTGACGTCGGCCGACAACACCAACACCCCATCGACCCGCGCCGTGGCGGAGGCTTGAATCAACCCGCCCAGCCGGCCGGTGACGCTCGCCTCCAGCCGCAAGGTCTGGCCGGGACGGACCACCCCCAGGATCTTCACGGAGCGGAGCGCGGCCAGGCGCAAAGCCGGCGAGGGGGGAATGGCCGGATCGCTCTGGGCCACCACTCCGGCCAACTGCGCCACCGCCTCCAACATGATCACACCGGGCAGAATCGGCTCCCCCGGAAAGTGCCCCCGCAGGAATGGCTCATCGCCGCGCACGCGATATTCACCCACGCCTTCGCGGCCGGGGACCAACCGCTCCAGCCGGTCGATGAAGCGGAACTCGGGCCCGTGGGGCAGCGTGGCGAGGGCAGTGGCAAGCGGATCAATCACGGCGCGCCCTTCGCCGGCTCGGTCACCTTCCAGTCAGACTCGATCTTCGGCTCGAAAAGGGAATCCGGCAGGGTGGCGTTGAGCACGGGGTGGAGAAAATCGTTGCGCAGACTCGAGCCGTCGCTCGTCCGAAGCTCGGTCCACGCGGGGGAGAAATCGTTGGTGAAAAAGCCGACCTCGAGGCTGGTGATGAACTTCCGCGCGAAGGGGCTGAGCGGTTGGAGTTCCAAGCGGACCGCGTCATTCGTGAGCGCCACCGCGAGCACCTGGAACCGCGAATCCAGCTCGGCGTGGTTCTTGGGAAAGCTCGCCTCGAGGAGGGCCAGGGCGTCCTTCCAGGGACCTGGCTGGCCGCCCCCGAGCGAGTATTTCTCCACCCGCTTCAGACGGGGATAGATAAGGAACAGGTCGCCCGGCTGGCGCACCGCGATGGTCTGCGGCGGGCGGCCAAGCTCCCAACGGAAGCGGTCGGGAAGGACGACCCAGACCTTGCCGGTGGAGACGAGCGGCTGGACAAAGGTCTGGATCCGGCGGGTCTGGATGGCGTCCGCCGACCAAGTCCGCAGGCCGGCCTGCGCGGCAAGCCAGCTTTCCAGCCAGACGTTCGTGCCGGTGTTGGCGGTGCCCGGGGCCGCGGCCGCCGGCAGAGACAGCCAGAAAAGCGCCAGCCCAAGCAGGCAACGCGCCGTGGAGTGGATCAGGGGGCGGTTCATGACTCGTTCCCGCCAGCCCCCTCCGGCGGGACCTCGGGGCTGCTCGCGGGCCACAACGGCACAAAGTGGTACCATTGCTCGGGATGCTCGCGAATCCGCGGCTCGAAGGCACGCAAAATACGCCCGGTCAGCTCCTGGCGCGCGGCCCGGTCCCCCAAGGCACGGCGATCGTAGGTAAACTCCGGCAGCATCCGCACCTCGCAGCCGCCAGGGACATCCACCACCGTCACCCCCACCAGGGCGCAGCCCGAGGCCCGGGCGAGTTCGGCCGCGGCGGGCGAGGCGCGGAATGGCCGCCCGAAAAACTCGACCATGACCCCGCCGGCAGGCGGCGGGCGGTCGACCAGGAGAGCCACCACCGCCCCGTCCTGCAGGCGCTTGATTACCTCCACGAAGGCAAAGGAGTCGGTGCCGATGACGAGCGTCTCGACCCCCCACCGGGCGCGCGAGGCGGCGCGCAACTCCGTCAGCCCCCGCCCCGGCTCGGCCTGCGTGATCACTGTCAGCGGGATGCCGTGCTTGACCAGCATCGGCGCGCCGATCTCCCAGTTGCCAAGGTGGGGTCCCAGGACCAGCACCCCGCGACCACCCTGGCGCAGTCGCGCGATCATCTCCAACCCGCCGCGATCGGGAAACATGGCTTCGATCTCACGGCCGTTCTCGAATTGCCAGAGGGAGAGGAGTTTCACCGCAAAGTGCCGGTAGAGCGAGCGGGCGGCCCGCGCCGCAGGCTGGCGGTCATTGGCCAGAACCGGCAGCAAGTTCTCCACCACAATGGCCCGCCGCCCCGGTTCGACCGCGCAGTAAATCGCGCCCGCAAGGCGGCAGGCCGACCGCAGCAGCCCCCCGGGCAAACACCGGGAAAGGGTCAACGCGAGCCGCCACCACGCCGCGCTGTACAAGGCGGAGGGAGCGGCGGCGCGCCGGGCGCCGAGGCGTGCCCACCAGGCGGGCAGCAGGTAAATGGAGATCAGCATGTTCGCCGCGATTCCCACCGCGCAGACCCGGCCGAGCCCCGCCATCCCCGGACTGCCTGACCAAATCAGCGAGCCAAACCCGACCACCGCCGTGGTGCCGCATAGCAGCAACGCGCGTCCGACCGAGCGATGGACGGCCACGGCGTCGCCGTTGTGACGCCGGAGCGCGAGTTGGATGAAGATGGTGTAGTCGACGCCGGTGCCAAGTATCAGCGGCACCCCCATTAGGTTCAGGAGGTTCCAGGACCAGCCGGCCAGGCTCATCAGCGCGAGCAGGCAGAGTCCGCCCAACCCGAGCACCAGGAGGCCGAGCAACACGCCGGCCCATTGGCGGAAGGCCAGCCAGAGCGAGAGCAAAACCAGGGCAACCATCGGCAGGACGAGAAACCAAAACCTCGCCCGCACCCGCTGGAGCGTGGCGGCGCCGAGCATTTCCCAGCCTGAAAGCCGCGCCCCGCACGGCACCAGACGCCCGGCCAGGAGGTCGAGGGAGGCCGGAACCACGCTGTTGGTGGCGGGATACACCAGGCCGAGGGCAAGCCAGCCTTCCGGCCCGCGGGCCGCGAAACGGTCGATCAGCCAGCGGCTCAGCTCATTTCGCGGCCAGACCACCGATGAGGCGGCCCCGGCCTCCGACCACGTCCCGAGCATGCGATGGGTGAGCACCAAGGCGTTGGTGGCAAACCCCGCCTGGGCGGCCGCCCCCGCCAGCATGGCGTCCAGTCCCCCGATCCGGCGCGCCGCGGGACGATTCGCGGCCTGCCATTCCGGATGGGGCCAGAGGACCGTGGGGAGGAGGAACCCGCTGATCCACTCGTTCGACACCGCCTGGCGCAATTCACCCTCCGCCCGCGCGAGGCCGGTTTGCACCCGTGCCTCATCCGCGCCGGAGAAGACAACCCAGAGCGGGTCGCGCGGGATGCCCGCCTGCGCCGTCAATTCGTCGAGCGCGGCCTCGGCCTCCGTGGGGGCGGGTTTCAGCGCGGCCGCGGTGCGGTCGAGGCCGGGCCGCTTGACGGAGACCACCAAACCGGCCCCGAGCACGAGGCAGGCGGTGGTGATCCACGCCACCCGATCCCCACGCCCGCGTGGCGCGGGAGCAAGGGTCGTTCGGGCGGGCGCGGGAGGGATCAGAAAATCGCGCCAGCGGGCCGCGGGGAGACCCTCCGGCGGCTGGAGCCGATGCCGGAAGAGGGGCGGCAGGAAGGCGATCACCATCACGAGCGCCGCGAGCGCCACGCCCACGGCCACCAGTGAACCGAGCTGCGCCAGACCGGGCAGGCCGCCCGCGTTCAGGACCAGGAAGGCGCTGATGGTGGTGATGGCTGCCCACAAAATGCTCGGGGCGATGGCGCGGCGGATCTCGGGCACACTCAGCGCCGGGTGCGCCAGCGCCTCCTGGTAGTGAACCACCGCGTAATCGACCGCGAGTCCCAACAGGACCGCGGCGAAGCCGAGGCTGATGACGTTGACCGCGCCGAAGATCAGCCCCCCCAGCCCCAAGGTCGCCACCAGAATCAATGCCAACAAAGTCAGCAACCAAGCCATCGGCAGCCAGCGGCGATGAACGAGCCAGAACAGCAGGGCGATGATCACCGCGGTGCCGGTGATCGACCCGCTCAGATCCCGCTGCATCCCGGCCGCGATCTCGGCCACGAACGCGGGGCGGCCGGTGAAACGCACCACCAGCCCGGCTCCCGCGGGGTCGGCGCGCCGGACTTCCTCCGCCGTGGCCCGGACCGCCGCCAGCCAATCCGCACAGGCCCGGTAACCCTCGAGCGCGGGGCGCGCCTGGACGAAAATGATCCGCAACTTCCCGTCGGGTGAGGCGAACATGCGCCCCCCCTGGTCCGCCGAGGCACCCTGGATGGAGTCCAATCCCGGCAGGTTCAACAGGTCGTAGGGGTCGAACGCCCGTCGCGCCACGTCCATGGGCGACATCGAGGTGGCGAGGGTTTCCCGGGCCTCCGCGAGCAGAGCGGGCAGGCGGTCGGGGGCGAGCCGCGAGGCCAGCGCGTCGAACACCTCGGGCGGCTGGTTGAACCAGAGCCAGGCGGCGATCTCGCCGGCGTCCTCCGGATGCTCCATCCAAGGCGGCTGCCATACCGCGCCGGTGACGAGGTTGGTCTCCCGTCGCAGCGCGGCGGCGAGCGCCCCGGCGAAACGCTCGGCGTCAACCGGCTCCGCCGCGCGCACGGTGATGATCAGTTCCCGGGCGTTGGCGAAATGCCGCTGGTAGAGCTTCAACCCCTGCACCGGGCCGAGGTCCGGCGGGAGCAGATTGAGCACGTCCACATCAATCCGGAGCCGGCCAAACCCCACCAGCACCAGGATGACAATCGGGACGAACCACCAGCGTTGCCAGCGGGCTTTCACGGAGCGAGGAAGCCCTCCACAGTCTCCCCGGTGGCGGGGTTCTCCCAACGCCAGGCCCCCTCGGGCCGCCGCTCGAAACGGCTGCCGGCCGCCAGATCGCGACCCGCGAGGGCCGCCAGCACCTGCGCCCAGGCAAAGCGGGAGGGGGGCTCGCCACCGCCCGAAAAAGACCAGCCGCGCGCTGGGAACCCGATCCACCAGCGACGGCCGTCCGTTTGCGCGGTGACCATGGTGATGGGCGGCTTGGAGAATTCTATGAGCGCCCGGCCTTGGGCGTCGGTGGCCAGCAGGAGATCGCCGCCCAACTCAGGCATGCCCTTGCGCGGGCGCCAGAGCGCCTGTCCCTGCTGGATCTTCCAGTCGGAACCAGGGCCCGTGAAGAGCGGCGGCGCAGTCCGGCACCCCGCGCACAACACCAGGACCGCCAGCATCGCCCAGCCAAACCAACGCACCATCAGATCATTCCCCGGGAGGGACATTAAATTCGCCGTGATTCTGCGGGGAGCGGAATCGTTGTCAACCGGCGACTTCCGCCGCGCGGGCGGCGGTGGGGGATGGCCGGCGAAGTGGACACTCACGCGAAAGCGGGTCCGGTATCGACCTGCCATTCCAACCGGCACTCACATTCCAACCGGCCGAGCGGCTCGGGGTCGCCCGTTTGGTTGAAGCGGGAGAGCGCGGCGCGGACGCGGGCCGAGCAGGCGGGGCAGTTGTGCGCCACCTGGTCGGGGTTCATCCCCTCGTCACTCAAGCCGACGACCACGCGCCCGTGCGGTGCGGCGCGCGACACCACCTCCGCCACGGACCAGAGCCACGGAGTGCGGTAGCGGTCCTGCCGGAACGCGCGTTGCAGGGGGGTGTCCGGCGCGATGAAACATGGCTCGAGCGCGACCCTCACCGGGAGGCCAAGGGATCGCCCCAGGGCGAACACCTTGAGGGCGGTATCGGTGGAGTCCTCGATGGCCGCGCGCTCCCCCACCCCAAGGGGCTTGAGCAGCACATAAGCCACCAACCCGGCACCGGCCCCCGCCATCAGGGCAGCCGCGGCCGCGAAGTCCTCCCATGTATAGCCCTTGTGGATGCGGCGGGCTAGAATCGCCGCGTTGGCGCTTTCCAAGCCGATCCCGATCTCCAGCGGTTTGCCCCCGGAGGCAGCGACCACGCGGGCCAGCCGTTCCGGAGTGACATACTGCGGCCGTGACTCGATCAACAGCGCAGCGACCGCGGGATGGGCGGCGGCGAGCGTCAGCATTTCCACCTGGGCCTCCTCGGGAACCTCCGTCGGATTGAGGTAGGAACCCGAGCAATAGAAATCGACCTCGACCGGCCCTGCGGCGTCCGCCGGGATGCGCTCCAGGGCGGTTCGAGCCTGAGCGCGATACGCCCCGACCCCGACCGGGCCGCCGGTGCCGAACGCCTGCGGGAAACCACAGTTCGTGCAGCCCCCCGCGTCGGTGTAATAAGCGCACCCCGGGGCCGCGAGGACGACCATCAGGCGAAAGCCCGGCCGCCCCCCGACACTGGCGGGGATCCACTCCACTACAGCCGGTTGTTCGCTCATGCGGTCTTGGGGTTCTCCACCAGGAACGGGCCGAGCACCAAGTCCTGCATCTGCGAGCGCAGGAAGGTGTCGAGGGCCTGGTCCGGCGTGGTGACGATCGGTTCGCCGATGTTGAAGGAGGTGTTCAACACCATGGGCAGCGAGGTCTTGCGCTCAAACTCCCGAATCACCGCGGCGTAGAGCGGATCGACGGCGGGGTCCACCTCGTGGACGCGCGCGGTGGCCAGGCCGGTGGACCCGTTTTCCTGCACCACGGCCGGAACCGTCTGCGCCAAGCGCCGCTCGCGCAACGGCAGCGCCAGCAGCATGTGGCGCGCCGCGGGGAGTTCGCCCGCCGTCTCGAAGAACCGCGCCATGCCGTGGGGCAGCACGCTCGGCGCAAAGGGACGAAATGACTCGCGCGATTTGACGCGGAGGTTGAGCCGGCTGCGCGTGTCGAACCGGCTCGGGTCGGCCAGAATGGAGCGGTGCCCCAGCGCCCGCGGTCCGACTTCCTGGCGCCCCTGAAACCAGCCGCAAATCCGCCCCTCCTCCAGCCGTCCCGCCACCAGGGTGGGGAGGTTGTTCGGGGTGGAGAAGCTAAGCCCGCGCGCGGTCAGGGCCGCCGAGATCTCGCCGGTCCCGAAACCCGGCCCCCAGAACGCGTGGGGCATCCGCGGGCGCCCCTTCCCTCCGCTCCTCTGGTGGAGGATCGCCGCCGCGCCCAACGCGGTGCCCGCGTCGTTGGCCATCGGCTGCACCCAAAGCCGCTTAAAGGGGGCGTGCCGCGTGATCTCATGGTTCGCCACGCAGTTCAACGCCACCCCGCCGGCGAGACAGAGATCGGTGATCGGCACCGCGCGCCCCGGGTTCACCAGCGCATGGAGCCGGGTCGCCAGATGGACCATGATCTCCTGCGTCAGCACCTGCAACGCCGAGGCGATCGAGGCGTCCTCGTAGCGATCCACCACGGCGGGACGGCGCGGACCGAACAACTCCTCGAGGCCGGTGAAATCTTCCGTGCGAAAGCGAAACACCTCGTTATCGACCGCGAACCCGCCGCCGGAAACCGGGTGGAGCGCCGGGCGGAGCCGCTCGAGATAGTCGGTGCCCGTGGTTTCGCCGACCGGGTCGGTGATGCAGGCGTAGCCCATCAGCTTGCCGGGACCGCTGTAAGGATCAAACCCGAGAAACTCGGACATCCGCTCCCAGACAAAGCCGAGCGAGTGCGGGTAGGGAACGGACTCCAGTTCGGCGAGGCCGCCCGCGCCGCCCACTCCCAGCCAGGTCGAATTGAACTCGCCGATGCCGTCCAGCACGAGGACAGCGGCCTCCTCGAACGGTGAGGCGAAAAAAGCCGATGCGGCATGGCACAGGTGGTGGGGCAGGAAGTGGAACTCCGCCTGCGGGGCGCGCTCGATCAATTTCGTGCGGGCAGCGAGGTTGTGCCGGTAGAACGTCTCCTCGCCGCCGGGGCTCCCCCACCCTCCGGCTGGCATCCGCCCGGAGTCGGGCAACCCGGCATTCAGCCGACGCCGGGCCTCGGGCTCAAACGAGTAGCCGATGGAGTCGAGATCCGACCACCCGATCCCGCCCTCACGGAGGCACCACGCCATCGCCTGTTCGGGGAGGTCGTCGGGGTTGTCCACCCGCGAGCGCTTGCCGTACCGCACCCGGTTGAAGCGTTCCTCCTCCGCCTGGGCGACGATTTCCCCGTCCCGCAGCAGGCAGGCTGCGGGCTCGTGATAGGCGCTGTTGACGCCGAGGATGTGCGTGGTCATGGGCGGGTGTTATCGCCGGGTCACTATACCGCAGCGGCGGGCCTCCGCAATCCGGCAGGCACGCCCGGGATGCCGCGGACTCCAAGCACTGCGCGCGGCGGGACACGCGTCCAGCGTCGCGCAGCGTTTGGAGTGCGGCGCATTCCGCCGCTGTCGCGCCGGCTCTCTCAAAGGCCCCCGCCCAACCCCACTGCGTCCCACGTCGCGAAGCGCTCGGAGTGCCGGGGATCCCGCCGCTGCCATCACGTCCGGGTGCACGCCGGAAAGCGCGGGAATACCGCGCACTCCAAACGCTGCGCGAGGGTGGGACACCCGTCCGGTGTCGCGAAGCGCCTGACGTGCGGCAGGTCCCGCCGCTTTGGCGCAGACTTTGTCGATGGCCCTGGCGGCGGCGGAGGTCAGGCCTCCCCGCCTTGACTCCTCCGCCCGCCCGGGAAAGGCCCGCTTGATTCGCCCGGCGGGATGCGTATCGTGCCGGCATGAGCACCGCGCGCCCCGCCTCCGGCCACCGCCCTCCCCCTTCCGCTCCCAAGACCCGCTGGCACCGGCGCGCTTCGTGCGTTGCCGCGCTCGCGCTGCTGATCCAATCCGCGCCCGGCGCGGTGCCCGTCATGCGGGTGGTCAAGGGCAGCGGAGCCGCGTCGCTGCTGGTCAACGGCGATTTCGAAAGGGCCAGGGACACCCTTCCCGCCGGGTGGCAACCCGCGCCGCAAGGCTGCTCGCTGGCCCCCGGCGAAGGACGCGCGGGATCGCAAGCGCTGCGGGCGGAGAATTCCGACGGCAAGTCCTGGACCGGCGCCAGCCAGACGATCACCCTGAACCGCACCGAACCCGCCCCGCTGATCGTCCACGGCTGGAGCCGCGCCGAGGGCGTGGGCGGGGCGGCCGACACCGACTACGCGCTCTACGTCGACCTGATCTATGCCGACGGCACGCCGCTCTGGGGACAGACCGCCTCCTTCCACGCCGGCACGCACGATTGGGAAGCGCGGCAACTGATCATCGTGCCGGCCAAACCAATCCGCTCGGTCACACTCCACTGCCTGTTCCGCCATCACCCGGGACGGGTTTGGTTCGATGATGTCACGCTCGAGGAAATCAAGCCCGATGCCGGTGCCTTGTTCTATCAAGGCGCGCCGATGGCAATCGCCACCCCGCCCGCCGGGCACGGACCGGAGACCACCCACCGGACGCGGGACGGGTTGGAGACCACGCTGCGCGGCGGCCGGATCGTCTCGTTGCGCGCCAACGGACGCGACCTGGCCGCACCCGCCGCCTCGGGCTTCCTGGCCCGTGATGTGGCGGCCGGCTCCGATCTGTTCGCCTTCGAGGACGGTGCCTGCGCCGAGCTGGGGCTGAAGATCGAGGCCCGTTACACCGACGCCGAGGATCATATCGCCGTGGAGGGACAGGTCATCGACACCCGCGGGGGCGACCGGGCGGTGACCCTCGTGTTCGCGCTGCCGGTTGACACCACCGGTTGGCGCTGGGATGACGACATCCGCCGCGGCCGGGCCGTGACGGGGACCGGGGAGTTTGCCAACACCGTCGCCGTGCAATGCGGCGCGACCGGCACCATGTCGCTCTACCCGCTCGGCGCGGTGCACGACGACCGGACGGGCCTCGCGCTCGCCATCGACATGGGCCACCCGGCCCAGTACCGCATCGCCTGTGTGCCCGCGGCGAAGCAAGTGCTGCTGGCCTGGGACTTCGGGTTGTCCCGCGACACCGCCAAATTCCCTGGGGCGGCGCCGTTTCGCTTCGTGTTCTACCAGTTCGAGGCGCGGCACGGCTTCCGAGGGGCGCTCGAGAAGCTCAACCGGATCTTCCCGGCCTATTTCCGCGCCCGCTCGCGTGACCAGGGCTTGTGGATGCCGTTCACCAAGGTCAACTCGGTGTCAGGCTGGGAGGACTTCGGGTTCCGTTACCACGAGGGGGACAACGACCCCGCCTGGGACCGCGCCCACGGCGTGCTCAGTTTTCATTACACCGAACCGATGACCTGGTGGATGCCGATGGCCAAAGGGACGGCACGGACGATTCCCGAGGCGTTGCGCCAACGGGCGGCCCTGGCGGGAGATGGGAAGCCCCGGGAGCGGCAGATGGCCCAGATCTGCGAGACCGCCGCCATGTCGGACAGCACCGGCGAGCCGGGTCTGATGTTCCGCGACACCCCGTGGTGCGACGGCGCGGTCTGGAGCCTGAACCCGAATCCCGCCCTCCCCGCGGGCGCGGGCGGGCTGAACGCCGCCACGGTCTATTGGAACGACGAGGTGAAGCGACGGCATTTCGGACCGGGCTCGCCCGACCGCCTCGACGGCGAGTATCTCGACTCGCTCGAAGGCTACGTGACCGCCAACCTCAACTTCCGGCGGGAGCATTTCCGCAGCACCTCCGTTCCGCTCACGTTCGACACCGACACGGGGAAGCCGGCGCTCTTCAAGGGGTTGGCGGTGTTCGAATTCACCCGGTGGTTTTGTGAGGAGGTCCACGCGCTCGGCAAACTCACCTTCGCCAACGGCGTCCCCTACCGCTTCACCTGCCTCTGCCCGTGGCTGGATGTGCTGGGCACGGAGACCGACTGGCTTCCCGGCGGGAAATACCATCCCGCGGGCGACACCGAGATGAGCCTCTGGCGCTCGATGGCCGGCGCGAAGCCGTACCTGCTCCTCATGAACACCGATTACGACGCGCTCACCCCTGATCTGGTGGAGCGCTATTTCCAGCGCAGCCTCTTCTATGGAATGTGGCCGGGGATGTTCAGCCATAATGCGGCCGACAACCCTTACTGGGGCAACCCAAAATGGTACAACCGCGACCGGCCCCTGTTCAAAAAGTACCTGCCGGTGATCAAGGCCGTGGCGGAGGCGGGCTGGCATCCCGAGACTGGCGCGGAATGCGACAACCCGCGGATCTGGGTCGAACGCTTCGGGCCGCAGTCTGAAGGCCCGGTTTTCCTCACCCTCTACAACGACACGTCAGAGCCGCAGTCCGGGATGCTCCGGTTGGAAGGCGGGCGCGCGTTCCACGCCCGGGATCGGCTCACGGGAGAGGACCTGGGAACCGCCCAGACCCTGGCGGTCCGCCTCGGACCCGAGCACGTGCGCGCGTTGGAAGTGACCAGGGAGTAGGCCGCGCTTCCTTCGGCGCTGGCCAGCAGACGAGTGTGGCACAATGAACTTGTGGGTCGCGAAAGCAGGAACTTTCTTTCGTGCGTGGTGTCTGATGGCAGGAGACGCGGCTCGCCCTGCGAGCACCGGCGCTGGAGTTGTGACGACCGACACACTGAGTAACGCCGGCGCCGACACCACGTCCGCCCCGAAAAGCGGCGGAATGCGCCGCACTCCAAGCGCTCCGCGACGCCGGGCGCGTATCCCTCCCGCGCGAAGCGCTTGGAGACCACGGTGGCCAAGAACGGCATGAGTTTAATGACTCGATCGGCGACAACGAAGCACGAGCTGCATGAAGCGTAAGACAAAGGTACTGATCGCAGTTCTTCTGGTCCCATCTGCGGGAGCAGTGGTCTGGTTTCTTTGGGCAGCGGGCCTCTCCCCGTCGTGGACCGCAGACCGGGTGTTTCGCGGTAAACCGGAGCAGTACTGGATCACGAACGTCGCCTATCCGCCGAGTGATGTGGAAATGCAGCAATGGGAGGAGTTTGGTCCTGAAGGCATCCGAGTTCTCATTCGCGGATTGGAAAAGGCGAATCGCTCCCCGGAAAAGGCATACCGCAGTATCTACCGCCGGGTGGCTCCCCACCTGCCCGGCGCCTCGGCGCGCTGGCTGCCCAACCCAAGAACGGACACCACCCGCGCCACGACGATGTGCCTGATTGCACTGATTGACAGGCTCGGCACCAATGCAACGACAGCGGAGCCCATCATGGCGCGAATGCTGGCGAATGAGGATGCTTCGGTACGGCAGCTTGCCATCAACTTTTTCACCTGGCCCGAGAACGAGACTGCCCTTCTGAACCACTTGGACGCCAAGGAAAAAAGGCGGCTCCTGCCCCAGTTCCTGCGCGCGTTGCGCGACCGGACCGGCAATTGGGGGTTGCGCAACAACGCGGCCTTTGCCCTCCGCTATTATCCGGAACATCGACAGGAGGTGGCCCCCACGCTGGTCACCGCCTTGACTGACCCCGTTCCCACGGTTCGGCTGGTGGTCGCTGAAGCGCTGAATCAAATTGATCCCGATACCTCAAAAAGAGTCCAAGCCGTGTCGGTCGTGATTCCGATCCTGAAGAACCCGGATAACCAGGTCGCCTACCGTGCGGCGCGACTGCTGGGCGACATGAAAAACAAGGCAGACCTGGCGCTGCCGGCGCTCATTGGAGCGCTGGAGAACACCAACGAACTCGTTGCCTGCTCGGCAGTTTGGGCGCTGGAAAACGGACAGTTTGAACCCTCTGGCAAGACAGTCGTCCCCGCCCTCACCAAGGCTGCGGAGCGCAAAGACACCGTTGCTGACTGGGCCAAACGTGCGCTCAAACGGTTCGAGGCACGGTAGCGGTCAATGTGTCCCCGCGGCGGCTTGAGCCCATCATCATTCGGCTCCGGAGCACCAATACGAGCCGCGTTGGCCGGCTCTGGTCAGTCACCCCCAAAGCGGAACGGCCGACGGGTGGCCTCGTTTAGCGCGGCCTCTCGTGCCGCGTCGTCTGAGACCGAGCGGTCGACGATCTCGGGAGGCTCGCGCGAGGTCTGCCCGGCCGGAACGACCCTCAGCTTGAGCGGGTTGGATACGAGTGGACAGAATTTGGTGCTGAGCACGATGTAGGTGTTTGTCAGCCGCTCGAAGTCCAAAGCCCCGGGCGGGACACGCACGCCGGGTTTCAGGCCAGACGCCGTTGCGATTAAGAAACCGTTCGTCACAGGCCCAAAATCGTAGTCGCCGGGGCTCGTGCCCGGCTGAAATCCGAAGAAATCTGCTGCCCCGATGAACATCGTCTCCCCCGGGTGCAGGGCTTTTACGTCGGGTACGTGAGCGTTGTAGTACGGAAAAGTCGGAGTCAGGTTGCGGGCGTTTCCCCCGGCGTCCTTTATGGTGCAGCGCCAGGCGGTACGTTTCAGCTCGAGCAGCAAGATGTTGGTCGAGGCATTTCGGACCTCCGCAAGCAGATGAGGGATGCTATCCCAGGGGACACTGAACAGGTTGGTGACAAAATAAATGCCAATTTGAGCACCACCGTCCACCTTCCCCCAGCCGCGTTGGATCGGAGCCGCACTGGCACTAGCTACACCGACTGTCGCCGCGAGCCAACCGAGAAAAAGACCAACAACAAGGGACTTGCGCATATCATCCTCCCGGCCGGGATCACTCACTCGCGCGCCCGGCGTTCACCATAGTATTCCTCCGCCAGATGGTCGGTCAAACGCAATATGACTTATGCGTCCTCCCCTTGCCGAACGGCCCCGCGCGACTGCCCCGGCGCACGCCGCGCGCGCCTCCGTCACCGTTCGCCGGCAAACGACAGGCCGACCGGCAGCCAGTCCCCCAGGGCCCGGGCGTTGTCGGCGGCCTCCAGCACCACCATCTCCCGGACCATCCGGGACCAGGACTCGGGCGCGCCCGCGGCCGCCAGGGCGCTGAGCACAGCATGGCGCGTGCGGTCGTCCACATCGCGGGATCGATCGCCGCTGAGCCGGGCCATCTGGGCGATCGCGAAAGGGACGCCGTCGTGGCGCAGGATCCGCGGATCCAGCAGCCAGTGGATCCACCGCGAGGCGATTTCGGGGGCGACGGTCTTGTGGGCGGAGGCACGGACCGGGACCCGCGCGCCCAGGCGGCCGAGCGACCACGCGGCCGGGCCGCCGGTTGCGTCCGGCAAGCGCAGCCGCGACACCAGCATGTCGCCCAGCGCGCTCTTGTCAGCGGGGTCGATGTGCTCCAGGGCCGCCGCCAGCCGGATCATCTCGTCCTGGCCCTGCGGCTGGACCCCCTTCGCGCGGGGGGCGTTCCGGCCGGACTCCGCGCCGCTCCAGGCCGGGAGGTGGGGCTGGAGGTAGGCCCAGATTTCGCGGTGACGCTCCTCGTCCAGGCCGCCCGCGATGCGGCGCCAGAAGACCCAGTACTCGTTCCAAACCGCCTTCTCCTTGTGGAAGGTCACCGACTCGGCGAAGAGCCGGGCGGACTGCGCGGCGCGCCATTCGTCGAGCGGGCAGCCAAAGCCGGGCCGCAGGCAGAACCCGAGCAACTGGAAAAAAACGCGCTCGTGGTCCGCCGAGCGGCGGCGTTTCGCCGCGCCCGCGAACAGCGCGCCCCACAGCTCGCGCAGCACGGACGGACGCCACTCGGCGCGCGGGCCGAGCGTCCGCTCCAGGCTGGCCCAAAGCTGGCGGACATCCTTGGGCGGCACGCCCCGGACCTGCGCGGGCGGGGGCGGCTTGGCGCCGAAGATCAGCGACACCCAGCGGCACGCCTCGGCAAACGAGGCGGGCATGGACTCGGTCACGGCCGCCCCGCCCGCGGCCTGCCCCTCGCGCAGCTCGAACTCGAGCCGCCAGCGCTCGCCGCCGCCCTCGGCCACGCACCACAGCTCCAGGGTGCCGATTTCGGTCAGGCCGGCCCGCAGATGCACCGGCACCGACCCCGCCTTCCCCGCCGCCCCCTTGAGCAGCGTGTGGATCGGGGGCAGCGGGCGCATGTCCTCCGAGACCGGCACGATGTCGCCGGAGCGCTCGAGCCGGTCGGAGGCGGAGGAGAACAGCGGGAAACGGACCGGCCGGCCGAGGGCGAGCTGGAAGACCCGGCCGGTGATCTCGATGGATTCCCCCTCCTCCTGGCCGCGCGGGATGACGCACAGCGCGGACGGGGCGGAGCCGGCCTCCAGGCCGACAAAGAGCGCGTGCGCCGCCCCGCCGGTGATCCGGCGGCCGAGCCCGCGCCGCACCAGCCCGTAGAAGGCGGCCCCGCGCGCCACCGCCAACTCGAGGGAGTCGTGCGGCAAGAGCGGGATCGCGGGCGCCTCCGGCCACCAGGCGGAGACCGCCTGGACCAATCGGGCCGCGAGCGCGGGGGAGTTGAACACGCCGCCGTTGAGCAGGATGGCATCGGGCCGGGGCAGCCCGGCGGGCGGCGGGGTCGCGCCGAGGGCGGCGTGGCCGGCCGGGGCGTGGGCGCGGAGGAAGGCGGCGAGGTGGCGCGTGACGGCGGCGTCCGGCGCGTAGGGCAGGCCGAGTTCCTGCAAGGCCACCCGGCCGGCCCGGCGGGGTCCCTCCTCCGCCCCGCAGGGCGGGAAGAACCCCTCGAGGATGAGTTCCTCCGCCTCGCCACGGGTGATCTGGGCGGAGAGCGTGCCGCCCAGGAGGCGGCTCCCCTCCCCGGCGATGGAGAGGTGATGGCGCGCCGGGGCCGCCGGACCGAGCAGGGACTCCTTGGCGAGCCGCGCGGCCTGGGTGAGCTGGGTCCATTGCGCGGCGGTGAGCTTGCCGCCGCCAGGGAGCATCCGCTCCTCCGCGCGCCGCCCCAAGGCGGCGTCCATGTTGTCGCCGCCCAGCATCAGGTGATCCCCCACCGCGATCCGTCGCAAGACCGGCCCCTCCGGCCCGCAGGCCACCTGCACGAGTGTGAAATCCGAGGTGCCTCCCCCCACATCGACCACCAGCACCAGCCGGACCCCGGCCAGCGCCGCCTCGAGCTGGTCCCGGTGCCGCGCGGTGAAATCGTAAAAGGCCGCCTGCGGTTCCTCCACCAGCGTGAACTTCTCCAAGCCCGCCTGGCGCGCGGCGGTGGCGGTGAGCGCCCGCGCCGCCTCGTCGAACGAGGCCGGCACCGTCACGATCACCTCCTGCGCCGCCAGCGGGGCGTCGGGATGAGCCGCGTCCCAGGCGCGGAGGATGTGCGCGAGCAGACGCCGGGAAGCCTCCACCGGCGAAATCTTCGCCACCTCCGCGGGTGCGCCCCACGGAAGGATCGGCGCGGTGCGATCCACTGCCGCGTGGCACAGCCAGCTCTTGGCGGAGGCCACCAGCCGGCCGGGGACGCGCGCGCCCTGCCAGCGGGCGAACTCCCCCGCGACGCTTTCCTCGGGAGTCTCCCACGGCAGGCGGGTGGCACCCGCGGCCAGCTCGTGCGGCCCGGGCAGATAGAGACACGAGGGAAGCAGCGGACGGGGCGCGACCTCCCCCGGGCGGATGGCCTGAGTCAGCGGGAAATCAACCACCGGCGCCCCGGGGCCAAGTGCCGGGTCAACGGAGGCGACGGCGCAATTGGAAGTGCCGAGGTCGATCCCCACGAGGAACCGGGCCTCGGCGGGTGGCGTCGGATCAGGCGGCACCGGCTTCATCCCCGCCCTTCATGCGGACGTTCAGTTCGAGCTTCCACGCGCCCGCGCCGCCCTTTTCGAGACAGCGGATTTCCAGGGTGCCGACTTCGGTGACGGCGGCGCTCAAGTTCACCGGGACCAACTGGCCCGGCACGCCCAGGCCGCCCGCCAGGGAGGTCTCGATGGGGGCCAATTCCTCCAGTTCGCCCCCGGCGACGGCATCATCGAGCAGATCGCCGGTCTTGTCCTGGCGGCGCACCGAGGAGGCGAAGAAGCGGAAACGGGTCGGCTCGCCGACCACCAGGCCAAATTCCTGCGGCGGGATCTCCGCCTTGGCCCCCTCCTCCATGCCGAAGGGGGCGACGCAGAGCGCCTTGACGGGCGGCTCGAAGCCGGGCACCGCCGGCATCGCCGATTCCACGCCCACATAGTAGGCGCGCGCGGTGCCGCCGCGGATGCGGATGCCGTGGCCGTGCCGCACCCAGCCGTAATAGGCCGCGCCCCGCGCCACCGCGAGATCAAGATCGGCCCCGTCGAGTTCGCGGACCGGGCGTCCGCCGTCCGCTGCCAGCCATTGATTGAGCACCTCCGCCACGCCCTGCCGCAACGGAGCCGCCTTGAAGACACCGCCGTTGAACAGCAGTGCGGTCGGGTGAATGAACGACCGGCCGGGGCTGCCCGCGCCGTCCAAAGCGCGGGCCTGCCGGCTGAGGAAGGCCGCCAGATGGCGGGTGATGCCGGCGTCCTGGGCGTAGGGCAGCGCCATCTGGGCGAGGCCGCTCCGGCGGGCCGTCTGCGGGACTTCCGTCACCGGCACGCGCGGCATGAAGCCATCGGTCAGGATTCGCTCCAGCGCCTCGCGAGTCAGCACCGTTTTGATCGTCCCGCCCACCAGCGCAGAGCCGCGGCTGGGAATCGAGATCGGGGCTTTTGCCAGTCCAGGATCCCCGAACAGGAGTTCCTTCGCCTGGCGGCAGCCGTGCGTAAGCGAGGCAAATTGCCAAGCGTCCAGCTTGCGCCCGCCCGTGGCCAACTCCTGCTGGAGATGGTACGCTAGCGCCAGATCCATGTTGTCCCCGCCGAGCAGGATGTGATCGCCGACCGCGAGCCGGGTCAGCTCGACGTCCCCGTCGCGCTCCGCCACCGTGATGAGGGAGAAGTCCGCGGTACCGCCGCCGACATCGACCACCAGGATGACATCGCCCGCCCGGACCTGTTTGCGAAACTCCCCGCCCATCGCCTCGATCCAGGCATAGAGGGCGGCTTGGGGTTCCTCCAGGAGGGTGACGTGGCGGAGGCCGGCCTGGGTCGCGGCGGCGAGGGTCAGATCGCGCGCCGCGGCGTCGAAGGAGGCGGGCACGGTCAGGATGATCTCCTGGTCCGCCAGGGGATGCGCCTCCTTCCCCCGCCCGGTGGCGAACCGGGCATCCCAAGCGGCGGCCAGGTGGCGCAGATAGCGGGAGGACACCTCCACCGGGGAGAGCAGCGGGACACCAGCGGGTGCCTGCCACGGGAGCAGGGGCCGGTTCCGATCCACCCCCGCGTGACTCAGCCAGCTCTTGGCGGAGGAGATCACCCGGCCAGGCGATTTCACGCCGTGGCTGCGGGCGAACGCACCGACGATGTCCGACGCCGCGGGGTCCCAGGGGAGCGCGGTGGCACCCGGCGGGAATTCACCCTCCTGCGGCAGGTAAAGGAACGAAGGGAGCAGAAACCGCTCCTCGATCGTGCCCGGGGCGGTGAGCTGGGGGACGGCGAGCAGACTGTCGCGCCACACGCGGGACTCCCCGGCGGAGAGATCCAGGTGCGAGAGCTCGCAGTGGGTCGTGCCCAAGTCAATACCGATGGCGTAGCGGGACATGGTGGGGGGAATGGGTTGGGATCAGGCGCTCGCGCGGGGGCCGCCCGTCAGGGAAGCTCGACCTCGGCGGGGGCGATGACGCGCGGATCCAGGGACTCGTTCACCGCGGGCAGGCGGATTTCGCGAACCACCCAGCCGTGGTGCTTCAGCGCGCCCCGAAAGGGAGGCTGTCCGGCGACGTTGCCCGTGAGGCGGAACCGTTCGGCATCGAACCCGGCTGGGAGGGTGACAATTTCCCCCTCGGCCTGGGGGCTGGCGGGGGCCAGCTCAAGGTATTGCCGGAGCGCCTTCCGGCAACCGCCGTGCACCACGCGCGCCGCCGCTCCGACCTCCTCGTCGGAAAACCCGGCCACATCCTGCTCCAGGAAATCGACCAGCCGGCCCTCGCGCTGCAAACCAGTCAGCAGGAGCAGGCCCGAGGCGTGAACCCGTTCCGGGGGAAGGACGGGAGCCGAAGCCGGTTTGGGGGCCGACGCGGGAGCGGGGGCGTGCAGCACCGCCGCGGCGCGCCCCGCGGCCGGGCCGTCAAACAGCAACCGGAACGCGAGGCCGATGCGGCCCGCGAAGGACATCCCCGCCGGTGGTTGGTTCTCTACCATGCGGGAACCATAGCCCAGACACCCCCCCCGCGAAATACGAAAGTGGGTGGCGACGGCTGCCAAGTCAGGGCCACTGGCAAAGTCCGCCCAAACGCGGCGGGGCACGCCGCAGGCCAGGCGCTTCGCAAGGCAGGACGCGGCGGGGTTGGGGGGGCCTTTGAGAAAGCCGGCGCCAAAGCGGCGGAATGCGCCGCACTCCAAGCGCTTCGCGACGCCGGGCGCGTGTCCCTCCCTCGTGGAGCGTTTGAGGTGCGGCACATCCCCGGGGTTTCCGTCGTGTCCCCGGCCGCCAACTCGACTTTGCCCACCCCCTGCTGCTCGCTCGGGAATGGAGGCGGGAGGCTCAAGCCGGCCCGAACGCCTGGCGCAGCGTCGCGATGCCGCGCGGCACGGCGCTGTCGGCCGGGTCCTTCCCCTCGTACTCCAGCGAGACGAAGCCGTGGTAACCGACATCCGCGAGGATCCGCGCGATCCGGTCGTAATCCAAATCCAGGGTGTACCATTCGCCGCCGCCGTAGTAGGCCTTGGCCTGCACATAGACCGTCTTCGGCGCGATGAGCTTCAGCTTGTCGTACGGGTCCTCCATGAAGTTGCCGGTGTCCATGAGCGCGCCGAGCCACGGGGAGGGCACCGCGTTGATCAGACGCAACTGTCCCTCCGGGGTGCGGCTCAGGCCCCAGTGGTTTTCCAGCGCCATCACCACCCCGCATGCCTCCGCCTTGGGAATGCACTTCTCGATGGAGTCGATGCACCACTTGAAGCCCTCGTCCTCGGTGTGGCCCGGAAGGATCGGCTCGATGCCGCGCGCCTTCATCAAATCGTCGAAATCCTTGATGGTGTTCCAGCGGCCGGAGTTGAGGCGGATGCAGGAGGCGCCGAGTTCGGCCGCGAGTTCGAGGCACTTGTGCGTGTGCTCCACCTGCCGGCGGCGCTCCTCCGCATCCGCCTGCACAAAGTTCTGGTGGATGGACACGCAGTAGGGGGTGACCCCGTTGTTGAAGGCGTAGCGACGCAGCTTCCGGAGGTAGGCGCGGTGCGCAGCGGTCAACGGTTCCTTCTCGGGGAGGTCCAGTTGCCGGTGGAGGACGTCCACGCCCGCCAACCCCATCTCGCCCGCCTTCTCGATCACGGTTTCAATGGAAACCCGGGGATCCCGGAAATGCCAGTAGGAGTAGCTGCAGACGCCGATGGCGACGGGCAGCTTGCGCTTGGGGATGAGGGGGGCGGCGGGTTCCTGGGCGATGGCCTGGCCGGAAACGGCGACCGCCCCCAGACAGGCGGTGTTGGTGATAAAGGATCGGCGCGTGATCATAAGTTAGTTGACGGGAATCTAAGCCCGGAAGGCAGGGAAGGAAAGTGCGATGTGAACCCGGGCTTGAGGCCGCGCCGGAGCCGGCCATTGGCAATCGGGCGGTCCCGGAGGGACCCTTGAGCATAGCCCGATGTTTCAACATTGGGTCGCGCCGCCATTGATTTACCCCCCCCGTCCCGGAGGGACGGAGTTCCGCAAAAAGGGGGTGCCCGGGAATCCGGACGCCCCCTCAGTTTCGTTTCAGTCAACCGCCCTTAAGGCATCGTCCCGAGGGTCAGCCAGCCCTTCAAGGTCTGGTCCTGTGCGGCGTTGGCGAACCGGAACGGGCGGCCATTCGGGAGCGGATTGATGACCCGGGCCAGCAAGGTGAAGGGCACCGTGGTCGAGGCACCCGGCAGTGGGCCCCACATTTGGTAGATGCCGTTGCCCGGCACCGCCTTGCTGATTTGATAAGAGGGAAACCAAGTGGCCAGAATATTCCCGAACGGGTCCACCGCAGCCAACTCCACCTGCCAGTTGTAATAAAACGGAGCGGCGCCCGTGTTGGTAACGAACATGGCGGCGTAAAGCGTCTTCGATCCGTCGGTATTGACATCGATCCAGTCCAAGACCTGGGGCACGTACAACTCGTAGCCGAGCAGCGCCGCTCCGGCGAGGGCGTTCTGGTAGCCGGCATTCGTGTTCCACCCAGCCGCAAAAACACCGATGTCGAGCAGGTAGGTGGCATGGGTCGCCGCGACGCAGGAGGGAAAATCCTGCCCGGTCGGCGCCGCCGTCGGCGTTTGCCAGACGGACGTCCACAGGCTCGGGGTCATCTGGCCGCCGATGGGAGAGGTCATCCACTTGTTCGTGGCCGCCCAGCCGGCCGTCACCTCCGCCGGAACAAAAAAGCTGGTCCAGGCCGAGCCGAGCGTGTCCGTGCAGAAGGAGTCGTCGTGGTAGCCAATCGGCAGGGCGCGGTTGCACGCCATGGGGATGGAGTTGTTGTCGTACATGTTCAAGGGGCCCACCGGGTAGCGAACGAGCAGTTTCGTGTTGGGGAAGGCGGCGACGTAAGCCGCCAGCACTTGTTGCTGGAAGGCCAGCGGCGCCCACTCACCGGCCACGCTGCCGTCGCAGTGCCACTCCCCCCAGAGCCCCAGGAGCCCCACCTCGATGAACGCGATGCGGGGGTCGTTGTCATACTTGGCTCCCATGGCGGCGATGAACCCCAGCACCGCCGCCTGGAGGTTGGGATCATAATAGTCCGGACACAGCCCGCCGCCGTCGATCGCGTAGAGGTAGGTGGTGATTCCGTCGTTCAGCAGGTATTGCGGAATCCCCGTCGGTGCCCCGGGAAAATCCAGGTAGGGACGAAAGACCAACTGACAGCCGTCGTTGGTGGCTGAGGTGATGTAATGCTCCAACTGAGCCCAGTTGAAATTCGTGGGGCCGGTCATGACGCTGGCCACCGAGAGCGACGTGTACTGCAGGCTGTGGGGGAACCCGGCCACCGCACTGGCCGGTGAACAGGCGGGCATCAGCCCCCGCAGAGGATTGTCGAGCGGGCTTGGGGCGTACGCCAGCAGGTTCGTCACCGTCGCGTTCGCGGGCGCGGCACATAACAGGCAGACGGCCGCCAACATGGCTGCCATGCACCTCGCGACCCCTGAGTTGCTGGTCTTGGACAGGATGCGGGGCACCGGGCACAAAACGCCGCCGGAGTGGTTGAAACTCCGGGGCGGGCGGGCCATAGCAGCACACGCGGCAGTAGCGTCGGGGGGCCAAAAGGCGTATCGAGCCCGGTTGCCCAGCCCCGGTTCGGTGGCCGGACGCCGTCGGTCGGTGGGCGCAGCCGCCCTGGGTGGGCCGGCGCCGGCCGTCAAGCACTGCGAGGTGTCGTGATCCACCACCAGACCTTCCCTGGCCAATCCGCGAGCTGGCAGGGTCGGACCGAAATCGGCGTGGCATTCCTGCGCGCGACGCCCCAGCACGCGCGCCCGCAAGGTCGCCGGTTTGCCGCGCAACCGATGCACCAGGCCCGCGTCGCCTTCGTCCTGATCGCGCCGCTGAGTCCGCTTGGCCTGCCGATGGCTCGATCTGGGCAACCCGGCCGCCTGCACCTGGCTCACTGACTGGTCTGCCACACCCGCCATGAGGGTGGTTCGATTTCGTTCTGCTCGACTCATAATTAAGTTCTCCATTTACCGGACACGCTCCTTCACGCCATCCGCCCCGACAGGGGCGGTTCCACTACGGAGGCGGAAATAAAAAAAGGTGGCGACCTGACTGGTTCTTTTGGCGGCTGGCAGAGCTGCCCGCTCGTCACCGATCGCCGCGGATATGCGCCTTGCGAGCGCCCCGCCAGCCGCCAAAAGCCCACCGTCAGCTTGCCACCCGGGTCTCTTTCCACCTTCTAACTCCAAACCGGGACATTTCTCATTGGGTTCCAACACCGGCCTTCTCCGCGCTCTCGTCCACCACCAGGTAGTGGCTGCCCCCTTCGCGCCAGATGCGCAGCAGGGTTTTCTTCTCCGGGGAGGGACGCTCGGAGAGCTTCACCGCCTCCTCGGCGTTCTTCACCGGCTTGTGGTTGATCTCGAGGATCACATCGCCGGGGCGAAGGCCGGCCTCGGCGCAGGCGGAGTCAGGTTTGATCTCCGTGATCACCGCGCCCTTGAGGGTCTCCGGCGGATTCAACTGCTGGCGGGCCCGGCGGTCCAGATCCGCCACCGTGACCCCGTTCAGACTGCCATCATCGACGTTCGCGGCATCGTGGCTGTCATGGCGGGCGAGCTGGCCCTGCCCCGGGATCTCCCGCACCTTCACATCGACGGTCCGGTAGGCGGCGTCCCGGTAGACCTTCACTGGCACAGTGTGGCCGGGAGCGACGCGCGCGACCTGCAGCTTGAGCTGGCGGCTGTCGGTGATTTTCCGGCCGTTGAGCTCGGTGATGATGTCGCCGCTCTGGAGCCCGGCCTTGTCGGCGGGGCCGTCGGGCGTGACCTCGCCCACGAGGGCGCCGGAAGCCTCCTTGAGTTTGAATTCCTTCGCCAGGGTCGGGTTCAAATCCTGAATCAGGACGCCGAGGTAGCCGCGGGTGACGTGGCCGTCCTTGACGAGGCTCTCCATGACATCACGGGCGAGGTTCACCGGGATGGCGAAGCCGACGCCCTGGCTGCCGCCGGAGCGGCTCAGGATGGCGGTGTTGATGCCGATGAGCCGGCCCTCCACATCCACCAAGGCGCCGCCCGAGTTGCCAGGGTTGATGGCGGCATCGGTCTGGATGAAGTCCTCATAGTCCAGGCCGAGCCCGCCACCCCGGTTGGTGGCGCTCACGATGCCGCTGGTGACCGTCTGGCCGATGCCAAACGGGTTGCCAATGGCCAGCACCACATCGCCCACCTCGATCTTGTCGCTGTCGGCGAGCAGCACCACGGGAAGGTCGCCGGCGGGCACTTTGATGACCGCGACATCGCTCTTGGGATCACGTCCGATCACCTTGGCGGTGAAGGTGCGTCCGTCCTGCAACGCCACCTTGACCTCATCGGCGCCGTCAACCACGTGGTTGTTGGTGATGATGTAGCCGTCCTTGGAGACAATCACGCCGGAGCCGATCCCCTCCTGGCGCGGCGCGCGCGTCTGCGGGCGCAGTTCCATGCCCCCGCCCTGCTCGCCAAAAAACCGCCGGAGATACTCCTCCCCACCCGGCGGGCCGGAGGAGGCGGCGGCGTGGGCCTTCGTGGTGGTGAAAACCTTGACCACGCCCGGCGCCACGCGCTTGATCACCGGAGCGTAACTCGACCGCCCCTGCGTCTCGCGGTTCACCGGGCGCTCGTCCACGGCCAGGTTGACCTTGCCGTGGATGTCATCCGCCGACTTCTGGGAGAAGGCGAGGGCGGACCCGGCCAACACCACGGCCCCGCCCAGCGCGAGCGCCCCGAGCCGATTGCCGAAAAATGCGACTGCTTTGCTCATATATCGTTCCTCTGCTTGTAAATGCCTATCTTTGTCCGACCGCTTTCCAGGCGGCCGTCTCTGATACCATTGACCCGGCCCACCTAACGGGAACCTTTCAGGAGCATTACAGGTTCGTAATGATCCGACGGGGGGGCGTAGCGGCGCCTCGGAAGAGCGCCGCATTATTCCTTGGGCACGGGGGCTTCGGACGGCCGCGGGGCGGCGGAAAGCCCGGTATCCCCCCCCTGCGCAAGGAAGCCCCGGCCGCCCGGGAGTCCTGGGGGCGAAGAAATCAGCGGCGCTTTGCCAAACGCCGCTACGCCTCCCAGCTCGCGTAGCGGCGCCTCGGAAGAGCGCCGCACTATTCCTTGAGCAAAGCAGCTTCGGACGGCCGCGGGGCGGCGGAAAGCCCGGTATCCCCCCCTGCGCAAGGAAGCCCCGGCCGCCCGGGAGCCCTGGGGGCGAAGAAATCAGCGGCGCTTTGCCAAACGCCGCTACGCCTGCTGGAAGCCTTACGGCGTCGCGATCACCCGGTAAAACCGCTCGGTGAAGTTCGTCAAGCCGCTCGTGTCGGTGTAGCTGGTGGTGTGTCCGACGGCCGCGGTCGCCCCCCCGAGGTTCGTCCAGCCAGTGGGACTGATGGAGGTGGTGTACTGCACCTGGTAGCGCACCCCCGCGAGGGAGGCCCAGGTGAAGGTGACGTTGTCGCCGGAGACCACGGGGGTCTGGAGATCGATGGGGGGAACAGGGTTCACGAACACGTCATCGAGCCCGAAATAGTTGGGTAGGTTCTCGACCCCGAACTGGAGCGTGGTACTGGTGCCGCCAGCAGTTACAAAGAAGAGCATGTTGGTCCAGGTGAACGCCGCCGGACTGGCATTGTTGTAGAGAGTGTCGACCACACCGTTGGTGATCCAGCGGACCTCAAACTGCTGGCCCGAACCGGTGGAAGGGTTGTTGAACCAGAGCGAGAGGAGGTAGAGCTGGCCTGGCGTGGTGGGGAAGGTCTGCGAAAGCGTGGCGAGATGGTCGTCTCCCAGGAACGCCCCGTAGGTGCCGGAATGCACCACCAGCGGGTAACCGGAGGCGGAGCTTTCGACCGCGTTATAAATGGTGGGATTCGACCCGTACGTCACCGTGTTCCCCACCAGGGTCCAGCCGGTGAAATCGCCGGTTTCAAATCCGCCGTTGGTCAGGAGGTTTGGCAGCGACGTCCGCAGCGTGAACTGGCCGCCCTGCGCCAGGTGGGTGTTGGCATTCGAGAGCACCATCACGCTGGTGTAAGTGTTGGCGGCGAGGTTGGTGGTGGAGGCGGCCAGACTGATGACCACAGTTGCGCTGCCGCCGACCGGGAGGACGCCCGAGGAGGTGGACACCGTCAACCAGGAGGAGGTGTTCACCAAGGACCAGGGAATCGCGATCGTGCCGGTGTTCGTCAGGGTGATCGATTGCGTGGTGACACTGAAGGGCCCGCCCACGACACCGCCCGAGGCAAATCCGACCACCGGGCTCAGAAAGAGGGGGTCGCCCGTCCCAGCCAGCGCGTTGATCAGCGCCTGACCCGCGGGCGTCCCCCAACCCGTACAGAGGTCGTAGCCGGCCACCGCCTGGTAATCTCCGGGGCTCGAACTCCAGAAGTTGTTTCCGGTGGAGATGTCGTGGAACGTGGAACTATAGAGGTTGGAGTTGCCGAGGGCGTAAAGGGCGGGGTTGATGAAACCGATCGGACCGAGGCCGCCGGCGGCCGCCTTTTGGTTGATCAAGGCTGCGACCCCCGCCCAGAGGGGGGCCGCGGCGCTCGTCCCCCCCACCATGGTGCTGCTCCCGTTGCCGTACGTCACATAGATATTGTCCGCGGTCGCCGCCACATCCGGCGTGTTGCGCCACGCCGAGGAGCCGCCGTTGTTGAGCATGCTGGTCCCGGCCTGCCAGGCGGGGATGGGGTAATGCGAACTCACCCCGCCGCTGCTGCCCACGTAGCTCCCGCTGGTCAGACCCCAGTTCCAGACGGTCTCCGAGGACCACGGGCCGCCGGCACTGGCGGTCGTCAACGTCGTGCCCCCCACCGCGGTGATGTAGGGGCAACTGGAGGGCGCGTTCGCCAGATTGGGATTGTCCGCCCCGTTGACCGAGCTGGCGCCGACGGTGAACGCGTCGCCATCCCCGGAGGCGGTAAAAAACGACTGCCCCTGCAACGCCATCAGTTTGAAGATGTTGTCGGTGGTGGTGGTGGGTCCGCCGCCCCAGCCCCAGGAGCAGCTAAACTGGCGGACCTCGGTGTGCGCCGCCATCGCGTTCAGCACGTCATTTTGCGAGCTGGAGGGGGTCCCTTCGAAAACCAGGATTTGAGCGAGCCCCGGCGCCATGGCGATCGCCATCTCGATGTCCAGCGAAACCTCGGTGTTGCCGCTGTTGGCACCGGTCGTCGGCGTGCCGCTGAACCCATCGACCAAGACTGCCTGCACGGGAACATGCGCCAGGCCGGCGCTGTTTTCGTAAGACGTGATGTCCGACGCATAAAAGCCGTCCAACTCGTAAAGGCCGACGACCTGGCCCGCGCCGGTCAGGGTCGTGTTCGGCATGTAGGCGGCCCGGAAATCCTTCCCCCGAAACTCCCCGCTGGGGCCGGAACCGGTGCCGGTGAGCGGCACGGAGCCGCCGCCCTGGCCGGCATCCCGGCGCACCAGGCGCGGGCGCGGGGTCACGTAGTTGTCCAAGCCGCTCACATCCGCCACGGAAAGCACCGCCGCCACGGTCGGTTCGCGGTCGGGCGCGAAGAACTCCCGGGCCTCCACCGGGTGCGCGTAGGTGCGGAGGGTGATCTGGAACGTCCGCTGGATCTGGGAAACCGTCCCGGCCACATCGATCACGAGCCGGTTGTCGTGGCGCTTGGTGACCTGCAAACCGCCCGCTGCCGCAAAGCGCGCCACCGCCTCGTAATCAGCGGCAGTCGCGGCAAACCGTTCCGCGAACTCCGCGGGCGTGAGGTAATGGCGGTACAGCGGGCTGGCGGGGTCGTACAGCCCGTCGAGCAGTTGGGACATCCCCGCCTCGTCGCGGGGCGTGAGGCCGATCGCCAGGTGGAGCACCTGCTCCGCCGGCAGAACCCCGGTGGACGGCAGACTCCTCGTCACGGCGGGTACATGGCCGCTCAGGGTCCGCGTCACTCCCGTTCCGGCGTGGGCGGCCAACAACGACAAGGCGAGGATGAAACCGGCCAGTTGGATTATCGCCCGATGGGCCCTCGGCGGACAGGCCGCGGGACTCCGCCCGCCGGCCTTCGTCCCAAAACCAAGTGCCCGGTGAGGCCTCGACCCGGCGCTTGAACGCAAATACTCCATAGTTTGAATCAGTCTGGTTGCCCGCTCCACAGTTTATCTAACAGGACTGTGCCAAAAAGTTGCTTAAGAAATGGTGAAGACCGCAAGAAAAAAGCCCCCCTCCCATCCATTCACCCGCCCCGCGCGAGGCGCCAGTTCCGCTGGTTCAGGCTGCGGCAAGGCTGCCCCGCAGCCGATCGATATTGGCCTCAATGCGGTCCAGATAATCGTTGGGGCCGTCGGGGTACGGGTCGCTCAGGAACCGGAAAACCCCCTCGAACTCGTTGGCCAGCTTGACCTTGGCGAACCGATCCCAGAAGCCCGGCGTTTTGCGCACCAAATCCTCAGCGCTGGAAAACCCGGCGATGGACTGGGCTTTTTCCCCGGAGAACCGCACGGCCTCGGCATATTCCTCATGGAGGGCCGGGAGTTTCTCGACGTAGTCCGCGGCGGCCATCTGGCCGAGCAAATCAGCCGTGCCCAGGCAGAGACCCGCAACCCGCTCCACTTCGCTCTGGAACGGGATGCCGTTGATCTTGGCGATGACCCCGGTGCATTGGATCATGTTTTGCACCGCGACGATGTCCGCGCGCGAAAAGCCCTTCTGGCTGAGCAGCAGCGCGGCAAACGCCGCACTGCGGTCCACATGCGAAACGGTGTATTTGGCACCCGTTCCCTCCTGGTCGTCGCTGGTCTTCAGATAACCGGTGTCGTGCAGGAGGATGGCGGCCATGCCGAGTTCGAACACCCGGCGCGGGATGCGGGGCTCGGCGCCCGCGTGGTGACGTCCCTGGAGCAGGCGCGCCATGCAGAGCGTCCCTTGGAGGGTGTGCTCGAAATCATGGTAGATCGCGTCCACCGCCTGGTAGCCCGCCTGGCGGCCGGAAAAACACCTCCCCACCCAGTCGAAGATCCGCGGCACGAAATCGGAACCGCCGTTTGGAAAGAGATCCAAATAGATTCGCTGGACGGCCTCCTCCACCGCTCCCGGGTCTTTTGTGACGACGGAGACTCCCATTCAATCAAAGTATAACAGAAACCGGTGGGGGTTGCACAACATTTTGTTCAGCTCACCCCGCCAGCGCGAGCGAACGGGCCACGGGGACCGTCTGGTCCGGATCGTGGTGGAGGATGGTCCGCCACCCCCGCGCGGCCCCCGCCTCGATGTTCTCCGCCCGGTCATCAATATACAGAAGGTCCGCCCCACGCAGGCCGGTTCTCGCCTCCACCACCGCGTACAGGGGCGGCTCCGGTTTCATTGACCCGTGCTCGTAGGACAGGACGTAGTCCGTGAACTGGCTGAAGAAGGGGAAGGTGCTCCGGATGTGGTCAACCGCCAGGTCGTTCGTGTTGGAAAAGATGTATGTGGGCACGCCTGCCGCGCGCAATTCCGCGTGCAGGCGGGTCATCGGCTCGATTTCGGTGAAGATGTCCGCGAAATCGCGGCTGAATTCATCCGCCGCCCCGTGGTATCCGGTGGCGGCCACGATCTGATCGAAAAGCTCCCGGCGGCCGATCAGCCCTTTTTCAAACTCGACGAACGCGGGGGTGTGCGCCAGGTAGCGCATGAACTCTCCCGCCCCCATGCGTCCCTTCGCGGCGACGCGGCGGGCCAGGATGGAGTAATCGAAATCGACCAGCACCTTGCCCAGGTCAAAAACCACTGCCTTTACCATATCGTTGGTGATGAACGGCATAAAACTAACCGGTCCGCCGGCAAAGTCCAGCGGAAGCGAAACCCCGTGCCGCCCGGAACCCGGCGCGGCGCGTTCCGCGCGGGTGGCCGGCGAGGCCCGCTCGCCACCCCCCACGGAGATACCGCTGGCCCCCGCGGGCCGGCGGCGTTAACTTGGCGGGCATGAGCAGACCGTTCCCAGCCAAACGCGGAAAGGCCTTGGCAACGCTGTGTCTGGCGGCCCTCGCCGGACTGCTGGCCGCGCGGCCGGCCCAAGCCGCGGAGCCCGCCTCGCCACCCCCCGGCAAGCGGTTCTTCATCATCGCCCCGGCCGCCTTCCGACCGGCGCTCGCGGCCTACACGGCGCACAAGCAGACGCAGCTCCCCACCGAGTTCCACGCGCTGGAGGAGGCCCTCGCCGGGACCGCGGGAACCGACGATCCGGAGAAGCTGAAGCAGTTCCTCTACCGCGCCTGGCGCGAGCGCGATCTGGGCTATGTGCTGCTGGCCGGCGGGGCGGGCGTCGTGCCGATGCGCTACATGGTGCTCGACCGCGCGACCCCGGCGGCCTTCGATTACGCCTTCTACCCCAGCGACCTGTATTACGCGGACCTCGCGCGGCGCGACGGCTCGTTCGAGGACTGGAACGGACACAAGGAGGGCTTCCACGCGGCCTATTTCGGGGAGGTGCGGGGGGAAAAGAACAAGGGAGATCCGATCAACTACGACGGCATCGATTACCTGCCGGAGATTGCGGTGGGGCGCTGGCCCGTCGCGACTGCCGCCGAAGCGGGGCGGGTGGCCGCCAAGTCAATTGCCTGGGAGGAGGCCGCGGCGGCGCGCACTGCCACCAACGCCCGGCGCGCGGCATTCGTCGCCACCGGGGGATGGGTGGACAGCCGGGCGCTGCTCAACTCCCTCGCCACCCGCCTCGCCCCCGGCTGGGCCATTGATCGCCGCTTCTACGCCGACCCCGGCCGCCCCGCCACCTCGCCCCCGCCCGACCACGCGCAGGTGCGCGGGCTGTTCGAGACCGGCGCCGGGCTGATCGTGCACACCGGCCACGGGGCGGCGGACGGGTGGGACGGCTGCCTCGGGACGCGCGATCTGGACCGGCTCACCAACCGCGCGGCCTGCCAGCCGGTGATCATCTCGGCCGGGTGCAGCACCGCCTACTTCGCCCCCCTGCCCCCTTACGAGCCCTATACCGACACTGGGGGGGTTGAACACGCGGGCACCGACCACGGAGAGGTGTTCACCGCGCCGCCGACACCGCCCGCCCCCTACCAGCGCGGCTTCCGCGGCACCGGCTTGGGCGCGCAGCTCCTTTCCAGGAACGAGTTCGGCGGCATCGCCTACATCGGCTGCAACACCGGCAGCCAGCCCTGCGCGCTTTCCCTGGTCGAGGGTTTCGTCAACGCCGTCGCCGCCGCGCCCGCCCCGCGGCTGGGTGATTGCTGGGCGGCGGCCATCCGCCACTATTACGAGCGGGAACACCTGGCCAGCCTCAAACCAAACGCCGACTGGTACCCGCCGAGCATCTTCTTCCAGGGGATGAAGTTCATGCTGTTCGGCGACCCCACCCTGCCCCTGCCGGCCAACCACCCGCAATGAGCCGCCTTGAGAGCGTGTTTGAAAAAGGGTCCGGAAGCAGGATTGCCAGCGCGGCTGGCTGGATGGCAACCGCCCGCCTGACCCACGCATGCCCAACGGGTTGAATCCAGCGCCACGCGCCAGCGTGGACGGCAAATTCTTCCGGCGCGGCGTCGCGAAATTCCCGGTCCGCGGCATCGCCTATGGCCCGTTCGCGCCGGACGCCGCCGGCCGGTGCTTCGCCTCCCCGGAGCAGACCCGGGCTGATTTCCTCCAGATCCGCGCGGCGGGGGCGAATGTCGTCCGGGTGTACACCCCGCCCGAGCGCTGGTTCCTCGATCTCGCGGCCGAGCACGACCTGCTCGTGTTCGCGGGCATCCCCTGGGATCAGCAGGTCTGTTTCCTCGACACCCCCGGCCACCGGGCCGCCGCCCTGCGGGCGGTCGCCAACGCCGTGATGCCCATCGCCGGCCACCCCGCCCTCTTTGCCTGGGCGGTGGCCAACGAAATCCAGCCCGACATCGTCCGCTGGAGCGGCGCCCGGGCGGTCACGGAATTCCTCGAGGCACTCATTGGCGCCGCCAAGCAGGCCGATCCCGGCGCGCTCTGCACCTTCACCAACTATCCGCCCACGGAGTTCCTCTGCCCCGCCGGCGCCGACTTCCTCTGTTTCAACGTCTATCTCCACGAACCCGGTCCTTTCCGGCAGTATCTCGACCGCCTGCAGATGGCCGCCGAGGGCCGGCCGCTGGTGCTGGGCGAGTTCGGCATGGACTCGATCCGGGAGGGGGAGGCGCGCAAGTCCGCCTTCCTCGAGTGGCAGGTGGAAACCCTCTTCCGCGCCGGGCTGGCCGGCGGGGTCGTGTTCAGCTTCACGGACGACTGGTGGCATGGCGGCAAGCAGGTGGAAGGGTGGGAGATGGGGATCACCACCCGGGACCGCCGGCCCAAGGAATCCTACACCGCGGTCCGCAAAGCCTTCACCGCCGCACCCCGCTTCCCGCTGCCGCGGGTCCCGCGCATCTCGGTGGTCGTCGCCGCCTACAACGCAACCCGCACCCTCAAGACCTGCCTCGATTCGCTCGGGCGGATCGACTACCCCGACTACGAGGTGATCCTGGTGGATGACGGTTCGGAGGATGCCACCGGCGGCATCGCCAGCCAGTACCGCTGGCTCCATTACCTCCGCCACGAGCAGAACCTCGGCCTCTCGGCCGCCCGCAACACCGGCATCGCCGCGGCCTCGGGCGAGATCATCGCCTTCACCGACGCCGACTGCCGGGCGGACGAGGACTGGCTCTATTACCTCGCCGGTGATTTGCTGGCCGGCGGAGACGCGGGCGTGGGGGGGCCGAACCTCCTCCCGCCCGACGATTCGGTGGTGGCGGCCGCGGTCATGGCCTCGCCGGGCGGCCCGGCGCACGTGATGCTTACCGACCGCCTGGCGGAGCACATCCCCGGTTGCAACATGGCCTTTTACAAGCAGGCCCTGCTCGACATTGGCGGGTTTGATGCACGCTTCCGGCAGGCGGGGGATGACGTGGATGTCTGCTGGCGGTTGCAACGCGCCGGCCGAAAGATCCGCTTCAGCCCGGGCGGCTTTGTCTGGCACTACCGGCGTTCGAGAATCATCGACTACTTCCGGCAGCAATACGGCTATGGCCAGGCCGAGGCCGACCTGGTGCGCAAGCACCCCGAGTATTTCAACGCCTTTGGCGGCGGGATCTGGCGCGGGAGAATCTACGCATCCGCCCCTCCGGCCGGGCTCCCGCGCCGGACCATCATCTATCGCGGCATTTTCGGCAGCGGCGGCTTTCAGACCCCGGGCGCTCCCGCCCCCTCCGGATCGCTGGTCCTCTGCACCACGCTGGAATATCACGTGCTGGTCACGCTTCCGCTGGCGGTGTTTGCCGGGGCCTTTCCCGACCTCCTGCCTCTCCCCCTGGCCAGCCTCGCGCTCCCCCTGATCCTGTGCGCCACCGCCGCCGCGCAGGCCTCGCTGCCGCGCGAGAAAACCCGCTGGTGGTCCCGCCCGCTCATCGCCGCCCTCTTCTTCCTTCAACCCATCGTCCGCGGCTGGGCCCGCCACCGGCACCAACTCCGCCCGCAGCGCGAAGCCGGCCCCCGCCAGGCCGGGCACCCCGCCCGGCGTGGCCGCGAGTCCGGGCACGCGCCCGGCGAGGTCTGTTACTGGAGCGCGGACGCCATCGACCGCGTCGCCTTCCTCCGGGATCTTCTGGCCGAACTCGACCGGCGCGGCTGGCCCAACCGCGCCGACAGCGGCTGGGAGGAGTGGGATGTGGAAATCTACGACACCCGCTGGAGCCGCCTCCACATCGTGACGGTCACCGAGGAGGAGCGGGATGGATGCCGGCTGCGCTGCCGCCTCCGGCCGCGCTGGTCGCTCAAGGCGAAGCTGGCCTTCTGGGCACTTTGCGGCATCGAGTTGCTCTGTCTCGGCGCCCTGCCGGACAACCAGATCGTCCGCTGGATCCCGGCGGTCGCCGCCCCCCTGCTCGCCTGGCTCCTCTCGCTGGAACAGCGCGCGCTCCAGCGACGCATCGCCGCCGTCCTCGACGACGTCGCCCGCGCCCGCCGCCTGACGCGCGTCCCGCCGCCCGGCGCGCAGAAGCGGCCCTGAGAACACCACCCCATCGCGTAGCGGGGCCTCATGAGAGCCCCGCATTATTCCGTCCGGACGCGTCCGCAAGTCGATCGCGCACCGCGAAAGCGCAGTTGTAACATTCGAAGGGCAGCAAACCGACCCAACGGCCGCCGTCACCACAGGCATCATCAATACTCTGTTCCGACGCCCCTTCCGCCACCCTCAAACCCAAGCCACTCGGGACGCCGAGCACGGCGCGCGCCGCCAGCCCGGGCACTCTCGCGCCCATCAACTGAGGCCTGGGGCCTGGCCCGAATTTGCTGAATACGAGCGCGGGGGGTATCTTGACCTGCACGAATACACTCGCCGAAGTTGAAGCCGCGCTGCCGAAGTTGACCGCTGAGGAATTGGCCGAGCTTGAACGCTCCGTGCGAAACGTCCGATTGAGCATGAGCAACGAGGGGGGGGGCGCAGTGCGCTTGACCTGCCACCGCTGGGCTTGGGCCGGCTGTTAAGACCCTTGAGTCCCCGCGGGGAATGGTATGACGAAATGCTGGAGGGCCGGGGGTGACGCACGGTCTGGACACGAGTTTCCTCGTGGCAATCGAGGTGGCGTGCCCGCCGCCCGCCAGCGCACCGCTCCACGCGCAGTTGTCGGGCGATTCGGGGAGCGCGAGACCGAACGGCCGCTGTCAACAGGCAATCATCACCACTCTGGTCGGGCCCTCATTCCACCGCAATTCAGCCGCCCGCAATTCAGTTGCGAAGCACCCCTGAAAGCGCTAGAACTTGAGGAGACCGGGATCCCCAAAGGGTTACCGGTGCCGTAGTTGGGGGCGTGCACCTGCCCAAAGGGCCAATGGGTGCCTGCGAGGCCCCACGCGACCATGTGCACAACAGGCGGAACCGCACCGCCCTGGCACGGGAGTAGGTTTGCGGTCATATTTGAGAACTGACATTTTGGCGCTAATTCTACGCGGTTCTTGGGTTTCAGTCAACGGTTTTCGGCCTGTTTTAGCGGCCCGGCGAGGCTTTTTCAACTTTCCAGGGCTGCCTGTTTCACAGGCCTCGCC
>Ga0182030_10001695_pt1 | contig 45840 bp, 50 predicted proteins | sample 812S3MmetaG_FD_121299 | JGI IMG/M metagenome (GOLD analysis project Ga0182030, IMG submission 121299) | Permafrost microbial communities from Stordalen Mire, Sweden - 812S3M metaG (Illumina Assembly) | ecosystem: Environmental > Terrestrial > Soil > Wetlands > Permafrost | place: Sweden...
GTTGTTACAGTGGGTGGGGGTGCAAAAGAAGAAGGAGGTATGGTTGGAGAGAGAGGAGGAGATAGAGAGTAAAAAGAATTGATACAAAGGTAATCGCGTTTATTTGATGCTTAACTCGAATTACGTCGACAAAATCATGTATGAAAGGAAAATCAGCCCTAAATACAACAGAACGTTTGGTTAAAGGATGCAACTGGGCGAGTGCCAATGAACGTTCATCCATACAGACTTGGGCTGCCGACAATGTTCCCTATATCACCAAATTTGAGAAGATGTGACCAAAGAAGATCGAGTTATTTCCAGAGTGGGAATTCAAGTCGGAAGGGCAAATAAATGTTTAATTGCAACTTTTCTCAAGGGGATTTCGTCAGACATCTTTACAAGGCCGGCAATATTACAACTCAAAAAGTATCACCCAGCCAGTCAGATGAGCAAGAACTACTATTCGTTCCAAAAGACGCGCAGAGGTATTATAGTGTGCATGTTATGCAGCGGATGAAGAATCCTTGAGGGGAAGATGCTGATGAGTGTAAGCCAGAACGTTGGGAAGGAAGGGAGGAAACCCGGTTGGGAATACTTACCAGGACGCGGACAAACCATTATTATCAATTCTTCCAAGTGAGGCTAACCCGACCTGCATTGGGGTTTAATGGAGGACCTCGAGTATACAAAAGACTTGGATTAGCTCTGATGAACGCAGACTATGTGCGTGTCGGTCTGCTTCAAAAGTTTGATAGCATGGAAAATCTGGAGAGTCTCGGAGCAAAGATGTTCTTATTTCGAGTAGCCCCGTGAATGAGGTGAAATTCGGATTTCACGCCGCCGCTTTAGATTCTTCATCTAATCAGAAACAATCCTCTATTTAGGGATTGAAAGCCAAAAACCAATTTTTCATTCTTGAGAATGGAAGTAGCAGAATTAAGGTGCTTTGGGAGCAGTTTGAAAAATTGAGGGGTGACGAAAGAAGTACGTATTCTTTTTGGTCTTTATTTTCAGGGAGAAACCTCCTCTTTCATTCTGTCATCACAATGAACAGACTCAAAAGACGCAAAGTTCTTCTTCAAAGTTCCCATCTCTTCTTTATCCACCCTCTTATATGACCTGCCTCTCTCCTGCCCCATTTCTCTCCAATCCCAAAAGAGAAGTTCTAAGCTCCATCGCACAATATAGTAAACAATCTGAATCCCCAATCCCAAATCTAGCTTCAGTTCCATTGTCCTTCCTCACTCTCCGCTCTGAAATCCACCTCGCGATATTCGAAAATCTGGAACCTGTTGCCTCGACATGTTTCGGTCTGACCTGCAAAGCTTCCCCTCCATCCACCGCGACTTCTAAAGACCTGCCCCGCCTACCTCCAAATATAGTTGCAGTGATGATCTACTGTCGTGCTATCTAGAAGAATATAAGTGGCGTCACTCTACCAGGCAATTTTTGATCTAAAGATAGGAAAAGCCTGGCGGGTTTTGGCATGGGTAGAATGAAGAGTGTTCTGCTTCTTTCGTGGATGCAGATGATCTGAGTTGGACAGCGTTGCTCAGAAATGCTGTACTTAGAGTGTAAACAGAGCAAGAAGTCAAGTAACACACAAAGAGAGACTAAATAGTGTAACCTCCAGCGCTCGAAAAGCAAGAATGAAGGCAATCGTGGTCTATTTGAGAACTCCAGATTACCCCTTTCCATTCTTTTTAATTATAGATTTATCAATACGATCATCACTAAGTATAAGCGCCCAAACTCCCCCTCCTCCTCAATAACCCCGTCCTCTCACCCACCTCCGCAATCTCCAGATCCTCGTCCTCATCTTCATCGTCCACTCCCCCAAAAAGCTCATCCATCTCTTTCCCCAACGCCACGCCTTTGGTTTCAGGGACGAGGTTGGTGACCCAGATAAAGGTTAATATACAAAAAAGCGCGTAAACAAGACTTTGAATTCATGATCATTAGTTTGAGTTTTGAGTATTAAAAGGGGGGGCAGGGAAGGATACATACTAAGTGACCCAGCCCACGGAAGCTAAGAGATGGGGTGTGAGTGCCGCTATTACGATCTTCAAATTGTGTTAGTCCGAGGGAGGATGTATTGTGAGGGAAACGACGCACCTGGAAAAGCCATTGAGTACAGGTCGTGACAGCACAGCATTTAGCATTGATGTGCGAAGGGAAGATCTAAGCGCATGCCAATCAGCAACAATCCCATATGAAGATGATAGGAAGGGCGGCAGACTAACTTCACTACACACATTCCACGAAATAGGACCCAAGGAAACCGAGAACGAGAACGCGAAGAGATAAACCATGAGTACGGAAACGATGCCTCCGAACGTGAGATCTGCTTCGCGGAGTTTAGATGGAGGTGGGAGGATGCGGACGAAGTATGCTAGTGTTTGACTCATTAGTGAAAGTTCTTAGGGAGAAAGGGAGAAAGGATGGGATGGGGTCAACGAACCAAGAACCAGCATCGAGAAAGCGCATAATGCAGAACCGAGCTTCAGCCAAAACCTGTTCCCTTTTATCTTGACAAAAACAAACATGAACGCAATGGCGGAAAGTAGTTTTACGATCCCGAAAATGCCGGTTAGGAAGAGGGATGACGAGATGGATGTGAAACCAGCGGACATGAAGATTACGGGTGCGTCTGGAATCGTCACATATCAGTATATCATGAGGATGAGAGGACTTGATGGGAGCGGACATACAATAATTCAACGCATTTAACCCAACCATATTCTGCGCCACCATCAACCCAATCCCTACACCCAACCTCCTCCTCATCGCTGGTCTCAGTGCCTCTTTCCAAAAGCTTACTTTCTCCTCCCCATAATCCTCCATTTCTTGACTTTCCCTCCTCTCACTTCCCTTTTTCAACACCGCCACCTCCTCCCCCACCCCATCCACACCCCTCAACCAACCCAACGACCTCTCAACTTCCCCCCACCTTTCCTTCCCAGCTAGCCAAACCGGGCTCTCGGGCACAATCCCTACGCTCATCCCAAACAGCAATAAAATCCCCGGCACTAATTGCACCGCCACGGGGATCTGCCACTGTAAATCCGAGTCCTGGGGAAGAATTGCGTTGGAGGCGTATGCGATCCAGAATCCTGCTAGAGCGCTAAGTTGGAGGGTAGTTTGATATCCTGACATTAGGGTTGCTCTGAGTTGTATTGTCGATATTTCCGCAATACTATATTCATGTAATCTTAATATTGGTTCAAAAGCATAAGAAGAAATGGAACAAAACGTACTATATGGGACTAACCAACGTCCCCGCCCCAACCCCAATCCCATTAACAAATCTCCCAACCTCAAAAACCACTAGTCTCCCACCATCCCTATTCCCCAAGCTCTCGAAATCAACAATTTGAAACAAGGTCCCGCAAACATAAAGGACAGCCGCAAACACCAAACATCCTCTCCTTCCCCATCTCTCACAAACAGGGATACTAATTGGCACACCAAGAAAAGCACCAAAGAGCCAAAGAGAGACGATCCGCGATTGGGCGGAGGCGAGGAGGGAGGGCGAGAGGGTCGAGAGCGAGAAGTGTGTGAGGAAAGAGGGGAGGATTAGAATACCGCCGATGAAACCTACGGAGTAGCCAAACAGGGCCGCGGTTAGGCAGGCGGTGGTTGCGGCGAGGAGGAGGTGTTTTGACATTTTGGGATTTAGGGGTTTTAAGGTCAGGCGTAGATAGAGAGGAAGGGAAGGGATGGATGGAAGTTGGAAAGAAATGGAGAATGTTACCTACTTGTTATAGGATGGGGGAAAAGAAGGAGGGTTAGTCGAAGAAAGGGCGATTACCGTAAAAGAATCCCACACTGAGAGCGGATGTGGGATAGGGAATAAGAGCGCTTCCTTCATAGGGCTGAGTTTGAAGGTGGTGAATGGCGGGGTCCCCGTGGGGAAGAAACCTTTGCCGATCCCTGAAAGTCGAAGGTACTTTGGTACTTTGGCGGGTAAAAATTGATGCGGTGATTTTCCCAGCCTGCGCAGGTGTATTTTGCGACGGAGATGCCGAACAAACTGATGTTACGGATAGAGCAGCTGGCGTGGCAACGGTCGCTCGATCATAGTGCCAAATTCGATGCCCTCATAATTTTTACCGCTATCAATTCCCCGCCATCCTCTTCATCCTTTCCTCCGCCGCCCTTGCCCTCCTCTCCCTCTCCAGTCTCATCCTCATCTCTGGCGTCAACCCCCTTGCCTCCTCCTCCCTCTTCTCTTGCGCCGTCTTCGCTACCTGCCCTAGCGCTAACGCCCTCCCCCTCCCTGCCGCCTTCCCTAAAGGCCCATTATCTACCACTTTCGGACCTTCTTCTTTCAGTCTCTCGGCTTCCGCTTTCCTCCTATCCTCCTCCTTCTTTGCTTCTTCTTTTTTCTCCCTCGCATCTCTTTGCTCTGCTTCTGCTTTGGATAATGCAGCGGGAATGTGGGCTGCTTCCCAATCCCATTTACTCTCCCCTAATTCAGATCTTGCTACACGGAAGGCATCGCGTGTTACCCTATCCCCAGCCAACTCAAAACTCGTCTTCCCATCACCGTTTAAAATTGTTGGATCTGCACCGGCTTTGAGTAGGAGACCGGAGATTAAGGGAGCGGAGTTCTGGCTCGCGGACAAATGAAGAGCAGTAGGGGCATGGTGGTTCTCTTCTGGTGGGTAGAATGGGAATTCGGGGGCGAGGGAGTTGGTTTTGAGGTAAGATAGGAGGGCGGGGACGCGGGAACGACGGATCAGAGCTTGGATTTGGGTGGTGTGGAGGAGAGCTGTTTCTTCAGCTTCGGACCGCTTCGGAGTAGCAGGAGCCGCTGGTTTGTTGACTTTTGCAGCAGACTGCTTAGTAGCTTCCTCTGCAGCTACTTTTGCCGCAGCGATTGCAGCTTCATCCACTTCCAAGACCTTGACTCTAGTGAGCTCAACAAATGATCGCATGAGCTCATTCTGGGTGGCCCGACGAGTGCTAAATGGAAATCCTCGTATCCTAGGATCGTTTTGCCGTAACACCTGTTCGTCGTAAGGCCCAAATAGCGTCCTTCTATTCGTATTGCCAGTTGCTCGAACAAAGAGTAATTCCGAGGTATCGATCATGCCTTTCCAATCATGAAGCAATAATCGAACCTCATCCGTCAGCGCCTGCTCATTGTACCGTCTCAGACTAGAACCAGCCGAATGTGCCGCACCCTTCGCCGAATCATTTGCGGATTGAGCGCCACCTTGTTTTCGACGAGTTGTATACCTGTGAAACGTTTTGTGTGCTAGAACTGTTGCCTCTCGCGTAAGTGGTCCTGTTCCGCCGGACTTCGATTGTTTAGGTGCCAGAGATACAACCATAGCCGCAAAATGACCACCCCCAATCATGCAAAGAAAGATGTGAGGACCTTTGTACGCCTCTGGTAATGGTACACCATTGTTCTCGGTTGGAATTTTTGTTTGGGGTTTCGAAGACAGTTGTTTTTTCTTGATAATATCGAGCGCGAGAGCTTCATTTTCTTGCTCCGCATTCGTAAATATCGAACGATATATGCCAAGATAGGTGTTTGTGGGTAGAGTGGGTGTTGTGAACCATAACAAAGGCGGCTTTCCTGCTCCCCGTTTCCGCTTCTTTGGTACGAAATTGTCTTCTCCTTCATTGTTGTTTGATGAAATAGCAGCCTGCTTCTTGAGTAAAACGCTCAGTGTGGTTTGCTTGCGCGCATCGCCATTCTCGTCATCTTCGGAATCTGTACTATCGGAGCCTGAGAGACTTTCATCGAGATCTAACAGAGTGAGCTCAGTCTCCAGGCCAAACAATTTGATGCATACCTCCAACCAATTTTTCGAAATCTCCTTCTGATACAGGTTTCCCACCACGCAATTTTTGCTTTAGATTATAGCCGTGTAAATCCGACCGAATATGACTCCTTTGGTCCTCGACTGTGTGGAAAGTTACCCCGCATAGCGAACAGGCCTTTGACCCAACATTGTTGTCTTTTCTCTCTTCAGCAGCAGACTCTGTAGTGCTCGTCTCAGTATCGTTTTGGGTTGGCCCCTCATCTGTATCATCTTTTCGCTGTAATGTTGTCAAAATATCCTGCGGCAAATCATAAACTGGAAATCCTATTAACCTATGACGTTCGCAATAGAAGATAGTCGCTCTTACCATAAAGAGGTCTCCTTTTCACTTCTTCCTTTCTCTGTTCCATGGTGTTTTGGTGACGTCGATATGGGATGTTGAACTTCAATCCTTCTTCCTGCAAAGGATTTGACTCTGTGGTTTGCGAATAGACAAGGATCTCTTATCGAGCGATAAGCGGGCCGGAGGATCAATTCTCCCTAGCTTGTGGCTTCTACGCTAATTCCCCCTGACGTAGTTGTTTTATGGCCCAAGCTCCTTCAAGCTCGTTCTTTGCCTTTAGTGTAGAGTGAAAGCAGGGAAATTGAATGAATGAATGGAATCATGACACAGCACTAACACAGCATAAGGACGCAAAAAGGACTTATCAAGCCACACTTCACATCTTTATTGGCTTCCTATAGGAAAGCTCTAGTTGTTGATTGTGGGGTACAGGATTTGGTAGGACCCAGTCCTTGTCAACTAGTCAGACGAAACCTCCGTCATCGAATTCTACAAATCCCATACTTAAACCCCGCTTTCTCCTCTGCATAGAAAGTCTTTTCAACCATTGAAGCACTACAATCTTTCTCTGCCTTCACTATGTCTTGCTTCGGTTCAAGAAAGAAGGACTATGGGGATCGTCAACCCCTCCTCCCCGTCTACGAGGACGATACCTCCCTTCAAAGAGCGGCCCACCAAAAGATGTACACCTACCAAATGGTGCGAGCTCTTTCCAAAGGTTTTATGCCATCCACCGAACAGACTATCATCAACCTACGCACCCTGCTAGCCTCAGATGTCCTGAACCCAGAAACAGTAGGATTGAGTGACAGCGGAAGAAGATTGATGAAGTACTCGAAACAATGGCTACAGGAATTCATTGACTTACTACGAAACAAGAATGATGGAGATCAGATCCAAGACTTCATCTGGTTTATCATTCATGCGAGAATGGAGGTTGACACAGGAGAGCTGATCTCAACGGTGCAAAGTACAAGAGCAAAGGCCGATGCTTCAGCTGGTTTGACACACGTTATATTTTTTATTCAAATGCTAATTATTTCTAGCATACGAGAGCGTCAGAACAGTTGGAAGTCTTCTCTTGACCAACTCCGACTTCCGCATCTTTCTTTCCGACCTCAACACTATCGGACGTCAAGTCTTTGCGGATACTGCCAACACACTTTCCAACGTTGCTGAAGATGCAGCAAAGCAAATCGAGCCATCCGCAGAAGACAATGCTGCGGTCAAAAAGCCAGGAGCTGACAGCGATCCAATCAGTAAAAAGGATCTCGAGAGTGAAGCGTCAGAGATCTCAAATGTGGTTGCAAATGGAATCAAGAAGACTGGGAAAGAAGCAGAAATCAGTCTGAAAGAGAATGTATCTGGTGACCAAAGGGATACTTTAATCTACCGTCTGAGAGCGGCCGTCACCAAGCTCCGGCAGAGAAATGATTATTCCGATTCTGTTTCAACAATTGGTCTTCTTATTCAACGATATGCGAAAGTCTACTCCAGAGCAATTGATAATACCATCAGTACGGCTCAAGAAAACATTGACACAAACGATGATCTCGACCGTGCCGTCAAAAATGGTTGGTCCCTACTCAGTTCATTCGGTGATAAAGAAGCTTGGAAAGAACTCGAGACGCGTCTCAATCAAGTCATGTCACACTCCAAAAAGGACCCCGACTTCGAGAACTTGATCATAGAAGTATCGGAATCCATTCAGAAGATGCTCACAGACCCTGATTTCTTCGAGTCGGCATCGAACAAGGTTGATGAGCTAAAGGAGAAATCCAAGGAAGTTGGCACCGACTCGCCTCTGAGGAAGGACATCGATGCTCTTCTCCAACAATGCCGCAGGACTTTTGATTCCGTAATCAATGACTCCGATATCTCCAAACTTCTCACGACCTCAACCAGAATCTGGAGCATCATATCTCCACCCAAAAATCTTACAAATCAAGATCTCCTCAAAGACACTTACACCGTGTTCATCCCCCTCCTTATCCAAGCGATCCAATACATTCCTATTCCACGCCTCGAAATTGCCGTCCCCGAAATCGACCTTCTCCTTGAGAACCTGATCCTCGAACCCGGTCGCACCATCAATAACACCTCTTTCCTTCCCTTCCGACTCAAGGTCGAAACGAAAAACGACCTCTCAATACGCAAAGCCCGTTTCCGCACCGTCAGTTCTGTCAAGTCACTCACCACGATCAAAATCCAAGGTCTCTCAATCCGTGCTGATGAAGTCGGTTTCTGGCTTCGAACGCATAAAGGACTTCTCCGTCTCGCAGACGAAGGAATTGCTTCTTTCGAACTCGATGACCGCGGAATCGACGTAGAGCTCGATGTCGAAGTCGGGAAAGAAAGACTCGAAGAAATGCTCACCCTCCGCAACGTCCGCGTCAAAATTCACCACCTCTCTTACACTTTGCGAAAATCAAAATTCGCATGCTTAGCATGGTTCTTCAAGCCCTTCATTAGACCCATCATCCGAAAGGTTTTAGAGCGCCAACTCTCGACCGCAATCAGCGATTTTTTCCATGCTGCAAACAGAGAGCTTCTCTTCGCACGGGAGAGATTGCGAGCAACGAGAATTTCAGATCCAAAAGATCTTTCGACTTTCGTGAAAGCTGTGATTACCCGGCTCACACCTGCGGATGACCCAGATCTGTATACGAATATTGGGGTTACGGGTAGTAGTAATGAGAGAGGGAATATTTTTGCGGGAAAATATGCGCCGGGGAGTGTGGTTAAGCTTTGGAATGAGGAGGCTGCGAGGGCGGGGGAGAGGGTTGATGATGGTGCTGTGAAGGGGTGGAGGAATGAGATTTTTGATGTTCAAAGTGCGAATGTTTGATGATTTGTTGGATAGGGTTTGGATTAGGATTTGTGAGGCGGCAAAGCTAGGAAGGAAAAGGCGTTTCATTCGTTTGATTGTATCATATTGTCTTACTAACTATGAAATTGGAAAGCAACTTGCCACGATTATTCCTCTGTCGTGTGGAACTAAGCAGTGCATTCTATTTTTAACATCACATCATACATTTATATTTTTATCATATATTCTTCCTACCCATCGTACACCACCTAATCTTCTCCATCACAATCCTACTCCGTCTGCAACTTCACCCTCGCCGCAATGACATTCCCTTGCATCGTCCCCTCACTCCACGTAATCATCAACTCATTCTCTTGATCCGAAACCCAAGTATGCGGATACCTATTTTGTCAGCCGCTTTCCCCTTCTCTCTCCTTCTCTTCCCCACACAATCCAACACAGTAAAAATAACGGAAAGCGGGATAAGAGATGGATAACTCACATGCAATAAGTAAAAACCCAATCCTTCGGCTTTTGAAAAATAACATCCGCATCCATCAGAGGCACGGTTTCCCAAGGTCCTTCCGGCTGTTGCCCTCTTCCGATAATTATCTTGGAGTCACCGAAGGCGGAACAGCCAATGAATGCCCAGGGATGGGAGGATCCAAACATGGTAGTTGGAAAGATTTGGCCATGTTGGAAACGCGCTAGCCCTTCCATGGGTTTGGTAGAGGAGATCTCGGGGACGAAGGAGGAGCCATCGAAATAGGTGTATTTGTGACGATGGGATGCTTCGTGGATCTGGAGTTGTAAGTATATGATTTGGGATGGGTACAAAATCTCTATAGTTCTTGAAATGAGAAGGGGGCATGGGGGAATCGGGGACTTACGGGGACGCAAGCGACGGCAATGTCTGTGGAATCATTGCCCATTTGACCGTAGGCGTACACATGACCTTCGTGGACGAGGGTTGCGAATGTTCCGAATCTTGGCTCATTTCCCTATTCTCTTATTAACTTCACTTTCTCGAATAAGAGAGGAAGAAGATAACTCACCTCAAACAAAGCCCTCTTCTCGCCATCCCTCTTCAACCTCCTAGAAGATAACTTGCCATTCCTACCTTCATACGTCATCTCCGCTAATCCCGTATACTCAAACTTCGTCTCCCCATTCGTAAGATTATGTTTATTTTTCTCATACCAGATCAACCCTTTGATCACTCCATTCTCATTACTCGTCTCGACCTATACTGTCATCAACACCTCTCCTCTCTCATATTCTCCGCTTCGCCCCATACCCCACACCCAACTCATAATTCACCTCTCCTTTGAAAACCATTAAATGAGAGGATATTATGGGCCGGTATATTTGAGTGGAACCAATGAAAAGAACGCAGAACTTACAATCCCACTGAAAAACCAGGTACTATCATCCGGACTCTTCTCATCCTCAAAAAACTCAATCAGAGGCCTAACATGCTCTTTCCCTGCTCCTGATCCCTCTCCTCCACCCAAATTACCCCCCTTCATCTTCGCTCTCATATCCTTCATCTTCCCAAAGAATCCCGAACTCCGCCTCTCGCTCTTCGTGCTCTGTCCCACACCAGCCCCAGTCGCAGGATTAGAGGAGGGAAGGTTATAAGACGAAATCACGGGGTTTGATCTATCCCCGGATCTTATAACCGAGACCGTATTTCGCACCATGCCGTCCAGTGGTGTGAATGTATCTCCGAATTGGAAGAGGACGTCGCCGTTGGAGAGGAGGGTGGATTTTCCGATGTCGCGGGGGTAGTTTGTTCCATTTGCTTTTCATTTCTCTATTAATTTCCTGCTTGTATGCTAAGACTGGGAGGGTGTGTGAGGAATATTTGGCGGGTTATGCGGGAAATACAGGTGGGGAGGAGAGGGAAGGGAGCTTACAATCTTTCAAATACCCCAGATTCTTACTCTCTGCTACCTTTGGGGGCCATGTTACGGTTTTATTTGGGGATGCCATATTCACTTTTCTTTCTTCCCCCTGACTTGTTCTATTTGAGGATTAAAACTTAAACTTAAGGCTTGAAGGTTGATATAAGCAATGTGGCTGCGGGGATGTGGGGTTTATGGTGGGGTGATTTGAAGGACGTCATTCCCCTTTACTAAATGAACGCCTCGGTACGGAAATTACGGCACATGTTAGAGGCTTTCAGGGGTTCGAGCCTCATCTGTAGATCGCTAGAATCGCTAAAGCAAAGCCTGTAGCACGTTTTTGGTACTATAACCGCAGTGGATGAGTGCCGCTGTGCTTGATTAATCTTACCTACAATCATTTTAAAGAAACCTAGGGATCTGAATGTGTCAAAATTTGATGAACAATTGGATGCGGTCCCGTATGGTAATATGACCCAGATGTCAAGATCCTCAGCCATGCAGCAATTCCCCATGTGTGAGCATCATAAGATTTTATTATTGCAAGCTATGGCAAGTGCGACTTTACATGAGATGATGCCCCCAGCAGCCATAATGGAAGGTTTCAATTGTCTCTCCCTTAGTAAGATTCATCAAAATTTCTCAAGGAGCAGGGACACCCTGGTCCATAGCATTGATAGCATCCATATAGATAGGAAGCGCCTCATCCCATTTGACACCGAAGTTCTTCACCAATATTTCCCTCATATCATTTGTATTAATGTTACTCATGCTTCGTGAGCCCATATGACGCCGAATAAGCTCCTGCATAGCTCTGACCTTGTTGAGTTGCTCCTTCTCCGTAGCGGAAGGTTCTCGCGGTGCCCAGAGTGGGCAGTTCTCATCGAGCTTTTTGGCCATAGCGTGCATCGGAGATCCTCGTGGGGGTTGTAGAAGGACTTCCATGCGCATATCTTTCTGTACCTTTGCGACGACGTTTTTTTCGTTGGGGCCAAGGAGCTTCACAAAATTCTCTGGTGTGTCTTTGCCGGTTACGACGAGCCGTCGAATAGGGTAGCTAAGGATCTTGTCAGCATTGTCTGTTGTGAACTAAGAGAATTGGGCGAGAGTACATGATACCGTTTAGTTGTCCTTTGAAGAGTCTAAGTCCAATCTCACGAGCCAATGCTTGTGCTTCAGGCATATCAGGGGCAATGGTCTGAAAGTATTCCAACACTCCAGCTGAGGGGGAGCCTTTTCCACTTCCTGCTCTAATGGTGGTGGTGGTCGTACCAGTGGAGATAGCAGACTTAGCGAGAGAAGCGCAGAGCCCCTTGTGCTGCTTCCAATCTAATTTCTGACAGACTTTCGAGCAATAATGTACGCATTTGCAGCTACTGCAGAGCATAAGTTTGTGTGCTTCGTCCTTAGCCCCTTGTCCGCACTTCGCACATTTAGGCCTCGCCTTCTCCTCCATCATTCCGAGGAACCGTGTCCACTCCTCCTGCTGAATAGCGATCTTCTTCTCATCTCCAACTTCGATGGTACAAAGCTCTTCTCGGACTCCTGCTGCCTTCATACGTTCTTCAAGAGCAGTGGCCAAATTGCCGTCATTGGTTCCCCAGCTCCAGGGTCCGTAGCTTGGGACTTGAGGATCGGCAATGCCCAATTTGGTCACGAATGCTTTGAGTAGCATAGGAAGTACAATATCCGCTTGAATAATGGCGGACGTGCAAGACAAGATTTGAGCTGGACCTTCGCAATGGACGAAGCGGCTATCGGGGTTGACTAAGTGTACAAGATCACCTGGCGTATTGAGAGTGACATGCTGGACGGCAAATTGCCAATGATTTTCGACTAGGCCCGATGGAGTCTTTTGAGATCGCGGAAGGCTGTTGAACGCTCTGACGAGCTCCGGTAGACTCATGATTTAGAAATTGGCTGAGTTTGAAGTTGAAGAATTGCAGAATTAAACAATTGAAGAAGGGAATCTCAGGATTGTCTGGTTTTAATGTGCCCTATGATACGAAAGAATGGAGAGAAGATTCCAGCAAACAAAAAAGCAAACAGAAAAGCAAACGTGTTGGGAAAGAACAGTGTCACGTGAGAACATGGGCAGGAAAGCGCTAAAGGTCTTTCTAAGATAAGAAATTGGTAAACTACTCCCGATGATGCTCAAAGGGTGAAGGTAGCTAGATGCTAGAAATGTGGGAAAGCTCGTTATTTTGCTGCCGGGCTCATAACTGTTACGGTAGGAGTGGAAGAAGAAAGAATCGATTAGATGTCTAGAACTAGGAGGGAGAAGAGCTATATATATGGCTGAGTAGCCCTAGACCATGTCATGTCAGCTTTTTCGTGGCATCCTATCTTATCGATGGTATTCCTGTCTCAGAAATTGGGAATAAGTGCCATGTGCCTTCGCTGTTTGGTCATCGGCTAACTGATTTCCCTGCCTGCAAAGAGATAGCGACGGCGAATGCAAAGACCCTCGTTCAAAGGGTAGTCCTCCTATAGCTCTCTACATTAATGTCAAACACGACTGAATTCAATAGGTTTGTTAACCCGCCACCTTAGGTGGCTGAAATCGATAGGAGGGAGATCTGGCAGACGAAGACATTTACTGCAGCGATATTCATAATCCGTTATGGTGATATAGGGCCGTTTGACATCCTTTATAATCTTAACAGAGTGGTGGTGCTTTGCTTATTTAATTTTGAGAATGCTACCTACTTTCCTCGAGAGTTCCTGGCATAGTGGGCCGTTGAGAGGAGTGGGTACTATAATGTGTACAAAACCATGTACGAAAACCCGGCTAAGCTTTAGCGACTTACCAAAACTCTCGAACCGTAGTACACGTGTCTGAGGCGAGGCAATACATACCTATTCAAGTTTCGGGTCAGATTACTTAGGATTTAATCCATCTAAAGGGCAATAGGAACGAAGGCAAGGACTCGAAGCAGTATATTATCAAAAGAGAGTGGTTCTCTGACTTAGGCCCCATATACAAATAGTGAGCAATTCCCTTTATTATTATCATTACTGTCACACTGTCGGCAACACATAACGAATATACGGTAACTCGAGCCAATTCTTAACAATTGTCGCCACACTCTCTTCAGTCGAGTCGTCCTTGATGCCGAATTTCTCATTAAACAGACCATATTTTCGTAAATCTGTCAGTGCTTCGCCATGAAATCTTGCAAACGCTACAGCTTTCACTAAAGGAATCGTAGCCGTAAGATCTCCACCTGCCAGCTTTGTGGTGCTCTCGGCGATGAGCTTCTGGCTTTCAATTCTGGTGACTTCAAACTTTGCGTTTGTGGCCTTTTCAGTGGCGGCGAGCAGTTCCTTCTGTGTCGTTGTCACCGAGCCGGTATAAATATACGCATTTCGGCTAGCCTCGTACGCAGCTGTATCAGTCAATAGCTTAGCCACCGTGCGGGCAACAACAGTCAAATTCGTCACGGTAAACGGTACGTCTCCGTCATCCCACAGCTCAGCGGTACGATTTTCCACGTCCAGGTCTAAAAACCCAACACGTAAGCCCCAATCGAGGAACAATCCCGCAACAACGGCGGTCCACTCTATAGGGCTGCCTGCGGCTTGCTTAGCCTTAAGGGTGTCGATCAGCTCCGCTCTCACGCGGAAAGGAGGTACGACAGCCAGCACTTGCGCGGAGGCATTGTCGAGACCAAATTCGGAAGGGAGAAAACGCTTGACCCCAGCTTTGACTGCAGCTTCAATCAAGGCGTATTGCTGGTCAATAGCGGAGAGGCCAAGGAGGGAAAGAACGGCATCTTGGCCGGCAAAGGCAAGTGCGAGACTGGTTGGGGAGTAGTCGGTAGTGAATACTTTGACATTCTCACTGGACAAAGGTTAGTTAGGGATTAAGTGCCAGAGATGGGGATGATCTCACGGGAATTTTGATGTTGAACCTGGTCGGGTCAGGACTGAGATTTTAAGGGAGGTTTTAAGGCATTCCTCGACAATCGGGAAACCAACATTTCCACCGGCCTGGGATATTTCAGCTGGGACTTGAGTAAATCAAAAGTGAGAGCTTACGCCAGCAATGATTATATTCTTAATCGGGGTTGGCATCATAACAGACGTTGAGAAATCTAGATTTAATCCTCCTATTTAGAGGTCAACTGATGCGAAATTCGAGTGTATTGCACAATCTCAGATGTGGCGATTTGTTTCTATTTGTATTGAATCTAGGCGGACTATGAATCTCCAGCACTCCCCCTGGGGTTTTCATTCCACCAGTCGCACTTGGTCTGTGCGTCTGCTGCAGCTCGACCTCGAAAGCAATTGGCTGACGAGTACGGTAGCGATTGGCTGGCGAGTACGAGAGCGATTGGCTGGCGAGTACAAAAGCGATTAACTAGCAACTACGTAAGTAATTAACTGAAAAAAAATTAAACTATACAAATAGTTAACTACTTTTATCAATACTTTTAGAAATACGGTTTGATTAAAAATAATTATGCTAAACTAAAAAAAAAGTAAGAATTATGTAGGAGAAAATCTTATATATAAGACTTAAAATTGGCTTTGAACTTTGTGATTATTTTTTATTAATTATTTCTATTATAGTTGTGATTATGACTCCTTATCATGCAGTTATTACAGACAATAGATATGGATTTTGGCAGAAACGCCGAAATTTCGGTCGCTTGGCAAATGTGCACAGCGGGGCGCCGAACAAGCAGAGGACACCAGTAGGGAGGGGCCGGACATGTCGGAGACCACGAGCGAAGCAGGAGCGGCGGATACCCTAGACGTATTAGATATCAGGGCCCGGGAAGAAGAGATGAGCGAGGGTCTTGCAATTTGACTTTTGGCGATTCTATACGTCGTTATAATTTGTAGCAAGTATCAGGTTACTAAAGTAGGGACGAAGTACATTATTAGAATTAAGCGCGAAGCTTCTATCTAAGTAGGAGACAATGAAAGCTTATATAGAACCTTCGTCCTAGAGCCCTGGGTCGCCGTCTGGCTCCATGGCTCCATCACGTGACTCCACCGAGTCCCGCGATCTCCGTCATACGGTTCTCTGTCCAACCTTCCTATAGCTCATCCTGTAGTAGTTCGAGTTTTCTGATAACTTATTAAGCGAGGAAAACCAACCAAAGAGGCGTAGACTGAAACTACTCAAAAACTCGTCTGCGAAGTGTTTGAGATTTTTCGGGCACTCTTTTGGTATGCGCGCCTAAATCAAGAGGGCCGTTTTTTTTTTTGTTTTTTTTTTTAAAAGGTAGTAACTGAATAAACAAGACATAATTCAAAAATGCGCCAAACGGAATCGATAGAATAGGTATTTCTTCATTACATCATCATTTTCGAACATAATCTAATATGCCCTCAGAGAGGAGTTCGAAATTCCAGTACCTAGTCTCGGTCGCGTCCGCGCCTGAAGTCTAATTCTAATAGGAAAGCTCTCTCTCAATCACTAGCAATACATCCTTTTCGCCTCATAGAAGTTCTCTTGGCCATCTCCTCGTCTAATAGAACCATAGTGTGCCATTCATAAACTCTCAAAGTATTGTGGTAGACCAAGCCATGCCTTTCACGACCAGCTTACTCGATTCCAATGACCGACACCAAGCTTGGTAGGCTGTGCTTTTTTCAATCCTGAGGAGCAGGAGCAGCCTGAGGATTATTGGCCAACAAAGCCTCGACCTCCGCGCCCCTTCTACGCCTCTCCTCATAGGAGATCTCTTGTTTTGGCGACGTAGACCAACCAAGTCCTAATTCAGAATACTGAAGCGGAATATCGCCTTGGCGAGGCAAAACCTCCAAGTAGATAGGCCACGGGGTGCCCAACCACCCTGCGCGATTATCATGGTCTTGGCGTTGATTTGCGGTCAGAGGGTGGATGAGGACGCTAAGCATGGTGTCAGACACAGAACCAGACAGTATACATCAGCCACCTCCTTGTTTGTTGACTTCTAGAAGAGAAATACTAAAATGAGAGACCTGTGCCTTGAGCCGTAGACTCTTGTTTGGCATACGCAGTAGAGAAAGATGAGGACTCACCTTAGGTTGCCTCGGTTTGATGCCAAGTAGAAGAAGACATCAGAGAATGAGGAATCAGGGACCCAGACTATAGCAAAGAAACTTATCAGCCTCGGTTTGCATCAAACTAAACTCTTTATTGAAACGTTGCCGAGAACGCTCCTGTACTGGGCTCACAGCACTAACTCTCGTACGACCCAGCTGGATGTGGTCCTATGGGGGATTTATTGACCCTGAACAGGGGGACAGCGACGAATGCGCCTGTATAAAAGCGTCAGCGAGTAAAAATTTTCTATCTTGTAGCTATGATTTTGCTGTCTGAGCTTACCATCGCGCCGTAGTCGCAGGACAGCATCACGAAGAGCGAGCGCTGCCGCGGTCTCAACTGGTGACTGGAGCAAGAAATAAATATGGAAATGCCACTCCCGGGTCCGAGTTTCGACGACTTTTATCAGGTCATCTTGCGGAGGCGCCATTGCGGCGTGGGTGATGACCTTGGTCATGTTGGAGTAACGCTGCCGGTAAAGCTGAGAGGCTCCTTTATAAAACAATGTCTTTCCTTATCTTGTTACGATGTCGAGAGACAGGTGAATGAGTCCTTGTAACCAGGTTGCAATTGAGTGTGGTCGATGAGAAGCTGTGTAAGTTAAAGTGAGGGGCAGTGGCCAACTGAGCACGTCATCCATGCGCACACATGCATGAGAGACAATTCGACAATGAAGACGGTTTTCAAGTCACGAAGGGTTAACAGCCGATAAAGCTTACGATGGAGGTCTTAGTACTAAGCAAGAACGATTAGATGATGGGAGAGTTGAGAAAGAGAAGAATTGGGTATTGCGCGTCAAAGAGTTGTCTTGGCTAAGGTAGGTAGGTACCTACCTATAGGCTTGCACTTGGTCACCTGACTGTAGCTGAAGCGGCTCGGCCCGGCGTACCTATCAATAGGAAGTAACGCAGGATTGAACAAGAAACGCTTCACTTGCAGCGAATTTGTCAATCAATGTGAGATTCATATCATCATTGTTGTTAATGCTAGTAACGCTGAAGATAGATGAAGTTAACTTATTCCCTAAGCCAGATGTACTCTTGCCTTGCGAGAGAACTGGAAATAGTTGACAAAACCCCCGTTTATTATTAATTAAGGTAAATAGAGAGATTTTAATAAGAGTTACAATAATAAAATATATTAGTATTTGCTCTTAATATACATCTTATATTAAACTAATATAAATAAATTTATAATTAAGAGATTATAAAAGTTTTAGACTTGTTAAAAATATTTTCTATTAATATAATATAAATAACAGCTTAGTTTATTGGAATAAAATATATAGAATATAAATAAGATAGAAGATCTTATTAGAGAAAAAGAAGGGATTAAAGAAATAGGAAGTAGATAAGAGGGAAGTAGGACTGTAAGATATTAATATAATAGAGAGACGGCTGTTTTTAGAACATACTACCCTAGTCAAACGTATAGTAGAAATGCAACCGCCTTTTAACCTTTTACATATATAAGTAAAGTGAGGAACAGCTATCTAAGTAGTAAGCCCTGGCCAGCAAAGGTCTTAAATATATGTGGTAACAGATTTCGGGCCCGGCAGGGTGAAGGAAGTCCTTTTAGGCCCCTTGCTCAAAGTGAGCGATTTCTGATGAGATATATTAACAGGGTGAGCAGACTTAACTAGACCTAAGCAGTGCCTGAGCCGGCGGGAGCAAAAGCGGTGCTGGCCATGTGAGCGAAAACGAGAACATTCCCGTGGAATAACACCAAACCTAGTCGAACAGCGGGTGCATACTATGTCAGGAATCCAGCAAATTGACGTGCCTTGTATAAGGATATTGAAGTTTTTGTAAGGGTGGACGACGTTAGGAGTACTGCTTTCTTTTGCTTCTTTAGGGGGAGTGCAACCATGAATTTCCAGGTATTAATTGAGTAACCAGGCGTCTCGACTTCCGTTCCTTGGACATCCTTCTCATCCCTCCGCGGTACGGCTAGGAAATCCGCAATTTCACTGTACTCAGCAGCTTCCACGGTAGCCAGGACTCTATTATCCAATGGAGGGCTTCCGCAAAGAAGTTGAAGATATAAGGCGAGGTCCTCAAAACGAACGGCAGACATTTTTCCACGTAGAATTGCTCGTCCTACTTGGAACTAAGTAATTACCGTATGTAGGGAGCTAATAGTATGTTGCGAAATGCATCCGCCATATCATGCTTCCGAATGATACACCCCCGGCCCGCCTTTAAAACCATCTCGAGTATGTTGGTTATCGACGTGTATTTGAGGTACGCTTTCTTACTTGTCCACGTTTTGCTTTGCTCCGCTCATATTTCGCTTCAAGCGGTACTAGGACAGCCTTATATATAAAAGGCTTGAAGTATCTCAGTGCACTTATCATCCGATATATTTTTAAACGACAGACAAGCCACGGTCTCAAGCAATAAGTAATCGCAGCGAGGAGCCAAGGATAGCCTTTGACGAGCAATAATTCGCTTTCTAGCTATTTGGTAGTAAGTGAACGAGTTGAAAATAATGCTTTGTGATGGAAAGAACGAAGTCATGTCTTAAGCATTGGGTAAATAGCCCATTAGGCGTACATTAGGTTGATTCAAAGCCCTCAGTCTTGACAAGTCAGGGCTGCCTCAATCGCAGTCTCTTATAGATAGGTTTGAGACATCGTGTTGAGACGTTCTCGGAGCCGATAAGTTTAAATACTAAGAATTCTGGTACTAGCGAACGCGGCGAAAGTTCCCCCCTCACTTGGGTGGGCTGCGTATTAGCAAGCTGGCGATCTGGATCATACTTCCTAGGATAGTAATTCCAAGCGAATCGGCAGCCCAGCCAAAGAGGGACCCGAGCGGATGGAAGTGCCCAACCGATTGCTACTTCTAACCGGTGTTCCCTTTACGGAGTAAATTGCCTGCAAATTATCCTGTTGTACCGCATCTGCATCAAAGCTACTTATCGGGGCGGCACATTGCATTACGTATATATAGACTAACGAGGCGCCTGATACGAAACCCAAAGCCTGTTGTGAAACACACACACAGTTCTGTTCTGCTTACGATCCGCTATCGCCGCAACATACAATGGACGAGAAACATATCTCCAACGCGGATCAAAAGTGCGCGGAAGAAGGCGTCCTGCCGGCGAACCATGACTTCCAAACCGTTCAGCCGAACGACGTGTTTGGAAATGAGGCTGGTCATGCCATCAAGTATAAGACGCTGAGTTGGCCATTCGTCGCTCTGTTGATGATCACGGAGATTGTCTCAAATGGCATGCTGAGTCTGCCACAGAGTGGTGGCGCGGTAGGAGTGAGTACTTAGTCGCTGCACAATGGCTATTAGATTTAAAAGCTAACTATACGGAATAGCTTATCCCAAATGCTATTTTGATTGTGGTATGAATCCAATTTAGCAATTGTAGCCTCGAGATCTAACATCATGGGCAGTTCTTGGGGGTTTTTGGGACGTTTACAGCTTATTTGCTTGTACAGTTGTAAGCCACCACTTCTTCAGGCCGAGAAATAGCTAAATGTCAATTCTTTCCAGCAAACTAAATCACCCCGAAGTGCACAATATGGGAGACGCCGGCTACATCATTTTTGGCCCAATTGGCCGCGAGATCCTCGCAGTGGGCACCGTGCTCTTCGCCGTCTTTGCGACAGGGAGCCAGCTCATCGCGGGCCAACTCGCGCTCGCCACTCTTTCCAACAGCAGCCTCTGCCTAGTGCTTTACACCGGCATTTTTGCCATCCCAATCTTCATCTGCAGCTTCCCACGCACCCTCGACCAGCTCTCCTGGCTCAGTATCCCCGCCACTTTCTCGATTCTCATCGCCGGTATCGTGGGGATGATTGGGGCGGGCGTAAATCCTGTTAAAGGCCTCACCGTTAGCCTGACAAACTCAGAGTCGTTCGTTAATTCCTTTGGTTCTGTTACCAATCCGGTCTTTGCGTATGCGGGTCACTTTATGTTCTTCATCCTCATTTCGGAGATGCGGAATCCGTGTGACGCAATGAAGGCTGCCTACGTGCTGCAAGGGTTCGCGACAACCTTCTATGCCGTGTTCGCTATACAGCAGCAATGGTATCTAGGGGATGGCGTCGCGAGTCCGAGTTTCCTCAGTTTGCCTCCCAAATGGGAAAAGGCAGCCTTCGCAATAGCTATTCCGAATTTTCTTATCGCCGGAAGCCTATACTCCCATACGGCGGCGAAACTCGTTTTCTTACGGCTCTTCCGCAATTCAAAACATCTGCATAGTCATACTTTGATTGGTTGGTGTTCTTGGAGCTTCTTGATTTTGGTTATGAACGCGGCGGCGTTTGTACTCGCCGTTGGGATTCCCATATTTTCTTACTTGGTGGGTATCGCAGCGAGTTTGTTTGCAAGTTGTAAGTTCACAAAAACTCTTCGAGGAGATATTCAATGTATTCTAAGTCCCTGTAGGGTATACATATGGTATTGCAGGGGCTTTCTGGCTTCATGACAGCTACTATGTAACAGGTCTTGGTACTACTGCATGGAGAAGACAGCCGATTATGTTCGTGCTAAGCGTGTTGACATTCCTCGCTGGCGCATTCATTTGCATTGCTGGATTATATGCATTTATCGAGCTGATCATAAGAGCCTACAATAGTGGAAGTAAGTTGCCTGTAAGGGGAACTCTGATACGTATCACTAATGATTACTCTAAGCGGTTGTGACACCATTTTTGTGCTACTCGGCTCCATAATAATGAGGGGGAAATAGAACAAGTTCAAGATGAAGATGGGGAGTAACGATGATTGGGAGAGACAATTTCATGTGCTATATAAGATGACACGATTACAGAACAGTATACATAACAAAGTTGGTTGAATTAAAAACAAAGATATCGGCTATCAGTACTCAAAATATCTACTGTTCATACTGAAGAAGGTTCCTACTCTGGTTATACTCTGAAACAGTCATATCCTCATACTTGGCTAGCTGTGAGTCGCTCACGAACTGTGGCAGGGGCCCAGCAGATTTGTCGAGGCTCGCCCTGAAGAAAAACACGATTGACCGTCTCGGGGGTATCCTGTCAGCCTTTTCTCCCCCCACAGCTGCTACTTGATGCAAGCATGCAGGTAAGTTGCCGTTTATCCACCTTTCAAGAGTATTGGCAACTTGAACGATAAGTTCATCTGGGTTCTCTTGAGGTACACGCACAAACGTCCCTGGATTCTTTCGATCTTCCACCTGAAGACCTTTGTCGGATCTTTCTGGGCCCTGAAAAACCAAACTAAATAGTCCAGTATCCGTATGTGGCCAAATACGACGAGAATTCTCAACGTCCAGCCCCCGGCTTGTCACGTAAGGATAATAATTGAGACGAAGTTAAGTTCGCTCGCATCCGGTGTGCATCTTTCGATAAAATCTCCCCAGACGTTTAATCCCAGCTCTATTGCTTGCATCAACTGCAATGTAAGCTTTTGAAAACTGTTGTACTGATTTCCATGAACTGCCGGAATCCAGGAAGTTCACTCTCGTCAGGCCAGGGGGTGGGGAAGCTGCAATCTGCAGGTGGTCCCATATCAAAGGATTTCTATTCAAGATGTTAGGAACGGCACACATAGGACCCCCATTACCGATCGTTTGGGGTTTTACCCTTAGCTCTTTGGCACCAGTGAATCTTGCTGTTACTGGGCTAAGTTTCCAAACTTTCTCTTCATCGAATCCCCTGTACCCTCTTGAGGGATTTTTTGAAGAGGAAAGTCCTTTCAAGCTAACATGTTTCTTCCGCAAGTCCAATGGAAGCTCGAAATACTTGTTGATCTACGAATGTTAGCGCCTGAGACTAGCAGCAGCAGAGTCTACGAACATATTCAAAGAGCCCAGATATTGCACCAGGAGACATGGGATGCCCTATAAGTCTCACAGTACCATAATCACGGGGGCACGGTGCACACATACACCGTGTCTGCAAAGTGACAAGACACGCAATCACCAACATAAGTAATTCATCATTGCCTAATTCTACAGCGGAAACTGCAAACAAGATACTAGTCGGCCAAACTCTCTTAAGGCGATCATTTTCTCCTTTTATCCTTGCTAAACCCTTATCTCGTGTACAGTTAGGTATTGCTCTTTTGAGAGAGGTGTTGCTAGCTTATTCGTTGACGCTGTATCGGGCCACCCCTGATTATGCTGTGTTACAGTACCGTGTACTGAAATCGGGCGTATCTGACACACTCCCACCGCCTTTTAGATATTTCCAGATTTCCTTCGCCGCAAATTTAATCCTCACTCGTCGTAAGCATTGGACTTCGCAAGATGGAAACCCCCACGCGCCAAATGCTACAGTCCCCCAAGAACCCAAAAATTTCCAACGTGGAAAGATTTATCAGTTTCCTAAAAGATAATCCCTCTGTCAGATTTATTCGCCTGCAATGGCTTGACTACACGGCTACTCTTCGAGGTCGGATCATCCCGAAAGATGTAGCATTTGGCATGTTCACAAACCAAAAGTCAATCGGCATCACTATTTCTGTCTTCGGTCTCCTTCAGCAAGATCAAATCGTCGAAGGCTATTCACCGGTCGGCGAGTACGAGCTCATACCATGCTTTGAGGGCCTTCGACTTGGCGAACGCAAAGGATATGCGACGGTGCAAGGAGAATTTCGCGCAAAGGACGGTTCTCAAGTGCTCATATGCCCGCGAACAGCTTTGAGTCGAATTGTCGAGACAGCAGAGAAGAAGGGGCTTTCTTTTCTGGTTGGCTTTGAGCTTGAGGTCGTTTTCATGACGATTGAAGGTGAATCACTCAGCCACACCCACTCATGGTCCAACACAGCTGCACTACACAATCCCGCGATTATGGATGTTATTGAAGAAATCGTTGCCAAGCTCGAGCGGTCTAAGATCAAGGTTGAACAGTTCCATCCCGAGAGTGCCCCTGGCCAATACGAGTTCGTGACAGGGCCATTGCCGCCACTTGAATCTGTCGACGCTCTGCTTGCGGCAAGAGACATTATCTGTGCAGTCGCTGAGAAGCATAAACTGAGAGCCACATTCATCCCGAAGCCGTTCCCGCAAGCATGTGGAACGGGAGCACATGTTCACATATCGATGACGCCGGACAACAACTACAAATCCTTCTATGCAGGAGTACTAGCACACCTACGATCCATACTCGCTTTTACGTATTCTAACACTTGTAGCTATGAGCGCATGCAAGACAGTGTCTGGAGTGGCGGCCAATATGTCGCATGGGGTTCGCAGAACCGGGAGACTCCCCTCCGCAAGATTGAGGATAGTCATTGGGAATTCCGATGCATGGATGGCTTTGCGAATAGCTATCTGGCCATGGCTGCTATTCTGGGTGCTGGTATTGAAGGCATAATGGATAAGAGATCGCTGATTATTGAAGACTGTCAAGGTGATCCAGCTTTGATGCACGGGAAGATTCGCAGTGAGCTTGGGATTGTTGAAACTCTACCAAAGACTCTTGAGGTGGCCATGACCTACCTTGATAAAGATAAAGAGCTGAGGCGGGTGCTTGGAGATACGCTCGTGGACACCTATCTCGCAATCAAGGAAACCGAAATAGAGATGCTCAAGAGCATGAAGGAAGAGGAGAGACGAAAGTTCCTGCTTGAGAGATACTAGAAAAGCATTTGTATTTGCTAGGTTTTCTAGAAGGAAAAAATTTGAACTGTTAGAACTATTCGCGATCATGTGTAAGCTTTATAATCTGACGTTTCTGTGAATAAATATTTGATTTCTGCGTTGCGAGTGGTCACAGTTTCTGAGGTTGCAACTCACGGAAATCTGTGTTGTTTTTAAAAGGAGACGATCCTGAGGTGGGGCTTATGCCGCGCCAAAAGATTAGCACTGACACGAGGCCTCCCTTTCCCCCCTTTCAGACGAATCTGAAGGAGGATTGCACGAGGCCACTACTACAAACGCGCTCTTCCCTCCCATGCACAGAGTTACTACTCGGGTCGACTTTGCTGCGTTGCGGTCTAGCTGATCAAGACATTGAATATAGTGCGGGCACTCGGGAGAGTGTGGCACAAAAGTTCGAAACGCTGCATACCCCTCTTCACTGCACATAATACTAGAACTCTTAGACCAATAATGGCTAAGAAGCAAGAAACGTATAGTCCATCAGAATAATGCAACATCTCACCAAAATGAAATGCGAATCGTCATGCGTGAACAGGAGTATGGAAGTATCGAGCCGCATCGTCGCTAGGATAAGCTTCACATCCTCCGCATTTTTTGATTGGCCGCCCCATAGATTGCAAGCGTGCATTAACAGCATCTGTATGAAAGAAAATAAGAAGACGAAGCTGACGAATTGTAGATTGATAAGTGGGTTGGCAAGGAGGGTGGGCCCGTCCCCACGCACACCGAAACTTTCCGAAAACAAGTCTATTTTCTATGAACGTTTCTTTTAATACGACAACAGAATGAGATGGTGAATATCCTCCGAGATGGTTTGGCTACCCGCCGTTCGTCATCTCAAAAGCAGTCTCATCAAACACGGGTTGTTGGTCCTGTTGATCATGCTTGAGCCACACTAAGCGATCCAACTGTGCAACCAAGACCGCTGCATCAGGATCCAGCTTTACCCACCAACGCCGGTTGACTATCTTGAGGATTATATAGAAAATAAAGAGTATGAAATGCTATGAATGAGTCAGCTGAAAATGTCATAGAGCTGATGAGAGACAGGAAAAGGCTTACAGCCCCATAAGCTTCAGCTACCTTGGTAAAGCTCGGAGGCGTACTCCACCATGTTGAGCTGACAAGAACGAACACGAGGAGACACCCTATAAGACCAATCCAAGCAATCCAGGGCTGAAACCAGGCGAAGAAGGTATACGGGGTGTACTCGCTGGAGTGTCTTTGGAAGCGCTTGTGTCGTCCGTTCAAGCCCTCATCGCAAATTCTTAACCTTGGACTCATTAGCGTCTAGGTAGTGTCAAAAATAAGGTAAATTAAATTCAAACTTACCACCTCTCGTACCTGATAAACGCCAGGCAAAGTGCTGCCCAAGCAATCAAACACGAAAGACTCGCCGAGACAGACATGATTTCGATCACCTCTTCAAGTGCATAACCATTGTTGAGTTGCAAGAAAGGTAGCCAAATAAAAGACACCCCAGAGAAGAGAAGAGCCGCAGCTGGGACACCAGTTTGCCTTACTACAAGACTCAGATCGTGAATCTTCTTGCCAATCCAGTTTGAATCCGGTATCTGGAGTGCCAGGCCGTATAATGTTCTCGAAGCTACATACAAGGCGCTGTTCGACGCTGAAAGGATACTGAATATGATGCATCCGTTGAGAACTCCGGCGAGGTTGTAATATCCGGCTGCCAAGGTCGCATTTATAGCGAAGCTGACAGACCTAGGAGGGCTATTACTGGAGCTGACAGTACTGTTTGTTGCGGCTCCAGAAATATCAGGAAGATAAGAGTCGGTCCAACCCACGGCAATGGCTTCGCCAATGGTGCATAACACATAGAGAAAGAAAATGGTGTAGCAGGTAAGGCAAGAAGGCCATCTGAGCGATGTTGAATACTTTGCTTCATACGCCGTGACTGCAATGACTTCGACTCCGTAGAAGGAAAACGCGATTAGTGGAATTGAGTAACTGATAGCTGGTCAGCCTTCTGTGGTTAAGAATGTTTTGGAGTGAGCTCACCAGACAGCAACACCGGTATTTGACGCATAACCAGCATCGAATTTGAAGCCGTCGTTGATGGCTTTTGCAGAAGTCAGTAACAACTCCCTAGCAATGCTTCTATTCACACTACTTACGGCCACCGCTGCCTCCTTTACCTTCTATCACTAACTGTCAGAACATTCTAGAAATTGAGCCAGATATACATACCTTTGGCAGCTATAACGAACAAGAGAATCGAAACTCCAAGAACGAGGACGCACTTCAAGAATCCTCCAAACGTCTCCACAATTCCATAATACTGCAGCAACATCAGTGCCTATCTTTTCTGTTTGGACTTTACTCGATCTTACAAAGACCCCGCAGAAGTTCAACGTCAAAATGATCACAGGCGACACGACATAGAAGGCTATAGTCTGTAATGTCTGCCCAGGGCCCCAGTATTGGGACAGCGAGGCAGCCGCCAGGTTCTCCAACGCAAACGCGGACGCCATACTGTACCAGTATGCGAGGCCAATCACCAACCCAAGGTCTTCGTCAACGAACGTCTTCACGTACTCAACGATCGCGTTCGGTGCCGCGAACTGTTGCGTGAATTCGCCGACACATTCGCCTACAGCGATGGTAATGATACTCATTACAACCACGGATATGATCAGCCCAGCGGGTCCAGAGATCTCCAGGGCTTCTCCATTGTTGATAAATATTCCACTACCAACGACTGTGCTAATAACTATGAACTGTATGCCAAGGAGAGTAGACTTAGCGAAGTTCTCCAATACAAAGCTTGAATCTTGTCAAGAATAATCCTTACAAATACCTGAAATCCATACAAAGTCTGCCTGGAGGGGTTTATTGTTAGCGCTCTGCTCCATAGGGAGTTCGCAAGGTGGGAAGGCTTGCCTAAGCTCAGGACGAGCCCCACTTGTCCTCATTTTTCTTCTCCACGTCTCATCAATGCCTATACTACACCAGCATCAAATTCCGTGAAGGCTTGAGAACAACTCTAATATCGGTGTAGATAATATTGCACAAGGCTGCCTGCCTGGCTTTTGCCTGCTGCATCATCAACGCTGCTGACTGCTCTGGGGCGCTGCTTTCTTTTGCCTAACCCTCAGCTCTGCTAACTGCCGGGGCTGTCCCGCTAGCTTACCGTATAATTCGACGTTGCTAACTATCTTCAGCAACACGCTGCCCGACATGCACATCGAGGGTGTAGCCTGAAGGGGTTAACACAAGTCAAACTCGTAGAGAGATCGATCCTCTCACCGAAATGCAGAGTCGACGCAGAGTATTGGGCAGCTGTGCGGACCAGTTGTGTCGAGCTCGCTGTCGCCTCGTTGTCGCCTCGCTGTGATATCTCATTTCTATCTTTCTTCTAGGTTGAAGTGAAAGTTATGAAATCTACAGTGCCTCCTCTCGCAAGTTCCTAACCATTCGGTACAGCAAATGTTTGATAAGTGCTGATTATGTTACATAATGTCGCAAAAGCTATACTTGAGCATTCTAGACCCGCAGTACGCGCGCTACATCGACCTTCGCCATGACCTAGAGGAGTATCTAGAGGAGAAATATGGGAGCGAAATCGACTTTGGAATTACTGTAAGCGAGCACTGGTGGACGTCATGTCGCCCTGATCATGACATGACAGAAGTTGACCTAACATTCTGAAGCACCAAAACGACCGGTGGTCCTTCTATGGACCCGAAAAACTTGATAAAGTGAGTTGCTATTTCCAACAAATACCTAGCATCGGCTCCATTTGACTGAACCTCATGGTATAGAAACAGCTCAAGTAAGTCTAAATCTTACCTTTCCCAAGGTCTCTCCCTTTAATATTGTACTAATAAGAATGCAGGAAATTAACCAAGGAGGTTGTACAACGAGGAGGATAAACTTCTGCGAGCACCATCTCATAGCAGGACCCTACGGCGGGGGCGCAGCTACTCGTTGAGAGTTCAGCGGCCACGATTGAGCGGCGATCAAGGTCAGCATACGGCCATGCATTCATAAGTTTTGCTCCACCAACTATCGGTGCTGAAATTGTGGCGTCCCCAGTCTGGCGAGGTGCATGCTGTTACCTTTGGGGGTCCAATCCTGGACAGCATTGCAGCGCAGGGAAGCGCCAAGGCTTATGTTATCGGCTGAAGAAGGCTCTCCGGCGGGCAACTCACAAATCTACTTTATTGAAGAGGGTGAGAAGTTGCCGTGCTGTTGTGTCACCCTCCAAAGTTCTCAGAGCCTTATCTAAGGCTGAATTTCCAACAGAACACCGCGTATTGCAAGTCGAATGCATTGACTGCTTTCACAGATGAGGCAGATCTACAGCATTTCTCCACTTGTGCTGTGCCATTATGAATGCCAAAGCCGAAGCATGGTAAGAGCAGGAGTAGAGCCGCGTCGAAGGTTGGATGAGAACTTGCAATTCTCCCACAATTTCGCAGTAGGCAAAGTATGATGGCGTTTGCGACCACATGGGAGCAGTATGTCGCCAATTTATCACCATCCCACGCAACTGCACTCAATGTCGACTGCGTACAGCGAAGGTTGGAAGATCAAGATGGAGCTTTATCCTCTGATGACGATGCTGGCGAGGATATCAATGTCAGAATAACAGACATCGGCGAAGGTGAGGAACCCTATGCGCAACAACTTCTTCCACTTCTACTATAGCTGAGAGCCTTGTCCTAGCTAGCGCAACGTCTCGCGCATACACTGTGGGGGATGCGTTATGGAAGGCGATCAACAAAGATCCTGCATATAAAAACCGCATACGAATAATGTAAGTCATTGGCAACCAATCGCAATGCGAATGCGACTAAACATTCCTCAAGCTCCATATACTCGGAACGAACCATCGAGCCGCTTCAAATAACGTCCGAACTCCTGTGCAAACTCCTGCACAAATATGATATCCACCCAGACTTTCTTCGCGTGGTATTGTCCTTCGGCGAGGAGCCACATCTAGCAGAAGCAAGCAGCGGTAATCTTGCTATCCACCCGCTAGGGCCAGATCGGACAGGTATGTGACCCGTACTGAAATAACATACGGCGAAGAAGCTAAGAAGCGATCCAGATATTTTATATCAGATAAATTATGTCGAAGAAAACCTGAGGAAAGGTCAAGACGCCTGGTCATTTCGCCATACAGGCGTCTACCATTGTCACTTGCCCGACTTGGATCTATTCATCCTTCTGCATCCCAACCAACACAGCGTCGTTGAGGCACGTCTCTTCAAGCGCCTTGGAATTGCGTTCGAGACCACCTCCGAACAAGTCTTACCGGATTGGAAGTTCAACGATCAAGAGCCATATCGCCTGCATCTGCTAATCTTCTCTTCTTTCTTTGACAATTGGCGATGGTATTTTCGCTATCTGGGGGACCGCTTTTCTGACGAGGCATGAAAAGATATCTGTCAAATGTTACAGATCATCGAACTAACAGTCGCCAGAACAATCAAGCAATGATAGTCAAGCCTGAGAACGCAGATGCGAAGTCGAGTTTCCTGCGAGTCCAGAATTTGCGCAACATGAACGATTTCGCATTATTTGCTAAGGCGTGCTGTCAATGTAGCCTCACAGTCGTGAACTCATTGCTGAGCAGCGCTGTCACTCCCTTACAGCACAACGGTGACCTAGTCGTTCAAAAGACGACACTTCGTGGCTACGTCGAGAGCTCGGATGTATTGGAAAGCAGAATTCGCAATGCAATCGACCTGGTACGTGGAGAAGTCGAGCACTTTTCTGCTAAAAGTGACTGACAAATCCTCCTGCGTAGGTCGGCTACACGTTGACGCTGCACAACCATCTCGAGACAGCGTCAGTGAGCAAGGAGCTTCGAGATATAACACAGGACCTGCGCAACGTGACTGAGATCGTAAAGAACTTGACACAGGACACCGTCGACGACAGTACAACGGTTAGGATCATCACTTATGTCTCAGCTGTATACCTGCCTGGAAGCTTTGTTGCTGTAGGTTTCTCTTCCTTATCCTCCCCGTTCTGTCAAAAGCAGTGTAGGTAACAAACCACCGTGTAGTCCATTTATGGCATGAACTTCTTCGTGTTCGACATGAATTCTCGAAGTATCGCAATCGGCAGCAATTTCTGGGTCTTTGTCGTGACGTGGTTGCCGTTGACTGGCCTTACATTCCTCATCTATTTCTTGACTCTTTGGCTGGATGCGCGTAGGAAGGGAAAACCATGGCCGCGACGGCGGATCCAGCAACCTGTGCTGGCGAAAGCAGAGTGAACATCCTGTATTAAGGTGTTTGCGCGAGTTTTGTATAAGATGAAGCTTGATGTTGGAAATTGCAGGAAATGAACGGGAAGCTAGTACTTTTCCCCACACGTGGGGCCTCATTAATAAACGATCATTGTAATCTCGAAGTACCACCCCTAGTAATTGCTATAGATCGAAGAACACGAAATCCATAAATAGGGTTTTGATGCTCAGGTTTAATTCCAATTTCTTATAACCTCTCATAATCAGCATAACGGGCATAATGAGGGGTATCTATTACATTTCCTAACCAATCTGGTCGTATCTGGACGCCAAAAGCTCAAAACATTACTTTTCCTTCACATACGTTCATAAATCCGTAACTTACACCGGCACAGCCCTAACAAACTCCACCACGGCACTCAAATTACAAACAACAGCCACCACATTATTTCCCCACTCCCCCACTACTAATTTCGAGGTGTCCTCCCTGCCAGTGTCCAACTTACAAATCTCAACTGCAGTTCCCAACTCAGCCTCCTTCCCATTCCACTCAACCTTATACTCCTTCATAAGTGCCCAAGACCACCTTCTCTCGACGGTGATCAACGAGTGGTCACCAAAAACGCATGCCGCTTTCGCGTCAACGATTTTGGCGTCATGTTGACGCTGTTGCGGTGCTGTATCAGCTGAGGTGACGGTACTGCTCAGGCGCATTGCAATAAAGCGCTTCGCCTGTGTGGCAATCATGCAACCTTGGTATGTGTTGAAGGGGAGCACGCGAGTGAGGTATGGATTTCCGATTTTTTCCTATTGTAAATGGTCTTGTTAGACCGGATGGCCGATTTTCCAAAGGCCACTTACTGTCATGTAATGAGATACGAATTCCGGCTTCGCGTTCACAACACAATCTTTGCATCTCCAGACGTAAATCGAATCATTCTTGCCGTAAGCCCACGCGTAGAGGAGATCGCCGGTGTTGTTAAATGCGGCGTCCGTGAAGTTTTGTCCGGCTTGGGGGACCAGCGGTGAGCTACACGTTTGGTCCCTGCCTGCATCAGTGAAGTTCTCGTCGCGAATGGTATAGAGCGCTTACTCAATGTTCACCACCAGGATCTGCTGTGCACTAATCAATGCCGCCGTGCCAGGCCTAGAGACCGCAACTCGAGTTGTCATTGTTATATCGTACCTTGGAGGAAGACTAGTCTGCCGTGGCGGCTTGCGAACATCGAGCACATGTAACTGCGGAGAAAGTTGGCCATTAAAAATACGAAAGCGAGCGCAAAATGATTAGATACCAAACTCACCCTCTTCGCGTTAGAATAGAACCCCCATGCAGCCAGGAAGTTACCTGCGATAGCAACACCCTGCCACCCGTCTGGCTGCGGAAGCAGAACCTCGCATTCTAGGCTAGCAGACAGCTCGTTGACATCCAACTCGTAAATGTAAACCGAGGATTTGGCAAGATACGCCGCACGAATACCACTATTTGAATGTGTCACTGCGACAGCCGTGGCTTTCAAATTTAAGGACCTCGGGCGCGGCAATTTTATTGAGACGGGTTTGTTAACTGTTCGACGTGTGGCGGCGTCGACCATGATCCCATATGTGTTTAGAGGCTCGTTGTATTTTGCTGTTAAAAGTGGATTTGTGGACCTAGTTCCTTCAAAACTTGCGTTGGAAGGCCCGGGGAAGATGGGCTGAGCAGGACCCATATCTTGGAAATTCCCCCTGATATGCGAGAGGATTGGCACTTCGTCTTTTGCTAGTAGAAAAGTACAATTGACTGGGCTATGATTTTGAGAAGCCTTAACGTGTGCTTTCACATGCTCAACGAGGACCTGTAGTTTCGTCGAATCAGGCCTTTTTTGTGTATCCACGATGAGAATTTGTTTGATCGTTTCCACATAGCAATCCACCCATCTCTGGGGATTGATAGGTGTACCGCGCAGATTGTCCAGCCACTGAAGTACATTAGGATGGACCTGATACTCCTTCGGCCTAGTTCCTGGAACTTTGACATGCCGCTGATTTGTTTTTTCGACATAGAAATAATCATTTCCATCCTGTCCTTTTCGAGCTGCTTGAAATTCGCAGACAAACCTGTCTCTTCCAAGTGCAAAAGCTAGTACTTCGCTGAAAATGCAGCCGTATGACCATATGTCGCTTCTCCGGCCAATTCCTTTCTGATCAGGCGTTAGATGTGACCTTTGCTTAGACGCTTCCTCGCTAAGTTTGACTTCTGGTGCCTGGTAGGTTCCTTCTTGACGCTTCGGTAGAGAACTCATCGTGAGTTGTGAGTAGTAATCGTATATGGAAACGACTCCAGCGTCCTCCTGTGGTGCCTCCTCCTTCAAAACAGATATGCCGAAGTCTGATATCATCCATTTGCCTACCATCGATTCAGAATCATGCTGAATTAAAATATTGGCCGGTTTGAGGTCCATGTGAGTGCAGAGCACAGTGCCTGAGCTCTTCTCGAGCGTAATTCCGCCGTGCAGCCATTTGAGAGCATCTGTGATAAACCAACATTGGCGTAGAAGGGGGAGCGTCACGTCGCTGCTATGCACGTTGCTGAAGCGTTCCTTGAAGTTATATTTCATCTCCCCTTCTGGGCCCCTGCCACAATGAAGGAATAGCTCCAAGTCGCCATATTCTGCATATGGTAAGAGTATATAGTGTTTGCGTCCATGCTTTATGGTAGCAACGTGCAACATTATTCTATTGTGGACAGTCAGGCTCTCCCTCAGGATCTGAAGATTAGCTACTTCTTCGTTAAAGGCTTCCGGGACTTTGATTTTCTTGACCGCGACCTCATAGGGCTACAGAAGCGTTAGCCTCCAGTTCTCATTGAAAATGGCACTTACTCTGTCCCACACCAAGCCCGTCTCGTCTTCGATGTACCTTGGTGGTATTTCAACATGATCAACTCTACCGTAACTACCTTCTCCAATATCAGTTTCGCGATATACAAAAGGAAGCCGCTCCATGTGATTCTCTATCAGCTGTGTTCTCTGCTTTCTAGTAATATATATAACAACAGGTTTGAATCTGAATTGGCGAGTATAAAAGAGCTGTGATAAGGCCGATCCCCGATCAAAGAAGGTGAGTTGATCCATTGGAAATGGAATATCATCATCAGTCCAGAGAGGAACGCCCAACTGATGGTCAAAAAAAATGTTGTGGAAGTTGGTCAAGAATTCCTTTGCACCTATGGATATCAATATGGAGAGAATAATAATCATGCGTGACTGAATTGAGTCGATTTGATCTGGAGATAATTTATCGGGATGCAGTAGAGTGGATATTGCCGATCTATCAGCCCAGATCCTTTTTAGATCCTCGGAGCATATGAAGGACTTCTCCGGCTTTTCAGGACGCTTCATGGCCAAATTGATCTGATCGAGGATCTGTTTCATCACTTGTGTTTTCCCATCTGGAGGGCGGTGCTGGAAGGGCTCTCTTTGGCGCATTGTGTACTGGTGACTTGCCATATTAATGCCGATCAGGTGCCAGTTCAGCCTCGAAAGGATGTGGGCGACACAGTCTCAAGCAGCCCAGGACGACGGGAGATAGCAAGACGCCTGAGGATTCAATGGTGCCGAAATATGAAATTTGTATGAGGGCTTGCCAAGAAAGCTTGAGGTTGACTGGGCGTTTTCTCAAGATAGATCACGGAGTCAGCGCTGTATCCCGTCGCAGTGAAATTGTCTAGTCACATGATATGCAGCCATATTCCGGTCTCTCAGGGGTCTCCACATTGTTTCAAGCAAACGCGCTTATGTTATAGAAGTGTTTAAACTAGCAACGATTTTCAACTAAACCAAACTCACAATGGCATCCCATCTTTTTTCTTGAAACGTACGTGATGGTAGTTACCCTTCCTCCGAGTATCCGATCTTTATCGATATATGATCTTAGTTATAAGATCCTATAAATGCCGTTTAATGAGGAGGTGAGTATAACAAACAGTGCGGAGTCGGCCTGTTGGCGTATTTTGTCTTGCTACATTCGTAAAATTCATCTCGAGATGAAATTTCTGGACCTCATCATTTTCCAAGGAATCATAAGCCTCTATTTCTTGAAACCGTATGATCCCTGTAACATTGATCGAGGAATGTATGAGAATTTACTTTTCGCTGGTCACAGAAAATCCAGGATGAAGTTCTCGTTTATAGGGCTCGTTGAAAAGGGGCACAAAGAGTACGTGATGGATAATATCTTCCTCAGAGCGACAAGAAGTACAAAGGTTAACGGTAGGTAATGGCGTTTAATGATCTCAAGTATCTTATTTTGCAAGCGTCAGAGGCTATGGAAAAGTATAAGAGTTTTTGCCTGGCTAGGTACGAGCTCGTGACAAGGCTAGTCCTGCGAATCTCAAAATTCGCTTTAGGGTCCAGGCCAGAAGCTCATTCATATTCATATAAAGTATCTTTTGAAACGAAGAGTAAAATACACTAGCAAATGAAGAAAGTAAAGAAGATTGAGAAGACTTAGAGACCCTTACAGAAGAAAACTATTACCCATCGACACCTCTATACATCTACCGCCATTTCACTTAGCTAGCTACTAAATTAAAATTCACTTAGAGCGCGTTCAGTTTGATCTTTCCCCGATTTAAAAGGCTAAAATTTATCAAAATAAGGCCTGATTTTTATAATTTTAAGTAGATCTAATTTATTAAATCAATACTAGTAATTAAAACAAAGACTTACTAGCTTATATAATAAATTATTAGTAAATTAACTTCCTATAATTTTATAAGACTTAATCGTGTTGTAATTGGTTGTAGAGTTGTAGTCTAGAAGGCTATGTCTAGAGGGGCTATATAGCCCTGTCTGACGAAGAGGCTAGTCCTAAAGTGGCTAGTCTACGCTCATTCACTATAATATATCTGTACAATATATCTCTACAGTACTATATACCGACAGATATATAATCGTTTTTTGTATATATTTTAAGGCTCAAATTAAAGTAGATCTAATTTAAAAATTTTTAAATACAATTTAAATATAATTTAGTAAATATATGTTTAATTTAACTTAATTTAAGCTTTGATTTGGTAAATGTAGGTAATTTACTAAACAAACATTTAGTTTAAGCTTAAATTTAATCAATTTATATAAATTTATTTGCTAAATTAATAATAAAAAATCAAGATAAACACACTCTTAGAGGTAGAGTAACATCAACTGTCCATATATGCTCCAAAAACTCACAATTAAACCCCTCTAAACAATACCTATAATCCTATAATAAATAAAAGAATCCTATAACACCACTCGTTCAATATTACCTACAAATTTAAGCACCTTGACTACTACCACTTTGTAAGCTTCTTCAGAACCAGCTGTTCGAAACCCTGAGAGATATCATCTTCGCTGCTAGAATTAAATTCCAAACTCCCAAGCCTGCTCAATGGTTACTTCAAGCAATTTTTTTCGAGGCCATTCAAAACCCATACTTTCATCTTTCATATCCAACCACACCCAAAAGAACATATAAAGAATTTCTAGGCTCCAAGGTAGAAAGTATAGAATCTCCGACTCTGTTTCTCGCGGTTTCGAAGGAGTAGTTGGAAACATTCTGGAGACAGGGCGCGCAAACAGTCCATATATTCTAGAAATCAGGAGACAGCTTTCTCAACAACGGTAAAAAGGTGAATACTGGCAAAGTGAAAGTGCATTGAGAATTCAAATTCAGAGGGTGCGTTAATTATTGTGGTTGAGATTTGGGGATCAATGAAAATTGGACTTGCGTCTTTTGCAAAATAGAACAGAATCTCGGAGCATAGGCGCGATTGAAACTGCATTGCACAAGGAAATACTACTACTAGATCCAAAAGACTGCAATCTATGAATCAAAAATCCATCCCAAAAACCAAACTTCCACCGATCATTATGTGTTATGTTCCTTGCCTCTTCCGGTCACATAAATCCTCCTTGCTCCAAGCCTTGCCAGAACAAATGAACAACAAGAGATGCCACGAGACGCCTCCTAGTCATGGCCGGGTACTGGAGTATTGGGTCCCAACACCAAAGATCCGATCCCCCCCACAATGCTAGAAATGAGATCAAGAACATTGGTTGGAGCGGAAGACAAACTCTCTTTCCATGTTCGAGGAGCTGGTGGCGGTGGGGGCGGTGGTATCTCAGGTAGCTCTGGTAGTTCTTCAACCTCTTCAACCTCCTCGACCTCTTGAACCTCTTCAACCTTCTTCACCTTGCTGAGATCAACCTCAAACTGGGCCAAGATTCTCTCCGACTTTTCTAATTCCTCCACAACTTCCATTCGCTCGTCTCGCCCATCTTGATCCCAGAGTCTAGGCTTAGAGAGAAGCTTTGTAAGATACTCCACGGTCTCCTTTTGAGCCACGATACGCGCTTCTACCTCGGAGACTAATGATGCGCCGGCGTCCGTTTCCGAAAGATGATATCCCTCCTCCGACAACTCGGTTTGAATCTTGGTGAAGACCGGTCGCTTTCTCATAAAATCTTTGACGAGAGCGTGGCAGCTATCATAATCGTTTTTCAGCCTGTAAGTTTTGGCGCCTTGTATCGTCATGATTTTCCAGAGTCCATTTTTGAGGTACTTTTCTCGATCGGTCGCAACATTCACTGGCACTGCATCCCAATGAGTCGAGACGAGGCCTACATTCCTCATGGCATCGCTGCCAATGAGTTTGGAGAACATCGCAAAATTTCGTTCAGCTGATCCATGCAATTTTGCAGTAGTAATGTCATGAAAATAAAGCACAGCTGTGATCTTCCTCCCACCGAGAAACATCCCTATCCATGTCGTTAAATCAACCAGAATGTCGGCATTTGATCTTTTGGGATCATCAAATCCGGGAGTATCAATGAAGACAAAATGCTCGCCATCGATATCTTGATGTGAGTATACTGTCGATTCGGTTCCTGACCCCATACCATTTCCAACGCTACGCTCTCCAGACTTCATAATGTGTTCGACGAAGGTCGTTTTCCCCGCTCCGATAAGGCCAAGGATGAGAACGTATCTGGTGTCTTCGTCATAGTCAAGCATTTCGAATGGATGCTGTAGTAGGTAGTTTGATCGAGAAAGAATGGTAGAAGGATACTTGATTCCAAGATTGTTGTTGATTGTAATGATGAGTGCGAGATAGATAGGAAGGGAGTGTAAAGCTCTTTATAAAAAGCAAGTTCAATAACTGTGCAAGTTCACGGCTCAATCTGTAGGAGTCAACCCTACCGTTTAGAAAATCAACGAATCCCCGAGACCAAGCTTCTCAACGACCTGAAGAAGGTCTGAAACTTCAAATAGCATGAGACGTCAAAAGCCATTGTTATTCTTTCAATCCTTGAAACGGATGTTTGTGAAAATTTCAAGACATTGTCCCAGTCTCAGCTATTTCGGTCAGTCGTACCACCAATGGAAATTGCGCACGATGAATCACTTGACTATAGCTAGAAATTGAAATCAAATACAAAGAAACTTGGGTGTAAATCAAGAACGGCGCTTTTGATTCAGAAAGGAAGTGATTTCGAATTTGCTGGATGATACATTATTTGGCGTGGACAAAGAAGTTCAGAGTCATCCGGAGAATGATTCGTGAGATGCGCGGTCTCCGAAGGGTATCTGTTACTATGGTCGAATTCCTAGTCAGACTTTTCGTAATGATGGATGGGATGATGATCGTGTATAGTTAGTTGATGTTGAAATGGTGTAGAAAATTTCAAATCCAGCTAATCCTAGAATTGCCTGCAGAGCAAGGAGCCTCGTGATGTCTTTGCGCCTGGTATTGAACAGGAGGTGAATAGTCAGTCGGTACAAGAACAACATCCTGTTGGAAGGTACGCACCAGGATTGCCACTGTGTTAGCAAAGACAACATTTTCTTGTCCACACTATCAGGAAAGTCCGCCAGAATTTTTGACTTTTAATATTTTGTCTTCCGCTGTCTCTGCTATGGCAGACTATTTTCATGATCCCATACCATCTTAACGCTCTCTAAACATACATAGGAATTGGACTTTTGCAAGCCCATCTTTCTTTTCCCGTCTCATAGTTCACACATTCATCGTCAATCCGCACAATATGTGCTATCCATGCGAATCAATCATGCAACGCAATGTATATCAAGACCAACCAGCCCATTCCGTGATGATGACCAGCGCGCAGAAGAAAAAAATTCAATTGATGACCCAAACCCATATCCCACCCAAACGCTTGCAAATGCTCAAAAAAAGACAAACAAAAGTAATTCCATCTGTTCGACAAGAGGCAATGCCCCATCGACTTCTCGCGATTGACGAGCGCTTGTGACCAAGCTTTTCAGATGAAGAGATCTATGTTCCCATAAACAGTTTTCCGTTTCGCCATTTCTTCTATCCTACCCCTAGAACGTTGAAAAGTGCCAAGTAGGCACGTCAAATAACGCCTTTTTCAGATGCGATGCCATCTAGCTCAGAAAATTGACCTATGATTTCGACTCCCAATCATGTGAAGTTCCACGAGCTGTACTTGAAACGACTTGAACGCTCTCGACCCCGACTGGCCCCTTGACTCGGCTTGACTGTAGCCTCTTTCTCTGTCTCGGGGCCGGCGCTGGTAATCGATGCGAGGGCTTTGGCTGTCTAGCCTCCCTTTCGCTCAGAGTTGTCGTTTGGTGGCTTCTCACCGTGAACCTGCCCCTGTGCAGTGCTTTTCACTTCAGATAAACCCCCCTTCTTCTTGTTTTTGGGAATCTTTTGCCAGTTCCCAAGCCCATTTCCCTCACTCTTGGAACCCCTGGTATGCCCATTAGACTTCACATCCGAAGTCACCTGCTTCATTTGGTTTCCATTAGCAGGTCCAAGCTTCGATCCGGGCTTTGAAGCTTCTGCCTTTTCCCCTTTTATAGTAGTCGTGCTGGATTTCCGATCCAACCCAGGTTCAAATTTCCGGTTGGCTGTAGGCGAAGGTGTACGAGTCTCATATACTGGGGACAAGTGTGGCAAGTCGTCGCGATGAACTTCATTCTGACTCATCCCAATGTCAAGTGGTGACATACCACCATTCTGGACTTGTAAGGCTAATCGAGTTCGAGAGTTCGGTGAAAGTCGTGGTGCTCCGTTAACAAACTCTGGGGGACTGCGGCCATTTGGAGTGCTAAGTTGACGTGGAGAAGCACCATTGACAACAGGTGGACTTGTGAAGGCAGGGAAAGCCTCATTGGTTCCCGATGTTGAACCATTCACAACCATTGGTGTATCGAGTCGTTTTTCGGACCTTGTATCCCTAGGTGTCAACTGACCCGACAAGTCCTGATCAGAGGAAATTTCGCTTCCGGCGGCTGGAGAACGCGAGACATCTATATCGACGCTATGATCCTCAGATCCTTCGCTCACAGATGCTTGCCAGTGTGGAATTGAGATGGGCGCCGGAATATTCGAGCCATTTACAACAGGCGGGTTCTGGTTGTTAAAAACTCTAAGATTGTTATTGGAAATTCCTTGCTGTGATGACACTGCTGTCAGGGGAGCAGAATGAGCGCCGATCGAATATGAACGATCATGACCAAGAGGTGAAGGAGATCGCGAGGGACGTTTTAACCGATCCAATACCGATTGCGGTAGTTGATCTGTTGATAATCGACGACGACTCTGCTGAATGTCACCAAACGTAGGGATCGACAGTGGTGCTGCAGATTGTCTCCGTATCGTGTTCAGCCCTGAACCGTTAACATAGTACCCAACATACTCGCGTTGTGGATGCTCTTCCGGTGGAGTATTCCCAAGTGACTCTGACGTGGTTTCAAATCCAGGATCGGAGTTCTCATCTGCGATGAAGTTGGGAATGGGTACTCCATTGATTTGTTGTCTGAACGGTTGATAGATACCAAGACCCGGATTGGCCATTCCAGGCTGTAATGATAGTGGCGAAGGCCCTGTCCGCGCAGCAGGTTGAGAATGTGATCGCAGGGAGCTGTTTGGCTGCCCTCCAGAGCCATTCGTCACAGACGATCTGTGCACGCTCCGCCTCAGCTCTGGTACAGCCGAGCTTAGTGATGGCGACGAGGGATTTGTGCTTGGGCTCTGGTATCCATACATTGAATGGGGGTGGTAATTCAAAGGATATAAATAAAACTCTGGTCGAATTGGAGCTGTGAGTGGCGGTTGGTCGAACGACGCTGTCCGATTTCGATCCGAAGGTTGCTGATGACCAGCTCCATTGCCTTGTGTACGATTCTGGATTGGACCATAGGCCTGGCTCCCATTTTGAGCTTGCAGGTACATTTGGGATTGATTGTATAGCTGCTGGCGCAGACTATTCTCTTGTGCCTGTAACACTGAATAGGTCTGGAACAGATCGTTGTGTAATTGGGCTTGGGCTTGTTGTTGAAGCCAGGTCTCATGAGCAGACAAGTTCCCTGGGATAGGAATAAATCCAGGATGGTTTTCGAAATTACTACTTGATGCCCTTCGATTATTGTTGCCATTACGATTGTGCGAATTATTATGCCGACCTCCTCGATGCGATCCACCTCGCCCGCCTCTGCTCGAATGGGACTGTGAAGCACTCCGAATGATAGCGGGTTTTGGTGTTGCTGTTTTCCGATCCCTTTGTAGCTTCTCCTCTTTTGGGAACTCGTACTGTTCGCAGCACTCCTCCAATTGTGCTGTAGAAACTAAGTCAAAGGCCCTTCTTAGCTCTAGGTGCAGTCCACGAAAAGAAGTCTCATCTGCTGTATTCCCAAGATTTCGAATTGTGTTGAACGGCTCCTCCACACATAAACTGTTGTTATTGGCCAGGTGCCACCCCTTTTCTACCTTTGATATCTGCTTCCCATTTCGTACCGAAATCACCAGCTTGTCATAGTCAAATTCATGACCATAGAACCGAAAGAAATTGAACAAAAGTTGTCCTAAAGTCTCTTGGTTCTTCTTGCCATATCCCTTCAGAGCATTGATATCATCTGCAAATGTGCTCTCCAGACCATCTTTGCGAGGAAGCTTTAAATGTGGTCGTTGATGGAGTGAGGGTAGGATAGCTGGTTTTCGACTTTGCAGGAAGTTGATAATCATGCATATCCAAGTGTACGAGCTAAGAGTACCACCAAAAGCTACAGCGTGTCAGACATGAAAGGAGAGAGACAATTTATGCTTACCTGCATCGTTCACTATCCGCCTCTTTGTCCAATGCTTGATGATCATGGCCAATTGTCGCACACGAGGATCAATTTCAACATATGTCTTAATCATGCGCGTATTCTCCAAGGCCAAGGTGTTGTTCACATTCATGTCGCATGCAAGATTGAGTTCTGGATCCAAGATCTTGACAATAGGGACTTTAGCGTTCGACACGCAAATAACCTCCTTCATCCCACCTAATATAGTTAGCATTGTACTTGGGAATCCAGATGGCGTGGTGCTCACTCCGCGCCAGAAGATCTGCAATCATGCAGACCCCTTCTAACTCCTTCCAATCAGTTGTTATGCATATGTCAACTGAGCGAGTCCCTGGTCAGTATTCTCACCACAAATGCGATGCTCTAAACGTACCATCTGATTCATCAGTACAGAGCAGATTCCCAGAGGATCCAAACACATGTACCCGTATATCATGGCCGGGCCACTCATCATTGAAAAGCTTTTCAAGCTTCTCCACCAACTTGATTCTCTTCGCATCGCTTTCGGCAGTCGGCAGTAACCGGTCGTAAAGCTCGCGCATATCTGTTGATAGTTTTCGCTCTTCATCTTCCGAAAGCTTACTCTTGACATCTTTGTCATTAAGCTTCTCCAATTTCTCGCTCCCAATGCTATAAGGTATCCGTCGCTTTGTGTGCGCCATAGCTGTTTCGTAGCGACATCCTCCTCGCTGTGGTGGCAAAGGCCGTGAAGAGGGAAGGGTGATATTAGATTCGGAGTAAGCTGACCGTGGAGAGTGGCCGTTCGCGGCGTTTGGTGAAGGTTCCCTTGATTCGAAAGAGAACTTTCGGGCGTGTTGGTGCGGTGTTGAGGGGACGGAACTCGACTGGTGGGAGATATTGGAATTTTGATGTTGAGGAAGCGGGCGACTAGGTAGCGGGTTCGACAACTCGAACTTTTTCCCCGGCATCGTCACAGGATTATCCTTCTCTGTTATGAGCGCGCGCTCGCCTTTACTGAATTTACGAGCTTCTTTATTCCCATGACCACCCCGAAAAGAAGATTTATTGTTTCGTGCCGTATTGCCGCCACTTGAGCCGGATCGTTGACCAGGCACAGCCTGAATATGTTGTGCGGAGAGCAGTGGGGGGAGTGGCGAGGTTTGTAGTCGTGATGCCCTGCCAGAAGCAATGAGTCGATTGTATTGGGCTAGTTGTGCTTGGTGATATGACGAATGTTGGGGGAGGAGGATGGGAAGTAGATCGACGTGCGGCGGAAGTTGAGATGGTCCAGCAATACTCGGCGAAGAATTGGGAATGGCGTCTGCAAATGTATTGCGCCTAACCAAACGAGACCACTGCGCAGACTGATATTGATACTGAGAATTACCAGTTGAAGACTGGCCCTCCATCAACTTCACGACTCTCAAAAGCCGCGGTCTCTTATGTAATGGGGATTATCTGTCTGCTCCTGGCACAGAGGACAGGAACTTCGGACGTTCTCACAACGCGCAAATCCAGCCAGGACTCTATCCAGGATCAATCCCAGGTGAATCTTCTCGCACAAATATTCGCAGGTCGTGGGCGGGTGAATTTCGAGATGGAAGGGACAATTACCCCCTTCTTAAACGAACGGGCGTCTGGCAGCTTTCGCGAGGTGCTAGAAGGTAGCTGAATGTAATGCAAATTGAAGGAGGAGAGAAGCGGTTCCAAGTATTTACGAGTCCACCGATGAGCATATGAACATGCACAATGTCGGCTTGGAAAGCGTTGAAGGTGGAATTGCTTTGTTCAAATGTACCACTCTAATATGGGAGACGTGAAGGGCCCTCCTCGACTAAAAGAAGGTACGCTAGTTAACAGGGTGTGGGCCGGCAAGTCCAACTCATGAGATGTGCATGGTAAGGCAGCTTCTCTCTTCCACCAAAATCAACCGGTATCACCTAGAATAAGTAATCAACATCAAGATGGGGCCAGTCGAAGATTCAGGTATCGAGTTCAGGTTTTTCGTGGAATTATTCCCACCGAGATTCGAGATTCATCGCGCTGAAAAGTGACCCGACTTTCTTTGTCTGGACGCCAGCCAATACCACCTGAATATCAGGCGGTGCGAAGCACAAATTCAGCGTGACGAGAATAACCGCCAGCACAACACCATCAACACATCGGAGAAAGAATTCACCAGTATGAGAGGACACGAATCGTCCGGACTTTTAGCTATCGAAAGCCCCCAATTTCAGCCGGAATTTAATCTCTCAGCTATCGAGAACGCTGAGTAAATATCGCGGAAATATCCACGGTCTGAGTCTTACGGGCATGCTTACCATCCAGGATTGAGACGACACACAGCTTCATTGAAGCCAGCCATAGGGTAGAGGAAACGAACTCTATTTGTGTCCTGACCGGGTTCGAGTCTTCGCCTCTTTTCCTCGATCCTTAATACCAGCAAATTTCAGTCTGAGACGAAGCGATTTCGAGCTTAAGCAAGCAAGTGACATTTTGTACAATTATGAAGATGAGCTTCAGGAACGCAGCACCATGAGGATTTCAACGAAATATACCACTTTTTGTTTCCTCTGACTCGCCTTGGTGAGGCGAAGAAACCTCCTATTCTTCCATTACCTTTCATATTTACGATGAGCAGTTGTCTCGATCATGGCCTCGCGGCCGACCTTCTTTGACCTCGATGATTTATGGTACATAATTTCCTTTGATGAAATCTGGGGAAGGTCCAAATGAAGGCCAGGGTCGCTTATAGACCTTCATTTGACCAAATTAACGCCACAACCGCTCCTTGGGTAAGCTGTTCCATGGTTTGCATTGAGAACCTACCTTAGTTTCAAGCCTCAGACTTCTACAATACCTTACTTACTCTGAGCTATCCTTGAGCCGCTCCAAAATGCTATGCACGACCTTGATATGGAAATAATAGACGATTTGAGGGATAATTTAAGGTAGGTTTATTTGTACGTGTCTTATAAAGATTGGGAGCTCTCATCACCACCAGATTCCTACAAATCAAAATTTAAGAGGGCTCAGCAAGCACAACTTACGAGATGAGAGTGATAGCCTTATATGGAAAATGGACGCAGATATGGAAACCAAGAGTATGGGGGCTCCAGATCCCGCATGGGGGTCTCACTCATGCAAAACTGATTATCAAGACCTCAAATTCAGCCTGCCGAATCCTACAACACAGCCTACTTTAATAACTCATCACCTCCAAGGCTACATTCAAGTACTCCGCCTTGCGATAATAGCCTATTCAAAAGCCAATGTTTCACCACCCATCCCTCCTCAATCCACCACCAGAAATCTCCAACCTCAGCCTCATATCTCAGCCTCCCCATCACGTGCGCAATACCAGACCTAATCCCCGAACGCCAAGACCGCAACCCCGAAGCTTCTTTACAGCATCACCAATCACCATCACCACAAGTCTAGACCTGCACATCTCCCAATCATCACATCGACACCAACATCTAGCTCTCAACCCAAACTCATTACCGGACCACCAAGCTCACTTAGAAATCAACAATTCTTCTCCCTTAAAGCCTTTCCTCCCCTTCTCTCCTCCTCTCACTTACCCATACTATTTCTCGCTCGTTGAAATAGGTAATTGCTCTTACTCTCACTCCCAATTCCACATCTCAATCATTTTATATTTATATTTATTTTGTTTGGTTTGATTTGGTAGGGTATTATCAAGAGCGGAATCATCCCCGACCTCAGCTCCGGAAACATCGGATACGCGTGCATACACCCCATCCCCATCCCAACCCATCCGACCTCTAGGAAGAAGAACAAAAAGCCCACGAGATATCTCTGTTTCTTCTCTTGAAAAGTCCAAATTCTCGTGTTGCCGAAATGGGACTCTCGAGATCGCGGTTCGTATCCCTTCGCCCTTCGGTCTGATATTTCGAGAATTATTAAGTAGTGCTGATGTTACGTTTTGGGTACCATAGGACCGTGACGCTAATTGTCGCCCTCGCGACTCTCACCTCCAATATCCTGTCTTCGGTTCTATTTAACCA
>Ga0182030_10001696_pt1 | contig 45835 bp, 41 predicted proteins | sample 812S3MmetaG_FD_121299 | JGI IMG/M metagenome (GOLD analysis project Ga0182030, IMG submission 121299) | Permafrost microbial communities from Stordalen Mire, Sweden - 812S3M metaG (Illumina Assembly) | ecosystem: Environmental > Terrestrial > Soil > Wetlands > Permafrost | place: Sweden...
GGTTTCATGCGTACACCAGGTTTCAATCTTCGACGGCTGGCGCGCCCCGCAGCATCCCGCCCAGAATATCCCGCCACAAAGCACGGGGCTTATCCAGATCGGGCATTAGCCGCGAGTTCGAACGGTTACTTTTTCGGCTGCGCGCTGGGCGGCAAAATCCCATTCAGACGCAAATCCTGCGCGGCTTCCGCGTAATGGTCAGCCCAGGTGTTGGCCAGGTATAGTGCGGCCATGGCGCGGGGAAACTGTTTTGGCCCGAAGAGCTGAATGCTATCGCCAAGCTTCGAATCATCCATCTTGCTCAGCGCGTCATTGCAAAAGTCAAAGGAAGCCTTCGCCGCGGCCAGGAGCTTGTCTTTCGAATCGGTATCCTTGACCTCTTCCGGCTTGGGCGCGGGAACGTCCGTTGCCTTGGCGCATAGAAAGAAATTCGTATCGGCGATGTGCGAGACCAGATGTCCGAAGGTCATCTGGTCCGGGGTCGGTTTGAAACTGAACTTGTCCGCTGGCATGGCTTGAATCGCACCGAGAATGTTGTTCTGGGAGCGTGGAAGCATGATGCGTAGAGCCGCGCTGACCGGATCTTTAACCGGAGCGGAAGTTTGAGGAGCTGCCATCGCAGAGGAAGAGGGAGTCGCAGTCTGTGCCTGTCCGGAAGCCACACAGGCACACACGCACACAGAAGCGGACAGCAATGCAACCAAGCCGTGTTTCATTTCATGTCTCCTTGACGTTCTGGGTTAGACGTTCTACCACGATTTTCGTTACCCGCGTTCTCATCGGGCAGCGAGGGCTGAAGTAGCGAGTTTTCAGAACAAATACCAGCCCGCAATGATGGCAATCGCTGTATTGCGCTTCACCTTGCTGGTGCAGGAAAAGCCGATGACCCTTACGAAAATATTGCCGCGAAGGTCAGCGTGATCACCACCCACCATCCGATCACAACCGCAAACGACGTTCCCATCTTCACCTTGCCCGTGGTGGCAAACCCGATCGCGGTCAGTGCCAGCGTCCAAAGCAGGAAGATATCCATTTGCGATGCGAGGAAGTACCAGAACGGACTGTCGGCAGCGTTCATGAAGTATGCCGGATTAGACGCGACCGGGTTGTTCAAGGTGAATCCGTCCGCGCTAGCGCCGGCGAGCACAGAAACCATGGCCAACAAATGCCTCAGCACCATGGGCAACCCCGCGTAGACCACCACCGCGAGTGACTTGCTGTACGAAATATCGGCGTTGGCCCCGAACTTGAATGTGCCAAACTGCAATCCCGCCATGACCAGCCAAATGACCAGAGTGAACACGGGGATGGCGACGTAATAGATAATCCCAGTGATTTTTACCTGCTGCTGCCGCTGCTCGGGCGTCGCCTGCTCGTATCGCGCCTCAGCCTTGGGCCGCGCTTGCAGCTCATTCTCCACTATCTTCTGCACGCCGATCTTCTGCTCCGAAACATAAACCAGGCCCCACCCCGCGACGGTCATCAGCAGAAACGGCAGCCACCACTGCGCGTTGCGGCGCAGATCGGTGAAAGTCTCGGACGGTGCGATGAAAGTGTCGACGAGGCGTTCGCCTTGCGAAAGTGGAGCGGCTTCCGGCGTGGGCACAGGTCCAGATAAAGGTGGGAGCGGATCGGCCGCCATCGTTCTTGCCTCCTGTGTTCTTGCCTCCTGCTGAATGCGAAGGAATTCTAGCCGGGACTCGGCGGCAACACAAGCAGACCCAGTCGAACGGAACGCCCCTCGGCAGTTGGGACAGAGCTCACTCTTGCCGCTTGAAGCCCGACCGAAGCCGGGCTTGACTTTCGTGAGATCTTTCGCTGAAAACTGTCCCGAATCAGTAACCTCGAAGCATTACCTAAGTTTCCGGCACGGGCCACAAATCACTGTCGCTAAGGCTGTTGGCTGTTTATCCTTTGAGTTTAGGGTTCTCTCGCGCGCCGGCAGCAGGAGCGGTGCGCATTGACTCGTAAACCATGTCCACCAGCGCCAACTCGTGGAGAGGACTGCCCGTCAGGGCCCAGGTCTTTGTCGGCTTGGTCATCGCCGCGGGCATGGTGCCTCTGCTTCAGGCCGCCGTTCACCAGAGCAGCAAGAACATCGCGGAGTTCATCTGCTACCTGGGCATCGTCATTCTGGCCTCAAGGCTCCGCGTCACTCTTCCCGGCATTACCGGCACTCTTTCCGTAAACTTTCTCTTCATCCTGGTGGGAATTGCGGAGCTGGGCTACTCTGAGGCCCTGACTCTCGGCGCAGTCGCCATGCTGGCTCAGAGTTTGTACCCAGGCCGGCCCTCCGCCTTGCAGTTGACGTTCAACGTTTGTGCGGGCACCCTCTCCACCGCTTTGGCCTATCTGGTTTATCACAACCCTCTGTGCAACGCACTCATCGTTAGCCACCCGCTGCTTTTGTGCCTGACCGCTTCGATCTACTTCATTGTCAATGCCGGATGCATCGCCATCGTCATCTCGTTCAGCGAAGGCAAGCCGCTCCAGAAGATTCTGGTGGAGTGTTATTTTTGGTCTTTCCCTTACTACCTGGTCGGTGCCGGGATTGCGGGCGCGATCTCCTGGTTCAACCATGCGTTCAACTGGGAAACTTCTCTGCTGTTCGTCCCCGCAATTTATCTCATCTACCGTTCTTACCGCCTGTACTTGGGCAAGTTGGAAGACGAGAAGCGCCACGTGGAAGAAATCGCGAACCTGCATCTGCGAACCATTGAAGCCTTGGCCCTGGCCATCGAGGCCAAGGACCAGACCACCCACGATCACCTGCAGCGGGTTCGCGTCTATGCCATCGAAGTAGCCAAAGAGCTGGGCATAAAGGGAGCCGAGTTGGAAGCTCTGCATGCCGCCGCGCTGCTGCACGACATCGGCAAGCTCGCGGTGCCCGAACATATCATCTCGAAACCCGGCCGGCTCACTCCGGAAGAGTTCGAGAAGATGAAGATTCATACCGTGGTGGGAGCCGAAATTCTGGAACGAGTTCGCTTCCCTTATCCCGTGGTGCCGATCGTGCGTGCCCACCATGAAAAATGGGACGGGTCCGGTTATCCCTACGGCCTGAAAGGCATGGAGATCCCCATCGGGGCCCGCATTCTTTCCGCCGTCGACTATCTGGACGCACTGGCTTCCGATCGGCAATACCGGCGGGCCATGCCACTCGATGAAGTCATGCAGCGACTCTTGGGAGAGTCGGGCAAGTCGTTCGATCCGAAGGTGGTGGAGGTTCTCAAGAATCGCTACCGCTCTCTGGAAAATCTCTCGCGTGCGAAATCGGCACAAGACGGTAACCTGGCGCTCCCGGCGGAGCTCAAGATTACACGCGGCCCGGCCCCGGCTGCCGGATTCGAAAACGCGACCGCTCCCGATTCCGCGGGGCGAGAAACAACCTTTCTATCCTCGATTGCGGCCGCCCGGCAGGAGGCCCAGTCCTTGTTTGAGTTGAGCCAGGATCTGGGAGCATCGCTGAGCTTGAGCGAAACGCTTTCCGTTTTCTCCGTAAAACTCAAGCCCATGGTTCCTTACGACGCCATCGCCATCTACATCCAGCGCGGCGATGAGTTGATCCCGGAATATGTCAATGGCGATAACTACCGCCTCTTTGCCTCGTTAAGGATTCCGGTGGGCGATGGCCTTTCCGGCTGGGTGGCGCGGAACAAGAAACCGATTGTGAATGGGAATCCTTCGGTGGAACCTGGATACCTCAACGATCCCGAAAAATTCAGCACTCTGCGTTCAGCCTTGGCCTTGCCTCTGGAGGGTGTGTCTGGCGTAATCGGCGTTCTCGCGCTTTACCGCGCCGAGAAAGATGCATTTACCTCCGATCATTTACGCATCCTTCTGGCGGTGAGCGGCAAGATGGCTCTGGCCATTGAAAATGCTCTGAAATATCAACAGGCGGAAAGCTCCGCCACCACCGACTACCTTACCGGTCTGCCCAATGCCCGGTCGCTGTTCTTGCAGCTCGACCGCGAATTAGCCCGCTGCAAGCGCGACAACACCTCGCTCACCCTCATGGTCTGCGACATGAACGGTTTCAAAAAGATCAATGACCGCTTCGGGCACCTGGAAGGCAATCGCGTCTTGCGTTTATTTGCCCAGGCGCTGAAAGACAGCTGCCGCGAATACGACTACGTTGCCCGCATGGGCGGGGACGAGTTTGTGGTGATCGCTCCGGGACTGGCCTCCGACGCCGCGGCTAAGAAGGCTGAGCAGCTTCGCGCTCTCGCCAAGCAGGCGGGCTTCGATGTTTGCGCAGAGGATATGCTCTCGTTGAGCGTGGGTCTGGCTGTTTCTCCGGAAGATGGCAATGATGCCGAGCAACTCCTCACCCAGGCCGACCGCCGCATGTATCTGGAGAAACAAAAACAACCTTCGCAGAAAGATCAGCGGTTGCACACGCGGATGAAATGCCGGCTTACGATCGAACTACATCCTCAGCCTGGCAATGGACCGATTTTCGGCAACCTGATCGACATCAGCCTCGGCGGCTGTTACGTGGAAACCAGCGAAATTCTGGCCCCCAGTTCCAATGTCAAGCTGGTCTTCTCCATCGATGACGGCACCTTGAGCGCGGAAGGCATCGTCGCCCGTATCCATCCCGGATCGGGTGTGGCGATCCAATTCAAGGAGATGAGCCGCGACTCGCGCGAAAAAATGTATCGTATTCTGGAGTTCGTGCAGAACTCAACCACTGTCTACAACGACCGCTACCTGCAGAATCTCTTCAAGCGCTAAAAATCAGTGATCAGTGACCAGTGGCCAGTGGCCAGCGATCGGCGCCCAGCCCTCGCGTTGGTTTTACTGGCCACTGACCACTGGCCACTGGCCACTGCTCTTGAAGCCCGCCTCTACCGCCCGTACACTGATTAAATGCACGCCCACGTTCACGGCGCAGGCGGTCCCAAGCGAGTGCTCAAGATCTCGCTCGGGGTAACTCTCGCCTATATCGTGCTGCTGGTCGTGGCCGGCATCCGCGCTCATTCGCTGGCTCTGCTCTCCGAAGCTGGGCACAATCTTTCGGACTTTCTCGCTTTGCTCCTGTCCCTGGTTGCGGTCTATTTGCAGTCGCGCCCAGCCAGTTCCACCAAGACTTATGGCTACCATCGCGCCGGAGTGCTGGCCGCGCTGGTCAATGCCGTATCCCTGGTCGCGGTTTCGTTCTTCATCTTTTACGAGGCTTTCCGCCGCTTGCAGCATCCCGAGCACGTTCAGGCCTCGGTGATGATGTGGGTCGCGGCCGCTGGCGTGGTGATGAATGGAGTGATCGCGTTGCTGCTGTACCGCTCCGGCCGGCGCTCTGGAAACGACGTTAACATCCGGAGCGCCCTGCTGCACGAAGTCGGCGACACCCTTTCCACCGCCGCCGTCATCGCCGGAGGCTGGGCCATTTTGGTTACGGGCGATTATTGGATCGACTCCGCGCTGTCATTCGGAATCGGTGCGCTGATCCTGTGGTCAGGCTTCGGCATCGTGCGCGAGACCCTGAATATTCTGCTCGAAGGTACTCCACGCGGAGTGAAGCTCGAATCGGTCGAGGTCGCCATTCGCTCTATCGAAGGCGTCAATGACGTTCACGATCTGCACTGCTGGAGCATCGGCTCGGAAACTCGCGCTCTCTCCTGCCACATCGCGATTGCCGACATCCCACCCTCGGTCAGCGAGCGCATCCTGCGCGACGTGAAAGACCGTTTACACCACGATTTTCGCATCGACCACACTACGATCCAGTTCGAGCATGTGGAATGCGAAGTCGCCCATGGCTGCGTGATTCCGGTGGGCGAGAGCGAAGAGCATCACCACCACAGCCACTAGAAGCTTATCGCGCTGCTCGCGCTGTGGTAACCCGCGCGGCCAACCTTTTTCTTGGTCGCGGTTGTTAATATTTCAAAAGCGGTAATAGATCGGATAGCGAGGCCCTTCAATGAAAGTGCTATGTTTCTGTGCGTTAGTCGGTGTCCTGGCCGTACCGCTTTTCGCCCAAGAGAATAATAGTTCCACCGAATCCAAGATCATTGCGATTGAGAAGGCTTGGAATCAAGCCTATAAGTTGCGAGACAAAAAGGCTCTGAGCGGAATCCTCCACGACTCGATGGTACTGGTCAATGACGATGGCAGCCTGCAATCCCGTACTACGTTTCTCGCCGGCGTCGATGCGGCGAAGCCATCCGAGGAGCAACAGGCCGAGCCCGAGTCAATCTCCGTGCGTGTATTCGGGGACGTCGCGATTGCGACGGGAGTCTTTCGAGAAAAAGGCGTTGAAAACGGCAAGCCTTACGTGAGACGAAATCGGTTTGTCGATACCTGGGTCAGCAGGAATGGCTCCTGGGTGTGCGTAGCCGCCTCAGCGACCCCAGTCCTTCACTGAATATCTACAGGATCCCATTCTGTTTGGAGTAGACATCTCGCACTCGCTCAATCCCATCCGCCTCCTCCGCCGACTTGTCCGGTCGCAGCCGCACAATCCTCGGAAACCGCAGCGCATACCCGCTATCGTGCCGATCCGAGCGCATCATGTTATTGAACGCCACTTCCAGCACAATCTTTGGCTCGACTGTGCGACGAAATCCTTGATCTTCAATCGTGTGTTCGAGAAACCACCGCGTCATCTCCGCAATTTCCACGTCGGTCAGTCCCGAATACGCTTTGCCGATATTCACCAGCCGGTCTTTACCCTCATCCCACACCGCGAACGTGTAATCGCTAAGCACGCCCACCCGCTTGCCGTGGCCGTATTCGACCGCGGTCACCACCACGTCGAGCGTGGCCAGTTCGCGCTTCATCTTCAGCCAGGATTTCCCGCGCTTCCCCGGCGTGTACGCTGATTCAAGGTCTTTGATCATCAACCCTTCGTTGCCCCGCTCCTGCGCCGCCGCAAAAAGTTCTTCCAATTGCTCCGGCGAAGTCGCGTGAAAAACCGGTGCGCGAACGACACTTAACGGCGACGTCTCTTCGTCCTCCCCGAACATCAATTTAGCCTGTGCGCCGGAAGCCCCCAGCGCTTTTCTCCGTGTCTCTGTGCCTCCGTGGTGGGTTCTGTCTGCCGCAAGCACCTCATCCAGCACCCGCTCCCGCTCCCGCAGCGGACGATCAATCAGCAACTCTCCTCCCGCATACAGAACATCGAACACAAGATAAGCCACAGGAATCTCCCGCAACATCCGTTCACTAACCTTCTTCCGCCCCAGCCGCTGCTGCAGCACGCTGAACGGACGCGCCCGCCCCTCCGCATACTCCCAGGCCACAATCTCGCCATCCAGAATCGCATCCTGCGGCAATCCCGCCAGCGCGCCGGGCAACTCAGGAAACGACTCCGTAATCTCATCCCGCGTCCGCGAAAAAAACTTCACCTCACCGTCCGAAACATGCGCCTGCGCTCGAATCCCGTCATATTTGTCTTCCACCTCAGCCTCGGCGAAATAACTCAGCCCTTCTTCCGCCGACTCAATCGGACTGGCGAGCATGAATCCCAGCGGATGAAACATCCGCATCTTCGCTTCCGCCAGCTTACCCTCCGACGCCATCCGCAGCGTCTCTCCGATATCGCCCAGCAGCATGTTCGCCCGCTGCACTTGTTTCAGCAAACCGGCGAGCGTGCCGCCATACGCTTTAGCAATCGCCTCCTCGACCATGCTTTCCTTCAGCCCAATCCGCAAATCCCCGGTCACAATCTTCACCATGTACTTGGCTTCGAGCGGCGTCGCCCGCGCCAGCAAATCGCGGACCAGAGCAGTCTTCGCCGCCGGCCCGCGCGCCGCCGCAATCTCCCGAAAAGCCTCACCCACATCGAGAATCCCTAAGCCCTGTCCCGCTCGCGCCTCCAGAACTTCCCCAGCCACCGCGCCCAAGTCTCCGTGTTTGCGATAAGCAGCTGTCAGTTCCGCTTCATCTTTCCCGGAGAGCTCCGCCACCACACGCCACAGCAGCGAGCCGCCAACCTGCAACGTCGTCTCTTCCCACGCCGGAAACACCCTCCCGGAGAGAAACACCGCTGACACCACGGCCTCGTCCGTGGAGCGTGACTTTAAATACTCAGCAGCGATCGCCGTCTTCTGCAGCTTCTTCGTCGTGGCTGCGATCGCTTCACAACTCTCGGCAAACTTTCGCATGTCGTTCAACGGTACCTTCTGAGAATAGACGAAACACCTGCGGATCGCCGCTCCTCCGTGCTCACATTCTCCGCTTAAATGCCGCCGCCTCTATTACTTAGCGGCTTACGCGGCCCCAGTCTGCCGAGGACCACCGCAGCCCCCTGTGGTAACCTACTACTTGGCGCTTTTCCCGCGCCCGGAGCATCTAACACTCGTGCGTTCTCTACGAAATCTCGTACGTTTCCTGGTGGCCGTGCAGCTTCTGCCTGCTCTTGAAAGTGGCGAAGAAACCCTGGTCGGCGGACAAGCCGTGCTCGAAGGCGTAATGATGCGTTCTCCGCACGCCTGGGCGATCGCCTGCCGCAAGCCTTCCGGTGAGGTGGTCACCCTGAGCGAACCACTCGATCGTCCCTCGGAAAAACACAAGTGGATGGCTTGGCCCATCGTCCGCGGCGTCATGACGCTCGGCTACGCCATGTCCCTCGGCTACCGCGCCCTGCGCTTCTCCGCCAACGTCGCCATCGAAGAAGTGATGAAAGACGACGGAGCCACCTCGACTCATGTGGAGATGAACCATGTGGCGACGGGCGCCTCGCCCGTCCCGGCGAAGCGAAGCGAGACGGAACCTTCCACGACCGCCGCCGCTACAGAATCCTCTCAGCAGAACTCCCGCGACAAAGCCGCCACCATCAGCGGATGGCTCGCCGCCGGCAACGTCATCCTCTCACTCGCCTTCTTTATCTTCATGTACAAGTACCTGCCGCTGCTGGCGGCCACGGAACTCAAGAAGTACAATCCTGCGCTCGGCGGCCAGATCATGTTCAACTTGGTCGACGGCGCCGTTCGCCTCATCCTGTTCCTCCTGTTCATCTGGGGAGTCTCCTTGTTTCCCGACATTCGCCGCGTCTACCAGTATCACGGCGCGGAGCACAAGACCGTCTTCGCCTTCGAAAACGGTGACCCGCTCACCACTGCAGCCGTGCAAAAGTATTCCACCTTTCATCCCCGCTGCGGCACCAGCTTCCTGATGACGGTAATGCTCATCTCGATCGGCTTCTACATGCTGATTCCGTTCACCACATTCTGGGCGCGTTTCGCCTCGCGCCTCGCGCTACTGCCCGTGATCGCCGGCGTATCCTACGAAATCATCCGCTTCGCCGCCAAGCATCGCGGCTCGCTCTTCGCCTTGATGACCGCTCCCGGCCTCTGGCTGCAGCGCATCACCACGCAGCCGCCGTCCGACGAAATGGCCCAATGCGCCATCACCGCCCTCGACCACGCCATGGCCCTCGAAAAAGAGCGCGGCGGCGAACTGGTGATTGCCTAGGAAAGCGTCGTTGGCCGTCCGTCGTTGGTCGGTGGCCCTCCGCTCCGGTCATCCGTCACATACAGCCGCAGGATGGTGCGCTAAGAGTAATTCCGGAGGTGTGGCATGGCAGCATCATCTTTTCGGGATCTAAGGGTCTGGCAAGAAGCGATGAAACTGACAACAGAGATCTACAAGAGTACATCGGCCTTTCCGAAGCACGAGCTGTACGGATTAAGTCAGCAGATTCGCCGTGCGGCGGTATCCGTCCCCAGCAACATCGCAGAAGGCAAGGGGCACCGCTCCGACAAAGAGTTCGTGCATTTCCTGCTGCACGCACGGGGATCACTTTTGGAGCTTGAAACTCAGTTATTGATCTCTGAGGAATTACAATATGTCCGGAAAGAAGAGGCGCAACGCCTATTGACATTGGCCGAGGGGGTGGGCCGTGCCTTGAGCGGTCTGATCAACTCGATGCGCGAGAAAGCCGCATGAAGCGAAAAGCCAACGACCAACGACTAACGACCAACGACGATTTTCATGTTTGACCGCCTAAACCAAATCGAAGCCCGCTACGAAGAGCTGACCAGCGCTCTCGCCTCGCCCGATATTGTCAACGACTCTTCCCGCTACCAGAAAACCGCCAAAGCGCACAGCGAAATTGCGCCTATCGTCGAGAAATATCGAGAGTACAAAGATCTAACAAAAGGCATAGCTGATAGCCGCGCTATGCTCGCCGACGAAAAAGATCCTGAGATGCGCGCCTACGCGCAGGAAGAACTCAGCCAGCTGGAGCCGCGCGTCGCTGCCATCGAAGAAGAACTGAAAGTCCTGCTGCTGCCCAAAGATCCCAACGACGAGAAGAACATCATCCTCGAAATCCGCGCCGGTACCGGCGGAGACGAAGCCACTCTCTTCGCCGCCGAAATCTTCCGCATGTACACCCGCTACGCCGAAACCCAGCGCTGGAAGGTTGAAGTGCTCTCGTCCTCGGAGTCGTCGGCCGGCGGCCTGAAAGAAGTCATCGCCATCATCGAAGGCAATCGCGTGTTTTCCCAGCTCAAATACGAAAGCGGCGTGCATCGCGTGCAGCGCGTGCCTGCCACCGAGCAGCAGGGACGCGTCCACACCTCCGCCGTCACCGTCGCCGTACTGCCCGAAGCCGAAGATGTCGATGTCAAAATCGAAGCCAAAGACCTGCGCATTGACACCTTCTGCTCCTCCGGTCCGGGCGGCCAGTCCGTGAACACCACCTACTCTGCCGTCCGCATCACGCACATTCCCACCAACACGGTCGTCAGTTGCCAGGATGAGAAGTCGCAGATCAAGAACCGCGAAAAAGGTATGCGCGTGCTGCGCTCCCGCCTCTACGAAATCGAAATGGAGAAACAACAGTCGGCTCTGGCCAAAGAGCGTAAGGCTATGGTCGGTTCCGGCGACCGCAGCGAGAAGATCCGTACCTATAACTTCCCGCAAAATCGCCTCACCGACCACCGCATCGGATTCACCGTCCACCAGCTCGAACAAGTAATGGACGGCAAACTCCAGCCCCTGATCGAGGCTCTCACCACGCACTATCAGGCGGAGAAGCTGAAGCAGGAAGCCACCACCGCAGTCTGAATGACTCATGTAGGGACAGCCGCCTCAGCCTGCCCTGAGCGGAGCCGAAGGGGCTGTCCAGCCAGGGCGAAGCCCGGCCGAGGAGAATCTCATGCCCGATCTTGACGCGACTCTTTCTTCGGTCCTCGCCGACCGCTACACCGCCAACGCCGCCCGCATCCGCGAACTCTCCGCGCCCCTGACCAACGCCCAGTTCTGGCAAAAGCCATTCCCCTACGGCAACAGCTTCGGCCACCTCGTCCTGCACCTCACCGGCAACCTGAATTACTACATCGGCGCGCAGATCGCGCAGACCGGCTACGTTCGCGACCGCCCGCGCGAATTCAATGACCCAACCCCTCCATCCAAAGACGAGGCCCTCAAACGCTTCGACGACGCGGGCGCAATGGTTCTGCAAACCGTGCGAACGCAGTCAACTGAAGATTGGTCGGCGGACTACTCAGGAGTTGGCACCGATGCCGCCAATCGCCTCGCCATGGTGGTACAGTGCGCCGCGCACATGCAGCACCACATCGGCCAAATGATCTACCTCAGATACGAATTTGCCCGCCAGAAATGAACCGTATGGGAGTGGGCGACACGCTCGCTCAGTTTTGGCAGTCTGCTGAGCCGTTTCGATTTTGGGTGGCGCAGCGCTTCAGCGCTGCGATCAGTCCCTCCGTTTTGAAAAGCGCGCGGCCTTCAGCCGCTGCAGAACCTGCCTTTCGCTCGCGGTACCACAACTTGTGTGGGGAAACGCCCTGGCTGTCCGGCGGCCCAGGTGTATCGGGCCGCAGCAGTTTCCGCCACGACCCGCCGGGCGGCCGCGCCATGCCCTGGCCGTGGGGACGACGACACAAAACGCACCACCACATCCCAGCCCCGACAGGGGCGGCATACGATAGCCCCGGACGTAAGTCCGGGGTAAGCCCAAAAAATAGGAACCAAGTCCCGTAGGGACGACAGAAGTTCTCTTCTAGGGCTTGGTCTCCTCGCCCGATTTTGGGTGGCGCAGCGCTCCCAGCCCCGATAGAACGTTTTCGAAAGTCCGCGGCCTCAGCCGGGCCATAGCCTTGAGATCGTCTCCAAAAAGCTCTACCCTGTGATCCTCCGCGTCCTCTGTGTTAACGATTCTTCTACAAAATATACCTCGACAAATCCTGATCCTTAACAATATCGGTCAACATCTTCCGCACATAATCGGCGTCGATAGTCACATGCTCCCCTTTTTTCTCCGGAGCATCAAAGCTCAACTCATCCAGCACCCGCTCCATGATGGTGTGCAGCCGCCGCGCTCCAATATTCTCCGTGCTCTCGTTCACCCGAAACGCGAAGTGCGCAATCTCCGACAAAGCCTCCGGAGTAAATTCCAGCTTCACCCCTTCAGTTTCCAGCAACGCCGTGTACTGCTTCACCAAAGAAGATTTCGGCTCCGTGAGAATCCGCACAAAATCTTCCATGGTCAGGGACTGCAACTCCACCCGAATCGGAAACCGCCCCTGCAACTCCGGAATCAGATCGCTCGGCTTCGAAACATGAAACGCTCCGGCAGCGATAAATAAAATGTGATCCGTGCGCACCATCCCATAGCGCGTGTTCACCGTAGTACCTTCGACAATCGGAAGAATGTCGCGCTGCACGCCCTCCCGCGAAACATCGGGACCATGCCCGCCCTCGCGCCCCGCAATCTTGTCAATCTCATCCAGAAACACAATCCCCGAGTTCTCCACCCGATCGATCGCCATCCGCGTAACCTGATCCATATCGATCAGCCGCTGCTCTTCTTCCTGAATCAGATACTCGAAAGCCTCGTTCACCTTCATCTTCCGCTTCTTGGTCCGCTGCCCGAAGATGCTCGGCAGCATGTCCTTGATATTGATGTCCATCTCCTCGACGCCCTGGTTCGTCATAATTTCAAAAGATGGAAAATTCCGCTCCCGCACGTCAATCTCAACCTGCCGCTCGTCGAGCTTCCCCTCGCGCAGTTGCTGACGCAACTTCTCCCGCGTCCGCGAAGAAGATTCAGTCAGCGCTGTGCTGCCATCGATCACCACTCCGCCCGCGGTAGTAGGCTCCGCCGGCCGCGCCGGTGGCGTCGGCGGCAGCAGAATATCCAGCAGCCGCTCCTCCGCATTCAACTCCGCCTTGTCGGCAACATCCTCCAACTTCTCTTCTCGTACATTATCGATGGCAATCTCCACCAGATCCCTCACCATCGACTCCACATCCCGCCCCACATACCCCACCTCGGTAAACTTCGAAGCCTCCACCTTCAAAAACGGAGAATTCGCCAGCTTCGCCAACCTCCGCGCAATCTCCGTCTTCCCCACCCCCGTCGGCCCTATCATGATTATGTTCTTGGGAATAATTTCTTCGGCCAGGTCGGGGGTTAGCTTTTGGCGGCGCATGCGGTTGCGCAGGGCGATGGCCACGGCGCGTTTGGCGTCCTTTTGGCCGATGACGTGTTTGTCGAGTTCGACGACGATTTCGCGGGGAGTAAGTTCGTCGAGGGCGAGTTGTTCTTCTTCGGAGCTGCTGGGTAAGTAGATGGCCATAGTAAGCTCTGACTTCCGACTTCCGACGTTAGACCTCGGCTTTGTCTTGCTGAGGTCTGAGGTCCGGCGTCTGAAGTCTAAAGTTCTTCAATTGTTACCACGTCATTGGTATAGATGCACATTTTGCCGGCGATCTTCATGGCTTCTTCGGCGATCTGGCGGGCGGTTAGCTGGGTGTGACGGGACAGGGCTTCGGCGGCGGCCTGCGCGTAGGGGCCTCCGCTGCCGATGGCTGCTACACCGCTATCGGGCTCGATCACGTCGCCCTGTCCGCTGAGAAGGAACGTTTGTTCTTTGTCGCAGACCAGCAGCAAGGCTTCCAGGTGGCGGAGGAACTTGTCGGTGCGCCAATCCTTGGCGAGTTCGACGGCGCCGCGTCCGAGGTTGCCATGGTACTGCTCGAGTTTCGATTCGAAGCGGCTGAACAGGGTGAAGGCGTCGGCGGTGGAACCGGCGAATCCGGCGAGGATTTTGTCGTTGTAGAGGCGGCGAATCTTCTTGGCCGTATGTTTGATGACGGACTCGCCGAGCGTAACCTGTCCGTCGCCGGCAAGTACCACGCTGCCGTTGCGGCGGATGGAGAGAACTGTGGTGGAACGGATCAGTCGCTTCGTGGACATGGGCGCAACTCTTGATTATAGCAGCGTGGAAGGTGCCGCTAGCGTGGTGACAGCGAGTGGGGAATGGTGCGGCGCTTCGCCGACGGCCGAGCGGGCGAGTCGCCCGCTCCCACACGACACCGCGAAAAGTTGTCAAGAGGCAAGAACGACCTTGGCGGGGTTAAGTTGTTCACAACATTGAGCAAATAATTTGGGGAAAATGATGCATTTACCCTCTCCAATGTGATATAATGTAAACATAGAGTAAAACTTTTAGGAAAAACGAGGCGCGGCCCATGGGCCGCGCCTTTTCTTTTGGGGCTAGGATTTCCCCGGAAATCCCGCCGCCCTTCAGTCAGGAGTGGGATGGACGAATTCAAGGTTTTCAAGAATTTCAAGGAGCGCGGCGAGTGGGTCGAACTCCGCTTCATGGCCGAAGCCCTGCGCCACGGCTTCAAAGTCCTCAAGCCCTGGGGAGATTCCTCTCCCTTTGACGTCGCTATCCCCTTCGGCAGCCGCATCGTAAGAGTCCAGGTCAAGTCCACGTCCTGCCGCACCGGCACCGGATACTTCTGCCAGTTCAAGCCCAACTATTTGAGCGACCCCTACACCCTCGACCAACTCGACTTCTTCGCCGCCTACGTAATCATGCGGGATACTTGGTATCTAATCCCCGCCCGAGTCCTCCTCGGCGGCGAAGCCCTAAAACAAGGCCTAATGCTCTTCCCCATGCAGCCCCTAAAGAAAAATCGCTACAGCTACGAGGCGTACCGCGAAGCCTGGCCCCTACTCCGCCCCAGCAGGAAAAAATAACCCGTGTGGGACGGACACTCCCTCGGCAAGCTCAGCGCAGCCTCTGTCCGTCGCCTTTGACTTTGGTTCTTCAAACGTCAGTAATCTCTACGACCGGGGTGCCCCATTTCTCGCGTCCTTTGCGAGAAGTGGGGATTTCGCGGACGACCGGAGCCGGAGCGCCAGCGACGGTCGATTCCTGTTTTGGGAACTCTCCGAGAACACTGGATCAACCAGCAGACAGAGGCCACAGAGAACCATGATATAAACGCTTTTCTTTCGGAACCGAGGTAATCTTGGCAGAGAAGAAATATACGCCTGAAATGGTAGGGGAGATGCTTCGCGAGGCGGGGACGCTGATCATCTGTGTTTACGCCACTTTATGAACTGTTTGAGCCGCATCCGCCGCAGTGGCAGATAGTTAGCCTCGATTGCTGATCGGTGTCGCGGCATTGCTGACTGGCATCGAAGTGGAGAGAAGACGAAGATGATAACTCGACTATTGCAGTTCCTCTTGATTGCGGCCACCCTAGCTGGCTTGGTCATCTACGGTTTCATCCGCGACAAGCGAGAACACCCCTCCGCAGCCAAGCCTGAAAACGACGCCCAGGAATCTCTCCCGTTCCCGGGTTGATGCGCCCATGTGGGGCGAACACTCCTGTCCGCTGCCCTTGACGTTGCATTTCTTGCCCTTGCACCGAGGGAAGATGGAACACGAGAGCAACCGTGGAAGAGCGGCGCTTCAGCGCCGCGATAGCCGCCCCGAAATGAATCGGGCTTCAGCCCCGGTGATCCGCCTCACCACTTTGTCATTCCGATCGGAGCCGGACCCTAAGCGAAGCCTAAAGGAACCTGCCGCTTTTCCCGGCTACCTGCTGGCAGTCCGTCTCTTTTGTCCCCGCTTGCTCACCGATTCTCTCCCATTCGCGGCTCTGCGCCCTGGTTTCTTTCGCCACTCCGCTGGAAGTTCATCGCCTTCGACAGGAGCATTTCCCTTCCCAGCGCGTTCGAGAATGCGCAAGGTTTCCGAGCGATCCGCACGCTTGCCTCTTTCCCGGAAATACTCCTCCGTCCGCAAGGCAGAAACCTTCTCCGCCACGGCCACGTTGATGAGCTGGTTCAGGGCTACTCCTTCCAGTTCCGCAGCCTTCCTCAATTCCTCCAGTAGCGAAGGCTGCAGCCGCAACGCGAAATTACTCCGTCTCATGGCATCAACTCCTAATCTGCTGAAGCGCCGTAGCCGGCAGAATTACAGCGCAGTTAAACTCCTTGCCAGCGTGGGCGAAATCGCGCTGATTGAACGTCACGATTGCGCTGGCGCTCCCGTTGATTGCGGTTTCCAGAACCATGTCGTCGTCCGGATCAGGCAGCCTTGGCCGCCATCGGAAGGCAAGCCGGACCGGCCTCGCCACTGCCGCCAGGTCATCAAGTACGCGCCCGACTTCGGCGCTGCTCAGTCCACAGGCGGCCAGATGCTGCGCCCGTGTTAGCACCGCTTCATATTCGAGCATGAGCGGAACCGAGAGCAATAACTCAAACTGCAGATTCAAAGCGGCCAGCAAAAGCTGGCGGGAAGCACCTCGGTCGCTCCGCAAGGCCGCAACCAGCACGTCCGTGTCGAGCACGTAAGAATCTGCCACTAATTTATGATATTGCATGCAATATCACATTTTCAAGCAAAATGTCATTCCTGCGCTGCGGCGGACGCATCTAGTGACTGTCAGCATCAGGGCAACAGGGCCCTCGTCGAGCTCCTCCGGAAGCGTTGTACCTCTTAACCCCGCATAAATTGCTACACCCCTACCGGCTGCGGTTTCCCCGCCAGCAACTGCCTCAGCACATACTGCAAAATCCCCCCATTAGCGTAGTAGAGGGCTTCTTGCGGCGTGTCGATGCGGACCAGAGCGTTGAACTCGATTGGCTTGTCCTTCCCACCTCCGCCGCTGCTGCCGCTGGGAGTTGCGCGGACCTTTACGTGGCATCCCGCGGCGAAGTGTTCGAGCGTCTCGCAGATTCCGGTGATCTCGAAGATTTCTTCCCCGGTCAGTTTGAGCGATTCTGCATTTTCGCCCGAAAGGAACTGCAAGGGTAGAACTCCCATACCGACCAGATTCGAGCGATGAATGCGCTCATAGCTTTCGGCGATGACGGCTTGAACGCCGAGCAGGCGCGGGCCTTTGGCGGCCCAATCGCGGGAGGAACCGGAGCCGTATTCTTTTCCGGCGAGGATGATCAGCGGCGTGTGTTCGGATTGATATTTCTGAGAAGCGTCGAAGATCGACATTTCCTGGTTGGTGGGCAGGTAGCGGGTGAAGCCGCCTTCCACGCTTACCAGTTTGTTGCGCAGGCGGACGTTGGCGAAGGTGCCGCGAACCATGACCTCATGATTGCCGCGGCGCGAGCCGTAGGAATTGAAATCGGCGGGCTTGACGCCGTGCTCTTGGAGATATTTTCCGGCGGGGCCGTCTTTCTTGATGGAACCGGCGGGAGAAATGTGGTCGGTGGTGACGCTGTCGCCGAGCACGGCGAGGACGCGAGCGCCCTTGATTTCTTCGACGGGCGAGGGCTGGAGCTTCATGCCCTCGAAGTAGGGGGCGCGGCGGATGTAGGTGGAATCTTTTTCCCAGGCGTAGGTCTGGCCTTTGGGAATAACCAGGCCGCGCCAGCGCTCGTCCCCTTCAAAAACCTCCGCATAGCTCTTGGCGAACATCTCAGAGGTGACCGACTGCTGGATGGCTTCTTCAACTTCGCGCTGGGTGGGCCAGAGGTCGGCGAGGTAGACGGGCTTGCCGTCTCTGCCTTTGCCGATAGCGTCTTTGCGAAGGTCGGTGTCGATGCGTCCGGCGAGGGCGAAGGCGACGACCAAGGGCGGCGACATTAAGTAGTTGGCGCGAACCTCAGAGTTGATGCGGCCTTCGAAGTTGCGATTGCCGGAAAGGACGCTGGCGACGACGAGATCTTTCTCGTCGATGGCTTGGGAGACTTCGGTGGGCAGCGGGCCGGAGTTGCCGATGCAGGTGGTGCAGCCGTAGCCGACGATGTGGAATTTCAACTTTTCGAGATAGGGAGTGAGGCCGGCGTTTTCCAGATAATCGTGGACGACTTTCGATCCGGGAGCGAGCGAAGTCTTTACCCAGGGCGGCACGGACAGACCTTTTTCGACGGCTTTCTTGGCGAGCAAGCCGGCGCCGATCATGACCGAGGGGTTCGACGTGTTGGTGCAGGAGGTGATGGCGGCGATGACGACGCTGCCGTGCTTCAGAGAATCTTTCACGCTTGCGGGAACGTGCTCGTGGATGTTGGGATCTTCGACGCCGATGTTTGCGGGGCTGCCGCCTTCGGCTTCCCAGTTCTTCGTAGCGCTGGTTGGTGCGACGTTCCCACTTCCCGCAACAGAAGCGGGAAGTGGGGCACCCACCGTCTTAGCTGTGGATTTTGGTTTGATGAGCGACGGGAGAGCTTTGTGGAAAGAGTCGGCGGCTTGCGAGAGGATGACGCGGTCTTGAGGACGCTTGGGACCGGCGAGGCTGGGCTCGACGGTCGAGAGATCGAGGCTGAGGAGTTCGGAATATTCGGCTTCGGGAGTTTTGTCGTCGTGGAAGAGTCCCTGCTCGCGGCAGTAAGCCTCGACCAGCGCGACTTGCTCGGCGCTGCGGCCGGTGAGCTTCAGGTACTTCATGGTTTCTTTGTCGACGGGGAAGATGCCGCAGGTGGCGCCGTATTCGGGCGACATGTTGGCGATGGTGGCGCGGTCGGCGAGAGGGAGATCGCGCAGGCCGGGGCCGAAGTATTCGACAAATTTTCCGACGACGCCGTGTTTGCGCAGCATTTCGGTGATGGTGAGAACGAGATCGGTGGCGGTGGCGCCTTCGTGCAGGCGTCCGGTGAGCTTCACGCCGACGACGAGGGGTATCAGCATGGAGACGGGCTGGCCGAGCATCGCCGCCTCAGCTTCAATCCCGCCGACGCCCCAGCCCAACACCCCCAATCCGTTAATCATCGTGGTGTGACTGTCGGTGCCGACGAGAGTGTCGGGATAGGCAGTGCGGTGGCCGTTCGATTCGCCTTTCGATTCCTGGACGAAGACGACGCGGGCGAGGTATTCGAGATTGACCTGGTGGACGATGCCGGTGTCGGGAGGGACGATGGCGAGGTTACGGAATCCGGTCTGGCCCCAGCGGAGGAAGGAATAACGCTCCTTGTTGCGTTGGAACTCGAGGAGGGCGTTGACGTCGAAGGCGCTGGCGGTGCCGAATTCGTCGACCTGGACGGAGTGGTCGATGACGAGTTCGACGGGTTGCAGAGGATTGATGAGGCCGGGATCGCCGCCGAGCTGCTGCATGGCGTCGCGCATGGCGGCGAGGTCGACGACGCAGGGGACGCCGGTGAAATCCTGGAGCAGGACGCGGCTGGGGGTGAAGGCGATTTCTTTGTCGGGCTTGGAGCGCTTGTTCCAGGCGGAGAGGGCGCGGACTTCCTGCTGGGTGACGTTGCGGCCGTCTTCGGTGCGGAGGAGATTCTCGAGGAGAATGCGCAGGCAGAAAGGCAGGTGGGTGGTGGAGATGCCTTGGTGGTCGAGGGCGTCGAGGCGATAGATTTCGTATTCCTTCTTGCCGACTTTGAGGCTGGAGCGGGAGTTGAAGCTGTTTAGAGACATGATGGCCTTCCTGATGAAATCTTGATGCCGTGGCGGTGCACGGTGGGTTGGAGCTTAGACACCGGAACTTATAAGTTTAGTCGTTTTGGTGAGGATTGCGTAGGGGCGAATCTCGGGTTCGCGATGCACGGGCGAGAAAGACCCTGAAACACAGGGGACACAGAGGGGCACAGAAGTTTGTGGTGGGCCTCAGTGTGCGGCGAGCCAGACTTGATAGGCGACGACGGCCATCATGAACAGAAGGTAGATGCGGAGGGCCCAGAGGACGAGGAGTTCGGGGCCTTTGAGGTGACGGCGGGGGATGGGATGCTTCTTGGCACGGGCGAGTTGATCGTGTTCGAGGGAGTTCAGGACCCAGGATTGATCAGCTGGTGCGGCGTGGACTTCGTCTTTTCTCATCATTTAGGCTGCAACTCCTAAAGCCGGGCTCGTTGAGACTCCAAGGGAAAGCAGATTCCTCAGGCCAAAGGGCGGCCTTCGGAATGACAAAGGGGATGGTTTCCGCCAACTCATCTCTACTTGCCTCCGAGTGCGGTGAAGATGTTGGGGGCGATGATGCTGATGCCGAAGAGAATGCCGGCGGCGGTCAGGATGAAGACGACGCCGGCGGACAGAATGTTGGCCCACAGCGGACTGACCAGGTCGCCCATTATTTCTTTGTCGTTCACCAGCATGAAGAGGAAGACCAACGCCGGAGGCATGGCCAAAACCGCGACCACATTAACGATGAGAACCACGTAGACCAGGGGCAGGCCTGGGATGAGAACGATAGCTGCGGCGGCCACGGCGCACAGAGTGAGGACGGCGTAAAACGGTTTGCCTTCTCCCATGGGAAGGTTGAGGCTGTGCGGTTTGTGGGTAACTTCGCCGAAAGCGTAGGCCGAGGAAGTTGAGATGGTGATGGCGGCAACGATGCCGGCCTCGACCATGCCGAGGGCGAAGAGCGATGCGCCGAAGCGGCCGATGATGGGTTGGAGGGCCTGGGCAAATTCGGCGGCCTGGAAATTATCGGCGGTCATGCGATGGGCGAACAACGGCGCGGTGGCGAGGATGGTGGCGATGGCGGCGGCGGTGGCTAAGGCGGCACCGAGGACGGTGTCGATGCGGCCGAAGCGGATATCCTTTGTGGTCATGCCTTTGTCGACAGTGGCGCTCTGCTGGAAGAAAAGCATCCAGGGCGTGACCGTGGCGCCGATGTCGGCGAGAAGGATGAGCAGAGTGTCTTTGTTAAAGCCGGGGAGGGGTTGCCAGGTGATGAAGGCGTGGCTGACCGAGTGCCAACTGGGGTGGGTCATGAGCGCGACGGGAATGAAGATCAGGTTGAAGGCGGCGGCGGCGAGAGTGATGCGTTCCCAAGTCCAGTAGCGGTGACTCATCAGGGCGGAGTAGAGGACGATGAGCGCGATGAGGATTGAAATCCAAGGAGGAACTCCGAAGAAACCGAGGCCGGCACGGACGGCGATGAACTCGGTGATGAGAGTAAGGAAGTTTCCGATGGTGAGATCGATCATGGAAAACCAGCCCCAGAAGGGGCCGAAGCGGTCGAAGATAAGTTCGGCGTGTCCGCGATGGGTAGCGGCGCCGAGGCGGACGGTCATCTCCTGTACGACGATTGCCATGCAGAATGTAAGGGCGACGAAAGGGAGGAAGAAACCGATGCCGAACTTGGCGCCGGTGGCAGCGTAGGAGAGCATGCTGGGGCCGTCGTTCTCTCCGAGCATGACGAGGACACCGGGGCCAACCAGCAACCATAGCAGGCGCGCTCGCGAGGAAAAGCCGCGTTGGGCGCGGGCTTCGGATACACGGACACGATCGTGAGCGCGGTCCACGTCCTCGTGAGTGATGACTACGATTTCGTCTTCGTTTTGGGCGGGAACAGGCTTCATCGGTTGAGGTTTGGAATGCTTTGCGGGATCGGACTGATGTTCATAGGTGTGCGCCGAAGCTTCCCCAGTTGAGATTAGCGTAAGTATACACGAGGAAATAAACTATGGTTAAGTAACCTGGACTGGGGTAGTGGTGCAGTTTGGCCCGCACGGCGGTGTGCTTACGGGAGATCCCTCGGCCCGCTGGTGAAAACGCGGGCCTTCGGGATGACGCCGGAAAGATGGAGTGCTAGATCTTTCAAACTGCACCACTACCTAGACTGGACAGTGATAGAGGTAGCTGGCAGGCGGCTGAAGGCGCGGGAGGGGGAAGGGATCCTTCGACTTCGCGGATGGGTCGCTTCGCGATCCATCCGCTGCGCTCAGGATGACATCTTAGAGGGAAGGTTAGCGGGTGGGGCGGTGGTCGGTGGGGGAAACCCAGACGCGGTCGGCGGCGGCGCGGCCGAGGGAAACGTTGCCGGTGGCGGTGGACAGGGCGAGAGTCTGGTCGTAGTTGCGTTCGAGGAGGCGCAATTTTGCTCCGGGACGAATGCCGCGGGCTTCGAGAAATTCGAGGAGGCGGCGGTCGCGTTCGTAGATACCGCTGACGGCGTAGGCGGCTCCGGGTGTGGCGTCGGCGAGGAGGAGCAGGCCGCGATGGCGGCGGCTGGCGGGGCTTTCCATCTCACTGAGGTTGCCGTGAGGGCAGGCACCTCCCTTGCCGAGCTTGGCGAGGAGTTTGGCTTCGAAGTCAGGGGAGACAGCGTGCTCGAGGCGTTCGGCTTCATCGTGAACCTTCCACCACTCCATTCCGAATAATTCGGATAACATGCGCTCGATGAGGTGGTGACGGAGTGTGAGTTTGCGGGCGATCTTGCGGCCGGCGGCGGTGAGGCGGACGTGTCCGTCGGTCTGGACGCGGACGAGGCCGTCCTTTTTCAGACGGCGTACCGCCATGGTGACGGCGGGGGCGGAGACTTTCAGCCAGTCGGCGAGGCGGGCGGAGATGACGGATTCGCCTTCGCTTTCGGCCTCGAGGATGGCTTTGAGGTAGTCCTCTTTGGAGACGGTGATCATCTGGGGAGATTATACGACGGAGTTAAGTGTGGTTAAGGCCGATTTCACCTGGGAGAAACGAAGGCAGAAGTCAGAAGTCAAAATGCAGAAGTAAGAATCTCGAGTGCGTCCAACCAGGTTTTTACTTCTGCATTCTAAATTCTGACTTCTGACTTTCCCTCGCGCGTTTGACAGGGTTCCTCTTTTGCCCCTACCCTTGAATTTCTCTGGCTATGAAAGTTCTGGTTCTAGGAAGCGGTGGACGCGAGCACGCGCTGGTGTGGAAGCTGCGGCAGTCCGCGCGCATTGCGAAGCTGTATTGCGCGCCGGGCAACGGCGGGATTGCGGAAGATGCGGAATGCTTGCCGGTTGATCTGAAGAACCTGGATTCGATGGTGGCTCTGGGGATGCAGGTGCAGCCCGACCTTACGGTGGTGGGGCCGGAGTTGCCGCTGACGCTGGGCGTGGTGGATGAGTTCACGCGGCGGGGCTGGCCTGTATTTGGGCCGACAAAAGCGGCGGCGCAACTGGAGGCGAGCAAGAGTTTTGCGAAAGAATTCCTGCAGCGGCATCGCATTCCGACGGCGGCGTATGCGATCTGCGATTCGATGGAAGAAGTGCGCGAGGCGCTGGCGCTGTTTCACGCGCCGGTGGTGGTGAAGGCGGACGGGTTGGCGGCGGGCAAGGGAGTGGTGATTGCAGCGAGCAAAGAAGAAGCGGCCAGCGTGGCGGCCGAAATGTTCAGCGGCAAGATGGTGGGCGAAGCGGGCACGCGCGTGGTGCTGGAAGAATGTTTGAAGGGCGACGAACTTTCGTTTCTGGTGCTGAGCGATGGGGAGCGGGTTGCGCCACTGGTGGCGGCGCAGGATCACAAGCGCGTGGGCGATGGCGACACCGGGCCGAATACCGGAGGGATGGGCGCTTACTCGACAGTCGACATTGTCGACGACAAGATGCGGGACTGGCTGGTGAATCACATCGCGAAGCCGGTGGTTGAGGGAATGAAGGCGGAGGGCGCGGAATACAAGGGCGTGCTGTACTGCGGGCTGATGATGACGGCGCGCGGTCCGATGGTGCTGGAATTCAATTGCCGGTTCGGCGATCCGGAGACGCAGCCGATCCTGATGCGGCTGGAGAGCGATCTGGTGGATGCGCTGGAGGCGTCGATTGCAGGGCGGGTGAGCGAAGGCGATTTCAAGTGGTCGGGGGATGCGGCGGTGTGCGTGGTAATTGCCTCGGGAGGATATCCGGGGACGTATGAGGTGGGGAAAAATATTGTGGGGCTGGACGCGGCAGCGGCGATTGAGGGCGTGAAAGTTTTTCACGCTGGAACTTCGAACCGGGATGGGGAGTTTTATACGGCCGGCGGGCGGGTGCTGGGGGTATCGGCGCGGGCTGCGGAGTTGGAGACGGCGGTGCAGCAGGCTTATCGGGCTTGCGAGAAGATTCATTTTGAGGGGGCGCATTACCGGAGGGATATTGCGGGGCGGGCGATGAAGAAGAGCTAGCGGGCTGTCGGTGGATTCAATCTTATGGAAAAGTAGCTCGAACGTTTGAGAAGAGTCGCAGGGATCCTTCGACTGCGGAAGTGATTCACTTCGTGAATCACTTTCCTCGCTCAGGATGACAGACTAAAGGAGGCGAATGGGCAAGGTGCTGGTTTCGATTGTGATGGGGAGTGATTCCGATCTTGAGATTATGCGCGAGGCGGGGAAGGCGCTGGAGGAGTTTGGGATCGCTTACGAGATGGATGTTACGTCGGCGCATCGGTCGCCGGAGCGGACGGCGGATTTCGCGCGGAAGGCGGCGGGGCGCGGGATTTGCGTGATCATCGCGGGAGCCGGTGGGGCGGCGCATCTGGCAGGGGTGATTGCGGCGCACACTACGCTGCCGGTGATTGGGGTGCCGATTCCTTCGACTTCTTTGCAGGGGATGGATTCTTTGCTGGCGACGGTGCAGATGCCGGCGGGGATTCCGGTGGCGACGGTGGCAATTGGGAAGCCGGGGGCGACGAATGCGGGGATTCTCGCGGCGCAGATGATTGCGTTGGGCGATGCTTCGATGACGAAGAAGCTGGAAGGGCACAAGGAGAAGCTGGCGCGCGGAGTCGAGGAGAAGTCGAGGAAGCTGAGAAGTTCCCTGGGGAGTTAGGTTTTCATTTGCGGCGAGCGCGGGGGTTTCCTGGCGAAAGGTGCGAGAGTTTCGAGAAAGCGCCGAATTTTTTCGCGGTCCTCGTCAGAGATTTCGATGAACTTCAAGCCAACCCCCAGTCCGGGGGTTCCGTGGGCGACCTGGGCCTCCGCCCAGGCTTTGGTTTGTGCGAGCCAAATGCCTACTCTTAATTTTGTCCCTGGCTCCAAGGGGAGCGGCATTTCGATGTAGCACCCACCAATGCCGAGGTCGGATACGGTACCCCAAAACGAAGCTCCCTGTGGAGTGTGAATCTCGATCGAGTTCTGGCAGCGGAAGCGGGCGCTGTGGCGCTGTTCGACGCTTACGGGCTGGTAGTCATCGAGGGCGTCGGAGGACAACGGGAAATCCCACAGCGGTTTTTCGGGAGCGATGTTGAGCAAACCCACGTGGCCGGCTTTTGAGGTTCCGGCTGCGCCGATCCACTTTACCCGGAAGTGCACTCGATTGGCGCCATAGGTCAGCCCGATGATCTCGTCCGGGCTAAGTCTGGGGCGAACGCCGGCGAGCTCGGCCCCGGTGCGGCCGATGTTGACGGTGAGGACTTTCTCGGAGAAGACCTTACCGGCGCTGTCGGTGCCGAAAATGCGTACCGGGACTTCGACTTGCTTGCGGGGCTGGCTGCGCCTGCCGGTCGGTTTGAGCAACATCCGTAACCTCGAGAGTGGAAGAAGGTCCAGGATCGATGGTACAGAATAGCTTGGGTGAAAAAGGTTCTCAACAAAGCAATTTGTGCTTCGTGGCTCAGTTTAATAAGGAAGCGAGCCAAACGCGCGATTGTTGCGTCGCAAAGTGCGCGACGCTTCGCGCGGCTCGCCCAGATTCCTCGCTGCGCAAAAGCGCTTGCTCGGAATGACATTCAAACAACCGCGGACGCTAGAGAGGCTCGTGGCGGCGTTCGACACCCGGCGATTTATAGCTGCAATCCTTTCAGGTACTCGCGAAATGGTTTGCCCAAGTCTTCGCGTTTTAGGGCGAATTCGACGGTGGCTTTGAGGAATCCTAGTTTGTCGCCGGTGTCGTGGCGGCGGCCTTCGTAGACGTAGGCGTACATTTTTTCTTTTTGCAGCAGGAGGCGCATGCCATCGGTGAGTTGAAGTTCGCCGCCGGCGCCGACCGGCGTGTTGGCGAGGCAGTCGAAGATGGCGGGCATGAGAATGTAGCGGCCGATGATGGCGAGGTTTGATGGAGCATCTTCGGGCTTGGGTTTCTCGACCATGTTCTTGATTTCGAAGAGGCGTTCGCCGAAACGGCTGTCTTCGACAGGCTTCACGTCGAGAACGCCGTAGGAAGAAATCATTTTGCCTTCAATGATCTGAGTCGCGAGCACCGAGCACTGGGTCTGGTCGAAAACCTCGACCATTTGCTTGAGGCAGGGGACTTTGGCGTCGATGACGTCATCGGCGAGGAGCACGGCGAAGGGTTCGTTGCCCACGAGTTCGCGGGCCATGAGGACGGCGTGGCCGAGGCCGAGGGCTTCTTTCTGGCGGACGTAGGCGACGTGCATCATGTCGGAGATGGAGCGCACGATCTTGAGCAGGTCGAGTTTCTTGCGGTCCTCGAGCATTCGTTCGAGCTCGTAGCTGACGTCGAAGTGGTCTTCGATGGCCTGCTTGCCGCGGCCGGTGATGATGAGGATCTGGTCGCAGCCGGAGGCCATGGCTTCTTCGACGCCGTACTGGATGATGGGCTTGTCGACGAGCGGGAGCATTTCCTTGGGCTGGGCCTTGGTCGCGGGTAGGAAGCGGGTGCCGAGGCCGGCTGCGGGGAAAACGGCTTTGCGGACTTTCATGGGCATAGAAACAGTCGTTGGTCGTCGGTCGTTAGTCGTTGGCTGGGCGACTTCGGTTGCCGGACAATTGTACGTGATGGGGTTTGGGGATGGCGACTTTTGGCGGGTGAACAGTCTGCTGAAAAACGCGCAGCGCCGGAAGGCACTAACTGAGAATGCAGCACTTGCAGTATGCCTAAAGGCATACCCTGATACGAATCCTCAAAACTAAACGGGTCCACTGGCGGTCCGGACTTCCGATGCGGTTTCCGCGCTGGCTAGCTGCTCCAGGACCGATCTCAATGCGCGCAGGACTTCTTGCGCGGCTGTGGCTTTCAAAACAAACTTCAACATGCCATCCGGGGTGAACTGCGCGCCGCGCTGGGCGGAGACGAAGCGGGCTAGGTGCTCGGGATCGACCGTGGCATCCTGACGGAACTTCAGGGTGACGAAGTCGCGTTTGCGTTCGATGGCGTTCACGCCGATCTTCATGCATAACAGTTTTAGCGAGGCGTAGTCGAGGAGGTTGCGGACTGCGGGCGGAGGCGGGCCGTAACGGTCTTGCAACTCGGCGGCTACGTCGGTTAGTTGCGACTCGGTTTCGACGCGGGCGACGCGTTTATACATTTGCAGGCGCTGATTTTCTTCGGGGACGTACTCGGCGGGAATGCGAATGTTGAGGCCGAGATTGAGCTGGGTTTCGGCTTCGTCGGGACCGGCTTCACCTTTCATCTCGCGGACGGCGCGCTCAAGCATCTGGGTGTAAAGTTCGAAGCCGATGGCTTCGATGTGGCCACTCTGCTCGCCGCCGAGCATGTTTCCGGCGCCGCGGAGTTCGAGATCGAGGGCGGCGATTTTGAATCCGGCGCCTAGATCGGAAAATTCTTTGAGGGCGGCGAGGCGGCGGCGCGCGATCGGCGTGAGTTCGATTTCCGGTGGGAGCATTAGGTAGGCGTAGGCGCGGCGGCTGGAGCGGCCTACGCGTCCGCGGAGCTGATAAAGCTCGGAGAGACCGAGGCGGTCGGCGCGGTTGATCAGGATGGTGTTGCAGAGCGGGATGTCGAGACCATTTTCGATGATCGTGGTCGAGACCAGGATGTCGGCTTCGTGATGCATAAACTTCAGCATCACTTTTTCTAGCTCGCCTTCCGACATTTGTCCGTGGCCGACGATGATGCGCGCTGAAGGGACCAGAGTCTGGAGCTTGGCAGCGATTTCCCAGATGGTATCGACACGGTTGTGGACGAAATAGACCTGGCCGCCGCGCTCGAGTTCCTGCTCGATGGCCGACTGAATGAGTTTTTCGTCCCAGGCGGCGACGACGGTTTGAATCGCCATGCGGTCTTTGGGCGGAGTTTCGATGACGCTCATGTCGCGCAGGCCGACTAGGGACATGTGCAGGGTGCGCGGGATGGGAGTCGCCGACATGGTGAGCACGTCGACTTGCTTACGCATTTGCTTGATGCGCTCTTTGTGGCGGACGCCGAAGCGCTGTTCTTCGTCGACGATGAGCAGGCCGAGGTCGGAGAACCTGATGTCCTTGGAAAGAATGCGGTGAGTTCCGATGAGGACATCGATTTTGCCGGCTTCGGTTTTCTGCAGAATTTCTTTTTGCTGCTTCGCGTTGCGGAAACGGCTGATCATCTCAATTGTGACGGGGAATGGAGCGAAGCGCTGCTTGAAAGTTTCGAAGTGCTGGAAGGCGAGGACGGTGGTGGGAGCAAGCACGGCGACTTGCTTGTTGTCGTTGATGGCTTTGAAGGCGGCGCGCATGGCGACTTCTGTTTTGCCGTAGCCGACGTCGCCGCAGAGCAGGCGGTCCATGGGCTGGGAGGATTCCATGTCGCGAATGACGTCTTTGATGGCCTGACCCTGGTCTTCGGTTTCGTTGAACTCAAAGGCCTCTTCAAACTCGCGGAACCACTCATTGCCGGGCGGAAAGGCGTGTCCGACGGCGGTTTTGCGCTCGGCGTAGAGCTTGAGGAGTTCGTCGGCCATGTCCTTCATGGCCTTGCGCACGCGAGCTTTGGTTTTGCCCCAGGCAGCGGTGCCGAGATGACTCAAGGCCGGCTTGACGCCTTCCGAGGAACGATACTTCTGCACCAGATCGAGACGAGTGAGGGGAACGTAGAGGCGAGCAGCTTCGGCGAATTCGAGCAACATGAATTCGGCGGGGCCATCGCCATGGTTGATTTCCTTCAGGCCCTGGTACTGGCCGATGCCGTGTTCGACGTGGACCACGTAATCGCCGACCTGGAGATCGCGGAAGTCGGAGAGGAAGGCGGAGACTTTGGACTTCGAGCGCTGGGGGCGCGAAGCGACCGCGTCGGATTCGTCAAACAAATCGCGAGCGCCGAAGACGGCAAGATTGGCCTCGGGGAGCAGAACGCCATCGGGGATGTAGGCGGTGGCGAGCGTGGTGGTGAGGACCTCGCCAGCGAAGTAGCTAGTTTCGTCGGCGTAGCTTTCGCCGCCGCGGGTGCGGCTTCCAAGGCGGAAGGAGACGTTGTATTCGGTGAAAACATCGGCGAGACGTTCGACTTCGCCGGTGTTGGGGACGGCGAAGAGGACGCGTTTGCCTTCGGCGTTGAGCTTTTGCACTTCCGCGAGCATGGCGGGAACCGCGCCGTGGAAGCGGGGTGAGGGTTGAGAGAGGAATGCGATGGCGGAAGCTTCGTCTTGCTCCGAGCCGCGGGTGATGCCGAGATGCTCGATGTTGGCGCCGGGGAGGGCGGCAGTTTTTTTCCACCAATCGTCTGGCGGAAGGTAGAGATCTTCGGGGCGAACGAGGTTGCCGACGCCGCTGCGCTCATGAGCTTCGGCGACGCGGGTCCAGAAGCGATCGAATTCCGGTTGGAGTTGATCGGTTTCGTCGAGGAGAACGGCGGCGCGGGGAATGAGATCGAAGATAGTGCTGTCGGCTCCGGCGACGGGGGAATAAAACTCCCAGCCGGGAAAGACGTTGACTCCACCGGCGCGAACGGCGGCTTCGACGATTTCTTCGTTGCCGGTGATGCGTTTGCCACTGAGGCGAGTGTGAATTGCGGCGAGCAGATGCTCGCTGACCGGAGTTTCGGTGAGCGGGAGGAGCAAAGCTTCGTCGACGGGGGTGGAGGAGCGCTGCGAGGCGGGATCGAACTTGCGAATGGAATCGGCTTCGTCGCCGAAGAACTCGATGCGCAAGGGACGGTCGGCTTCAGGGGAATAGACGTCGAGGATGCCGCCGCGAGAGGCATACTGGCCGGGCATCTCGACGACGTCAGTGGAGGTGTAGCCGACGGTGTTGAGGTGAGCGAGCAGAGATTCGAGGTCGAAGGATTCGCCGCGGCGAACGGTGCGGGCGAGGTCGGCATAATAATCGGCGGAGCGAAGGCGGATGGCGGTGGCCGCAACCGGCGAGACGACGATGGAGGCAGATCCGGTCGCAATCTTCCATAGGGCGGTGGCGCGTTGTTCCTGAAGCTCCGGGTGCGGCGAGAGATTCTGGTAGGGGAGCACGTCGCGGGCGGGGAGGGAGATGACGGACTCGGGATCGCAGGCGGCGGTGAGTTCACAGAAACCGCGAAGGACGGGAACGAAGTCTTCGACGGCGCGGTTGTCATTGACTACAAAGATGATGGGGCGGGCGGCGGTGCGCTGAAACAGCACCAGCAGCAAGGCTTTTGCGGTGGGAGTGAGGCCGGAGACACGAATGCGCCCCGTGCCCTCCTTGAGGTGGGAGGCAACACGCGCGAAGGCGGGAAGCTTTTCTACGTCCGTGAAGAGTTCGCGGACGAAGGGAAGAAGCATGCAGGATTATTTTAGCAGGAGTGGGATGGGATGTCGGCGGCTGGGAAGAGTGGCCGGCGAGCTTCGCTCCGCCGGGACGGCCGAAGGCGGCCGTCTCCACATGGCCCTTGCTCATCACGCAGTCTCTGCTCATCTCCGCAGCAAGGGACGCGTCAAGCAGGTGGGGCCGCCGCTGCCGTTGATGCAGAGTTCGCTGCCGGGGAAGGCGCGGAGGTCGAATCCGGCATAGCGGAGGCGGGCATTCGTGCTGTGATTTTCTTCGATGGCGAGCAGGCGGTTGTTTCCGAGGGCGAGGACGTTGCAGGCGAGGGTGTCGCGCTCGGCGGGGTCGATTTCTACGAACTGGAATCCGCGGGATTTGAGAAGTTCGACGGTTTCGACCGCGAGCCAGGGCAGATCGACCAGCGCGGTGTGGTGGTCGAGCAGGCTGATCAACGACATCAGATGCAGACAGGCGGATGGGCCGGGGCCGTAGGGTAGCGGGGCGGAAAGAACATCTACGCCTTTGGGGGCGAGCAGGGCGCGGATCTGCTGAATGCCTGCGGGGTTGGTGCGATAGCCGTGGCCGATTAGAAGCGTTTTGTGATCGAGCCAGATCATGTCTCCGGCTTCGGCGGTGCCGGGAGGTGTGATGGTGCCCAGGGTCGGGAAGTCTAGCGTCTCGCAGAACGCGGCTTGGTGCGGGGCTTCGGGCAGACGGTTTGGTTTGCCGGGACGCAGTTCGATCAAGCCGTAGTCGGTGGGAAGAGACGCGTCGTGGGCGTAGACGGCATCGAGGGAGAGATCGGGGGCAGGAGGGATCTCGATGACCTCGGCACCGGCGGTTTCCAACTCGCGGCAGAGGGCTTCATGCTGGGACTGGGATGAAGCGAAGTCGGGTGCGTGGTGGAAACCGAGGTCACGCCAGTGGGCGGCGCGCTCGGGCAGGTTCCATCCGGCTGTGCGGGGAGAACACAGCATGACGCGCTGGAGCGCGCCAGACATCGAATTGCCGTTGCAACGAGTTTTCGTCATTACTTCACTTCTGGCATCCTGGTCCTCGCCAACGTTTCTGAAACTGCTGAGCCTGCTAGGAATCTATATGGGCATTATGGCAAAAGCAATGTGGGAAGGCGCGGTGCTGGCCGAAAGCAATGCGACGGTAGAGGTGGAGGGCAATCAGTATTTTCCGCCGGATGCGATTCGTAAGGAACATTTCAAGCCGAGCGATGTGCACTCGGTGTGTCCGTGGAAGGGGACGGCGAGTTATTACGATGTTGAGGTCAACGGGAAACGCAATGCCGGGGCGGCGTGGTTCTATCCAGAACCGAAGGAGGCGGCGAAGCAGATCAAGGGGTATGTGGCGTTCTGGAAGGGCGTGACAGTGGAGAAGTAAAAGAATCCTCGAGCTGCGCTCGACGGACAGCCCCTTCGGCGTTCGCCTCAGGGCAGGCTAAGGGCGGCTGTCCCCACAGGGATCTGATGATCGCCAGTTTAGAACTCAACGTGGGCGCGGAATGAGGGTACGAGGACGGGACCGCGGTCGCGGTTGTAGCCGGGGTTGACGATGTGCTGCAGGCCGGGCGCGAGATAGATACCGCGCCACACGTGGACGGTGTAGTAAGACTCGGCGATATTTTCGCGACCGTAGTTGAGCGCGCCATCGCCGAGCAGGAAGCCGAGACCGCCATCCGCGAGGTAGGTCTGGTGATCCTTCTTGATGGCGTTTGAGACGAAAGCGATGCCGGCGCGATCCTGCTTGCGATGCCACCATGCGCCGTTCGCTCCCAGTCCTTCGGCAAAGGTTTGATCGACTTCGGTATAGGCGAAGGACTCGGTCTTTCCGTTGTCCCATCCGAAGCGGGCGAAGGCGGTGAGGTTGGGCAGGAGATTCTGCTCGAGGTTGACGCCAAAACCGTATTTGCGCGTGATGTGCCAGGGATGATTGGTGATTTCGGGGATCAGTTCCGGCTGCGGGGCGGTGTGATCTTCGAATTGCTCAACCGCTTCGCGATAAATGCCCATGTTGGCATAGTTGGTGTAGGCCAAGAGGCGGACGACGCCGGCTTTCTTCGGGATCAAGCCGTGACGTAACTCGTATTCGAAGTTTTCCGCATGGACTTGCCATGGCCGATATACGAGATCGATTCCGTTTGCGACCTTGGGCATGAGGGCTTCGGCGAAACGGAATCCCCAGTTGCGGTCTTCGAAATCGGCGGTGGCGCCGACGGTGTAGCCGCGGGTGTCTGCGGCGTAGTCGTAGGCGCCATTGTTGTCGGTGGTCCAGTTGATGAACTGAAGGTGGGTGTCCGAGCCCACGGAGTTCAGGTCGAAGAAATCCGGCATGCTGAACTTGCCAAAGCGGATTTCGAGGCGACGGCGGGGCAGTTCCTCAAAAAGCGAGAACAAGTTGCGCTGATTTTCGACTTTATCCTTACTCAGGGCAAACACTTTGTGGATCATGGCCCGCCCCAGATAAGGCTCTTTGCTTAAGCTGGGATTACGCACGATGTCGAGATCGGTGTTGCCCGCGAGTCCAAAGCCTTGGGTAAGCGCGGCGCCGCCGGCTTCTTCGATGTCGACCAGAAGTTCGGTGGAATTATTGAGGCGAACGCCGGTGTAGAAGGTCATCACGCGGGAGGTGGCTTTCTCATAATTGGGGCTAAGACTGTGCTGGCCGCTATAGTCGGCGTGAAATGGAGGGTGAGTTTGAAAAATGAAATTGGCCTGGCCGGAGAGCCAGAAGCGAGAGTCCTTGAAGTGGGGGAGCATCGCCTCGCCGCCGCCGTCCGGGGGCGGATCAGGCGCGTTGGGCGTGGCGTCCGGCTGCGGCGCGGCGTCAGACTTGGCGGTGGAGGGTGCGTCCGGCTGCTGGGCCAGGGCCGGGCGGGTGCAGGCGAAAGCAACCGTCAACAGCAGGACAAGCACCACTGCATGGGCTCGGAAAGCCGCAGGCGTGGCGGGTTGCGGGCGGGTGCCTGAATCTGCCTTGAGGAGAGGGAGGCGCCGTTCGATATTGAAAATGAATTTCAATTTCATAATCCCACGTTTACAAGGCGCAGCAGATTCGGCTCAGTGTTTGGAGTCACTCCCAGTTGTGACTCTAATCACGCCAGTGGGTGGCCGCGACTCAAGGACTTAATATGAATGTATCACAGGCAGTTAACCATAGTTAACTACGCGTCTTGCCCGCTTGCAAAGCCAACTACGTGCCGACCAGTCCTCACCGATTTCATGAGGCTACGCAGGGCCGGTTAAAGGAATGTTACAGACTGCGGGCGAAAGATCTGTCAGCAGTTCACCGAGAAGCGGAGGCTCTGGTTCGGCCGATTTCGGTGCGACTCATTGGCGACTGGGAGAGCATTCCGTGCGCCGCGCGCTTTCTGTTTTGTAGCATACCCCGGTATAGTATAGTCCAGTGAAAAGTTTCTAAGGGAGGGAGCATGGCTCACACGCCACGGGAAAAAGAGAAACTGACACTGCGGGTGCGGCGGATTCGCGGTCAGATCGATGCCATCGAGCGGGCGCTGGGCGAAGAAAAGGACTGCGGAGACGTGTTGCAACTGATCACGGCGGCACGAGGCGCGATGAATGGACTGATGGCGGAACTGCTGGAGGATCACGTGAGATTCCACGTACTCGATCCGGGACGCAAACCGACCTCGGCGCAGGCCATCGCCGCGGATGAATTGATGGAGATTGTGCGTTCTTACCTGAAGTGAGGCAGCGCTGGAGGCGGGAAGGTTTCGAGTTCGCCGCGCGCCGAAAAGCTTGAGAAATGAAGAAAGGACAGCCCGGAGCCCCCGAAGCCGTCCTTAAACCCTCCCGGTTAGAAGGGCAACTTGATGACCTGAGGTTACCGAGGCCATGTTGCAAAGTGATGTCGGGGGGATGAATATCTGGTTAATTTGTTCGGCGAAGCGCTGCTATAGTAGTCGGTTGCAATAAGGAAGCGAGCCAAACGCGAGACTCATGCATCGCAGAAAGCGCGATGCTTTGCGCGGCTCGCCCAGATCCCGCGCTGCCCAAAGAACGCTGGCTCGGGATGACAGTATCTTGCGGGAGCACTCAATGCCATCGACGACGTCCCGAAAGGTCGAGCAGTCGCGCCGTCTGCAGCAACGCGCGGAAAGCATGATTCCTGGCGGAGTGAACTCGCCGGTGCGCGGATTTGGTTCGGTGGGAGGCGATCCTCCGTTTATCGTGCGCGGAAAAGGGTCGCACATGTGGGATGCCGATGAAAACGAATTCATCGACTATGTGGGCTCCTGGGGACCGCTGATTCTGGGCCACGCTGCGCCCGATGTGCTCGATGCCATTGTGGGGGCGGCGTGCAACGGCACGAGCTTTGGAGCTTCCACGCCCTCCGAGGCCGATCTGGCGGAGTTGGTGCTGGCCGCGCTGCCGCCGATGCAGAAAGTTCGGTTCGTGAGTTCAGGAACGGAAGCCACGATGTCGGCGATCCGCCTGGCGAGGGCTTATACCAAGCGCAAGTACATTGTGAAATTCGAGGGCTGCTACCACGGGCATTCCGATTCTCTGCTGGTGAAGGCAGGTTCGGGGGTGGCGACGCTGGGGATTCCAGGATCGGCGGGGGTTCCCGAGGAGTTCACGCAATTCACGCTGGCGTTGCCGTTCAACGACATCAAGGCGGTGGAGTATGCCTTCCAGAAATTCAAGCATCAGATTGCCTGCGTGATCGTGGAGCCGGTGGTGGGCAACATGGGATGTGTTCCGGCCGCGGACGATTATCTGGTGGCGCTGCGCCTGATTACCGAGCGTGAGAGATCGGTGCTGATTTTTGATGAAGTGATGACCGGCTTTCGCGTGGCCTATGGTGGGGCGCAGGAACTCTACAATATTCATCCTGACCTGACGACGTTGGGCAAGATCATTGGCGGAGGCTTGCCGGTGGGGGCCTATGGCGGTTCCAGCGAGATCATGGATCTGGTTGCGCCGCTGGGGCCGATGTATCAGGCGGGAACGCTTTCCGGCAACCCGCTGGCGATGGCGGCGGGATGTGCGATGCTGAAGCGTCTGAGCGATCACAAGCGGGAAATTTATGCGCGGCTGGAGAAGTTGAGCGGGGAATTGGTGGAGGGCGTTGCCGCTGCGGCGAAAGATGCGGGCGTGCCGCTGTGCTACAACCGGGTCGGGTCGATGTTTACGTGGTTTTTTACGCCGGGTCCGGTGACGGATTGGGAGTCGGCGTCGAAATCGAACACCGAAAGTTTTGGCAAATTCTTTCGCTCCATGCTCGACAGCGGAGTGTATTTGCCGCCGTCGCAGTACGAGGCGGCTTTCCTGGGTGCGACGCACACGGAGGAGGATGTGCAGCAGACGATTGCGGCGGCGAAGCAGGCGTTTGCGGCGGTGAAGGGATAGAAGGCTTTCACCACGGAGATACGGAGTCACGGAGAAATTCAGAAACAGGTAAAAAACGAACCTCTTTAAATGATGACTAACGGCTGATGGCCGACTTAGCGATCATCTGAGGAATCGTTACAAATTCATAGCCTTCAGCTTTGTAGGGAGTAAGAAGGTGGTCCGTGGCGATTACGGTTTGGGAGCGGTCTGCTCCCATCTGCTTGTGACCTCCATCATGCAGAAGGATTACGTCGCCGCCGCGAATCTGGTTTGTGACCTTGCGTTCGATGGTGGCGGCGGGTGGGGCGTTCCAGTCGTAGCCGGTTACGTTCCACATGACGGGCTCGAGGCCGAGTTCACGCGCGATGCGGAGAACCGCGGGACGACGTCCTCCGAAGGGGGGGCGAAAGAGACGGCTGGGGCTGCCCACGGCGTCCTGCAACGCGGAGCGGCATGCGGAAAGTTGCTGGCGGATTTCGGCTTCGCTTTTGAAGATCAGAAGGGGATGGGTGAAGGTGTGGTTGCCGACGACGTGGCCGGCGCTGACTATTTCGCGGACGATTTCCGGACGTTGTTGCACGTAGCGTCCGATTAGAAAAAAAGTTGCGTGAACGCTGCGCTTTGCGAGGACTTCGAGCAAGCGCAGGGTGTGCGGGTCGTTGGGGCCGTCGTCGTAGGTGAGGGCGATTTGGCGGGAGGCGCGCGCGAGGCCCGTGAAAGTTTGTCCGTACCATTGCCCGCCCGGCGCCATGGACTGATAACCCGCGGCAACGGCGGCTGCGGTGGAGAGAGCACCGGTGAGGGCGAGGGCGAGCATGCAGGGCATTGTATTTCATTGAGTCATTGAGTGATCGGGTGATTTGGCGATTGAAAATCGTACGACGGCCTTTCGATCGCACAATCGTCAAATCACTCAATCGCCCAATTCTTTCCTGTTAACTCTTCCCTCAATTGCCGTTCTGCGTTATCCGAGCTATCCTGCAACTTCCGGAATATTGCGAGCCCATGGCTAATCTTTTCGAGCTGCCCCGTTACATTGCAGTGGAGGGTCCCATCCGAGTGGGCAAGAGCACGCTGGCCCGCATTCTGGCCGAGCGGCTGAATGCGCAGCGTGTGATGGAGCCGGAGTCCAATCCGTTTCTCGCGGCTTTTTATGAGGGCGAGCGGGGCGCGGCGTTTCAGGCGCAGTTCGCGTTTCTGGTGCAGCGCTTCGAGCAGTTGCAGGCGCTTGACCTGGGACCGCGCTCGCAGAAGACGGTGGTCGCGGACTACATCATCGAGAAAGACAAACTCTTTGCGTGCCTGAACCTTACCGACCAGGAGCTCGATACCTACAACCGCTACTACAACCACTTTCGGGAGAAGCTGCCCAAGCCCGATTTGGTTATCTACCTACAGGCCACGCCCGAGGTGTTGAAGAAGCGTCTGAAGAAAAAGAATGCGCCGGGCGAGCGCGCCGTCAGCGACGAATATCTGGAGGAAGTGGTGAAGGCCTACGAACACTTCTTTTTCCACTATACGTCGTCGGATCTGCTGATCGTGAATACGTCGGACATTGATTTCGTGGATCGCAACGAAGACTTGCAGGAACTGCTGCGCAAGGTGACGGAGCCGATCAAAGGCACGCAATACTTTTTGCCGCTGGGCGGGCAGGAGGCAGTGGGGGCTTGAAACCTGTCGTCGGTCGTTAGTCGTTGGTCGTTGGTCGTTGGCCCCTCTCAAAATCCGCTTGCGTTGCCTCTCGGACGTTATTACAATTGTAATAACGAGGAAAGTGCAATGGTTCCACTCAAGATTCGCAAATTTGGTAATTCGCTCGGGGTTGTGCTGCCCAAGGAAGTCATTCAGCGTCTGCGCACCGGCGACGGCGAACAGGTTTTTCTGATCGAGGCCGGCGCCGGCGATTACCGGCTCACCCCCTACGATCCCGCGTTCGAGAGGAAAATGAAGAGGGCGGAAGAGATCATGGGGCGCTACCGCAATACGCTGCACGCTCTGGCAAAGTAAAGCGTGGCTTCGAAGAAGAAAGAACCGGTCTGGATCGAGAGGCGAGACGGTCTCGCGATCCATGATCGCCTGTTGGCGGTGCACGGCGGCGCTTCGGGATTGCGCAATCAAGGGCTTCTTGAGTCCGCTCTGGCGCGGCCGCGCCATGACTATGCTTACGCCGACTTTCCTGACATCCTCGGAATGGCGGCCCTCTATACCGCGGATGTAGTGCGCAATCATCTTTTCGTCGACGGAAACAAGCGCGCTGGCTTTGTGATTGGCGTTCTTTTTCTCGAACTTAACCGTTTTGAACTCAAGTCCAGCGAGGAGGATGCCGCGCAGGCCGTCATGTCCCTCGCAGCCGGCACGCTTGATGAAGCTGGGTATCGGGCGTGGCTTGGGGGGAATGTACGGCGAAAGCGGTAAGGACCAAGATCCGCAAACGACTATCGACGAACGACGGGCTTCCGGCTACAATAGCGCAAGCATCCACGAAGATGCGTACAGGCTCTATCCGGCCGGGCCGGAGGGGCACTGGAGGAAATGATGAGTCTCACCCCGATCAGCGGGCGTTCCCTGGACGAACTCCGCCACAAGGTCACCACCGCATCTCTGCGGGAACAAAAACTCCGGCACGAACCCATTACTTGTCTCACCGCTTACGACTACGCCACGGCGCGCCTGGTAGATGAGGCGGGGATCGAGATAATCCTGGTGGGCGATTCGCTTGCCCAGGCGATGCTCGGCTATGAGAACACGCTCTCGGTCACGATGGACGAGATGATGCATCACGTGAAGGCGGTGCGGCGCGGGGTGAAGCATGCGCTGCTGCTGGCCGACATGCCGTACGGGTCTTATCAGATCGACGCCAAGACCGCCGTCGACAATGCCACGCGCTTCGTGAAAGAAGGCGGCGCGGAAGTGGTGAAGATCGAGGGCGGGGAAAAGCGGGCAGATTTGATCCGCCGCATTATTGACGCCGAGATTCCCGTGGCCGGCCACATCGGGTTGACGCCGCAGTCGGTCAACGTGATGGGCGGCTACAAGGTGCAGGGAAAGAATCTCAGCGGGATCGAGCAACTCATGCACGACGCCGTGGCGCTAGACCATGCGGGCGTGGCCTGCCTATTTCTGGAAGGCATTCCGCGCGAAGTGGCGGCGATGATTACGGCGGAGGTGGGGGTGCCGACGATCGGGATTGGAGCTGGTCCGGAGTGCGACGGCCAGGTGCTGGTGATCCATGACATTTTGAATTTGACGTTTGGGCCGCCGGCAAAGTTTGTGCGGCGCTACGGCGATGCAGCGGCGCTGATCGGCAATGCGGTGCAGGCGTTTCGAGCGGATGTGAAGTCGCTGCAGTATCCGTCGGATGAGGAGTCCTACCATCTGCCGAGAGAGACGAAGGCCGGGCTGGAAACCGTGCTGGCGCGGAAGCGGGCGATGCGGAAGTAAACGCAGGATTCACCACGGAGGCACAGAGACACGGAGAAATACTAAGTTTCTTGTGGGATCAATCTGCAGCTCTCTGGCGCTATTTATCTCTGTGTCTCTGTGCCTCCGTGGTGGTGACTCGCTCTCCGCGATGGTGCTAGGCTAATGTTATTTGGGAGGCAGTTATGGCGCATTTGTTGCCCGCGTTTTTCTTGCCGTTCTTCGGTTTTGGATTCGTGATGTATTTTCTGCCGTCGATCATTGCTCTTGCCCGCAGCAAGCGGGATATCGCCGGGATTGTGCTGCTGAACTTTTTCTTGGGATGGACGTTGATTGGGTGGGTGGTTGCGCTGGTTTGGGCGGTGAAGACGGACGTTCCGATGGTGGTGCGGTGAGTTCTTGCACCGGCGGCCGCGGGTGCCCGCGAGCCGGTTTGATATTTGTTCTGACGATGAGCGTCGCTTTTGCGGGCTGCTCTCGGCAGAGCGCGCCACCACCGCCGGATGCAGCCAGTGTCCTACAGGCCATTGCCGCCGCCGATCCGGCGAAATACCCGGCGCTGAAAGAGACCAGGCAGTGGAGCAATCCGTATCTCGTCATCCGTCCGGATGCGGTGGGACTGCTCACCGGGATTGCGGCCAATGAAGAACAGATTCTGAAGCCGGAAGAAGTGTTGAAGGCTCTGGCGCGGTTGCCCGCGTCGGCATGGCCTTACGGGCCCGCGGTGGCGATCCTGGTGGACGAGAAGCCGGCCGCTTCCGAAGCGGAGAAGATCGCGATTCGAAGAAGCCGCGGCATTGTCGGGGGCGACTTGCAGGGCGCACACGTCGCGATTCAGTGGATTCCCACATCCTGAGACGGACCATTCGAAGAAGGACAAATCCAACACAATGAGAATTTGCACCACCATCGAGGACATGCGACAGGCGTGCCGCGGGGCGCGGAGCGGCGGCAAGCGATTGGGATTCGTGCCCACCATGGGAGCGCTGCATGAAGGGCACTTGTCGCTGGTGCGGGCGGCGAGGGCTGGCTGCGATGTTGTGGCAGCGTCGATCTTTGTGAATCCCACACAGTTTGGACCCAACGAAGACCTGGGAAAATATCCGCGGGCATTCGAACGGGATCGAGCTTTGCTGGAAAAAGAAGGGGTGGAGTTGCTGTTCGCGCCATCGGTGGAAGAAATGTATCCGGCGGGCGCCGTGACGTGGGTGACGGTGGAAGGGCTGAGTGACAAGCTGGACGGGCGTTCGCGGCCGGGACATTTTCGCGGGGTCACAACTGTCGTGGCCAAGCTGTTTCACATCGTAGAGCCGGATGCGGCTTTCTTCGGGCAGAAGGACGCGGCGCAGGTGGCAATCCTTCGCCGCATGGTGCGCGACCTGAATTTTCCCGTGGAAATTGTTGCGTGTCCGATCGTGCGAGATTTGGACGGGCTGGCCATGAGTTCGCGCAACGCTTATCTCGATCCGCTACAGAGAAAACAGGCGCTGGTGTTGCATCGTGCGCTGATGCGGGTGCAAGAATGCTGGGAAGCAGGGGAACGCGACGCGGCAAGGTTGATGACTGCGGGTCGTGAGGAAGTTACGGCAGAGAAATCGGTCCGCCTCGATTATTTCGAAATTGTAGGTTCAGACAGCCTGGATCGAGTTGAGAACGTTGCTGGAGGGGCGCTGGTGGCGGTGGCCGCAGTCGTAGGCACGACGCGGTTGATCGATAACCTGGTGCTTCCCAAGTCGCGCGACTGATCTTGTCATCCCGAGCGAAGCGATGGACCTTGGTTCTTGCGAGCCACGGGAATTACCGCAGCAGGCGAACACCAGGGTCCCTCGCTTCGCTCGGGATGACAGGTTTCGGAATCAGCAAACTTTAGCGTTGCGGTTGGACCTCAGCCGAAGCCGCTGCGGAAGTGCTCGCCGAAGTTTCGAAAGAGGCTAGCCGCTGCCGTACCATGTTTTCGATCTGCGACCAGAGGTTTGGATCGCACTCGCTTTGCATGTGGCCGGGAGTGAAGAAGCGATCCGCCCAGGAAGCTTGCGGGCAGTCAACCGGATCTTTCTTGTAATCCATGCGGTAATTTCCCAGGATTTGAGTCTTTGCGGGATCGGCGGCCGTGATGTGAGACCTGCCGTGGACGATGCCTTGCGACTGATAATAATTCACGGCTTGGGCGACGTTGTCGGGGATGACAGAATCGTTCTGCCACACTTTGGCGACGCTATCCACCTGCACGGTCAGCAAAACCGGTACGCCTTCGCGCCGCAGGTCGCGGGCCAGCAAGACCACGGCAGCGGCTCCCCAACTGTGGCCAAAGAGGATGATTCTGGCGCGAGCTTTTTCTTCCGCGGAAAGAACGCCATCGTGGTTGGTATCGAGCAATCGAACGACGTCGTCGTAGGCTCGCTTTCTTCGCCGATTTTCAAAAACACGGACGTAGGTGTCCTTGGGAACGGATCGTTGAATCTGCTGCGCGAGTTGAACCGGGCGGTGGTGCGGGTTGTCGTGGCCGACGAAACCACCCACGAAACCGATCACGATGTTGGAAGGAGCGGCAGTCGCTTGGGACCGGAGCGGTGTGGTATCCAGCGGTCGAGAGAACGCTGGCAGATTCGCGCCTAGAATCACCACGTTGACGATCAAAGCGCGGAATGCAGCGGAGCGGCGCAAAGGAACTCCTATTTGGTTAGATGATTCGTTTCGCCGGGGGGATGCGGCGAGAAAACGTACGATGTATTCGCCGATCTCCGTGGATTGATCACTATTCGTCGAATCGTCATTCGTCGATCGTGATTCGTCGATCGTCGATCTTTGATCCATCCGGAAACTGGCGGCAGTTCGGTCAAATGCCTTGAGCAGAGCGGGTTTTCTCGCACTTGACCCGAGGGACAGTGTACACCTATTTGTCAAGTCCCCGGCGAGTCTTTAGTCTCTGGCGGGCGTTTTTCTACCGGAAACGAACGGGTTTCCGGCGAGGATGTAACGCAACCGGCGGTCGGTCGCTTTGCTGATGCCGATGCGCGGAGTGATTTCTATCTTTCCCGGGGGAAAGCCATCGTCTCCAATCCACAACCCGGACTTGGGTGAGGTGAGATCGCAGCCGTTATCGCGAGCGCGAGTGATGCCGAAGGCTTCGGCCAGACGTCCCGGACCGCTGGTGAGTCGAGGAAGATCGCGAGGGCCTTGCAGCAGGATTCGTCGCGCTCGCGCCATCTCCTCGATGCCCGCAAGCGGCTCGAGCCCGCGGAAAAGAACTCCTCCGGCCTTTCCCTCGGGTTCGCACGACACGTTGAGGCAATAGTGATTGCCGTAGATGAAGTAAACATAGGCGTATCCGGGCGGTCCGAACAGGACTGCAGTGCGCGCGGTCTTGCCGACGGCGGAGTGGGACGCGGGATCATTCTGCCCCAGATAAGCCTCGACTTCGACGATGCGGGCTGCCAGGCGCAGCTTTCCGCCGTCCCGCACCAGCACCTTGCCGAGAAGTTCTCGAGCCACGCGGCGTGGATTGCGGGCGAAGAAGGCGCGGTGGAGTGGGCGAATGGACCGAAGTGGACGAGAGGTAGACAAGGGTTCAGGAGGAAGTCAGAAGTCAGAGGTCAGAATGCAGAAGTAAAACCGGAGGTCAGGACGCGCTTCCGGTTTAATTTCTGCATTCTGACTTCTGCTTTCCCTACGCGGCACCTTTCGCTGATTCTTTGAGGTAAGCCAGGACTTCTCCCGCATGGCCTTCCGCTTTTACTTTGGGAAAGATGTGCTGGATTTTGCCATCGGGGCCGATGATGAAGGTGGTCCGGACGATGCCCATGACTTTCTTGCCGTACATGTTCTTTTCCTGCAGCACGCCGAACGCATCGGCGATTTTCTTGTCGGCATCCGCCAGAAGCGAGAAGGGCAGCTTGAATTTCTCCTGAAATTTCTTCTGTGCCTTGGGCGTGTCGGGCGAAATGCCAAGTAACACGGCGCCGGTTTTCTGCATCTGCTTGTAAGTGTCGCGAAACTCGCAGGCCTCAATGGTGCATCCGGGAGTATCCGCGCGAGGATAGAAATAGAGCACCACCACTTTGCCCCGCAGACTTTTCAGCGAGACTTCGTTTCCGTTCTCGTCCTGCAAAGTGAACTCGGGGGCTTTATCATTGATCTTGATATTCATGAGAGCCTCATTTCCAAGGAAGTCAGGGTTGGGTAGTGGGTCAGTTTGGCAAGGAAGCGAGCCAGACGCGCGATTATTGTGTCGCAAAGAACGCGACACTTCGCGCGGCTCGCCCGGATCCTTCGCTGCGCAAAAACGCTTGCTCAGGATGACAATCAAACTGACCGACTACCCAGGGTTGAAGACGGCGTCCACGAACTTAGCGCTGGCAACGCGGAGTAGGGAACGACTTATGTCCAGAAAGTTCTTATACCGCAGATTAGGGTCAGCCGTCATGGTGATTCTGTTTCTTTTCGCGTTGGCCGTTCCGCGAAGCGCGGCGCAAGGGGGAAGACCGGAACTTAAGCGGCCGGAGGAGGGTCCACAAGAGAAGCCTCCGGAAAAAAAGAAGAAAAAGGGAAAAGATCCACGGGCCGTGGGAGTTTTGCAGTTTAATGGCGGCAAAGGGACGCTAGTGCCCATCGCCATTCTGATTGACGGCAGGTTCTACGATGCCAGCGCCTACAAGGCAGATCCGGTGCCGATGGCGCTGGAATCGGGCACGGTCTATGAGGCGGAGCAGGGCGGCGATTCGCAAGGCCTGTTCACGGTGAATGGAGCGCTGCACAGCAAGGGGGCCGGCAGCCTGCATCCGTGGGTGGGGACAGGGTCTTACTTGCCGAATGGAACGGAGGCACCGAAGACTAAGCGCAAGGCGGAAGACGTGCCTGTGGGTCTGGGTAGTAGCGATAGCGATGCCCCGCCGCGACTGACCAGGAAAGACGCATCGAAGCGCGCGGCGGGCAATCCGGGTACCGCTGCGGGTTCCGGAACTACGGCTCCCAGCACTGCGGCTCCCGCCGGAGCGGGAGCATCCGAGAAACCTGCCGGAACCGCGTCTTCTGGGTCCACGCAACCGGCGAGCGGGTCGTCTGCGGGGAAGTCTTCCGGGCAGGACGCGCAAAAGCCTTCTGCTCCGGCAACTTCGGGGTCCGCGGATCAAGGTGCGAAGGGGCAAACGACGATGCAGCAGGGCCAGACGGCGCCAGCTCCGGCGTTGCCGAGTCAAACATCATCAGGCCAGACAGGGGAAGACTACTATCGCCCCACGCTGCGGCGGGGCATACCCACGCAGCGCGCGCCGCAAGAGGAGGAAGCTGCGCCAAAGGCGGGCAAAGCTGAGTTGCCAGCGAGTGCGACTGTCGCCACCGCGGGGCCGGTTCCGCTGGTGCCGGCAATTTCCGATGCGGGTGGGCCGCGTCCGCAATCGTACAAGTTCTTCTGGAAGACGGGTGAAGAGGAAGAGCGGCGCAACCAGATGCTGGCCCTCGCGGGAGATGAAGTTCGGGCGTACGCCAGCGCGCTGGTCAAGAATCGCATTCCGGCCAAGCCGCCCGCTGCAGGCCGAAAGGCGGCGGCAAAGCAGGCGCAGCCGGTGTTTGAGAACATTCAGTTTCACGCGTTCGATGTCTGGGTGAACAACCAGCCGGTGATCATCCTGAGCGCGGAAGCGCATCTTCCAGCCGCGCCGGGAGCGGCCGTAGCGCCGGACTCCTATAGCATCGCGCTGGTGGTTCGGACCGACATCTACGGCAACCTTCGCAAACTATATTCGGGAGTGACGGACAAGTTTCACCTTGATGTGACGCCGCAACTGGAATTGATTGACGCGGTAGATGCCGACGGGGACGGTCGCGGGGAGTTGCTGTTTCGCGAGACTACAGATGCGGGCAGCGGTTACGTGATTTATCGCGCCACCGCGGACAAGCTCTGGAAGATGTTCGACAGCCTGAATGCGGACTAGCAGTGGCCAGTGCTCAGTGACCAGTAAGAACAACTGTTTCGAGTTGACTGGCTACTGGCAACTGCTCTTAGGTTTCGATTCCCACATGGCAGACGCGGCCGACGATGTAGTCGGAGGCGGACTTGCCATCTTCCATGGTTACGACTTCGATGGGATAGGCCTGGTTGTGCGGGCGCAGGATCAGGTGATTACCGGCGGTTTCGACATACTTCACGGTGCAACTTTCGTTTTTGAGGACCGCGTACATGTTGAACTCGCCCTTACGGTAGGGCTTGAGTGAGTTGTAGTGGCGGTCGATCAGGAGCACGGCTCCGGGCAGAAGGCGGGGATACATGCTCATGCCCTCATGCGCGTCTACTTTGATCATCACGAAGCGTTCCCACTGCTCGCGGTCGCCTTCGGTTTCCGCTTTGAGCTTCTTCAGAAAGCTTTTCTTGAATTTCAGGATTTCTTTGACGTTCATGCTGGTAATGAGGGGCTGGGTAGCGGCAACAGCGCCGTCGGTCAGGAGGACGTTCTGGAACTCGTCGTCGCTGGGAGGCAGGATTGAGGCCCGCTTGTTGACCTCGGAGGGATCGAGAAGATCGAGCACTGAAAGATGCTGCACCGCCAGAACCCGGTCCATGCCCTCAAGGCTGAGGCCGCGCTTCCGATTCAGGAAGTTGGAGATATGAGCCTGCTTGAATCCTGTCTGTTGTGCCAGGCGAAGGCCAGTCAGGTCACCTTCCTCGATGCGCTCCCAAAGAGTTTCGCGCAGGTTGTCTTGCAGCACTCGAAATTTCATAGCTTGGAGTATAGCACGGTGCCTATAGCAATACGCTAACAAGAAAAAGATTTCCACAGCCCCTTGGGTATAACGACCTTGAC
>Ga0182030_10001697_pt1 | contig 45814 bp, 32 predicted proteins | sample 812S3MmetaG_FD_121299 | JGI IMG/M metagenome (GOLD analysis project Ga0182030, IMG submission 121299) | Permafrost microbial communities from Stordalen Mire, Sweden - 812S3M metaG (Illumina Assembly) | ecosystem: Environmental > Terrestrial > Soil > Wetlands > Permafrost | place: Sweden...
CCGCGTCAAAACCCTGCTCAAGACCCCGGTCATCGTCGACCTGCGCAACATATACCGACCCGAAGACACAAGAAAACGAGGCTTCAATTATTCAAGCGTCGGTAGAGCGTGACGGCGGGGAAGGGCTCGGCGACCCAAAAGCGCCATGCGACGATTTGCCGGGACGTCGACAGGCATGAGCGTTCCCGGGCAGAGGCCAATCGCCATTAAAAATCACATTGCTGGGCCTCCCCAAGAACGGCATGCTGAACCGTAGCAAGCATCATCCGGCGGAAGTCGGCCTAGAGCATTTGCACGAACGGCTTTCGAGGCGCGCTACAATGATCGATGTAGCAATAGAGTCCATCGTTCACCCGACCGATTTCTCGCGGGCGGGCCTCGACGCCTTCGCCCACGCCCTCCGGATCGCGGCGGCGGCGAAGAGCGTTTTTTATCTCGTTCACATTGAGAGCGATGCGGAACTCGACGACTGGGGTCATTTTCCGCGCGTGCGAGAGATGCTGGCCAAATGGGAGATGATCGCGCCCGACGCGCCGCGATTCGCGGTGGCGAAAGAACTCGGTTTGAGGGTCGAGAAGAGAATCCTCAAATTAAACGACCCGGTTCGCGGCGTCGGAACATTTGTGGAGCATCATCCCTGCGATCTACTGGTCCTGATGACCCATGCGCGAAGCGCGCCGCAGCGATGGTTGCATGGATCGGTCGCCGAGGCGGCGGCGCGGCGCGCCCGCGCGCGAACATTGTTTCTGCGCGAGGATCAAAGAGGCTTCGTCGATCGCGAGACGGGCGCTATTTCGTTGAGGACAATTCTCATGCCGATCGACGACACGACGCCGGCCTGGGGGGCTTGGCGATGGGTGACGGTCTTCAAGCAATTGGTCGCCCCAAAGGCCCGGGTGCATTTGCTCCACGTCGGCTCTTCGACGCCAGTGTCCGCTCGCAAGATCGACGGAGCCATCGATGTGCGACAGGGCCCCGTGGTCGAAACAATTGTTGGCGTCGCCTCGGAAATCGGCGCGGATATGATTGTTATGCCCACAGCGGGTCACGATGGGCTGCTGGATGTTTTTCGCGGCGGCGTCACGGAGCGCGTGCTGCACGAAGCGCTGTGTCCGCTGTTAGCGATTCCGGCGACGTAAGGACGGAGCGCGCTTAGGGATTTGCGCGTCCCGCGCGCCGATTCGGTTCCCCTCGTCTCAACTCGCCAGCAAAAACCGTTCCGCCTGCGCGAGATCGACCGAGACCAGTTGCGAGACGCCGCGTTCGGCTTGCGTGACGCCGAACAGCCTGTCCATCCGCGCCATGGTGATCGGGTTGTGGGTGATCGCGACGAAGCGCGTGTCCGTCTTCTTGCTCATCGCGTCGAGCAGATTGCAAAAACGCTCGACATTGGCGTCGTCGAGCGGCGCATCCACCTCATCCAGCACGCAGATCGGCGAAGGGTTGGTCAAGAACACCGCGAAGATCAGCGACATCGCGGTCAGCGCCTGTTCGCCGCCGGACAGCAGCGTCATGGTCAACGGCTTCTTGCCGGGCGGGCGAGCGAGAATGTCGAGCCCCGCCTCCAGCGGATCGTCGCTTTCGACGAGTTGCAATTCGGCCGTTCCGCCGTCGAAAAGCAAGGTGAACAGCTCCTTGAAATGCGCGTTCACTTTATCAAAGGCGGCGAGCAGCCGCTCGCGTCCTTCCCTGTTCAGGCTGGCGATGGCGGCGCGCAGCTTCTTGATCGCCTCGGCGAGGTCGTCGCGCTCGGCGAACATTTTGCCCTGCGCGGCCTCGATCTCGGCGAGTTCGTCTTCAGCGCGCAGATTGACGGCGCCCAGCCGCTCGCGGTCGGCGCGCAGCGCCTCCAATCGCCGCTCGACCTCAAAACTCTCCGGAAGCTCACCTCCCGGCGCGACGCCGGCCAGCGCGACCAGTTCCCGCGGCGTCGTCTCCAATTCCTGGGCGATTGCGCGATCGATGTCGGCGGCGCGCTGTCGGGCGGCCTCCAGCTGCGCCTCGCTGCGGGCTTTCTGCTCGCGGGCGGCGCTCATGAGTTCGAGCGCGCTTCTCGCGGCGCGGTCGCTCTCGGCAAGGCGGGTTTCACCCAGCGCGCGTGCGTCGGCGGCCTCGCGCCGACCGGCCTCGGCAGCCCCGATCGCCGCGATGAGGGCGCGACGCTGATGCACGAAGCTCTGCGGCGTCTCCGCCAGTTCCTCCTGTTCCGCCTTCGCGGCCTCCAGTCGCTCCTCGATTTCGCCGATGCGGTCCTGAGCTTTGTCGCGACGCTCCATCCAAGAGGCGCTCTCACGCAAAATTGCAGCCCGACGCGCTGAGCGGGCGCCGACTTCGTGACCCAGAGCGCTGAGGGTCGCTCTCATCTCGCTGGCTTGCGCCCTCTCCGCGATCGTTTTGGCGCGCAGGCTCTCTAGCGCGCCGGCGAGAAAGGCCGGCTCGTCCAGCGCATCCAGCGCCTTGATCGCGGCGTCGCGCTTTTGCGCCGCCTCGTTCCGGTTGGCGAGGGTTTGCGCCTTGGCTTCCTCCAGCGCTGAAAGGCGCTGGGCGATTTGCGCATAACGGCGTTCCGCGGCGCCGTGGCGGGCTCTGGCCTCATCGAGATGCGCGCGTGCGCGGCGCTGGTTCTCGCGGGCTTCGCTCTCCATCATGGCGGCTTCGCGCGCCGCCTCGCGCGCCGTTTGCGCCGCGTCGCCGGCCTCGTCGGCCTGCGCCCTGGCGATCAGCGCCTCCTTGCGCAAATCGCCCAGCCGGTTTTTTTCAACGAGACGACGGGCGGCGGCAGTCGGCGCTTCGGCGGCCTGGGTGAAGCCATCCCAGCGCCAGAGATCCCCTTCCTTCGAAACGAGCCGCTGGCCCGGCGCGAGCAGCGCGCGCAGGCTCGCGCCCTCGCCGCGCAGCACGACGCCAATCTGCCGCAGCCGCCGCGCCATCGCTGGAGGCGCCTCGACCAATTCGCTCAACGGCCGCACATTGAGCGGCAACTTGCGGTCGCCCTCAAAGGAGGTCGGCGCCCAATGCGCCGGGGCGGAGGTCTCGGCGGAGGCGTCGAGATCGTCGCCGAGCGCCGCGCCGAGCGCGGTCTCATAGCCCTTGGCGACGGTGATTTGCTCCAGCACCGGCGCCCAAAGGCCGCCCGAACCCGATTGCAACAGCTTTTCCAGCGTGCGCACTTCGGTCTCCAGCCGCTGCGCGCGCCGCTCGGCGGCCTCGAGCGGCGCCCGCGCGGCGTTCTCGGCCTCCCGCGCCGTTCTATACGCGTCTTCGCGCTCTTGCGCGGAAAGATCGGCGGCCTCGACCTCTTCGTCGGCGATCAGCAACGCCTGTTCGAGCCGAGCGAGTTCCTGCGCGCCACCGCCTTCGCCGGCGATCAGCGCGAATTCGGTCTCGACGCGGGTGAGTTCCGCCTCAAAGCGGGCGTGGCGACGGCCTTCTTCGGCGAGCGAGGCCTCCAGCGCCTTGCGGCGGGCGTTTACCGAGGCGAGACCCTCCTGCGCGCCCGCGAGTTCGGCTTCGGTGACGACCAGCGCGGCCTCGATCCGCTGGACCGCCGCACGGGCCTCGCGCTCGCGGTCTTGCGCCTCCCCATCGGCGCCCAAAAGCTCGCCGCGCTCCTCCTCCAAACGCTGCGTCACCTCTGCCGCATCCTCGATCAGCGCCCGTTCGCGCTCCAGATCGCGGGCGAACTGCTCGATATGACGGATCAATTCATTAATGCGCTCGCGGGCGCGCTTTTCCTCCCCGTCGAGCGCGTCGCGGGCGACGATCAGCCGATGCAGCGCGGCGCCGGCCTCGGCCTCTTTCTCGCGCAGCGGCGGCAGCTCATGCGCCGCGACGGCCTGCTCGCGCGCCGTTCGCGCCTGCTCCAGCGTGTGCTGCGCGACGAGGGCGGCGTCCTGCTCCAGTTTGCGCTCGGCCTGGGCCAGTTGCTTGCTCGCGGCGCGAAAATTGATTAGCGCCGCCAGCGCCTCGTTCTGACGGATTTGTGCGGCGATCTGGCGATAGCGTCCCGCCTGGCGCGCCTGGCGGCGCAGACTGTCGGCCTGGCTGTCGACTTGTTTCAGCACATCCTCGAGCCGGGTCAGATTCTCCGAGGCGGCGGTGAGGCGCAGTTCCGCCTCGTGGCGGCGCGAATGCAGGCCGGCGACGCCCGCCGCTTCCTCCAAAATGCGCCGCCGCGCCTGCGGCTTGGCCGAGATGATCTCGCCGATCTGGCCCTGGCGCACCATGGCCGGCGAACGCGCGCCGGTCGAGGCGTCGGCGAACAGCAATTGCACGTCGCGGGCGCGCACCTCGCGGCCGTTGACGCGGTAGACGGAGCCCTGCTCGCGCTCGATGCGGCGAGTGACTTCGATGGTCTCGGAATCGTTGAAAATCGCCGGCGCCGTGCGCGACGAATTGTCGAGCACGAGCGCGACTTCGGCGAGATTGCGCGCTGGGCGTGAGCCGCCGCCCGAGAAGATGACGTCGTCCATCCCCGAGGCGCGCATGCTCTTATAGGAATTTTCGCCCATGACCCAGCGCAGGGCCTCGACGAGATTGGATTTGCCGCAGCCGTTCGGCCCGACGACGCCGGTGAGACCGGGCTCGATCAGGAAGTCGGTGGCTTCGCAAAAACTCTTGAAGCCCAGGAGGCGCAGGCGTTGGAACTTCATAACCACATGAGCGTCACAAAAGGATGGCGATTGCAAGGTTTTCGGGCCAATATGTTGTGGGTAGTCGCTAAGGTTAAGGGCTGCGCGAGCCGTTAACGCGTTGGAAACCATGGCGGCGGGAATATCCTTTGCGTCGGCGCAGCGAATTCGCTAGCCGGGAACCAGAAGCGAGGCGACGGTTCGATGCGGGAGAGACACGAAAACCAGCGGCGCGACGGCGATTTCTGGGTGTTCGGCTATGGCTCGCTGATGTGGCGCCCGGGGTTCGACTTTATCGAGAGCGCGCTGGCCCATGTGCAGGGCTATCATCGCTCGCTGTGCATTTTCTCGCATGTGCATCGCGGCACGCCCGAGCGGCCCGGGCTAGTGCTGGGGCTTGACCATGGCGGCTCCTGCCAAGGCGTCGCCTTCCGCGTCGCGGGCGAGCGTCGCGAGGCGACGCTGGCTTATCTGCGCGAACGCGAACTCGTAACCTCCGTCTATCTGGAAAAAACCCTGTCGGTGGAGTTTTCGGAAGGCGCCCAGGTCTCGGCGCTGGCCTATGTCGTCGACCGCGCCCATCCGCAATACGCCGGGCGTTTGCCGGTCGCGGAAGTCACCCGCCTCGTCTCCGGCGCGCGCGGCGCCTTTGGCGACAACCCCGCCTATGTGCGCAATACTTACGAGCATTTGCTGCGGCAGGGCATCCACGACGAGGAGCTGGCGGCGGTGACGCGGAGCCTCGACGCGGCGTCGTGCCGGGTGGAGGGGCTCAGGGCGGCGGAGTAGCGCGCCGCGCCCTTCCCATTCCCCCTCGCCGCGCCTAAATCTTCGTCATGATTTCTCCCGAACGGCCCGACGACGCCCCGCCACCGGACGACCTCCCGGAGGACGACGAGGATTTCGCCTCCGAGGAGAGTTCCGGCGTCGATCTCATGCCGGAGCTGGATGCGCCCGAGAGCGTCAAGCGCGGCGTCGCGCTGATCAAGAGCCATTGGAAGAACGCGCCCAACGGTCCCGGCGTCTATCGCATGATCGCCGCCGACGGCGAGGTGCTTTATGTCGGCAAGGCCAAGAATGTGCGAAAGCGCGTGGCCAGCTACACCCGCCTCGCCGGCCATGTGAATCGCATCGCGCGGATGATCGCCTCGACCGCCGACATGGTGTTCATCTCGGTCGAGACCGAGACCGACGCGCTACTGCTCGAGGCCAATCTGATCAAGCAGCTGAAGCCGCGTTTCAACGTGCTGATGCGCGACGACAAATCCTTCCCTTATATTCTGATCGCTCGCGATCACGACGCGCCGCAAATAACGAAACATCGTGGCGCGCGAGCGCGAAAAGGCGATTATTTCGGCCCCTTCGCCAGCGTCTGGGCGGTCAATCGCGCGCTCAACGCCTTGCAGCGCGCCTTTTTGCTGCGCTCCTGCGTCGATTCATTTTACGAGAACCGCACGCGGCCCTGTCTGCTCTATCAGATCAAACGCTGCGCCGGCCCTTGCACCGGCGAAATCTCGATTGCCGAATATGAAGAACTGGTCGCCGAGGCCAAGGATTTTCTGACCGGTAAAAGCCGCAGCGTGCGCGAGCGTCTCGCCACGGAGATGACGCAGGCCGCCGAGCGGCTGGAGTTCGAGCGCGCGGCGCGGCTGCGCGACCGCATCTCGGCGCTGTCGGCGATCCAGGGCGCGCAGGGCGTCAATCCACATTCGGTCGAGGAGGCCGACGTCTTCGCCATCGCCAAGGACGCGGGGCGCTTTTGCATCGAGGCGTTTTTCTTCCGCGCGTTTCAAAACTGGGGCAATCGCGCCTATTTTCCCCGCGCCGATCAAAGCCTTTCGGAAGAAGAGGTGCTCGCGGCGTTTCTGGCGCAATTTTACGGCGAGCACCCGTCCGCGCCGCTGGTGCTGCTGTCGCATAAAATCGACGACCGCGAGATTTTGGAGGACGCGCTTTACGTTCGCGCCAAAAGCCCGTCGCCCGCGGCGGGCGTCCCTTCGGGCCGCCCGATGCGCCGCGTCGAGGTACTGACGCCCCAGCGCGGCGAGAAGCGCGAACTCGTCGAACATGCGCTGACCAATGCGCGCCAGACGCTCGGACGCAAGCTCGCGGAGGACGCGAGCCAGGAAAAATTGCTTGGCGCGCTCGGCGCGCTGTTCGGACTGCCAGCCCCGCCACGCCGCGTGGAAGTCTACGACAATTCGCACACCGGCGGGACCCAGGCGATTGGCGCGATGATCGTTGCAGGGCCGGCCGGCTTCATGAAGGCGCATTACCGCACCTTCAACATCGCCAGCGAAGCGATCGCGCCCGGCGACGATTACGCAATGATGCGACAGGTGCTCACGCGCCGCTTCACGCGGCTTGCGAAAGAGAACGATACAGAAGGCGACGCGGAAGCGTTTCCATCAAAACCTGACCTCGTGCTGATCGACGGCGGGCGCGGACAGTTCGATGTCGCGCGCGAAACGCTGGCCGCGTCGGGCGTGACAAACGTCGCCATTGTCGGGATCGCCAAGGGCGCCGACCGCAACGCCGGGCGCGAGACGTTTTTTGTCGAAGGCCGCGAGCCGTTCCGCTTGCAGCCGCACGACCCGGCGCTTTACTTCGTGCAAAGGCTGCGCGACGAGGCGCATCGATTCGCGATTGGGACGCATCGCGCTAAGCGCAAAAAGGCCTTCACCGCCAATCCGCTCGACGAGATCGCCGGAGTCGGACCGGCGCGCAAGCGCGCGCTGCTGCTCGCCTTCGGCTCGGCCAAGGCGATCGCCGGCGCGGCGCTCACGGACCTGGAAAAAACGCCGGGCGTCAACAAGGCGACGGCGCGACTAGTGTTTGAGCATTTTCAGCGCGGGGAGTGACGATCGTCAACCAAGCCGGATGGGCGTCGGATGGATCAACCCATTCTTGTCGCGTGTTGTCAGTCAGATTGGTCAAGAAAGACATCGAACCAAAGGCTCGGAGCTCATCGCAACCGGCTGGCTAAGCGTCTACAATCATCGCCAATTAAATAACAAATCCAGTAATTATCACTATTTTAGAAAATGTAGACGATGTATACATATGATCAAGATCTTATTTGGTTGACTGCCCCGATTCATTGCGACTAAATTATTTTAGTAACTGATTCGGCGCGTATATTTCGTCGACATTCCCCCTCTAGGAGGTTAGCAATGTTCATAATCGTAGACGAGCGAGAACTCGTGACGAATGGATATGCGTGCCGATTTGATCAAGAGGGCATCGCCTCGGCGGGCTTTTGCGGGGGACAATTCGTCGACTGGGTGGACACTGCCGTCGAAGGCGACGTGCAGGCGGTCGAAGCCTTTTTGATCGGCGAATGCGCGGAGCGCGAGGAACTGCCAAAGCTCATTCGCCGGCGCTCGCTCGCGCCGGTTATCGCCTTGAACGAAGCGCCGTCGCTGGAGCAAACGCTCGGCCTGTTCAGTTCGGGCGTCGACGACGTGGTGCGCAAGCCGGTTCACATTAGGGAGTTGCTGGCGCGCGTGCACGCCATTCGCCGCCGGGCGGAGGCGCGCCAGGATTTTGCGGCGGTTGGCCCGATTCGGGTCTTCTTCGACGGTCGCGATCCCCTGGTGAATGGCGAGGTCTTGCCGCTGCCGCGCCGCGAACGGCGTATGCTCGAATATTTTGTGAGCAACAAGGGCCGCCGCCTCACCAAGTCGCAAATATTCAATGCCGTCTACGGCCTCTTCGATGACGCTATCGAAGAAAATGTGGTTGAAAGCCACATCAGCAAGCTGCGGAAGAAATTGCGCGCCCGCCTCGGTTACGATGTCATCGAATCCCAGCGTTTTCTGGGCTATATGCTCTCGCCGTCACCCGGTGAGGTCGGCGCGACAGACTCTCGTTAGGAATCGAGCGAAGGAGCGCGACTTGAGAGACAAGGCCGGGTTCCTTCGAGTTCCGCTGCTTCTATCCCCTGCTCACGCCAGAACGCGAAAATCCTTTGGGTTGATGACGCGAAAATTGTCGGTGGTGGAATCGCAGAACTGCGGCCGGTTTTTTGGGACTTTTTCGCGCAGGAATTCGAGCGTGGCGTCGGCGAATTCGCGATAGGTGGCGTAGGACTTGTTGTGCGTCAGATGCTTGTGCGTCACGCCCCACAGCCGCTCGATCGGGTTCAAATGCGCGCAGGAGGCTGGACCGAAATGCAGCGTGACGCGGCGCCCCGGTTGCGCCAGCCAGCCCTGCACGAGCTTATCGTAAGTTTCATAAACGCCTGCTGCTTTTTGCGTCGAGCTTGCGTCCGATCGCTTCCGGCTTGCGATGTTCGAGGCCGAGCCGATGCGGCAGAGCGATGAGCCTGGCGCGGCTCTCGTAGACGACGCCGAACGCTTGGCTGATATAGGCCGACGTCGCGCGTCGAGCGCGGCAAGGTCGCTGCGATCCAGGCCTTCAGTTCCTCTCGTATGGGGGGATTCGCGCCCTTTCGAAGCATTCGGGCTGGATTCGCGTCACCCGCAACAAATCGTTTCGCGCTCGGTGACGATAAAGTCGAGCTTTTGGTCGTGCGATTCGGTGGGAATGGCCTCCGCCTCCTGCACGGCGTAGGCGATGCCGATCGCCGTCACCGGATGTTTCGCGCGCAGGGCGTTAAGCGTCGCATCGTAAATGCCGCCGCCGTAGCCCAAGCGAAACCCGTTGCGGTCGAAGGCGGCCAGCGGCGCGAAAACGATATTGGGCTCCAGCGCCGCTTTGTCGGACGCGGGCTCGCTGAGGCCGAATGGCCCCTTGGCCAGTTCGTCGCCGGGCGCGAAGGCGCGAAACACCAGCGGGCGCTTGACGGCCACCATGACCGGCAGCGCCACTGCGACGCCCCGGTCGCACAACGCCTCGATCAGCGGGCGCGTGTTGAGTTCGCTGCGGATCGGCCAATAGACCGAGACGACAGACGTAGCGCCTCCCCCCGAGAGCTTATCCACCAAGGCCAGCGCGTTAGCGCTCATCGCGGATGCGGCCTCGCGCCATTCCTGTGGCGAGACGAGATCGCGGCGGGCGAGGGCGTGTCGGCGCAAATTCGTCTTCGATTCGTTCATCGCCAGATCTTCGCGAAACACAAAAAAGGTGCGGGCCACATGAGCCGTGGGACATCGATCCCGGGAACCTACAGAGTAGGTGGGCGCCATGTGGCCAAGCCCACGGGCGAGGCCAGGGACAACTCCCATAGAGATCGATAAGGCCCCGGGGAATTAAAGTCCAACACGCACCCCGCAGCACCGCACAATCAGTCTAACGCCCCGCCGGTCCCAGCGCCAGAGGAAGCCGCCGGAAAAACCGGCCAACCCCGGCCGCTTGCGCGATTTGGCGCAGACTCGCTATGTTGAGTGCGGCGCGAAATCCAATTCCCTTGCGGACGCATCATGGCCAAATATGTCGGCGCGATCGATCAAGGAACGACCAGCACGCGCTTCATCCTGTTTAATGAAGCAGGCGAGATCGTCGCGCTCGACCGGCGTGAACATGTGCAGATCTGCCCGCGACCGGGATGGGTGGAGCATGACGCAACGCAAATCTGGCGCGATACGCTCGCGGTGATCGACGGCGCGTTGGCCAAGGCGGCGATTGCGAAAGCCGACGTCGCTGCGATTGGCGTCACAAACCAGCGCGAAACAACGGTGCTGTGGGACAAGGCGACAGGCGCGCCGCTGCACAATGCGATCGTGTGGATGGACACGCGCAACGAACCGCTTGTCGCGCAATTTGCGCAAGAAGGCGGCGCAGAGCGCCTGCGCGCGCAAACGGGCCTGCCGCTCGCGAGCTATTTCTCCGGGCTCAAACTGGTCTGGCTGTTCGAGAACCTCCCCGGCGCGCGGGCGCGGGCTGACAATGGCGAGGTTCTGTTTGGAACAATCGATTCCTGGCTGATCTGGAATCTGACCGGCGGACCACGCGGCGGGCGGCATCTGACAGACGTGACCAACGCCTCCCGAACGCAGCTGATGAATCTCGCAACGCTCGATTGGGATGAGGCGATCCTGCAATTGTTCGACATCCCCCGCGCTTGTCTGCCTCAGATCCGCTCTTCGAGCGAATTTTACGGCGTGTTTGAGGGCGTTCCGCTCGCCGGCGCGATCGGCGACCAGCAGGCCGCGCTGCTCGGGCAGGCCTGTCTGAAGCCGGGCGCCGCAAAGAACACTTATGGCACCGGCTGTTTCATGCTCATGAACACGGGCGAGACGCCGCACATTTCCTGCAAAGGCCTGCTCACGACGCTCGCCTATAAACTCGGCGAGGCGAAGCCCGTTTACGCGCTGGAGGGCTCCATCGCCATCGCAGGCGGCTTGGTGCAATGGCTGCGCGACAATCTCGGCGTCTTGGAGAGCAGCGAGGAGGTCGAAGCGCTGGCGCGCACGGTCGCGGACAATGGCGACGTGTATTTCGTGCCCGCCTTTTCGGGACTCTATGCGCCGCGCTGGCGCGCCGACGCGCGCGGCGTCATCGCTGGCCTCACGCGCTTTTCCAACAAGGGGCATATCGCGAGGGCAGCGCTAGAGGCGGCGGCCTATCAGACTCGCGAGGTTCTCGCCGTCATGGCTTTGGATGCAGGCGTCTCACTCGCCGAACTGCGCGTCGACGGCGGCATGGCGGCGAACGAACTTCTGATGCAGTTCCAGGCCGACATTCTCGACGTTCCCGTCGTGCGCCCGCGCAGTCTGGAGACAACCGCGCTCGGCGCCGCTTACGTCGCCGGGCTCGCCGTCGGGTTTTGGCGCGGCGTCGACGAGATCGCCGCCCATTGGCGCCCCGACCGGCGGTGGAGTCCCGGGATGGCCGCCTCTGAACGCGAGCGCCTCATCGCCTCGTGGGACAAGGCGGTGGACCGGTCACTCGGTTGGAAGGATTAAGCCCGCTCTCGCGGAAAAAAAGGGCGCTTCCGTAGCGCCGCCCGGAAACGGGACGGCCTCAAAGCCTTGTTAGTTCGTCTATTGCGCCTGGGGAGAAGGGCTTTTTGAACTCTGCGGCGAAGCCTCCGGCGAAGTGGCGGACCACTGTGGCCGGGGTCGAGCCCAGGGTGATTTGCGCGCCTTGCGGCGGTATTGTGTCGGTGGCGACGCCGACGCCGGAGACCGAGATGTCGAGAATTTTGACCATGATCTCGCGTTTGTCCTCTAGCCTTAGAATGGCCCGCGTCATCAGCGGCGTGAAGCGTTCGTGGCGGCGATCTTCGGGCAGGCCGATGGTGTTGCGGGTGGCGAACCAAGTCAACTGATCGGCGAGCTTGTCCCGTTTGAGCAGCGGCAGATTTAAGGTCATGGCGAAGCCGGTGGGCACGAGGCGCACGGTCGTGCCGGCGAATCGGCCCAATTCATCGAGATAGACGATCACCTTTTCGCCGATGCCCGCCTTGACCGGCGCGAACAGCAACATATCGCCGGGCGACATTTCAACGGTTTGACAGGGATATTCGGTCTTCGATTCAAGCATGTAGCGGCCGAACAATACGACCGGCACACGTTGAAACCGGCGACCTTCAACCTGTTCGATCAGAGTTTGCAAAGGAACTGTCATGGCCGCCATTCGGTGAAGCAGGATAGGCTCTTTGAAGGCCGAATACTACGGTCGGCGGCTTAACAACGCCTTACGCTCACGATGAATCAATGTTTACGTTCGCGCCTTGCCGCCTTCGTGAACGATCAAGCGCGGCGTCCCTAACCCCGAACCGGGTCTCGCTGTCCCGCGCCAGGAAGGGCCGTAGAGGCGGGACGGGGGCGTCGGCTCCGGCTCCGGCGCGTGGACAATCCTCAGCGACTTGAGTTGAAGCTTCGAGGCGATTGTGCGGCCCAACCAGGATGGCTGGTTGGCGGAGGCGAGCGAGCCGAGCAGGCGCGAATGGGTTTTGCCGAAATGCCGTAGCGGCAGCAGTAACAGTTCGAACGCCAGATCGTGATCGGCATCCGCAACCGGCGGCCCGGTTCGGTCATGCACGACGTCTGGCGCACAGGCGAGCGCGCCGGCGACGATGGGCGTTGCGCCGTCGATGACCGTCAGCAGCGCGGCGGCGACATTGCGGCGGTCTTCCGCGCGCCACAGATCGAGAAAGGATTTGCCCTTTTGATCGGACAGCCAGAGCGCGTTCAGCCGCGTGCCGCACAGCCGGATCGGAAAGACGCAGGCCTGCTCGACTTCGACGATAAAGCTATCGGCCAGCACATGGCGGATCGCGGCGGGGTCTATATCGCTGCGATCCGGCGCGGCGCGGGCTCCGCGCAAGCTATTCCAATAGGCGTAAAGCTCTCTACTGACGGAATGTCTCATCATCGGTCCTGCTACTCGCAAGCTGGGTCGTAATGGCGCCGTTTTGGCGCGTTCGCGATCAAATCTCGGGCGTCAGGACGTTAATTGCAGCAACTGCGCCAAAGCGCCGCGGTTAACCCTTTCGAAAGAGTTGCGTTGCGCGGGGGAGCGTCGCGTGACATTCTCCGACCTGTCCCCGGGACGTTTGGAACGAGACGCTCCGCTCAGCATTTAGGCGTCCCGGGGGAGGCTGAAAAAGGATCCACGCGCTAATTTTCAAGGGGTTGAGATTTCAACGCGTGGCGAAAGCGGGAGGGAGCACTCGCTCCGGCGGTCCCTCCGCTTCAATCCGGCCAGTGGGCCGGCGGGCTGTCTTTGCGAGGCGCGCCGATGAATATGGCCCGGAACGAAACAGCGGCGGGTCTCGAAAGTGCGCCAAACTGGCGCAGCCGTTTTCGGGCGGTCGCAAGGACGCAGGAACGGCGTGAACAAGCCGTCGGACGGGAGACAATGTGAGCAGGGAGAGGATTTTCAACCTGCCGGGCGTTGTCACGGCTCTCATTGCGGTCCTCGTCGTCATCCAGCTCGCGGTCGATCTGTTTCCGCAGTCCGTCGGCGTCTGGACGCTGGTGTATTTTTCTTTCATTCCCGCGCGCCTCGCCTTTTTGGTGGCGCCCAATCATGTGTTGCGGGCGCTCGCCGATGTCGACGGCGACGAATTGGCGGCCTTTCTCAACACGGCGCAATATTCCTGGTGGACGCCGCTCAGTTACGCCTTTCTGCACGCGAACTGGACACATCTGGCGATCAATAGCGTGATGCTCGCGGCGTTCGGCGCGCCCGTTGCGCGGCGCCTTGGATCGGCGCGCTTTCTGGTGTTTTTTGCGGTGACAGCTATCGCCGGGGCCTTTGCGCATCTCGCTACGCATCCCTATGATCTGGAGCCGGTGGTCGGCGCCTCGGCGGCGATTTCCGGCGCGATGGCGGCGATCGCACGCTTTGCATTCGCCCGCGGCGAAGCGCTTGGCGAGCGTTTGAACGGGCAGGCCGACGCCGACGAGGAAAAGCCGCGACCTCAAACGCTCGCGCGTCTCTTCGAAGATCGGCGCGCCACCGTATTTTTGCTCAGCTGGTTGGCGGCGAATCTGGTGTTTGGCCTGCTTCCGCAGGCCCCGGGCGGCGCCGGCGTCATCGCCTGGGAAGCGCACATAGGGGGCTTCCTCGCGGGATTGCTGCTGTTCGGCTGGTTCGACCCGAAAAAAGGCGCTGTGCGGCGGTAGCGTTTCCGCTGCCCAACGTAGCCCCGCCGAGCCCTATTTCTGGCACAGGGAACAATAAAACGTCGAGCGGCCCGCTTGCGTCGCTCGCGCAACAATTCCCTCACAGCCCGGCGTCAGGCAAGGTGCGCCCTCGCGGTCGTAGACGCGAAAATTATGCTGGAAATAGCCCAGAGAACCGTCGGTCCGGCGGTGGTCGCGCAGCGAGGAGCCGCCCGCCTCGATGGCTTGCGTCAACACCTGCTTGATTGACGCGGAGAGTCGCGTCAGCTCCCTGAGCGGCTTTCCCGACGCCGCGACGAGGCTTCCAGCGCTTCGTAGCGGCGAAAGCCGGGCGCGGTGCAGCGCTTCGCAGACATAAATATTGCCGAGCCCGGCAATGGTTTTTTGATCGAGCAGCGCGGCTTTGAGCGAGGTCTTGCGGCCTCGCAGGGGCCTTGCCAGCGTTTCGGCGTTCATCGCCGGGTCCAGCGGCTCCATCCCCAGTTGTGCGAACAGTGGATGCTGGTCGAGTTCCTTCGCGGAGAGCAGCAACATGAAACCGAACCGGCGAGGATCGTTATAGGTCACGCGGACGCCGTTCTCGAAATCAAACGCCACATGGTCGTGAGCTGGATGTTTCGAGCGCGAAAAGTGGAACTCTCCAGGCGGCGGAGCGGCGTCGATGCGAAACGACCCGCTCATGCCGAGGTGCATGACTAGCGCCTCGCCATTGTCCAATTCGGCGACGAGATATTTCGCGCGCCGGCCTATTGCGCCGACACGCCTGCCCTCTAGTCGCGCGCAAAAATTCGGCGGGAAGGGAAAACGCAGATCGGCCCGGCGCAGCTCGACACGAGAAATCGCGGAGCTTTCGAAAACGGGCGCCAGTCCGCGCCGGACGGTTTCGACTTCGGGCAGTTCAGGCATGCTTTTTGTTGCTTACGCGCACGGGGCCTTGGCGAGTTGGGCGCCGGGGCCCGATCGGCGATCCTTCAACGGGCGGCCTTGCAGAGCCGTCGCTTCCACTTCTCGCCGGCCTTCAGTTCCGCGTTGAGAAGGCGGCGTTTTCGAAGCGATCGGCGTTCGCCGTCGGGTTCGGCGGCCACCGCCACCGACGCATCTGGCGGAAGCTCGATCGGGTTGGGTTTTACAAACTCTTGCGGCGCGACGCGTTCCGACCGAACAGTCGGCTTCCCAGACCGCGCGGGAGAATTGGGCCGAACGGGAGAAGCCGTCTCGGTCTGTCTCGCGACGCGATTGCGACGGGGCTTCTCTTCCGCTTCCTCCGCACGAACCTCAACCGCGTCCGTATTTTCGATGAGGCTCGGCAACACCCTGCCTGTCGGCGCGTTGGATGACGACTTCGGCTCGGTTGCGACCGCAGCGGGCTCTATTCGACCGAAAACGGCGTCGGCGGCCTTCATCGCGGTTTCGTAGTCGCCGCGTTGAGTGTTCCGGCCCGCCACAAAAACACTGACGTCCAAAAACGCCGGTGTTGCAGCCGCCTTACGCTCCTCATCGCCCTTTGGCGAACGCGGCGCCGAAGCTTTGGACGAGCGGGATTTGAACTCGATGACGAAAGGGCGGACGGGATGGCGCACGGAACCTCGACCAGTAGACAACTTCATGTCAGGGCGGAACTTGCGGAGGATTCTGTCTCCGCAACGATTGCGGCGCTAATGGCGTAGCCTCGTGAAGAACGGGCCACAACAAGCAACCAATCGTATCACGCTCGAACGCGGTGTTTCGCAGATTCCCTGAAGCGGGATGAGAGCAAAAAACCGTCCGTGAGCGAGCCCCATAAGCATTTAACGATTCTGGAAGAAAAGACAACTGTCATGTCGGCGATCGGGGCGACTATTCTCCAATGAAAGCGCCAGATGCGATTCGAAGCTACGTTTGCAATCTATCCGTGCGACCAAATAAAGCAGCTGGAAAGCGCGCATACATGATTTGAGGCGGTTTGCGCCGAACAAAACAACGCAACTGCGCAAATCGAAGGCGTCGGCTTCGTCGGTCAAACCGCAAAACGTCCGGCGAACCGTGATCGAGCCATGATTCCGCCCGCCTATCGAACTCTGACCGGCATGATCTCCGCCGAAAGTTGAACCTCCTCTCCAAGATGGTAAGTGTGATAGGCCGAGCCGGAGATGAGGCGCAGGAAGAGGAACAGTCGGAGGCGCAAACGTCTGAGCGCGTTTATCCGTCGTGTAGGCAGCAGATTTTCGTGCGAGACATGGACGATCCACTGGCCAGGATCCCTCGGCAAGTCGATCTCCCTGTGCCGCGCCATATCTTCGAGGCACAGTTCGACATTCGGCTCTTCCATGAAGCCGAAGCGCAATTCGACGCCGATGACGCAGCCGCGATCCTGGTCGCGGTCGAAGACGGTCACGTGATAGCGATGATCATGGATATAGGGGACCTTGGGGTGAACCACCTCGACGAGAATGAGATTGCGTGGAAAAACGCCGTAGCGTTCCCATAAAAGCCCGACGAGCGCGGGCGCGCGATCGGAGAGATGACGCACCCGAACCGGGGCCATGATGAGCGCGTTGCGTTCGAGAAAATGTTTTCCGGAGCGGTGTAGCGCGACCACTTCGTCCATGGTCAGGTTAGAGCGTTCGGCATAGGCGGCGAAGGTCGCCTTGCGCCCCCAGCGCCAGGTCGCCATGGTGATGAAAACGGCGGCGCCGACCGAAAGCGGCACCAACCCGCCTTCCAGGAACTTTAACGAACAGGCGACGAGAAAAGCGCCGTCGATCGCCGTCAGCGGAAACCACACCAGCGCCGAGCGCAACGATCCCCACCGCCAATAGCGTCGGGCGATCGTGAACATGGAGAGCGACGTGATCAGCATCACGCCCACCACTGCGAGGCCATAAGCGGCGGCCAGCGCCGAGGACGAACCGAAGGCGATCGTCAGCGCGACGCAGCCCAGATACAGCCCCCAGTTGACTATCGGAATATATATTTGTCCCGCGTGGTCGAGATGGGTGTGCTCGACATCGAAACGCGGAAACAGCCCGAGTCCGATGGCCTGGGAAGTGAGCGAAAAGGCGCCGGAAATCAGCGCCTGCGAGGCGACGACGGTCGCCAGCGTCGCCAGTATCACGAGCGGCGCGAGCAGCTGCGCCGGCGCGAGGCTGTAAAACAGCTTGCCGGCCGTGACCGGCGCGCCGCCAAGGAGATGCGCGTCCTGTCCGAGATAGTTGAGCAGCAGCGCGGGAAACACCACGGCGAACCAGCCGATGCGAATCGGACGGGCGCCGAAATGCCCGAGGTCCGCGAACATGGCCTCGCCGCCGGTGACGACCAGCATCAGCGCCCCGAGGATCAGCAGAGCTTCGCGCGGGCCAGAGCGCGCGAGGAAGGCGACGCCATGCGCCGGATTGAACGCCGCCAGGATCGCCGGCTCGCGCGCGATCTCGGCCCCGCCGAGAGCGGCGATCGTGACGAACCGGACGATCATGACCGGGCGGAAAACCACCCCGATTCCGGATGCGCCCTCGTGCTGGATCGAGAACAGCCCCGTCAACAAGGCGACGGTAATCGGCAGAACATAGGGCGCGAGGGCTGGCGTCGCGACGTCGAGTCCTTCGACCGCTGACAGCACGCTGATCGCCGGCGTGAGCATGCCGTCGCCGAGCAGCAGGCCAGCGCCCAGCATCAGCGACCACAACAAAACCCGCGCGCCAGATCCCTGTATTTGTGCAGCAGGCCATAGAGCGCGAAGACGCCGCCTTCGCCGTCGTTTTCGGCGCGCAGCACCAGAAACGCATATTTCACCGCGACAATGAGGGTAATCGCCCATATCGCGAGGGAAATAGCCCCGAGCACATTGTCGGGAGTCGGCGCAACGGCGGCGGAACCGAAAAAAATCTGGTCGATCGCATAGAGCGGGGACGTGCCGATGTCGCCATAAACCACGCCGATCGCGCCGATCGCGAGGGCCGCAATCCCGCGGCGCGACGCGCTCCCACGCGCGTCGACGACGCGGACTCTATGCCGAACTCTTGGCGCGTCCCGAACTCTTGGCGCGTCCAAGACACTTGGCTCCTTCATCGGCTAACCTCGATTGCGATGACCGAATCAGATTTTGACCTGCCCCCGAGTTCGACGACGCGACCCAAGGGAATTTGGAAAAACTCGGTCGTCGAAAGGGTGTTGCGGCGCATGAACTGAAAAATATTCAGCTTGAAGCTCTACCAGTTCGAGCGGCCAGACGGAATGATCGTCTCTCTGCCGACGAAAAACGACGTTTCATCATATTGAAGCGGGGATTGCTCACGCTCCGTTCAGTCGCGTGGCGATTGGCGAAGGCTTTCCAGCCAGGGTTAATTGTTTGCTCCGAAGGCGCCGATCGCCGGAGCGTCGCGGCATGGCGTGTCGAGGAATGGCGTATCGAGGAATGGCATAGCCCGACGGAAGCTCCTTATTGATCGCCGACCGGAATCCTGATGAAGAAGGGTTCCGGTCGGCTCCATGCGTGCGCCACAAGCCGAGGGGGAGCCGTAAGAAGCTGATAACTAAGACCCGGCTTCCCTTCGGGATATGACGGGCGTAGGATTTGCTCCTTATGCCGGCGGTTGACAAAGCATCGCGTGGCATCGCCGGGACGGCAGGACTCATGACCGAACATCGCGATCAAAATGTTTTGCCGTTCGAGCGCCCTGGGCTAGGCCGCAAACGGGCAAAGTCCAGGCCCAAGGAATTTCAGACGCCGAATATCCCATGGCGCTCTCTACAGCCGAGTGCTCGAACATTGGCGCACGGGCTCGATGACTCGCCGCGCCGGAGGTTTGGACGAGTTGGAGCCCGAGGCGGTGGCCTTGATGTCGCCGAGAGATCTCGGCCTCCTGGGCCTGGCGCCGGGCTCTTTCGTTCGCCTGGAGACCCGCCGAGGCGCCGTGTCCGTGAAAGTCCGCTCAGATCGCGACGTTCCACAGAACTTCGTGTTTCCGCCCTTCTGCTATGCCGAGGCGGCGACCAATCTCCTCACCAACCGGGCCTTGGATCCCTATGGCGAGATTTCGGAATTCAAATTCTGCGCCGCCCGGGTCTTTCCGGAAGTAGCTCGTTCGGCGGCGGAGTAAACACGAGTGTTTTCGTGACGCGTCGGCGCGGCTGCTCGGATAGGTCGCCGAGAAGTCGCCTTCGAGGGGTGAAGACGCCAAACGGGGCGTCGAAGGGACGCGTGTCCCTGAAGGACAGGCTATGCGGGTGATTGGTCTTGCGGGTTGGAGCGGGTCCGGCAAGACGACCCTGCTCGCGGGCCTTATTCCCTTGTTGACCGGAAACGGTCTGCGCGTCTCGACGATCAAGCACGCCCATCACGCATTCGACGTCGATACGCCCGGCAAGGACTCCTGGACCCACCGGCAGGCCGGAGCATCGGAAGTGCTCGTCGTCTCAGACACCCGATGGGCGTTGATGCACGAACTGCGCGGCGCGCCGGAGCCTTTGCTCGCCGAGCTTCTTGGCAAGCTTTCCCCTTGCGACCTCGTCATTGTGGAAGGCTTCAAACGAGAGCCGATCCCCAAGATGGAGATTTGGCGCGCCGTGGTCGGCAAACCGCTTCTCCATCCCGAGGATCCCCACATTGAGCTGATCGCCACGGACGATCCGTGTCCCTTGGCGTGCATACCCGTCGTGCCCCTTAGCGATCTTCCCGCCTTGGCGGCGGCTGTCTTGGCTGCCGCGCGGCCTATTAGCGACGCGACATAGAAAGCAACCGACCCATGGCCCAACTCAGCGAGGATGTCTTCGCTTACGGCAAAAATCTGAGGTCCGTGGACGAGGCGCTCGCCCTTATGACCGAGCGTCTGCGTCCCCTCGCTGGCGCCGAGACCCGGCCGCTTGCGCTGGCCGACGGGCATGTGCTCGCTGAGGATGTTCACGCCGCCGTCGGCTTGCCGCCGTTCGACAATTCGGCCGTCGACGGCGATGCGGCGCGCAGCATCGATCTTGCGGCGAACGCGCCGACGCAGCTACGCCTGTCCGGCCGCATCGCCGCCGGACGACCGGCTCCGGACACGCTTATGGCCGATTGCGTTGTTCGCGTGCTGACCGGCGCTCCCACGCCGCCGGGGGCGGACATTGTTTTCATGCAGGAAGATGTGACCGTAACTGACGACGGCTATGTGAGCCTGCCGAGCGACCTCAAGGTCGGCGCGAACCTGCGCCGCGCAGGAGAGGACGTGTTGGCCGGCGCCGTCGCGCTCCCCGCGCCAACACATCTACGCTGAAGCGCTCGGTGAAAACGCCGCGCGGACAGGAGGCCGCGTCACAGCGAAACCGCGCATGGCCATCGACAGCTCCGCAAGCGACGCGCCGCGAGCGGCTGTTGCGACAATCAGAGTCTTGGAAACATTCGATGGATCAACCGCCATTGCGCCTCGGGCCGCCCAGCAGCGACCCGCCCGCCGGCGGCGCCAAAGCCACAGTCATAATAATTCAGCCGATTAACTAAAGTTTTCGACACCTCATTAACCGCCGGTCAGCATTCTCGCGCCCTAGCCTGTCCCGTGAGACGGGCGTCCCTGGGACGACAACCTTATGGCCCGGCGCCTATCGCCTCTACTCGTCGTTCTTTCGCCGGCTTTGCTGGCGGCGGTTCTATCTGGCTGCTCCGCGCCCGTGAAACCGCAACGTCCCGCCTGGCGCACCGAGGCCGAAAACGCCTGCCTCGCTAGAGGGCGGGTGCAGCCCTCCGCCTATGTGCAAATCGCCAATGAACTGGACGGCCCCGGCATATGCGGCCTGATGCGGCCCTTCAAGGTCACCGCTCTGCAAGGCGGCGCCGTGGCCTTCAACGCCAAAGCCACGTTGGATTGCTCCATGGTCGCAGAACTCGACCAATGGCTGGCGGATGTCGTGCAGCCGGCGGCGCAGGCGCGTTTTGGCCAGAACGTAGCTCAGATCAATTCGATGGGTTCATACGCCTGCCGCGGCATGAACAATCAGCGCAACGCGCCGCTGTCGGAGCACTCCTTCGGCAATGCGCTCGATATCGGCGGCTTCGTGTTGGCGGATGGCCGCCAAATCTCGATCGTGCGCGACTGGACGCACGGCGACCTCGCGACCCGCGCCTTTCTGATGGATGTTCACGGCGGCTCGTGCCAGCATTTCTCCACGGTGCTGGCGCCCGGCTCCAACCCGTTCCACTACAACCATATTCATGTCGATCTGGCGGTGCATGGGCGCGCCGGCAAACATATTTGCAAGCCGGTTCCGCACGAGATCGCCGCTCCGCCCGTCTCGCCCCTGCTGGTGACCAAAGGCCCCGCACCGGTCGACGACGACGACAGCGACACCGGCGAAGCGCCGCCGCGCGCGGCGTTCGACGGCGCCGGCGAATCGGCCCTCCGCGCCTATGCCGCGCCGCCCTTACCGCCGAGGCGGGATGTCGACGCGGCCGATTCAACTTCAAGCATAGCAGCGCACAACGGCCGCTAGAGCGCGACGCCGCCGCGCCCCTAATGTGCGGATCATGCCTTCTTATGCGATCTGCACTCTGGCCGCGCTTTTTGTGTGTCCAAGCGTTTCCAAAACCTTGGCGACGATCGACGGCGCGTCGAGTTGGGCTCTGGCCAGCATGGTTTCATATTTGTCGTGATCGATAAAAAAGTCCGGCAGGGTCATGCTGCGGAAGCGAAACACGCCGCGCGCCCCGTCGAGCAGGCCATCCTCGGACAGCGCCTGAAACGCCTGCGCGCCGAATCCACCGATCGAGCCTTCTTCGATCGTGATCAGAACCTCGTGCGCGGCGGCGAGACGGCGCAGCAGATCGCGATCAATCGGTTTGGCGAAGCGGGCGTCGGCGACCGTGGTCGAGACGCCGTAATTCTCCAGCTCCTCGGCAGCCTTCAGCGCATCGGCGAGTCGCGTCCCGAGGCTCAACAGCGCGACCTTGGAGCCCTCGCGCAACACGCGGCCCTTGCCGATCTCCAAAACCTCGCCGCGTTCCGGCAGTTCGACGCCGACGCCTTCGCCGCGCGGATAGCGGAAAGCGATGGGGCCGTCGTTATAATGAACGGCGGTCGTCACCATATGGGTCAGTTCCGCCTCGTCGGCGGCGGCCATGATGACCATGCCCGGAAGACAACCGAGAAAGGCGATGTCGAAAGCCCCCGCGTGGGTCGGTCCGTCGGCGCCCACGAGCCCGGCGCGGTCGATGGCGAAGCGCACCGGCAGATGTTGGACCGCCACGTCATGCACGACCTGATCGTAGCCGCGCTGGAGGAATGTCGAATAAAGCGCGCAGAAGGGCTTATAGCCCTCGGCGGCGAGACCCGCCGCGAAAGTGACGGCATGCTGCTCGGCGATGGCGACGTCGAAGGTGCGCTCCGGGAAAGCCTTGCCGAAGATGTCGAGGCCGGTCCCGCCCGGCATGGCGGCGGTGATGGCGACGATTTTTTCGTCGCGCTCGGCCTCGGCGACGAGGCTCTTGCCGAAAATGCTGGTGTAGCTCGGCGCGTTGGCCTTGGGCTTGATCTGCTGTCCGGTGGCGACATCGAATTTATTGACGCCGTGATATTTGTCGTCGGAGGCCTCCGCCGGGCCGTAGCCCTTGCCCTTCTGGGTGATGACATGCACCAGCACCGGACCGTCGTCCTTGTCGCGCACATTCATCAGCACGGGCAGAAGATGGTCGAGATTGTGCCCGTCGATCGGCCCGACGTAATAGAAGCCCAGTTCCTCGAACATCGTGCCGCCAGTGATGAAGCTGCGCGAAAACTCCTCGGCCTTGCGCGCCTTGTCGTAAAAGAAGCGCGGCAGATGACTGGCCAGTTGCTTGGCGGCGTCGCGGATCGAACGATAGGCGCCGCCCGAAACGAGCCGCGCGAGATAGGCCGACATGGCCCCGGTCGGCGGGGCGATCGACATATCGTTATCGTTCAAGATCACGATCAGCCGGGAATCGAGCGCGCCGGCGTTATTCAGGGCCTCATAGGCCATCCCGGCCGACATGGAGCTGTCGCCGATCACCGCCACGACATGATTGTCGCCGCCTTCGAGATCGCGGGCGATGGCCATGCCGAGGCCCGCCGAGATCGAGGTCGAGGAATGACCGGCGCCAAAGGCGTCATATTCGCTTTCGTCGCGCTTGGTGAAGCCAGAGAGCCCGCCGCCCGCGCGCAACGTGCGTATGCGGTCGCGACGACCCGTCAAAATCTTGTGTGGATAGGTCTGGTGCCCAACGTCCCAGATGATGCGGTCGCGCGGCGTGTCGAACACGTAATGCAGAGCGACCGTCAGTTCGACCACGCCAAGTCCGGCTCCGAGATGCCCGCCCGTCACGGAAACGGCGTCGATGGTCTCCCGCCGCAATTCCTCGGCTAGTTTGTGTAACTGATTTGGCGGTAGTTTCCGCAACTCGGCCGGGGTTGAAATCCGATCTAGAAGGGGGGTCTTTGATGTGTTCAAAGCTGCTTCTCTATTCTGGACAGGTGTAAGGGCCGGCCATTCAACACAAGTCGCCACAAGACGAGCTTTAGGTCGAAAGACTTTTTTAGCCATACACCGGTTTGGGCGGCGGGAGCAAATCGCAAGGCGCCGCAGGACGGAAATTCCAAACTTCGTCGAACTCGCCAATTCAAACCCCAGCATTGCTTTCCCCGTCAAAAGTTGACTCGAACAAAATTTGCTCGAATCGAGCGGCGCGCCCGCCGACGTCCGCCGCGCTTCACGAATCGTCTGTTCCACCGGTTTTGGTTTGTCCTGGACTTGGACCGCTCGCGCGCGACAGCCGCGCGACGGTCGCGCGACAGTATCGACGCCCTGGCTTGCCCCGAAACGAAACTCGGCTTAAAAGCCCCCTTGCGCCGACGGGGACGTCTCGTCAGGGCGCTTTTTTCGTTCGCGCCGGCCTGCCCGTGCAATTCCTCGAGCCAAGAAGACCGGAACACAACCCGCCGTGCCCGACAAAAGCGTCTTTTCATGGACCAACATCGGCATTTCCGTCGGCGGCGGGCTGGCGGGAGCGGCGGTCTTCGCGGTGTTGAGCAAGGGCATGCTGGCGGGGCTCCTCCTCGCTCATCTCGCGCCTCTGCCGATCATGATCATCGCGCTCGGCCTTGGCGTCGGCCATGGCGCGACGGCGGCGATCATCGGAACCGCGCTTCTCAGCATTTGGCCAAATCCGTTGTTCGGCATGGCTTACGGGCTGCTCGTGGCGCTGCCGGCCTGGCTGTCCTGCTACGCGGTCGCTGGAGCGCCCTGGGGCCGCAGGCGCGACCTTTTGACCCGGCATCTCTCGTCCTGGGCCGTCCTGGCGCTATGCGTCACGCTTTCCGCCGGCATCGCGCTTTTCCTGAGCGTCACGCGATTTTCGCACGGGGCGATCGAAGAGCCCTTGGCCTATGTGCAAGGGCAGTTTTATTTCGAACTCGACGCCATGCTCAAGGAGCATCGGCTTGGCGACGATGTGACGGTGCAGGATTTGACGCGCTTTACCCAGCTGTTCCTGCCTGCGACTCTCGCCGGCTACGGGCTGCTGCTGCATACACTCAATCTTTGGATCGCTGGCCGTTTGACGCAGATTTCGGGAATGCTGAAGCTTCCTTGGCCCGACATAGCGGCGGATTTCGCGCTGCCCCGCTTCGTCGCCGTCGTCTTCGCACTCGCGGCGGGACTCGCCGCGCTGGGTGGATTTCCCGGCATGGCGGCGCTTGCGACCGTGGTTCCCTTGGGCCTGGCGTTAATGTTTCAGGGCCTCGCAGTGACGCATTTTTGGCTGCGCGGATCGAAATCCAGCGTTCTTGTGCTGTCGATCCTATACTTTTTCCTCGGCACGCTAGGCCTGCCGATCGTCTTTTTGCTTGGGCTGCTCGACGCCATACTACGTTTTCGCGACAGAAAAGTCGCGGCCGACGCCCAGCAAACCTCACCCCGATAACCCGTCCACCACATCAAGACACTCGGAGAACAACCATGGAAGTTATTCTGCTCGAACGCGTGGCCAAGCTCGGCCAAATGGGCGAAACCGTGCGCGTGCGCGACGGCTACGCGCGCAATTTTTTGCTCGCCCGCAAGAAGGCGCTTCGCGCCACTGAAGGCAATAAGAAGCACTTCGAGACGCAGCGCGCGCAGATCGAGGCCAACAATCTGACCTTGAAAAAGGAAGCCGAATCGGTCGCCGAGACTCTGAATGGCCAGAGCTTCGTCGTTATCCGGCAGGCCGGCGAAAGCGGTCATCTTTACGGCTCGGTCGCGCCGCGCGACATCGCGGACGCCGCGACCGCCGGCGGCTTCACGCTGAACCGCGACCAGATCGTGTTGAATCATCCGATCAAGGCGCTGGGCCTGCACGCGGTGCCGGTGCATCTGCATCCGGAAGTGGACGTGAAGATTACGATCAATGTGGCGCGTTCCGCCGAAGAGGCCGAGCGCCAAGCGCGTGGCGAATCGACGATCGCGACGCGGGAAGAGGCGACGATGGACGACCTCGGCCTCGAAGTCGGCGCCGCTCTGGCGGAAGCCGGCGACGTCGAGATGTAGGATCGGCCTCTGCTGGACAATGGCGTGAAGCGCGTTCCGCCGGTATGGAAAATCATGCCGGCGGAACGCCGTAGGCCTTAATATTCCCACTCCACCCCGACGCCGACCGAAGTGTGTCCGTCCGCGCGCGTCTCGCTCTGGACGCGCAGCTTCTTGGTCACCTCTAGCCCGACGTTCACCGCCGCGTCGGAGGGCTTGGCGCCGGCGCGCACGCCGACGTTGAGATTGTCGGTGAGATAGGTCGAGGCGCCGACGGTTGGCCCGCCCGAACCGCCCGCGTCGAGATCGAGCGAATCGACTCCCAGGGCCTTGCGCATTTTTTCGAAACCGCCGCCGCCCGTGTCGGCGCCCGAGAGCTGAGCGACCGCGGTCGCGAGCTGCAGCGCCTGGAGCGGCGACAGCGAACCGGACGCCTTGGCGAAGAGCAGCCGCGACAGCACTTCGTCCTGTGGCAATTCCGGCGTCGAGGTGAAGGCGAAGCTCGGCTGCGCCGCCGGGCCCGTGACGGCGATCTGCGCGGTCACGTCGGCGGCGGTGGTCTCGGCGTAAAAATCCAGCTCAGGAGTCAGCCCGCCCGCGAAGGTCAGCGCGCCGCGCGTAATGTCGATGCGCTGGGTGAGCAATTGCAGCCGACCGCGGCGCAAATCGAAACCGCCCAGTATTATTGGCTTTTGCGCCGAACCGGAGATTTTCAGCTCGCCGCCAAATTCCGCGTCGATGCCGCGTCCGCGCACGAAAATACGGTTGGGCGCGGAGATTTTTAGATCAAGCGCCGCGTCGAAGGCCGAGGGCCGACCGGCCGCGGCCTTTCGCTTGCTTTGCAACGCCAGCATCTCCCGCGCGAAACCCTTCGGGTCGATATGTTTGGCGTCGGGCAGAGGCTTCAGCGACGCCGGCAGCCGATCCGGCACGTTCACTTCCAGCGTGTTAAAAATCACCGCCCCCGAAACCTTTGGCGCGCGGGCCAGAGGTCCGGCGACGGTGAGGTCGAGATCGGCGGTGGAGGAGACGAGATCGCGGTTCACCAGTTGCGCGTTGCGCGAGCCGACGTGAATCGACCCGGGCATCCCGGCCTCGGGCAACAACGAAATATGGCCGGTCGCGGCGATTTGGCCGCCATTCCCGGTGGTCGCGGTCATCGACGCAAGGGTCATCTCGCGGCCATGCGCTTCGAGCCGGGCGGCGATGTTTTTAAAGGCGAGGCCGTTGATTGGATCGGCAAAGGCGCCGTCGGCGAAGGTCACGACGCCCCCGACGATCGGCGAGGCCGCGGCGCCGGTGATTTTAAGGTCTATATTGGCCTTGCCCTTCAAGGTCTGGCCATTGGCGGAAAGCACCGTATTGGCAAGCGCGACGTCGAGCGCGCCCTTGACGGCGACATCGAGTCCGCCCGCGGCGCCTGTCGGCGCCGAGCCGGTAATGGTCACGCGGTTCGCGGACCCCAGCGCGATATCGGCGTCGATGCTCGTGCGATTGCCCGCGAGCCGCCCATACGCCGAGGCGTCGACGGACGGCAGCCCATTGTTGCGCAATTGTGGCGCGGTGACCTTGGCGAGCGTGACCTTCCAGTCGCCGCTCGGCGCCGTTTTGCTTCCGGTGATGTGAGCTTCGGCGTCCAGCGCACCGCCGAGACCAAGAGTCGGATCGGCGATGGAGGCGACCGACAAAGGCACGGCGCGCGCTCGCGCGGTAAGGTTCAGGCGGTCGCCGACGCTTCCATCGATATCGAGCCGACCCGCGCCGAGATTCAAGGCGACGCCCTTGAGCTCCACGAGGCCGCCGGCGAGCGTGATCGTCGCCGGCCCCGCCAGCGCGAGACGTTGGCCGTCACGCTGGATGGTGAGCGCGGAAAGATCGACTCGCGTGCGCTCGCCAGGGGTGAGCGTGGCGGCGCTCGCGACGGCGAAGCCGCGCGCATTGACCGAAAGATCGAGCGCCGTGCTCGCGCCGGCGGGACGCGCCTTCAGGCTGGCGGAGGAAACCAACTCCTTAGCCACGCGCAAATTGTCGAGCGACGCCGTCCCGTCGAGCGACGGGCGGCGCAGGAGATCGCGGCCCGAAAGTTTCGCGCTGAATCGTTCGATGCTTGCGTCTTGCGCGCGAACGCCGGCGCCTTTGGCGTCGATCATCACGTTTTGTCCGCCGGAGGCGCCGTCGAAAGCGATGTCGGCGTTTAGCGCGCCGCCGAGCTTTTACAGCGCCAGCGCCGAAAAATCGTCGAGGTCGGGCGCGGCCAGGGTCAGGCGCCCGGTCGCGACCCCGTCATAGGTCGCGGAACCCTTCAAGCTCGCGCGGCCGACGCCAATATCCACGGTGTCGACCTTCCAGCCCGTTCCGGCGCGGGCGGCGTCGACGCGTCCGCGCAACGGGCGTCCGTCCACCGTTCCATCGAGCGACGCGGCGGCGACAAGTGCGCCCAGAAGATCCCGCGCCTGCACATGAAGGCTTAGCTTGGGAATGGGACGCCCATTGGCGCCGCCGTCGACCATCGCCATATCGACAACCGCGTCGGGCTTTTGCAGCGAGCCGGAAATCTTGGCGTCGACACTGGCCCGCCCGGTCAGGCGCGGGTCGGCGCGGTGGAGGTCGGGCAGGGCGATTTGCGCGCCGATGTCCGCTTTATTTTGCGTCGCGGCTCCATTCACGCGCGCTTGCACGAAATCGCCGTTGAGAGTCAGCGCGTCGAAGCTCACGCCGCCTCCGGGCAGCGTCTCGACCGCACCGGAAAGCGCCAGCTTGCGCCCGAGCAGCCCGTCGATGGCGGCGAGCCCCGCGCTGGGCGCGTTGACGGTGCCGCTCAGCACGGCCTTGACTTTTCCCTTGCTTGGCGCGCCCGAGAGCGCCGCGGTCAGCGTCAGGGCGCCGCGCAGGTCGCGCTTGGCGAGATGCGCGAAGCGCGACAGATCGGAAGCCGTCACCCGCGCGTGGCCATCCAGAACGGTCGGTCCGGCTTTGCCGGAATAGGAGACGGCGACGGTCGTCGTTTCGAGCTTGGCGACGCCAATATCGGCGTCTCCGGCGCCAGTCGCCCGCGCCCGCAGATTTAGCGTCGCGCGATCGCCGAGCGCGTCGGCGAGACCTCTGTCGGCCAATGCGAGTTCGTCGCCACGAGCCTCGACGGCCACGTCAATATGCGCGGCGGCGTCGGTCAGCGGGCCGTCCGCGACCGCTTTGATCAGCGCGTCGAAATGACCAACGCGCCCGGACGAGGACAGTGCGTCCCAATGATTGTTTCGCAAGCTATTGTTTTAACGGCGTTTAATTTTCAAAGCCGGCGATGATCCGGGTTTTGATATCGCTTTCGGGTTGGCGCGCGAATCCCTCAATGTTGGCTGATCGTGGCGATAGGCAAGCCGCTCGCCTGTCGCGCGAATCCGCCAGTTCGTCGCACGCGACGGTTGCGGTGTCGTGATAATGTTCCTATTTGTTGCAAAGCGCCGCAAATCCATAACTTGCGGCCGATTGGCTCGCGACCTCGGATGTAAAGGCGCGAGCCTTTCCGATTCAATGGCGCTAGGCGCGAGACTCGTGGCGCTGGGCGCGCTGATCGAGGGTCGCACGTGCGTCCCCACCTGAACGAAAACAGCCTCACCAGCGACGCCCTTGTCCTGATCGCGAAATTATGTCCTGCTTGGAAGCGGAAGCCGTCGAGCGCGCGGCATAGAGGCGACGATGGAAACTCCCAAACCGAGACGGCTGTATCCCTCTCAGACGCCCGAAGCTCGCAAAGAAGCGAACAAGAAATATCGCTTAAAAAACCCGGAACATGTGAAGGAACTTCGTCGCGCAAAAACGGCTCGTTGGCGCGCCGCGAATCCCGAGGCAAATGCCGCCGCCCAGAAACGGGCATACGAGAAGTTCATGGCGAGCGCCACGAAGGAAGACATAGCGAAGCGCCGGGAACATAATGCGAAATGGCGCGCCGTGCATGGCATCGAGTATGGAGCCGCTCAGCGCAAAAAATATCCGCTGCGGTTCCTTCTGACCGAGTGCAAAAGACGCTGCGTCAAGAAAGGCATCGTGTTCGAGCTTACCGCGGAGAACGTGGTGGTCCCCGAATTCTGTCCGGTTCTTGGAATTCGATTAGCGTGGGGCGCTGGAACGGGCGCTCGGAGTCCAAGCTCGCCGTCGCTAGATCGTATCAATCCGAAAGGCCCTTATACGCCCGACAACGTGATGGTGATAAGTTGGAAGGCAAACCGCCTGAAAAGCGACGCCACGATTGCCGAATTAGAGGCGATAGTCGCCTACATGAAACGGGAGGCGTCTTGATGGGCTTGCTCTCGATCCCGATTTTCTTCATGCTTGGGCTGATCTTGCTCGCGATCCTCTTTCCAGGCTTTATGCGCGCGGTGTTCCTGATCATCGGCGGCGTGATCGTCTTCGCGATCATCGCCTCTCAATTCGAGCCGCGACACACGTCGGAACCGCCTTGTCGAGCGCGCGCCCCGAACGGCGATTGCACCATCTTCGGCAGTCCCGAGGATGCGACGACGCGGTAGGACTTGCGGCGCTGAACGCTAGCCTTCGCCGAACAGATTGCGATCCATCCAATAGGTGCGCAGACCCGGGCCGTCGGTGTTGGAGATTTGTCCTGAAAAACCGACCGCGTGTTGTTTGCGCTCGCTGGTCTCGACCAGGATTGGCAAATTGCCGCTTTTGTCCAGCGGCTCGCCGTCTTCCACCTTTACGGCGCCTACCGCCTCGATGCGAGAGATGGATTTGCGCGTGTCGGCCAGCTTTTTGGGACTGTAGTCCTCGCCCTCCTCCAGATAAACGAAGGAACGAATCACCTCGTCCGGCACGCCGGGCGAACCCTTCAGTCGCAACTCGCCGATTCCCGCGCGGGGTCCCGGATCAATCGTCACCGCGACATCGAGCGCGTGCTCCTTGTGGAGGACGACCGGCTCGGTTTTGACGATTTTGGCCAGCGGATAGGATCTTTGCCGCAATTCGTCCACCCATTCGGCCTGCATCGCCCGCAGCGCTGTGGCCCGAGCCGCATCGTCCGAAGCATGTTGAAACGCTTTCTTCGAAAACAGCGTCGGGTCGATCAACGCCATTGTGCGCGCGTCGTAGACAACGACATGACGCAGATGAAACAGCGGCCCGGGATCGATCCTGATAGTGATGGGAATCTGCGTTTGATTGCGTAACTTCTCGGCGGCGCCGGACGCCGCGTCGATTCCCCGCCCATCCGGATAAATCGCGACATCGGCCACTTTCGCCTCGACGTGGGCGTCGAAATAGCCGCCGGCCCAAAGCGCCTCGGCAAGCGGCGGAAAATCGCCAACGACCCGGCGTGTCAGCCCCGCTCCCGAGGCCGGCGACTGGAGCCGCAGCCGCCAGACGTTGGATGCGTCCTTTAGATTTTGCGCGAGCGCCTTGTCGTCGTCGAGGCCGGTGAATTCCAGCTTGTAAGGCAAGGTCACCGGGTTTGGCGGCGGCTCTTCGTCGGAGGCAAACAGGCCAAAAAAATCGAACGCTCCTGCCGGCTCGATGGCCTGCGGCGCAAAAAGGGCCGCGACAGAGGCCAGTAGGAGCACAGAAGCGCGTTTCACGTTGCAAAATTACCCGCACAAGACAGCGTACCCCATACCGCACTGGTTTCGCTCGGTCCATGCATTAAGCTTAACGCGAAAGAACACAGTAAACAGATTCTTCCGCTGTTTCTCAAGCACGCGCAACTGCGAGAGCATAGCCGTTCAAAGCTGCGCGCGACGGTCGCCTGTTGAAGCACATCGACCGGCGCCGCCAATCGGGATAGGGGCCTCGCGCATAGGCGCTAGGATCAGGGCTGTTCAACGCTCGTTACGTGCCGGTATGGGAGCGACGGCGGGGTCGAGTGCGCCGCTCCCAAGGGCTTGGGCGATATTGGCGACGCCGTTTGCTCTGACGGTGTTGAGGGGCTGCGAACGCAGGCGCGCCATGACGCCTGGATTGACGACGCCTGGATTGACGCGGATGCGGCTGGCGTCTTCGGCGAGGGCCGCCTAAAGGCGGCTGCGCGGCGTCATCGCCACCGATTTAACTGCTCCAGTCGGGCGTCTTCGAGTTCTTGGTTGCGGATATATTCCCGGATCGCCTGTTCGACCCGCCCCACGGCCGAAACAAAATGTTCCCGCTCCCGAAATGCCGCCCGACGAATTTGCGCCGGCGTTCCGCATAAACCCGCGCTATATGGATTGCGCTCTTGCCCTTGATCTATCCCACGACCTGGGACACCGCGTATCGCGGCGGGATTGCTATTATCATGTGCATACGGTCGAGCATCAGACGCCCCATTTCAATCCGGCTCTCGGCTTGTGAAGAGCGACGTTTCATTTCATCGGATGCGGCCAGCGGTGATCGTTCAGGACCGGGGCGCCGCACGAAATGCGTCATAAGCCAACGCCGATCTCAGTTTCTCTCGAGCTGGGAACTGTCACGGCGTCACGACGCGGGAAAATCTCTGGTCTCGTCCAGCCTATCACACCTCCCAGGCGAATCAACGAAGCCAAGCCCCCGAATCGAAACATCCCCGACGCCGCAACGCGTCAACCTTGACTCCGATTCGCGCCGCGGCGGGAGCCGTTATCTTTCAAGAGGTCCCCGCTGCAACATGGCTCAACTTCAAATTCCGCTGGAAAGCTAAGGACATCGGCGCATAAGCCAAGCAGGCGGCGAGGATGATATAGAATTGACCGAGGAAGTCCGCTAAGTTAGACAGCGCGAGCGGGTGAAGCGTAAGAGCGTTTGTAAAGGGAAGACAGGTTTCACGCGACAACCGGCACGACCGTCCATGACGACAGACAAGGCAGTCGATCAACCCCATGTCGTGAGGGAACGGATGTCTGACTCCGTTCGTGTCGCGCTCGCCGGCAACTGGGTGCTGTTGGCGTCCCGCCTGCTTGAGTTGAAGGCTGACAAAATCGTCGACAAGGGACGCGGCGCTGGATTCGTCACCATCGACATGCGCAGAATTTTACGCCTCGACACCGCCGGCGCGTGGCTCATCGACAGCGCACAAGTCGAACTGGCGGTCGTCGGCGTTTCGGCGGCCGTCGAAAAGGCGCGGCGAGCGCAGCAAATCTTATTGAACGAGGCGCATAATGGCGCCTCGATCCCGCCAACTCCCAATGTTCGCAATCCGCTCGTCGAGCTTTTCGATGAACTCCGCCGCTCAATTTTTCGAAGCTTTCACGAGACCTATCTAGGGGGCGCATTTTTCGGCGAATTTGTAGCGTCGATCGGCCGGGACCAGTTGCGTCCCGAGCGGTTCCGGGGCGCGTCGCTGATCTGTCACGTCGAAAATTTCGGGTTTCGCAGCGTTCCGATCATTGCGCCGATCAATTTGCCGGTCGCCGCCATCGTCACGCAGCAGGGGGGGCCAACTGACGCGTTGTGGCGCGACAAGCTATGCAGTCGGTCTCGTCGGCGTCCTGGTGCTGCGGGAACTCGGCGTGCTGCTGACCGCCGAAATCGGCTTGATGAAGATGGGCGAGGAAATCGACGCCCTTCGCGTGATGTGACTGTCTCCGATCGACGTTCTGATCACCCCGCGCTGTTCAAGCACGCGGCGGTCGGCCGTCAACACCGCCTCGGGAGTCTGGCCGGAGATGTTGATCGAACCGGCGTGCTTGAACAGCGCGGGGGCGTCCTGTTCCAGATCGGCGCGATGCTCTCCAGCCTCGCGGCGAAGCAGCACATCCAGATGCCAATGCGCGAAATCCGAAGCCTTTCGCACCGCTTCATGAACAAGCTGGCGATGCTCAAACTCAACCTCGTTGGGCTGAAGCCGGACGCCGCCGACAAACTTCCGTCGGAATTGTCAGGCGGCATGGTCAAGCGGGCGGCGCTCGCGCTCGATTCCGAACTCGTTTTCGTCGACGAGCCGACGTCGGGTCTCGATCCGATCGGCGTGGTCGAGTTTGACGAATTGGTCGAAACGCCGCAACGGACTCTCGGGCCGACCGACTTCATGGTGACGCATGATCTCGACAGCCTCTATTCGATCTGCGACCGGGTCACCGCCGTGGCCGACGGTAGGGTCGTGGCCGCCGGGTCGATGGAGACCATGCTGCCCTCCCGCCATCCCTGGCTGCAGGCTTATTTTCACGGCGTGCGCGGCGGACGATTGACCGGGGCGCACGCCAAGAACAAGGACGATGCATGGAAACCCGCGCCAATTTCGCGCTGATCGGCGCTTTCGCCCTTGTCGTGGTCATCGGCGCCTTCGGCTTCGTGTTCTGGCTCTCCGGACCGAGCCAGATCGGGCAATCTGAAATTTTCGAGATCGTGTTTCACAGTGCGGTCACTGGCCTGTCGAAGGGCGGCGCTGTGCGTTTCAACGGACTGAAAGTGGGCGAAGTGACGAATCTCGCGATCTCTCAAGAGGATCCCAGCCGCGTCGACGTGCTGGTGAGCATCGAGAAGAAGACTCCGATCAAGACAAACACCAAAGCGCGCTTAGAGATGACCGGCCTCACCGGCGTCGCCTCGGTTGCGCTGGTGGGCGCAACGCCCGACGCGCCCGATCTCGTCGCCACCCCGGGCCAGCGCTATCCGCGCATTCAGGGCGATAGCTCCGATTTCCAGAATTTGCTCGAAAATTTTCAGAGCGTGTCCGTCAGGGCGGGGGCTGTGCTGGAAAAGCTTGACCATTTGCTCGACGAAAATGCAACCGCGTTCACTGCGGTATTGAAAAACACGGAGACCTTTACAAAGACTCTCGCCGCCAACTCTGACAATATCGGAAATTTCGTCCGTGACGCGGCGGAATTCGCACATTCGCTGAAGCCTGTGGCGAACCGGTTTGACAAACTGCTGATCGCCGGCGAAACGACGATCAAGGCCATCGATCCCAAGAAACTCAAAACCATCGCTGGCGAGATGGCCGGCGCGTCCGCCAATCTTAACCGCTTCTCGGCGACGGGCCTTCGCCAATACGAGCAACTTGCTGTCGACGGGCGCAAGGCTGTAGACTCCATCGAACGCACCGTCCGCTCACTGGAACGCGACCCCTCTCAGGTGATCTTCGGACGCTCGGAGACGATGCCCGAAGTGCAGGGACCGCGATGAGAGGGAAAGAATCCATCGGCGTATCGAGCGTCTGGGGTTCATGTCTTGCGGCGGTCGATTGAAAAATTTCGGCGTCAGACCTTACGAAATGGCGACGAGGCTCCTGTCGCATAAGCGACGATAAAGCCTTCGTTGCGGGTCGTGGCGACGTGGACGATGGCGACGCCATGTCGCGGCTTAATCTGGAAAACGCCATCTTTGGCGATGGCTTTGGCCTCGAATTGCCGAGGCGCTCCGTTCACTCCGGTTCCCATAAGCTTGCCCGCAGCTTCCTTGGCGCACCAAAGCCGGGTGATCCACTCGGCCGGCGGGTCGGCGTCGCCACAAAGGCCCTTGAGCAGAGCTTGCTCATCCCGAGTGGCGATGGTTTCCAGAAAGCCTGGATCGCGCCCCCGAATCGGCTCTATGTCCACGCCCATGGATTCGTCGTGGGCGACGGCGATGGCGCGGTCGTCGCAATGCGCGATGCTTATTTTGACGGGCGGAACGCGTTTCGGAAGGTATTTCGTCTCCGGCTGGCCTCGCGCATCGTTCACAATAGCGAAAGCCGCCGGATGCAGCATCTCCTCGACCTTTGCATCATGCGAAAGCCAGGCGCGCACGGCGTCCTTGGCGGCGACGCGCCCCAGCAGCCATTGCTGCTGGCGCTGCGGGAACTCGACCTTTGCAGTAAATTCTGTCATTTCGTCTATATGCAGGCAATTGCGCGCCAACAGGCTGGCATCGAAAGTGGACAGATCCTTGGCCGTAAACATCCGACAGACGGCGCCGCTGGCCGGTCCGGGCAGATCGAACGCCTGGCTCACCAGGTGGCGGGTCGGCTGGCGGCGGAAATTCACCAATCGCTCGTCCCAGCGGAACTTCCATTTGGTCCAGCCGAGGATGCGCATCCACACCGCGCCGGCCCCGTCCTGAACCTCGATGTTCGCGCGCAGCGTCTTGGTGTTGTCGGAGGTGATTTCGGCACGCACTGGCGCAAACGTCCCCACGGGCGGCGTCGGTCGATAAAGCTCGATTTTCTCGACGCCGATGGGAAAAACATAGCGGTCGCGCTCCATCGCCCATAGGCCTATCAACTGCCCCACACCGTCGAGAATTACCGGGTCGGTGAGGAGTTGCGGCTGGCGGACAGAATCGAACAGGCCGGTCGCCGGCTGCACCCGCAATTCGCCGACCACCCCTTCGTCGCCCAGCAAAATCTTGCCGGTAAGACATTGGAAGCTTGGCCCATGGAACAAAAGTCGCTCGCGATAGATGTCGGCTGCGGTCAGCCTGTGGAGGTGGATGTTCGAGAGTTCGCGGAAACTGAAGGAAAGATCGAGCCGATAACGATGGGCGAAAAGCACTTCGGCGCCGATTGTGGGCGTGGTCTGGCTCCCGACGTAGATCGCGGTCTCGATACGATAAATTTCTCGTTCGAGATCGAAGCTTTTAAGCCGCGCCGTTATGCGTAGCGCCACCTGGCCCGTATCGGCCAATTCGATCCAACGCGTCGCTTTTATATTCTCCAGGCCGATCAAGCCATTGTCGGGCGCCAGACAGGCGGCGGTCTCGGCCATGATCTCCAGGCTGACGGTCATCGGCGCCACCGGCAAACAGGCCGAGGCGGGTTTGACCCCGGGGGCATGGACGAACACATGATCGGCCAGCAAAAGATCCTCGTCCAGAGACAAGGTTCGCTCTATGGTGATCGAGACGCCGGGGACGTGCTGGAGCACCCGCCCGATGAAAGGCATCAGCGTCTCGTTCGGGGGGTCGGCAGGCTTGTCTAACATGATACTCTTGTGCCCCCCTCCTGTCGCACCGCGGCCAACGTCCTGCCTCCGCCGTGGATTGTCGGCGCCGGATCAGATTTTTTCCAGCACCAACCCTGTCACCGTCAACCCCGGACCAAAAGCGACCGACACGATTCGCGTGCCAATTTGTATCGCCTTTTCGTCTAAGATTTCCTTCAATATGTGCGGGATAGTCGTCGACGACATATTGCCGTTGTCTTCGAAAACCTGTTGGCTGATCGCCACCTGATCGTGGCGCAAGCCGAGTTCGCTTTGAATATGCTCGACGATTTTCGGTCCGCCCGGATGAATGGCGAACATCAGACCGTCTTTTTCGCGTTGGAAATCCACCCCGGCCGTGTTTAGTAAAGAGTCGATAAACGAGCGAATATATTTCTTGATGATGATCGGCACCATCACAGTCAAGGTCATATGGAATTGATGCGGTCCAGGAACCCAGGTCATGTCGCCAAGGGAATCCGGCAGCAGATGCTCGTTGAACGCCAGTATCCGCAGGCCGCCAAGACCCTGTTCGCGCAAAAACTCTTCCGAGTAAACGGAATATTTGATGAACCCATCCGCGAATAGGCTCGATGTGATGATGTTTTCGGCGCGCGGTTCGGTAAAATCGCGATGCATCGAGAGCAGTTCGGTATGGACGATATCGACCTGTTTCTTGGGCGGCGTCACGCCGAAATGCGAAGACGCCAGAAACCCGTGCGCCATTTTTATCGCGGGAAAGGCCCCATAGCAACCCATGTGATAGCTGTGCGTCACGGTGGTGTCGAACCATTGCTTGTCGGCCACCATCCGCTCGACAGGACTTGGCGCGAGATAGCCCGAGCATGTGACGTGGATCATGTCGTCCGGCGATGAGGATTCGTCATTGTACATTTCGCTCAGGCATCGATCGACGATCTTACCAAAACTCTCGTGCCTGGTCTTGATATCCGCGCCTTTCGGATTTGTCTTGTCCTTGAACAATTGCAGATATTCATGCTCCGGTTCGGCAAGCTCGAACTCGCCGTCGACGAAACGGATATCTTCCAGACGCGGAAAAAACACCAACTGCCGACGCTTGATCTGCGTCGGCGAGAGTGCGTATTTTTCGAATTTCTCCCGCATCTCCTTATGGGCCTGACCAAAGCCCTCCTTGCCTTCGATATTGTTGATGAGGCAGTGGACTTTGGCGAAGGCGTAGGCCGACAGTTCCAATGTGATGCGCTGCGGTACGGGCTTGGACATGATTTTGGAAGTAAAACTTCCTAAAGCTGCATACTTTGCGCGGGTCACATTGTTACTCCTCGTAATAACCAAAGCTTTTCGACACTCCGTCGTAAGCGAGCGGCCTCTTCTATCCTGCGGCGGGTGTCAATAAATCCTTTGACTCTTCTGCATTATGTCCTTTACCAGGTTGCGTTCCGGCGATTTGATCGAGGCTCTCGGAGACCACAATTTCCGTCTCGCCGCAGGCGCCCCGTCCCAATTCCTCGAGGCAAGCGCTGACGCCGGCGGCCACAATCATAGGGTGAATATTCCGGGACGCATAGAGCCGCAACAGTTCGTCGCTCGCCATCCCTCCCGCCCATGGCCCCCAATTGATCGATACGATATGGACCTTGCTCCAAGCGCGACTCAGCCGCGCCGCCAGCTTGTTCAACACCTCGTTGGCGGCGCTGTAGTCGCTCTGGCCGGCGTTGCCGAAACGGGCGGCGACGGACGAGAAGAACACCACGAATTTCAGCGTGTCAGGCCGCAGTTTGCGCGCCATCGCAAGAGCGGGCGCCACCTTTGTGGCGTAGACGGCCTCGAAGGATTGCAAGGATTTTTCGTGGATCGATTTGTCGTCGATGATCCCGGCGCCGTGGATCACGCCGTCAATGCGCCCCCATTTGGCGTAAACAACGTCGATCAGACGCTCGAAGGCTTCGCCGTCGCGCACATCTGCGGCGTGGTATTCGACATCGGCGCCATGCGCCCGCATCGCCGCCAGATTAGTCTGGATTTCGCGATTTTCGACGAGCCGCTTTAAGACCCGATCAATCTGGGCCGGCGTCACTTTGTTTGAGCTGTTGGCGCGTAGATCGTCGATCAGAAACCGCCTCAATTCCGACAATTTCTCGATATTGCGGGTCGCCGGCGGCTCCGGCGCCGGCATCGGGCTGCGTCCGACAAGCACCAGTCGCAGCCGGTGACGCTCGGCCAGGGCGAGCGCCACGCTGGCGGTGACGCCGCGAGCGCCGCCCGTGACGATCACCACCGAGTCGCCGGTCAAATCAAGTCCGCGGGAGTCGCCGCCACAACTGCGCTGGAGGCCCAGCCTCCAGCGCCCGTCAAGCGTGTGGCCGATCTCGACCGCAGGATCGTCCCACCGCCACTCTTCGAAAATGTGGCGAACGATCCGGTCCGGCAGGATATCCGCGGCCATGTCGATGCATTTCACATGCGCGTTTGGCCATTCGCGGGCGATGGATTTCGCGACCCCGAGGACACCGGCGCCGGTCGCCGGAAAGTCCGGCGCGGCGCCGAGGCCGAATTGACCGCCCAACGCCGTCAGCGTTATCAACCAGCCGTCGTTCCTTAACTCCGGTTCGAATGCTTTGCACAGCAGGAACAATGCCTTCGCGTCGTCGCGACGATCCTCGTCGCGGCTCCCGCCGTCCCTGGCGAGGCCCAGCAAACTGACAACGGCGTGAACCGCCGGGTCCGCGCCCGCCACCAAGCTGCGTAGTTTGGCGACAGAATCTTCGGACGACACGTCGAGCCCGAAGCGATCGTCTCCCAGCGCGCACGTCTCTTCGCCGGGAATTATCTGCCGCACGGTCTGCCCCTTGGCGGTCAGCGCGGCTTTCAGCGTCTCGCTCACATCCGATGTCGGCCCAAGCAGCAAGGTCGCAAATCTCGCCGCATACGGCTTTGGCTCGGTCTCTTCGTCTGCGGGCGCAGCTAGGGCTCTCAAGACGTAGCGTGGCGCGGGCTCCGGTTTGGCGGCGGCAGGCCGCCCGATCGGCTCAGCCGACGGCGGCGACGCTAAGGTTTTTTTTTCCGGGGCGGACTCGTTCGGCCCCTTAGCTAACGACGAAGGTTGCGCGGGGGTCGAACTGTGCAATCCGTCGTACCAATCGATGATCTCGCCCAGCGTCTTGAGGCCGGACAGTTGCTCGAACACCGTTTCCTCGTCGCGGCCTTCCATGAAATTGTAGCGATTCTTGAGTTCGCTGAAGACCTCGATCCGCTTGATCGAGTCGATCCCCAGATCCGCCTCCATATGCGCGGAGAGGTCGAGCATGTCCTCGGGATAGCCGGTGCGCTCAGACACGGCGCGCAACAGGTCGGCGGTGAATTTTTGCGTCGTGGCTACAAACGTTGCGTCGTCGTCGCCGGGCGGCGGCGCGGCCGAAGGTTGCGGCGCGGCGTCGGACTGCTCGCCGCGCGTTGCCTCTGGCGCGCGTCCGGCGGGAGTCGTCGCGGCGGACTGCGCAATGTCGTCTGTGATCGAGTCGGCATAGTCGTTCAGCACCTGCCTCGGCAACACCGGCGTCGGCGGCACGCCCTGCAAAACGGAGTGCAACGGGGACGCGGCCGGCTGCGGCCGAGTCGGAGCCGGTCGAGCGACATAACTCGAAGGGAACTCCGATCCCGGCCCCTCCATTTCGATCATTTTCGACTGAAAATCGAGGAAGCGCCGCAACGTCTCCTGCTGATCGCGCTGCAATTCGAGGAATTGCGTGATGTTTTGCTGAATTTGCGCCACTTGCGAGTCGGGACGGAAAGAGGCCGTCGCAACTGGCCGCGCCGCCGCGCGAAATTCGTCATTGTCAGCCATGCCGTGCATTCTTTGTGACGAGGGGTGGGGCTTCTGCGCCGCAGTATCGGTGTTTGCGGCGACGCGAGGCGGAGCGGAGCGGGGTGAGGCGGTCGCTCCTATCGCGGGCTCCGAAGAGACCGGCGCGATGGGTTTGGGCGCGACGCGCGGGGCGTTCCACGGCAGCGCCCGACCGCCGTTCACCCGCCAGATCAGCGGGCCGGGCGTCGCCTTGACGCTGGCTTCCGAAAACACTTCGGCCAAAGCGCGTTGTTTCAGTCCGCGCCCTTCGAACCAGGTTTCGAAGCGAACGGGAAGGCCGAGAGAGAAGCCTTCCGTCAGCAAATGCGCAAACTGGAGCCAGCCCGGACGCCCGGGAATATCGATGGCCAATATGGTGTGCGGACGATCCGCAAGAATGCGATCGACCATGTTGCCCATAATTTGACCGGGGCCGGCTTCGATAAATATCCTGGCGCCGCCCTCATAAAGCTGCTCGACTTCCTCGACGAAACGAACGGGTTCGGTGAGATGCCGCGCAAGCAGCGCGCGCATCTCGTCCGGTGAATCCGGATATTGCTTCCCCGTAGTGTTGCTGAACACGGGGATGCTTGCGGTCTTGAAGTCGAGCTTCGCCAACTCCGCCGTCAGGGGATCGCGCGCGCTCGCCATCGCCGGCGAGTGAAAGGCCGTGCTGACCGGCACTTTGGCGACGCGGAATGAATTGGCGCGCAGGAACGTCGCCGCTGCGTCTATGCCCTCGAACGAGCCGGCGATAATGGTTTGATCCGGAGAATTCAAATTGGCGAGGCTGACCTCCAGACGATGCTGTTCGATGAGCGCCCGCATTCGCACGCCGTCGGTGTTGACCGCAGCCATTGTGCCGGGCGACTTTTGCCCGGCCTCCGCGGCTAGCCGTCCGCGAACTTCGGAGATCCAAATCAACTCGTCGACGGCGATGACGCCCGCAGCGCACAGAGCGACATATTCGCCGTAGCTGTGCCCTGCGGCAAAATCGGGCTTTAGACCATAAGATTTGAGAACCTCGAAAGCGACCAAATCGACGACGCCCAGCGCCGGCTGAGCGATCCTTGTGTCATTCAACGCTTTTTGTTGGGCGGCGCACTCCTCATCGCGGAACGCCGGCAACGGATAGATGAAGCGCGACAGCGCTTGCGGTAAATGCTCGGCGAGAACTTCGTCGGCTTGCTCGAACAGCCCGTGGAGGGCCGGCAGTCCCACGACCAGATCGCGCAACATATTTATTTTTTGCGATCCCTGCCCCGGAAACAAGAAACAGGTAGCGCCGGCCGCCTCCGGGCCGGTCCCGAAATACACGCCCTTCGGGTGCTTGAACGTGTCCTTTTCGGCGCGCAGATTGTCGAGCGCTAGCGTCAGCTTCTGTTTCAGATCGACGGTCGACGTAGCGAGAAGCGCCAGCCGGCACGGCTTTGCGCCCGGATCGCCGTTGCCCTGGAGTTGTTCCCTGTGCAGGCAATACGCGAGTTGCGCGAGATCAATGTGCTCGGGGTGTTCGATCAAGTTCAGAAAGCTCTGCGCCTTCGCGGCGACATGAGCGCGATCCGGTCCCCAAAAGACGAAGGGCTCGGCGTCGCGCGGACCTTCGTCGATAGCGTCGGCGTCGCGGTAGCCTTTGCCGTATTCCTCCAGGACCACGTGGAAATTGGCGCCGCCGAAGCCGAATGCGCTGACGCCGCAGCGGCGTGGCGCACCGTTCCGGTTGCGAAACCAGGGCCGTGACTCGGTGTTGATGAAGAACGGCGTCCGTGCAAAGTCGACCTTGGAGTTGGGAGCTTCCACGCCGATGCTGGGCGGCAGGACGTGATGCTCGATCGCGAGAACGCTCTTGACCACGCCCGCCAGACCCGCGGTGACTTTGGTGTGGCCAATCATCGATTTCACCGAGCCGATGGCGCAGGATTGCAAGGCGATATTCGAGTTGCCGAAAGCAATGTTCAAAGATTCGATTTCGGACTTGTCGCCGACCGCAGTGCCGGTGCCATGCGCCTCGATCAGCGTCACCGTCGCGGGATCCACGTCGGCATCCTCGTAAGCACGGCGCAAGGCGGTCACCTGGCCTTGTGGATGCGGCGCCGTCAGACTCCGGTTGCGTCCGTCGCTGGAGCTGCCGACGCCCTTGATGACCGCGCGGATCCGGTCGCCGTCGCGCTCAGCGTCTTCGAGCCGCTTCAGCAAGAGCACCGCGACGCCCTCGCCCAGACTGATTCCGTCGGCGCTGTCGTCGAACGGACGGCAACGCCCGCGCGGCGACAAAGCGTGGGTTTGGGCGAAGGCCATGAAAGGGACTGGGCCATTGGTTCCGTCGATCGCGCCCACCATCGCGACATCGGCGTCGCCATTGCGCAATTGCATGACGCCGACGTTCAGCGCCGCCAGCGACGAAGCGCAGGCCGCGTCCACCGTAAAATTGGAGCCCCGTAAATCCAGGCGATTGGCGACCCGGCCAGCCACGATATTGCCAAGAATGCCGGGGAAGGAATCTTCGGTCCAGCGGGGAAGCTCATGCTCGCGGAGCGCGTCCATAATCTGTTTTTGCGCCGCCTCGGAAAGCCCCGGCGCCTTCGGCAGATAATGGGTCAACAGCGTTCGGAAGATGTAGGCGGTGCCGAGATCGTGCATCCCCCCGACCCCGAAGATGGTGGAGGTGCGTTCGCGCGGGAACGGGCGGCGGTCGAATCCCGCGTCTTCCAGAGCAAGTCTCGCCACTTCCAGAGCGAGGAGTTGCATCGGCTCGATGGCGCTGAGGCTGGCCGGCGGAATGCCATATCGAGTGGGATCGAAACGGACGTCGTCAAGGAAACCGCCCCATTTCGAATAGGCTTTGTCCGGCGTCCCCCGGTTGGGATCGAAGAAATCGGCGGGGCGCCAACGATCTTCGCCGACCTCGGTAATGGCGTCCACCCGCCGGACGATATTTTGCCAATAGGCGCGAATATCGGGCGCCTTCGGCAATAGACAGGCCATCCCGACGATGGCGACGTCGCCGCGCCTGGCGCGCGGGCTGCTTGGCGGCGCGGATTTTTGCTCCAGTATCGCCCCGGCGCCTTCGCAAATATCGTTATGAAGTTCGGCGATGGTCAAGGTTTTTTGTTTGAGGCGCGCCACCTCGCCGAGCATGAACAAACCCTCGCGCCGCTGCGTTTCGGCGTCCAGTTCGACATATTGTGCGCGGGCGGATTCGTCTTGGCCGTGGCTCGCCTTGCGGGCGATTCCCTTGGAGGCGATGCGCAGCCGCCCGATATTAAGTAATTCCAGTCGTTTAAGAATCTCCTCCTGCGATTCCCCCGCGAGGACGAGTTCGCGCCGGGCGCGCTCGAACTCATCGCAATACGGCGTCCGGGCGCAGCGCGTATAGATCCCCACGCCCGATTGCAACAGGGCCGTCTCTTCGCAACCAATGGCCTGCGCTTGAAACTCCTCCACCACCGCCCCGGTGGCGACGATCTCCTTGGTGAAAAGATAGGCCGTTCCCATCACGACCCCCACCTTCATGCCGCGCGCAGCCAAGGGCGCGGCGATGACCGACACGATGGCCGCAGACAGCCCGTCGTGAATGCCGCCGGCGAACAGGACATGCACAGACGCCGGATCGTCCAGTTTTGCGCTGGCCAAGGTCTCGATCATCGATTCCCACAGGACGAAGCTCGTGCGCGGGCCGGTATGCCCCCCGCATTCGTTGCCCTCGAAGATGAACTTGCGCGCCCCCTCCGCGAGGAAGCTTTGCAACAGGCTCGGCGACGGCACATGCAGGTAGCTGACGATTCCAAGGGCTTCCAATTCGCGCGCCTGGCTGGGTCGCCCGCCGCCAATGATGGCGAAGGACGGCTTTATGTCGCATATAACGTCGAGTTGCTCCTTGCGCAGGTCCAGCGGAATGAAGCCCAGGATTCCCACGCCCCAGGGCCTGTCGCCGAGGAGCGCTTTGGTTTCGGTCAGGACCGCGTGGACCTGCTTTTTGCGCATCACCGCCAGCGCGATGAACGGCAGCGCGCCGCCGTCGGCGATGGCGCGCGCGAAGGGAGCGCCGTCGCTGACGCGAGTCATCGGACCTTGCACAATCGGAAACCGCGTCCCGTGCGCCCGCGCCAGAGGGGAGTCTGCAGCCAGGGATTTTTGCGACCGCGCCAGTTGCAGGGTCGCGTCGACGCCCTCGCGCAGCGCAACCAGAATGCGTCCCACGGTTCCATAGCGGTCGGCGAGCGGCGCGGCAAAGCCGATGTCCTGCCCCAAAGGGATCAGCGGATCGTCACCCTCCCGCAATTGCCGGCGCAAAAGCTCTTGCCAGGAATGGTCCTTGTTCTGAACCCGCTCCAATTCCTGCAGCTTGTTGCGTCCCGAGCGGACGAAGAGGCGAAACAACCCTTCCTCGGCTTCGAGCAGTATTGTTTCGCTGCCGTCGGTCTGTCGCCATGTTCTGGCCTCGGCGCCGCCGGCGAAGGGGCTCTCGTCGGCCAGCCAGAGCTGTTCCCTCAAGACGACGCCGGCGGCGCCGGCGAGCATGGCGGCGGCGGCGCTCTCTATCCCGACTCCACCCTGCACCCAGTACGGGATATTGATTTGTCCACGCAACTCTTGCAAGAGGATAAAAGTCGACTGCCGGCTCACCCAACCGCCGGCTTCATGTCCTTTAATGATCAATCCGTCGCATCCGGCCGCAATCGCAGTTCGGGCGGATGGCAGGTCGTAAGCTTCAAGCAAAATCTTTTCGGCAAGAGGTTTGAATTTGTTCTTTAGAGCGATCGCCTCCATGGGCTTCGAGGCCAAGGACTGGTAGTCTCCCGCACTCAGTCCGGCAATAACGAGAATTGGCGCCCGTCCGGGCAACAGCGCCGATAAATTCTCGACGCCCCATGAAGGTAGGCAGTGCGCGTCCCAACGCACTCCCCACTGTCCCGACTGGCCGGCGGCGGCGGCCAATCTTTCTATCATGGACGCCGTCTTCTCACGATTTCTGGCAAACCCCAAGTCGAGAACGCCAGTTTCGCCTGCCCTGGAGGCGGCTATCGCAATCTGGGCGTCAAGGCAGTGTTCCGGGGTAATGGCAATAGTTGTGCCCATTTTGACTTGACTCCTATGCAACTCTATTCCGCTCCAGCGTCATCGACCTGTAAGGCTGCACCATTTCAGAAGAAATTGAACGCGCTCCTTAGCCCTTCAAAGGCGAATGGGGGCACCGACGAAGCCAACCCCGACTTGGCCTATTTTAATACGGAATGTCCAATTCACCTCTGTTTAATTAATGGCGAGTTCATGTTTCCTTCGTTCTTGGTTACCCCAGTCCGCTAGCACATAGCGCTGCGAGGGTGGATGCAAGGGGATCCAAACCCGCGAGCGGAGTCAATCAGCGCAGCGCCCCGTCAGGGTGATTTACTAAAATCACAACCTACTTGAAAGGATTGAAGTTATTTGATTCGAATGAGTCTTTCTGATTCGGAGAGGCTGCCGTGAAGCTGAGAACCATGTTGCAGAACGTGCCCGACC
>Ga0182030_10001698_pt1 | contig 45812 bp, 46 predicted proteins | sample 812S3MmetaG_FD_121299 | JGI IMG/M metagenome (GOLD analysis project Ga0182030, IMG submission 121299) | Permafrost microbial communities from Stordalen Mire, Sweden - 812S3M metaG (Illumina Assembly) | ecosystem: Environmental > Terrestrial > Soil > Wetlands > Permafrost | place: Sweden...
GGTAGCTTCCGCACTCTTCTTCGTCTTCGTCGACGTCTTCGTTGGCGGGAGGCAGAACAGGGGCAGCGAAGGTGAGAACCGAGGCGTCTCCGTCGTCTGGAGATGCCTGTCCGCGCTTCGTCATGTGGCCCTTACTCTCGATCACGAGTTGGTTGGTGTTCGCCTTCAGGTGGAAGCCCGGGCCCGCCAGGTCTGACGCGAGCTTTTCGGCGTCCTCTGAGGCGGCAAGGGGCACATCACATATTCGCCGGTCTTCATTTGGTAAGTGCCGTAGACCGCGACGTTGCGGCCATCAACAGTGACGGACTTGATGTCTCGCGGCTCGAAGAGGACGGAGTCACTGGCGCGCAGTCCAGTCCAGCGCATCACCAGCAGCAGTGCGCGGCCGGTTTCCGGGTTTGCGGACCAGATGCCGTCGAAGTGGCGGCGCTCGCCAAAGTGGGTTGCGGCGGCGAAGATTTTTTGTTCTTCCTCAGGAGTGAAGGGGAGCGTGGGTTCAAAGGATTCCGTTGGCTTAATGAGTCCCTTCGCGGGGTTCTCGGTCACCCACTTGTGGGCAAGAGCGAACTTGAAGAACTGGCGGGCCAGGTCGATTCGGCTACGATGCGTGGTGGTAGCGTATTCCCAGGTCTGGACCCACTCGTTCAGGCTGGTGAGGTTGAGTTCGGACAAGTACTGAATACCGACCTGCTTAGCCCACCCAGCGAGCCTCGTAGCCATGGCTCCGTGAACTTGGTCGACTGTTCGACCTTTCCGTTCGGCGGCGAGCAGGGCGTCCTTCCACTTCTGGAGGACAACTCCGATCTCGACTTCGACGTTCTCTTGGATGCCGAGTTCGATGTTGCGCTTGAGTCCGTCGGCGACTTCCCAACTGGTAGTGTTCAGGCTTCGGCGATGGTATTCTCCGCGCGGGTCGGTGCCGATGATCCAGAGCGGGCAACCGCAACGCTTCCACGTGCGGCGTTCGGCGGGCCCTTTGCCCTTGGATTTGAGTTTGGCTTCACAGGGGGGCGAGATGACGAGGATACCCGGTCAGCATGGTACATAAATAGTACACAAAAAGTATAATGCTGTGCAACTAACTGATTACAGTACCAATTTCCTCACCCATCGACATACGCATTATATTGCCTGGCGTATTCAAATTGAAAACAATGATGGGGAGCTTATTGTCGCGGCACATGGCGATGGAGGTGGCGTCCATGACGCCGAGGGCGCGCGAAAGGACTTCCAGGTACGAGATTTCGGGGAACTTGACGGCGTCGGGGAATTTGAGCGGGTCCTTATCGTAGACGCCGTCCACGCGGGTGGCTTTGGCGATGACGTCGGCCTTGATTTCGAGAGCGCGCAGGGTGGCGGCGGTATCGGTGGAGAAGTAGGGATTGGAAGTGCCGGCGGCGAAGATGACGATGCGCCCTTTTTCGAGGTGACGGATGGCGCGGCGCCGGATGTAGGGTTCGGCCACCTGGTGCATTTCGATGGCGCTCATGACGCGCGTGGGAATTCCCATCTGTTCGAGCGCGTCGCTGAGGGCCAGCGCATTGATGACGGTGGCGAGCATGCCCATATGGTCGCCGGTGACCCGGTCCATGTTGCGGGCGGCGGCGGCGACACCGCGAAAGATGTTGCCGCCGCCCACCACCACGCCTACCTGTACACCGCCGGCGACGACGTCGGCGACTTCGCGCGCCAGCGTGCGCACGCGGTCCGCGTCAATGCCGAAGGTGGCCGTGCCGGCCAACGCCTCGCCGCTCAGTTTTAGCAGGATGCGCTTATAGACCGGCATCGCCTACTCGGCTGCCGCGGTTTCCGTGCCGGATTCCGCCGCCTGCGAATCGCCGACCTTGAAACGCACAAAACGGGCCACGCTGATGTTCTCGCCCAATTTGGCGATTTTGGTCTTCACCAGTTGTCCCACAGTGAGGGTGGCTTCCTTGACGAACGGCTGTTCGAGCAGGCAGATCTCTTCGTAGAACTTGGACATGCGGCCCTCGATGATCTTCTCGATCACCTTTTCGGGCTTACCCTCGGCGAGGGCGCGGGCCTTCTGGATATCCTTTTCCTTTTCGATCACTTCGGCGGTGACATCTTCCTTGCGGATGAAGCGCGGATCGGCGGCGGCGATGTGCATGGCGACATCGTGCACGAATTCCTGGAAATCGTCGGTGCGGGCCACGAAATCGCTCTCGCAATTGATTTCCACCATGACGCCGAGCTGGCCGCCGTGGTGGATGTAGGTGCCGATCAGCCCCTGTTTGGTGACGCGCGAAGCCTTCTTGCCGGCCGACGCGATGCCACGCTTGCGCAGTACCACTTCCGCTTCGGTGAGGTCGCCCTTGGCTTCCACCAGGGCGCTCTTGCATTCCATCATTCCGGCGCCGGTGCGCTCGCGGAGTGTTTTGACTAGTGACGCGGTAATTTCCGCCATAATATTTTTCTGGGTTCCTTTCGCCGGGCGGATTGCATCCCGGACGGGCATCCCGTCCGGGATGCCCCGCGGGGAAATCTAAACGCTGCCTTCGGTGACCAAAGGCTCGCCGGCCGGTTCCATCTCCGAAGAGGGTCCCTTACGCTGCGAAGCCGGAACCGGTTCTTCGGCCATGCTCATGCTCTCGGCCATGATCTTCTCGGCATACTTGGGGTCCACGTACTCCGTGTACTCCAGCATGCCTTCCTCGGCAGGGGTTTCGTCGCTGACAATCTTGTCGGCCGTAAAATCGTGCTCCGTAGCCAGCGCGCGGCCTTCGACCACGGCGTCGGCGATCTTGCTGGCGAAGAGGCGGATGGCGCGTAGCGCGTCATCGTTGCCCGGAATCACCCAATCGACTTCGTCGGGATCGCAATTGGTGTCGACGATGGCGACCACGGGAATCCCCAGGCGGCGGGCTTCCTTGACCGCGATGGCTTCCTTGTTGGAATCGATCACGAAGAGCACATCCGGCAGGCCCGGCATGTCCTTGATGCCCGCGAGGTTGGTATCGAGGTGCTTGCGCTCGCGTTCCAGGCGAATGACTTCCTTCTTGGGACGGCCGGCATAGCCGCCTTCCACCGACGCCATGCCTTCCAGTTCCTTGAGGCGCTTGATGGATTTCTGGACTGTCAGCATGTTGGTAAGCAGTCCGCCCAGCCAGCGCTGGTTGACGTAGTACATCGAGCAGCGGTTGGCCTCTTCGGCGATGGCTTCCTGCGCCTGGCGCTTGGTGCCGACGAAGAGGACATTCTTACCCTGTGCGGCCATTTCGCCCACGAACCGGGCGGCGTCCTTGAACATCTTCAGCGTCTTCTGAAGGTCAATGATGTAAATGCCGTTGCGTTCGCCGAAGATGTATTCTTTCATCTTCGGATTCCAGCGCTTGGTCTGGTGCCCGAAGTGAACGCCAGCTTCGAGCAACTCCTTCATTGAGACTGCAGGCAAAATAACTCCTAAAGTTTACGTGCTCCAGATCCCGCGCGGTCCAAAGCGAGATTTACGCGGGCGTGCGGAGCCGGATACCGGTTGAAAGATAGCAAAGCCCGGAAGGTGAACCAACCGCCTTCCAGGCCCCGCGGGGACTTAACGTTTGGAGAACTGGAACCGCTTGCGCGCGCCTTTTTGACCGTACTTCTTGCGCTCGTGTTGCCGCGGGTCGCGGGTCAAGAAGCCGAGCTTCTTCAACCGCCCCCGCAGTTCCGCGTTGAACTCCACTAAAGCCCGGGAAATACCCAGACGGCACGCGCCGGCCTGTCCGGCTACGCCTCCGCCATTGGCGAGGATCAGGAGATCGAACTTGTCCGTGGTCTCGGTGGCAGCCAGCGCCTGCCGAACCACGAAGCGCGTACTTTCCGTGGGAAAATAATTTTCGAACGCGCGGTTGTTCACCTTGATCTCGCCCGTACCGGGCCGTAAGAACACTCTGGCCACCGATCTCTTGCGGCGGCCCGTACCCAAATATTGAACTAAAGTAGCTGCCACTAACCGTTACCTTCCTGCTCGCTATTTGATGGTCAACGCGACGGGTTGCTGCGCCGCGTGCGGATGCTGGTCACCCGCGTAGACATTCAGTTTCCGGAACATCTGTTTGCCCAGCTTGTTTTTGGGGAGCATACCGGCGATGGCATCCTCCACCAGGCGGGTCGGCTTTTCGGCGCGAACCCGCTTCAGGCTCTTTTCCACCAGTCCGCCGGGATACCCGGTGAAATGGCGGTAAAGCTTATCTTCTTCCTTGCGGCCTGTTACCTTCACCTTGGCGGCGTTGATCACGATGACGTGATCGCCCGCGTCGATGAACGGGGTGTAGCTGGGTTTCGTCTTACCCATCAACACCATAGCGGCCTTGCTTGCCAGCTTGCCCAGGACGACATCCTGGGCATCGATGAGATGCCACTGGCGGATAATCCCATTCTTTGTGGGGAACTCGGTACTCATTGACACACGTCTCCAGCTATTCGCGGTTGCAAAGTATTTAGTTTAGGGGGTTTGAGGTTTCGTTGTCAAATCGGGTTACAAATTCCGGATTGATTCGTGAAGGGCCGCACACTGCCCCGTCGGCGCACGCGTCGCGCTTCATTCGGCAGAATAGCAGGTTTCCGCGCGCTTCGATATTACGATAGGATCGAAGCATCGCCGCCAACTGGAAGAATAATCTGCGCGTCGTGCTGGTGGCGACGCGCAATCCGCTCAACATCGGCGCCGCCGCGCGCGCCATGGCCAATTTCGGCTTCTCGCGCCTCTCGGTGGTGAGCCCGTACGATGTGGCGTTCCGCGAGGCGCGGTCCGCCGTGGGGGCGGCGCCGCTGCTCGAAAAGGCGGAGGAATTCGGCACTCTGGCCGAAGCGGTCGCCGATTGCCGCCTGGTGGTGGGGACTACCAGCGTGGGGCACCGCGAATTGCAGCACCCCATCCGGCGGCTGGAATACGGCGCGCGCCTGATGCTGCGCGTGCTGCCCACCGCCGGGGTGGCGCTGGTCTTCGGCAGCGAAAAATTCGGTCTTTCGAACGAGGATATGAGCCACTGTCACTGGCTGATGCGCATCCCCACGGCAGGCCAGGACCTTTCCATGAACCTGGGCCAGGCGGTGGCGCTGTGCCTATACGAAATGGCGCGCGACGCCAAGGCAGCGACGGCGCGGCCGGTGAAGATCGCCTCGGCGACCGCTGCCGAAAACGAGCAGATCACTTTGCGGCTGCTGGAGGCGCTGGGGAAGAGCGGCTACGTGAACCCGGTGACCGCCGTCTCCGGCGAGGAAAAGGTCAGGCGGCTGGTGCGGCGCCTGGAAATCCCGGCGCGGGATGTGCCGGTAATTCTGGGGATGCTGCGGCAGATTTTGTGGAAGCTGGGGGAATAGCGACGTCTACAAGCGGTGTCGCGCCAGGTTGATTCTTTCTGCAATGGGACTCACCTGTGGCGCTATCGTCTGATGGTAAGGATAGAGCACTCTCAAGGCCTAAACACGGGTTCTGCTCCTGTTAGCGCTACCATGTTTTCGTAGACTTACGGGGACCGGGCAGCCGCGGGCAGCATGCGCTACGCGCCAGCCGGAAATGCAAGGAAAATGCAAGGGACGCCGCGCGTCGAAAATTCCCCCAGCCTGACTTCCGGATGCCTGATCCATGCGCGGCCCGGCCAGTCGTCCGGAGGAACCACCTCTCCGAGAACGGCGATACGTCCAAGTGGCCGGGTCCGTTTGCTCCAACTGACGTGAGCGGCGTTTGGCGGGATGTATCCGAGTTGGTGGAATGTGGGGTTTTACTCTGTGCTTCGATTTTCGGCAGCGCGACCTTCGGATCAACCCATCCCCAAGCGGGAGGTTTTCTGGCTTGTGAAAGCTGCGTAAGGGAATGCGCGTACAACGCCCGCGCCCACCGCCGCACTGGGCGTATGATAACTGCGTTTATCCTATGCCAACTGCCAAGGCTAGTCAAACAGTTTTCCGGCAGTTTTCCGGCCGCTCAGGGTGTCCCGCAAAGGGAAGTTGTGACCCTTTAAGCTCTGGAAATTTGTGCGGCTACCTTGTCCAACTCGATCACATTTCGTGCGTATGGGCGTAATTCCTGGCTGATCGTCTGCAGCGTTCCGATCAGGACCAAGTTGACATCTTCATATTCGACCAGATTTTGTACCGCTTCGTAAAAATCAGCATCACCAGCGAAGAAATAGAGAGTGTCCCATTTCCGTTTTGCGAACGAACGCATCAAGTGGAACGCGAGGCCGACATCTACAGCTTTTTGAACCGTCTGTTTGTAGTGCTCGCCGGTCGTCGGATGAAGAACCGGCCCCCCGCCCATGTGCGCGGGCCAATAGAGCTCTTTTTCCTGGAGCCAGTAAAGCTTGACCCGCAAGCCCGGACCGCCTGGCGGGGGGAATTGAAGTGCGTTATGAAATGCGTTCTGCTTCGCAGTGGGCGGCTCGGGATCGGCGTTGAAGTAGTATGCATCCCCGATCTTTTCACCACTGCTTTCGAGGAGTGTACGGAGCTTCAGGTAGTCGAGCCGATCTGTCCGCCTTAGGTTGTTCCAGCATTTCATGGCGTATGCGCCATCCACGAACCATGCGGCATCCATAGGCTCCATGCATAACACACCTCACCTGCCGGATGCGGCCCGCCTCCGAAAGTTCTGTCTGTATCACAAAGGGTAAGTTTTGCATCATTGTCGGAAGACCAAATAAGGGGTTTGGGATGTTGCAAATGTCAGGGTCAAAAGGATGTCTGTTATTGCACCGTGACGACCGGCCCCGCCGGTGTCTGGACCCCGTTCACCATGGCCTGCAGCACCTGGTCTCCGTTCCCGGTTCCCGCTGGGATCGTGACGTTGATCTGATAGAGACCTGCCTGCGTGATTCCGGCAAAAGCGACAACCGCGTCCACGCCACCGATGGTGACGGTCACCGGAGTAACGGTCGGAGCGGAGCCGGAAAAGACTTTCCCTGCTGGCACCGGAGGCGCCGTCGGACCGAAGCCGACTCCGTACAGGACCAGGGCCTCGCCCGCCTTGACGGGGCGCGTATTGAAGGAAAAAGTGCCGGATGGTCCGACCAGATCGTAGGCTCCGTTCCCATACGCCCCTGACCCGTTCGGCGTCGGGATTTCCGCCGCTACATGCTTGCCGTCTCCGAGCAGGCTGAACGATGGACCATAGTGTGCCAGCGAGACGGTGGACGTAGCCGTTCCAGATGGTGTCGTGACAAACACGCTCACCGGGCCTGTCGCTGTATCGTCCGGCGCTTGCAGGTTAATCTGTGTGGGACTGACCAACCACAGGTAAGCCAGTTTGCTGTTGATCGTCACGCTCACCCCGCCTAAAGACGTCGGGAACTCGCCGTTCCAAATGAAGTCTCCGTTCGCGAAGTTGGATCCGAAGATTGAGGCCCACGAACCAGGCTGAATAGAAGGAACCGCACTGTATAACGGAACGATTCCACCGGGATTAACGGTTGGTGCTCCGACCGGGGTTAAAAGGCGAATGCGGTTGTTATGGGTGTCAGCGATGTATACATTACCGACAGAGTCCACGGCCACGCTGCTCGGATAATTCAACGCTGCGCTGGTGGCGGTGCCACCGTCACCGCCGAAGCCTGTCGTCCCGTTGCCCGCTATCGTGGTGATCATCCCGTTGGCAACCTTGCGGATTAGCTCGTTTTGCTGGTCGGCGATGTACAAGTTACCGGCGGCGTCCACTGCAACGCCCCCGGGACTGTTCAGCTCTGCGCTGGTGGCCGGACCGTTGTCGCCGCTGAAGCCTCTCGTCCCATTACCCGCCACTGTGGCAATCAACCCATTGGCGACCTCACGGATGCGTTGGTTTCCTTGATCGGGGAAGTAGAAGCTGGTGTCAAGCTCGGGGCCGACCGGCAGCATGGGTTTCACCGCGACACCTGTGGGGTTGAACAACTTGGCGAAAGTAGCCAGGCCGCCGTCGCCCGCGAAACCGTAAATCCCGTTACCAGCCACGGTCGTGATCACTCCGTTCGTAACTTTGCGGATTCGCTCGTTCTGCTGGTCGGCGATATACAAGTCACCGGCGGCGTCCACTGCAACGCCGATAGGAGTCCACAATTGGGCGCTGGTGGCCAGGCCGTTGTCGCCGCTGAAGCCCGTCGTCCCGTTACCCGCTACTGTGGTGATCACCCCGTTGGCAACCTCGCGGATGCGTTGGTTTCCTACGTCGGCGATGTAGAGGTTACCGGCGAAGTCCACGGTGACACCAATGGGACCGACGCTGCCCAACCGGGCGCTGGTAGCCGGACCGTTGTCGCCGCTGAAGCCCGTCGTCCCGTTACCCACTACTGTGGTGATTACCCCATTTGATACTTTGCGGACGCGATAGTTACCAGTGTCGGCGATGTACAGGTTACCGGCGGCGTCCACTGCAACGCCGAAAGGTCCTGACAACTGGGCGCTGGTGGCCGGGCCGTTGTCGCCGCTGAAGCCTGCCGTCCCGTTACCCGCAATCGTCCTTATGGTGTATGTCTGGCTGGACCCGGTCCAGCACGTGAAGACAGCGAAAAGAATGACGGAGAGCGGACGCATCCTGAAATCAGAACCTCGTTAATTCCTTTGATCTGAAGCGCACCTTGTATAATACTGCAACGCGCGTAGCACTTCGACGGCGTCGCTTGTCACCGAACAAGCCCCGCGTGGCGAAGTTGTCTAGCTCAATTCCTATTCTCTCAACTTCTCCCACGCTCACGTCATCGTTGCGCCGGCCCAGAGGAGTGCGGAACAACAGCAGTGCTCATGTATAAGCTTCCATTTTCGCTTCCTCCAGAACACCTACCGCCGTGTCCAGCCTATCGAGGTAATCCGCCAGCCTCTCCATCATTTCAGCGAAATGCCTGATGTTGATCCGCTTCTCCGAAGGCAAAGAAGGAGCCCCGCTTTTCGAGTGTGTGTAGCGAAAGCTGTAAGACTCCGGATCTAAAGCAGTGAGCTGACTAATGTAGCTATTGATTCCCTCTTCGTCGGCGGAGCTTAGCGTGCCCCATCCCGCAGCCTTACAAACTGCGGCAAGCATCGGTTTCAAGTCTTGCCAGAGCAAATCGAGCCTGTGTTTGCCGAGGTGCTGCATTTCGGTGTCGGTAAGTTGGTGCCCGATTATGTAGGGAGCATGCAGGATAAGTTTTTTCAATGCCAATTCGATGTGGTGGCGGTAAAGAAAAACGACGGGATAAACGAGAAAATGTTTATTCCCCTGATGCTCGACGGTGTGCTCAACAAGCAACTGAGCAGCACGCCGGTAGCCTTCTGTGTATAAAAACTCGTTGTCGCTCCAGTTCACACTTAGGCAGGCGTTATTTTGCCGGTCCGGGAGGTCGTCCCGAAAAAGGCTATCGCCCTTGCGAGGGGGAATTGGAGTCTCGAAGTCGATGAAGCTCATCAAAACGACCCTACCACGTCCGCAGCCAAATATCGTAACATAACGTCCTTTATGTTCGGTCAGCTGGACGCGTTTCCTACTCCCGCGCCGAGCGCGACACCGAGCGTGGTGTGGCTCCGACAATCCCGGCGTCGTGTATCGCAGCAGCGCGGGAAGCGTTAGTGATGGCTCGCTGACGGGTGGTGCTGTGCCCCGGTGGTTCAGCTCAACCTCCTGATTCGCCGGGCCTTACGTACGTCCCTCAGGGATCACTCCCGTGAAGTCGCGTTCCGGTCAGGAAGCAGGCCCGGCCACTCGACCCCGCCGTTCGTTCAGTCGGATATCGCCGAGGGACCCTGGTGCGCCGTAAGGGCCAATCCGTCAGGAGCATTCCACCGGGCCGAGGGGTTCGCGCGCGAGCATGCGAAAGTGATGCATAATGAGGCATACTGAGTCTATATGCCTCATTCAGAATCAAACACGCGGAGGCGCGGACGAAAAGCCGGCCTGGGCAAATCCGAACCGAATCGCCGGGACAAGCCCGAACCGCGGTATAGCGTCGGCCTTCCGTCCACAGTCGCCAGTCAGGTGGAACGATACGCGGAAACGGTTGACGCCAGCATGAGCAAGGCGATTGCCGCGCTCGTGCGCCTTGGCCTGGAAAGCCAGGCGAATCGAAAACGTGAGTTCTTCAAAAGGCTAAAGGAGAACCTTGCCAAGGACGATCCCAAGGAACAGGACCGAATGGTGGATGAGTTCCGCACTCTAATCCTGGGCCGCTGAAGAATGCCGAAAATCCAGTGGGAGAGGCTTCCACGGGAGAAGTGGGCTCACCTGCGAGACCGAGCAAGGGAGCGCAGGGTTTCCCAGGACGACCTGTTCGAGCTGGCCGAGTGGAAGGCTCAAGATCCCGACGTACCGGATGGGGACTGGTACAAGGACTTCGGAACCTTCAAGCTCTGCGGCACGGGCAAGTTTCCGAGCACCTTTCTGATGACCGGGCAATCCGCTAGAGGCAAGCGACTGTGACTGCCTCCGCAGGTCGCATCTTGGGGAAGCAGGGATGCAGCATCGTCCCGGGAACCAACCGTCCGTAGGATCAGTCTCGTGTCGCGTTCACGTCAACAGGAATACGCCCCCGGTCTTCTCCCCCCGCGTCTGCTCCTTGATGTCGTCCCAAATCTGGGCGGCGGCGAAGTCCTTGCCGCGGAGGGCGTGCGCGTAAATCTTCGCGGTGGTGGCGATGGACGAGTGGCCGAGGCGCTCGCGGCCGGTCGCCAGGTCCACTCGGTTTCATCGCGCGGCTCCTGGGCCTTGCGGGTGTGGCCGCCCTACCTCAGCGGCCGATAGGCATTGTGCCCCCTTGAGAGCACACGGGGGGACTCACTGGAAACGTAGCGGGTCAACTCTTCGTGCTGGAGGTAACATGGAGTAGAGGACTTCGATGGCACAACTTGACTGGTCCCAATGCCCCGCCGTAGAGAGCGTTCCCGGCAAGGTGAGCGGCGCGTGGGTTCTGAGAGGCACCCGCATGCCGGTACAAACAATTTTCGAGAACCTGGAAGCCGGCCTGTCCGTTAAGGAGATCATCGAAGTCTTCGACGTGACCGAACAGGAAGTAAGAGCCGTCGTGCATTTCGCAACGAAGAGCCTGGAAAAAGCCCCTGCGTACGGATGAGGATTCTGTTTGACAACGGGACGCCAAATCCCATCGCCCGCACTCTTGCGGGACATGGGGTGGATTTTGCCCGCCGGATCGGCTGGCACGAACTCAAGAGTGGCGAATTGCTCCGACGGGCTGAAGAGGCCGGATACGAGTTGCTTTTGACCACGGACAAGAATATCGTGTACCAACAAAATCTGGCCGGACGCAAAATTGCCATCGTGGTGCTTGGCAACCAGCAATGGCCAGACGTCAGAATCCACCTGGACCGTATCGCCGCCGCCGTCAACGCCGCGACACCTGGCAGCTATACGGAAGTCGAAATCCCGCACAAGAATTGACTTGGCACCACCACAGCGCCAGCACCTCGCGGCCTCCCTTGACGGACGCCATCTCCAGAAACGTCCCGAGGCAACGCGGTCCCACCGCACATGCGACCATGTGGTCCGCTCGGATGGCGCTCCGTGACGTCGCGGTTCGGATTGGAGCGGCAGCAGCGCCAACCCGGCGATGTCCCTGACCATCTTCGGCGCCATCGTGCGCGGTGGCGCTGTGCCTCTACGAGATGGCGCGGGATGTGCCGGTGATTCTGGGGATGCTGCGGCAGATTCTGTGGAAGCTGGAGAATTAGCGGAACTGGCTATCCACTTGACTCAGGTAATCGCTCTGGCAGCGGGCGCGGTGGGGCGGTCCCCCTGGACCGCGCGGGACGCCTCGTCCCGCTGCCGGCAGGCCGGCCAGGGGGCCGGCCGCGGGCGGACCCGGAGGGTACCCCGCCCGCCCCACCAAGCGCTGCCAACTGTGCCGGCCTGAGTCAAGTGGATAGCCAGTTTAGCGGATTCAGTATCCGAGGCCGCCCGCCGCCGGGTTGGCGCGGCCGGTGCGCATCGTGGAACTGGTCTTCTTGAGGCGCTGCTCGCCGCCGGACAGGGCGCCGGGGACGACATAGGAGAGCATGCCGGCGCGCTCGATCTGGAGAACGATGGGCCCGCCGTCAGGGACGGCTTCGAGTCTGCTGCGCAGCGCGTCCACCGTGTCCACGGCAGTGCCGTTGACGGTGTGGACCACGTCGCCGGGCTCGATGGTGTCCTGCCCGGCCAGACCCAGTCCGGCGAGGGCGAGCACGACGACGCCGGGCCCGCCGCGGACGCCGCCCATGGTGGATGCCCACGCGGGCGTGAGGGTGGCTCCATACAAGCCCAGACGAAACACCAGATTATCCTTTTCCGTCACGCTTTCGGCGGATACCGGCGGCGGCGTGTTGCGGGCCGCTTCCGGGGTGATGCGGAGCATCCGCTCATCGGTTCCGCGCATGACGGTCACTTCCACGGGCGCCCCCGGCGTGAGGGCGTATTCGACGCGATAGAGATCGCGCATGTTGTGCACCGGTTGGGCGGCCAGCGACACCAGCACATCGCCGGGGAGCAACCCCCCGGCAGCGCCCGGACCGTAGGGATTGACGTCTTCCACCAGGACGCCCTGCCGCACGTGTAGACCGAGGCCGGCGATGAGATCGGGCGTGAGGCTGCGCGGCTGGACTCCGAGGCGCGGCCTGGTCACCGTGCCGCGGTCGCGGAGGGCCTCATAGGAATGCCGGATGACGTCCAGCGGCACGGCAAACCCGAGCCCCTCGCTGCCGCCGGATTGGGACAGGATCATGGTGTTAATGCCCAGCAGGTTGCCGGCAAGATCGACCAGCGGGCCGCCGGAATTGCCGGGGTTCATGGATGCGTCCGTCTGGATGAAGACGCGGGGATCGTCGGGATTGAGTTGGCGCTCCACGGCACTGACCAGGCCCAGCGAGGCGGATTGCGCCAGGCCCATCGGGCTTCCGTAGACCACGACCATCTGGCCTTGACGCGGGGCGGCGTCGCGGGTGAGGTCAAAGAAGGGCGCTCCCTGGATTTCCACCTTGAGCAACGCCAGATCGTTGTCGGGGTCGATGCCTGCCACTTTGGCGGTGAACTCGCGCGGGGAATCGGCGGCGGCGGACGTGGACACGAGAACCCGTATGCGGGTGGCGTTGGCGACCACATGGGCGTTGGTGATGAGATAGCCATCGGGCGCCACAAAGAAGCCCGAACCGCGGCCGCGCTCGGCCACGAGAACGCCGGCGGGTTCCTCGTCGCCCTTTTCGGCCACTTTGAGCGACTGAGTGACGATTTGGACCACCTTCGGCCCCACAGCGGCCGAGACGCGTTCGGTTTCGGCGCCGATACGGTCCAGGTCGCGCACGCCGGCGGAACCGGCGGTGGCTCCCATGACGGGCGCGGCCAGCATCAGCAATCCCAGGCTTCCCTGCAACCACGGCTTATAAGGGTGTCTCATCGGGCAATCCTCTTTCGCAAGTGCGATGCGGTAATAAAGGCACGCCGGTGGCCACGGGCGCCGCGCGGGGGGCCGGGCGCGCCTTGGTCCTTTCTTTTAAGCGCGCCAGATTGTTGGAGGCATTAGGATTGGGCGGCGCGCGTTCGGAGGATGGGCCACACTGTGCGGATTGGCCGACAGGCGGCAGGCGCGCACCAAGGGCGACGGAATGCCACCCCTGCGCCAGGGGCGTAGCGGCGAAACGGCGGGGGGGCGGGGCGCGAAGTTACGAATAGGGGAACCATGCCGGGTCGATGGTGGAGGGCTCGCCGCTGGCTTCGCGCATGCGGGCCAACAGGCGCTGGCGCAACTCGGCGGCGATCTTCTGATACGGCACGCGGCCGGCGAGATTCACCCGCTGGTACGGGTCGGCATACAGATCGTAGAGGATGTACTCCACGTATTTATCCACCGACGGGACGGCCTGCCATCCGGGCACACGGGGCGCGGCGGCGGCATAGGTGTACTGCGGCGTGCGCAGTCCCCGCCCGGTGACGAACTCCGACATTTCAAAATAGACTTCGTTGCGCCAGCCTTCGGTGCGGCGGTCGAGCAGGGGCAGGAAGCTATGGCCCTGCATAGTGGAGGGCACGGGGAGGCCGGCGGCGGAAAACAGGGTGGGTGCGAAATCGACGTGGCTCACCAGCTCGGAAACTTCCATGCCGCGATTAAAGCCGGGGCCCTCGATAATCAGCGGGACGTGGATGGAGCTTTCATGGGGGCTGCGTTTGTACTCGCTGTTGCGGGTGCGGAAGTGATTGCCATGATCGCTGGTGAACAGGAAGATGGTGTTCTGGTCGATGCCGGTTTCGACCAGCGTCCGGCGGAGCGTGCCGACCACCTCGTCCATCTTGGCGACGCAGGCGAAATAGTCGGCAAGCTGGCTGGGCCAGGTGCCGGGCAGCGGGCGCAGGTCGGGCGGGATGAAGGGATTGGGATAGCGCCCGGCGAACTCCTTGGGCGGATCGAAGGTGTCCTTATCGTTCTGATGGTGGACTTCGAGATAGGAAAGGGTCAGGAGGAAGGGCGATTTGGCGGCCGGCGAGCGGAGGAAGAGCTGCGCGCGGTCGGTCATGAAGTCGGCGCGGTAGCGGTTGGCGAAGTGGATAGGCTTGCCGTCGCTATCGAAGAGGTCGCCCTCGTAGGCGTGCGAAGTCCACTCCAGGGCGTTGGCCGCCTCCCACAGATCGGCAAATCCGCCGCGATTTCCGGGTTTGACGGCACCGCGAATTTCGGCCGTGGTGCCGGCCTCGGGGCGCGCCAGATGCCACTTGCCGATGTAGTTGGTGGAGTAGCCGGCCTGTTTCATCACGGTGGCCAGGGTGGTAGCGTCTTCCGCCAGGCCGAGCGCGTTTTTCCATACGCCGTGCCTGCTGGGATACTGGCCGGTGAAAATGCTGGCACGCGCCGGGGCGCAGACCGGCTGGTTGGAGATGGCCTGGCGGAAGAGGACGCCGCGCGCGGCCATCTGGTCAAGGTTGGGGGTCAGGTTCATGGGATTCAGCCCCATTGCGCCGATGCAATCCCAGCGGAACTGGTCGGAGATCACCAGCACGATGTTGGGCCGGCGGACGATGCCGGTTTGGGCGCCGGCCGCCGAGGCTGCGGCTGCGGCGGCGGCGCCGGCGGTCAGCCATTCACGCCTGGTTTGGTTTTGCGATGGCACACGCACCTCCGGCGGCAAGTCTATCATCTGGCGCGGCGGGAGTGCGCGGGCGTTGAGGAGAGAATGGCGGGTGGAGGAAGGGGGCGGTTCAACGCCGGGCGGGACTGTGGCTAAATGGTTGAGGGGTTGCGAAAAGAAATATTTGGCGAAATGGCTACCAACAGGCGGCGCACGATGAACTCGATGGCGGAACTGGAAGACGAGCTTTCGCGTCCCAGCGAGCCCGATGTCGAATTCCTGCGGCAGTTGGAAGGCGACATCCTGATACTGGGCGCCACGGGGAAGATGGGGCCATCGCTGGCGCGCCTGTGCCGGCGGGCGGCGGATGCGGCGGGGCCGGCGCGGCGCATCCTGGCGGTGTCGCGGCGGTTGATCTCGGAGCCCGGAGTCGATGGGATTGCCTGCGATCTGCTGGATCGCGCGCAGGTGGCGCAATTGCCCACTTGCCCGAATGTGCTGTACCTGGCCGGGCGCAAGTTCGGGTCGTCGGACAATCCCGAGCTGACCTGGGCGATGAATACGGTGGCGCCGGCGAACGTGGCGGAACACTTTCGCGACAGCCGGATGGTGGTGTTCTCCACCGGCAACGTGTATGCGCTGCGCGCGGTGGCGGCCGGTGGATCGCGCGAGACGGACCCGCCAGCGCCGGTGGGCGAATACGCGCAATCGTGCCTTGGCCGGGAGCGCATCTTCGAGTACTTCGCCCATCGCTACGGAATGCGGTGCCTGTTCTTCCGCCTCAATTACGCGGTGGATCTGCGCTACGGCGTGCTGGTGGATATCGCGCGCAAGGTGTACGCGGGCGAGGCGGTGGATCTGAGGGTTCCGGCATTCAATGCGATCTGGCAGCGCGACGCCAACTCCTACGCGCTGCGCGCGCTGGGACATTGCGATACGCCGCCGCGCATCCTCAATATCACGGGGATGGACACGGTTAGGGTGCGCGCCGCGGCGGAGTTTTTCGCGGCGCGCTGGGCGCGGCCCTGCCGGTTTCAGGGCGAGCCGGGTCCGGTGGCGCTATTGAGCGATGCCTCGGCGGCGGCGGCGCTGATGGGGCCGCCAGAGGTTACGACGGCCCGGCTGATGGAACTGGTGGCCGATTGGGTGGGCACTGGCGGCGCTAGTTTAAACAAGCCCACGCACTTCGAGGTGGCCGATGGAAAGTTCTGAGCCGCTCGACCGGGCGCTCGTCGAGACGCTCGGGCGCGGTGTGGCGATCCCCGCGCATCCGCTGGCGCTCACCGCCGGCCGCAAGCTCGACGAGCGGCGGCAAGTGGCGCTGACGCGCTACTATTGCGCTGCCGGCGCGGGCGGCATCGCGGTGGGCGTGCACACGACGCAGTTTGCGATTCGCGATCCGCGAGTCGGGCTGTATGGGCCGGTGCTGAAACTGGCGGCGGGAGCGATGGCGGAGTTCGAGCGCACCAGCGGGAAACGCATGATCAAGGTGGCCGGCATCTGCGGCGTGACCGCGCAGGCGGTGCGCGAGGCCGCGCTGGCGCGCGAGGCGGGATACCATCTCGGCCTGCTGAGCCTGGCCGCGCTGCCGGCGGCATCGGATGGCGAACTGCTGGCGCACTGCCGGGTGGTGGCGGGGGAGATCGCGCTGTGCGGGTTCTACTTGCAGCCATCGGTGGGCGGCCGCCCGCTGGGGTACGAGTTCTGGCGCGAGTTCTGCCAGATTCCGGCGGTGGCGGCCATCAAGGTGGCGCCCTTCAATCGCTACCAGACGCTGGACGTGGTGCGCGCGGTGGCCGATAGCGGACGCGGCGCGGAGATCGCGCTCTACACGGGGAATGACGACAACATCATTGCCGATCTGGTGACGGAGTTTCGGGTGGCGGGCCAGCGCCTGTATTTCCGCGGCGGCCTGTTGGGGCAGTGGGCGGTGTGGACGCGGCGCGCCGTGGAGTTACTGGAGCGCGTGCAGGCATGCCGCGACGCGGGCGGCGAAGGCGCGGCGGGGATTCTGGCGGGCTCGGCGGCGCTGACGGACGCCAATGGCGCGCTGTTCGATGTGCGCAATCGATTCGCGGGGTGCATCGCGGGCCTGCACGAGATTCTGCGGCGGCAAGGCCTGCTGGCGGGGCGCTGGTGCCTCGACCCCGCGGAGGACCTCTCGGATGGGCAATTGGCGGAGATCGATCGGGTGTGCGCCAGCTATCCCGAACTCAGCGATGACGAGTTCGTGCGCGAGAATGTGGACGGCTGGCTGGGTTAGGGCGCGCGGTTGGCAGGCGAAAGCGCCTGCCCGACCAATCTGCAACGGAGGTAGGCTGGCAGTATGAACCGCCGCCGTTTTCTCGGCTGGGGCCTGACCACGCCCGCCGCCGTGCTGCTCGCGCAAACGGGACCCGCGCGCGAAGAACCGGTCGAAGCCATGATGCCGGAGGAGGCGCCGGCCATCGCGCTCAACCATCTGGGATTTCTGCCGGGCGCCCGCAAGACGGTGATTTTCCGCTATGCGGGTGAGGAAGGGCCCGCCAATTTTCAGATCCGCGACATCGGCGGCGGCGCCGGCGCGGTGCGGCAGACGCTCCCGCTGAAGCGCGAAACCAGCGACGTGATCGATTGTCTGGTGGGCGATTTCAGCGCCATCGAGCGCGAGGGTATGTACCAGATCTCGATCGCCGGGGAACTCTCGGTGCCCTTCTTCATACGCCCCGACGTGTGGCGCCGCACGCTGCCCAAGGCGGCCGGCTACTACCGTTATCAGCGCTGCGGCGTGGAAGTCCCCGGGGTGCACGCCGCCTGCCACCTGGACGACGCGCGGCGGCGCGACAACGGCCAACACGTGGACGCGACCGGCGGCTGGCACGATGCCGGGGACCTGCGCAAATGGATGGACGCCACCCTGCTCAACGCCATCGGCCTGCTGCGGGTGGCACGCAATCTGGGCGCGCAGTGGGACGCGGGCGGCAGCGGACTGGCCGCGCTGCTCGACGAGGTGCGCTGGGGCAACGGCTACTTCCTCAAGATGCAGGACGCCGACGGCCTGGTGTGGGCCGATGTGGCGGGCGGGGTCAACGGCGACAACAGCGACAATCACTGGACCGACAACCGCCCCGGCACGGAGGACGACCGCTACCTCAACGCGGCGAAACGCGGGCGCAACCAGGCGCTGTTCGTGACGGTGCAGGCGATGGCGGCGCAGGCGTTCCAGGCGAGCGACGCGGCTTATGCGAAGCAGTGCCTGGCGGCCGCGCAACGCTGCTGGAGCGCGTCCAAACGCGAGGGCAACACAGGCGATCTGGCGTGGTGGCTGATGGCGGCGCTGGAAATGCGCGCCGCCGCGGGCGCCCTGGGCAATGCCCCGTACACCGCCGAGGCGGTCCGGTTGGGCGCCCAATTGCTGGCGCTGCAAGCCGCCGACTTCATTGGCGATCAGAAAGAGATCCGCGGCTTCTGGTGGGTTTCGGAGCGCGACCGGAATCCTTACACCGACGCCGTGCACTCGGCGGTGCCCGCGCTGGCGCTTTTGGAACTGGCGCGGGCGCTGCCGGAGCACGCGAGCGCCGCGCGCTGGCGCGATGCCGTGCGCCTGCACCTGGAAGAATACGCGGTGCCGATGGCGGCGCACTCCGCATACGCCATCATGCCGTTCGGGGTGTTTCTGGGGTCGCCCACGAAGGAGACTTACCGGCCGCTGGCGGGAGACCTGACCTACCGCTACTTCATGCCCGCGCGCAAGCAGTTCTGGTGGCTCGGCATGACTTCGCACCTGGAGTGCTACGCGCTGCTGCTCGCCGAAGCCGCGCGGATGTTCGACCGCAGCGCGTATCGCGACCTGGCGTACCGGCAACTGGAATGGGTGATGGGCGCGAACCCGTTCGGCGCGTGCCTGATGACCGGGGAGGGCATGCGCAATCCGTACCCGCACTCGCGTTTCGTGGGGCTGATCCCGGGCGGCATCATGAACGGCATCGCCGGCAACGCGATGGACGCGCCGATTCTGGATATGCAGTACGGATTCGACTGGCGGACCACGGAGTATTGGAGTCCGCACAATGCGTATTATTTGTGGACGGTTTCGACGCTGGCGCGGGGGGCGTAGGGCGTCGGAGCGGTTGGCTTCACGAAGACGGGGACGGCGGCGGGAGTCTGCCGGTTTAGCCCACCTTATTGCGCCGGGACAAACGTCACGCAGACGGCGGCGAAAGCCTCCAGGATGTCGCCGGTCGGAGTCAGTCTCCCCGTTCTGGCGTCGATACGGAAGACGACCACGTTATCGGAATCCTGGTGGGTAACCAACATGTAGGCGCCCGTGGGGTCGATGGCGAAGTCGCGCGGGGTCTTGCCGCCCGAGGGCGTCCGCTCCACCGGCGTGAGCGTTCCCTTGTCGGCGTTGATGGCAAAGACGCCGATGCTGTTCACGCCGCGGGTGGAAGTGTAGACGAACTTGCCGTTGGGATGGACGGCGACTTCGGCGCCGCTCATGTCCGGCGCGGCATCGACGGTAGGCAGCGTCTGTAACTCCTCGAACTTACCGCCCTCAAAGCGGAAGGCGACCACGCTCGCCGTCATCTCGGTTATGACATAGGCGTAGCGGGCGTTCGGCGTGAAGGCGAGGTGGCGCGGGCCGGCGCCGGGAGCGATGGTGATGTATGGCGGATCGTTGGGCGCGAGCCCGCCGACTTTGTAGGAGAAAATCCGATCCAGCCCGAGGTCGGGGACGAAGACCGATTTGCCGTCCGGCGAGAGCACGGTTTCGTGGGCGTGCGGCCCCGACTGGCGCTGGCGATTCACGCTGGAGCCCGCATGCTGCACGAAGGCGGAGGCTTCGCCCAGCAAGCCATCGTCGTGCACGGGGAATTCGGCGACGCTGCCGGAATTGTAGTTGGCGACGAACAGGTATTTGCCGGAGGGGTCGAGGGCGAGATGGCAGGGACCGCCGCCGCGCGAAGTTACGGTGTTCAGTAACTTCAACTGGCCGGTTTTGGTGTCCATGGCAAACGAGCTGACGCTGCCCGCTCTGGTGCCTTGGTAATTGGAGATTTCGTTGACCGCGTAGAGGAACTTGCGGTTTGGGTGGATGGCCAGAAACGACGGGCTGACGGTCTCCCCCACCAGGCCGATGGCGGTAAGTTTCCCGGTGGCCGGCTGGAAGCGCCACGCGTAAATTCCCTTACTCTTGTTGGGTCGCGTGTAAGTGCCCACATAGGCGATGTACTCGCCCTTGGCAGCCTTGGCAGGCTGTGTGAACCCGCTGGGTAACAAACAGGCGAGTACCGCCGCGGATAGACTTAGTTTCGAAATCAGTTTCATCGTTATTCGGCCCCCGATTCGGGAAGAGTATAGAAGTCGTAGGTATTGTCTCAGGTTTCACGGCAGCCCGGGAGACGAGCCGGGGACAGACGGGACTGACAGCGAATTTCCGGCAAAGGACGCCGGAAATTCATGTCAGTCTCGTCTGTCCCCGCGATCAGGCCAGCTTCCAGGGTTTGCGGTAGCGGCGCGTCACGTACTGGCCGGCGCGGGTGTGGCCGGTGAAGCGTTCCGCCGCGTCGTCCCAATAGAGGCGCTCTCCGGTGCGATAGGCGAGATTGGCCAGCAGTCCGCCCTTGGTGAGGCGGTGGCCGTACTCGATATCGCAGGTGGTGCGCTGGCGCGATTTGATGGCATCCAGAAACTCGCGGATGTGCCCGGGCGAATCCGCGATGCTCGGCGCCGGGGGCCGGAAATCCTCTTCCTTTTTGCCCTTCACATACACTTCGTAGCGGTTGTAATTGGTCACCAGGGTGGCGGCGGAGCCCTGAAAGATGACGCTGTTGCCCATGGCGTCGAAACCCGGGCGCCCCTGCGGGTGGAGCGTCCAGGTGAGCAGGAGGTTCGGGTATTCGGCCACCACCTCCATGGTGTCGGGAGTCTCGCCGGCGTCATCCACGCCCCAGCGGCCGCCGGCGGCCGAGATACTCTTGGGTGCTTTCAGATCCAGTGCCCAGTAGGCTACGTCGGTATAGTGGCACCAGAAGTCGATCAGATAGCCGCCGGAGTAATCCCAGAAATAGCGGTAGGTGAAATGCGAGCGCAGCGGATTGTAGGGCCGTTTGGGGGCGGGTCCGAGCCAGAATTCGTAATCGAGCTCGGGCGGAGGAGCGGCATCGGGCGGCTTGCCGAGAGGCTTGTTCCCGGTGGCGAGGGAACAAGCGACGCGATGGATCTGGCCCAGGGCGCCGGAGCGGATCACCTCCACGACGCGCCGGTAGGTGGGGAGATCGTTGTGGATGTGGTTGCCCATTTGGGTGATGCGCTTGTGCTGGAGGGCGGCGGCGACCATGGCGCGGCCTTCGCCGATGGAATACGCCAGCGGCTTCTCCACAAATACGTCCTTGCCCGCCTGGCAGGCGTGGATGACCGGGAGGGCGTGCCAGTGGTCGGGCGTGGCCACCATGACGGCGTCCAGGTCTTTGCGTTCGAGCAGCTTGCGGAAGTCGTGATACTGATCGGGCTTGTGCCCCTGGGTTTTTTCGACGGCCGCGGCGGCGGCATCGAGGTGGTTGCGGTCGAGATCGCAGACCGCCGCCGCGTTCACGTCGGGCTGCCGCATGAACTCCTTGAGCCGCGATGTCCCTTGTCCGCCCAGGCCGATGAATCCGACCTGAATTTTATCGCTCGGAGGCGCCCCGGCGTAAGATCGGGCGGCGGCGGCGAGAGAAATTCCGCCCGCCACCATTTGGACGAAAGTTCTCCGGCTGGTGCCGGTGTCCGGTTGGTTGGTTGCGATGTCCATCATCAGCAGACAGACTAGCGTCAAGTGCAGCGGGCCGCAAGGGTTTACACTGAATCTCATGATCCCCGCGGGTGTCAAACAGCGTGTGCACGCCCTTCTCGGTCCGCGTGGCTACCTCGACCGGCCCCAGGACCTGGCGCTTTACGAATACGATGGCGGGGTCGACAAGCACGCGCCCGATCTGGTCGCCTTCCCGCGGAGCACGGCCGAAGTGGCGGCGCTGGTCAAAGTGGCGCAGGAATTCGGCGTGCCGTTCGTGGGACGCGGCGCCGGCACGGGACTTTCCGGCGGCGCCATTCCGCGCGAGGGCGGGCTGATGATCGCCTTTGCGCGCATGAACCGCATCCTGGAACTCGATTTGGAAAACGAGCGCGCCGTGGTGCAACCCGGGGTGGTCAATCTGGATATCACGCTGGCGGTGCAGGGCAGCGGCTATTTCTATGCGCCCGATCCATCCAGCCAACGCGCCTGCACAATGGGCGGCAATGTCGCCGAAAACGCCGGCGGACCGCACACCCTGGCCTACGGGGTGACCACCAACCACGTTCTAGGATTGGAACTGGTGCTGCCCGATGGCACGGTGGTCGAGACCGGCGGCAAGACGAGCGACCTGCCGGGCTATGACCTTACCGGCCTGCTCACCGGCAGCGAGGGCACCATGGTGCTGGTCACCAAAGTGGTTGTCCGCCTGATGCGCAAGCCGGAGACGGTCAAGACCATCCTGGCCATCTACGAATCCAACGAGGATGCGGGCCGCACGGTGGCGGAGATCACGGCGCGCGCCATCACGCCGGTAGCGGTGGAAATGCTCGACGGGGTGATGCTGCGCATGGTGGAAGAGGCAACGCACGCGGGCTACCCGATGGACGCGGCGGCGGTGCTGTTGATCGAACTGGAAGGCATCCGCGAGGCGGTGGAGGAGCAGGTGGAACAGGTGCGCCAGGCTTGCGCGGTGTGCGGGGCGCGCGAATTCCGGGTGGCGCGCACGGCGGAGGAGCGCGACCTGTTGTGGAAGGGCCGCAAGAACGCCTTCGGCGCGGTGGGGCGGGTGAGCCCGACCTACTACGTGCAGGATGGGGTGGTGCCGCGCACGCAGATCGCGCCCACGCTCCACTTCATCGGCGAGGTGGCGCGAAAGTACGGAATGACCATCAGCAACATCTTCCACGCCGGCGACGGCAACATGCATCCCATCATTCTGTTCGACGCGCGCAAGCCGGGAGACATGGAAAAGGCACGGGCGGCGGGCGCGGAGATCCTGACGTGGTGCATCGACGCCGGCGGCTCGATCACGGGCGAACACGGCGTCGGGATGGAGAAGAACGGGCTGATGGCCAAATTGTTCCCGCCGGAAACGCTGGAGGCGATGCTGAATCTGAAGTTGCTGTTCGACCCCCATGCGCGGCTCAATCCGGGGAAAGTGCTGCCCACCGGAAGAGGGTGCCTGGAGATCCGGCAGGCACCGCTCGGGAGCGGGAGCGTGGTGTATTAGGCGTGCTTCGCTTCGCGGCGGATCGCCTCGGCGATCCACATCCGGAGTTGCGTCTGGTAACCCACAGACTTCGCAGCGGCGATACGCTTCGCCGCGGCGATTTGTTCGGGGGCCAGACGAAGTGAGATCGGAGACTTGGCACGAGCGTGCCGGTCACGGATCTTCCTGGCCAAAGCTGGCGACGGTTTGGCCTGTGGGGCCTCGGTCAACCGATCCCACACACCCGCGACAGAATGGCTCTCGAAATACTCCGCAGCCTCCTGGTCGGATTGCATCTTCGGGAGCGGCGACTTTGCCAGCGGGAGTTTCTTTTTCATTTGCTCCACCTACTTGCGGCGATACAGGCGCCGTTCACTCGCGTCCATGTCCCTGGCCGTGATCACTCTCACCAAATTTCCCGGCAACCGCCGGAACACGACGAACGCCAGGCGGCCATCGAGCGTTTCGCCTAACGCGATGTATCGCTGTTGGCGTGTTCGCCTGACCTTGTGGTCACCGGTAAAGACCTCCTCCACCTCGTCCGGGGTGAATTCGTGCCTCTACGATATGGAAGACGTTGTCATCATCCCACTCGAAACCGTGGATCGCCACTTTCCTATCGTAGCAGGTTGTATATACGAATCGCTACACCCCGGAAGGCTGGGACTGGAATCGGACTAGCCGGCAGCACGATCGGGAAACGTTACCGATTGGCGACCGACTCCAACGGCGGAGCGCCCGGCGAGCGAAGAGTCCGAATATCGCGCATCGGTGGCTGGCCGAAGAGACGGCTGTATTCGCGATTGAATTGGCTGGCACTCTCGTAACCCACCTCGAAGGCCGCACTGGCGGCATCCAGACCACCGATGAGCATGCGTCCCCGCGCCGCCTGCAACCGAAGCTGCTTCTGATACTGAAGAGGACTCATGGCGGTCAGCGCCCGGAAATGGTGGTGCAGCGTGGACAGGCCCATACCCGCGATTTGCGCGAGATCTTCCACCCGCAGCGTCTTCGCGTAGTTCGCCCCGATCCAGGCGATTGCCTTTGCCGTTCGGTGGCTCTGATCTCCCAGCGTGGCAATCGCTCGAAGGCGTGCCCCCTCCGGCCCCCGAAGGATTCGGTAGACGATCTCGCGTTGAATCAGGCCACTGAGAAAAGGAATGTCCCGCGGGGTGTGGAGCAGGTCCAGGAGCCGGCAGCAGGCACCGAGGAATTCCACTGTGGCTTCACCGGTCGCCATGGCAGGACTGTCAGAGGGCGCCTCAACCAACTGAATCTCTTCCCGGCCGAGAAGTTCCCGGATCACGGGCATTTCGAGTTTGAGCGACATGGCGAGACAGGGCGCCTCTTCACTGGCTTCGACGATCTGGCTGACAATCGGCAAATCGACCGACGTCAGCAGGTATCGCGACTCACCGTAGATGAAAGTGGTTCGTCCGAGGTCTACCCGCTTTCGCCCCTGGGCGATCACGATCACGCCGGGCTCGTAGGTCGCCGAACAGGGAGCGGTCGGGGCGGTCCGCCGGTGGAGCGACAGGCCGGGAATCTCCGTTGCCCGGTTCTCCGCGGAGCCAATGAACAAGGCAATCTTGCGAGCCAGCTCAGCGCGCAGTTCACGTGCTCGATCCGGCAACGGAGTGGCTTCTCGCCTGGGGTTTTTCATGGCAGTGGTTTCGCTCTCCTGTACCCCAGGATAACAGCGGGCTCTGTACGTAGATCAACAGTGCAAGAGGAATAGGCAATAAATCGGAAGGATCGGGATACCGCTTCCCGGGTGCCCGACTCTAACCTGGAGATGAGAGAAGCGGCTCCGAAGGAGAAACAATGCAGAAGCGCAAACTTGGAAATAGCGGCCTGGAAGTATCGGCTCTCGGGCTCGGCTGTATGGGAATGAGCTTTTCTTACGGCCCGCCCAAAGACAAGGGGGAGATGACCACTCTTCTGCGGGCAGCGGTGGAACGCGGCATCACATTCTTCGACACTGCCGAAGTGTACGGCCCGTTCACAAACGAAGAACTCGTGGGCGAAGCGCTCGCTCCGTTCCGTGACCGGGTGGTGATCGCCACCAAATTCGGGTTCGACCTGAGTGGCAGCGATAATCGGCCGGGAGCGGCAGGCCTCAACAGCCGGCCGGAGCACATCAAGCAAGCCGCCGAGGGCTCGCTGAAGCGGCTCAAGGTCGATGCGATCGACTTGCTCTATCAGCATCGGGTTGACCCGAACGTGCCTATCGAAGATGTAGCCGGCGCGGTCAAGGACCTGATTCAGGAAGGCAAGGTGAAGCACTTCGGCCTTTCCGAAGCAGGAGTGAAAACGATCCGCCGCGCACACGCGGTCCAGCCGGTCACGGCTTTGCAGAGCGAATATTCGCTGTGGACGAGGACTGCGGAGAAGGAAGTGATACCGACGCTTGAGGAACTCGGCATCGGCTTTGTCCCGTACAGCCCGCTGGGCAAGGGCTTCCTGACGGGCAAGATGGACGAAAATGCGAAATTCGACAGCTCCGACTTCCGCAGCACCCTCCCTCGCTTCACGCCGGAGGCTCTGGCGGCGAATCAGGCGCTGATTCATCTGCTCGCCGGCATCGGGGAACGGAAGAAGGCGGCGCCGGCGCAGATCGCGCTCGCCTGGCTGCTGGCCCGGAAACCGTGGATTGTACCGATCCCAGGCACTACCAAGCTGCATCGTCTGGACGAGAACATCGGGGCAGTGTCAGTCGAACTCACGGCGGACGATCTGGGTGACATCGAGAACGCCGCCTCGAAGATCACGGTGCAAGGCGCCCGGTACCCCGAAAAGCTGGAGCAGATGACCGGCCGCTGAACGGCCACGCGAGGGAGTTTAAGACATGGAGATCAAACGAAGCGGCTCACAGCCTTCCGGCAAAGGACCGGCAGAATATTTTACGGGCACGGTTCGGATCGACCCGCTGTTCAACCCACCCGCTCCGGCGCGTGCTTTGGGCGCCAGTGTCACCTTTGAACCCGGTGCCCGTACGGCATGGCTCACCCACCCGCTGGGCCAGACCCTGATCGTGACGGCCGGGTGCGGCCGGGTGCAACGGTGGGGCGAGCCGGTCGAGGAAATCCGGCCGGGCGACGTGGTTTGGATACCGCCCGGTGAGAAACACTGGCACGGCGCCACGGCGGCTACGGCCGTGACGCACATCGCCATTCAGGAACAGCTCGACGGCAGGGCCGCCGAGTGGATGGAACAGGTCAGCGACGAACAATACGAGGCCTGAGTGAAGGCCAAAAAGGAACCAACAGGAGCAAAACCCATGTACAAGGCGAAGGCTTACTCCGCCGGCAGTGCGACATCGCCACTTGCCTCTACCTCGATCGCGCGGCGCGATCCAAATGAACACGACGTGCAGATCGAAATCCTCTTCTGTGGAATCTGCCACTCCGACCTCCACTCGGTGCGTAACGAGTGGAGCAGCGTCATGCCCACGGTCTACCCGATTGTCCCCGGCCATGAGATCGTCGGGCGTGTCACCAAGGTTGGTTCGGCCGTGACCAGGTACAAGCCCGGCGACCTGGCCGCGATCGGCTGCATGGTCGATTCCGACGGTACCTGCCCCCAGTGCAAGGCCGGCCTGGAGCAGTTCTGTCCGAACCTGACCCTCACGTTCAACTCCCCGGACAAGCACCTCGGAGGCGTCACCTATGGCGGCTACTCCAATAGCATCGTCGCCGATGAACGCTTCGTTCTGCGCGTTCCCTCCAACCTCGATCCCGCCGGAGCAGCGCCGCTCCTCTGCGCCGGGATCACAACATACTCGCCCATGCGGCACTGGGGCGTCACCAAGGGCAAGAAAGTCGGCGTGGCCGGTCTGGGCGGACTGGGCCACATGGGCGTGAAGTTTGCTCATACGTTCGGAGCCCACGTCGTTGTCTTCACGACCTCACCCAACAAGAAGGAAGACGCGCTCCGCCTCGGCGCCGACGAAGTCGTCGTCTCCCGCCATGCCGACGAGATGAAAAAGCACGCCGGCAGCTTCGACTTCATCCTCGACGCCATCTCCGCCGATCACGACATCAACGCCTATATCAACCTGCTCGGCCGCGACGGCAACATCACCCTTGTGGGCGCACCCGGGAAGCCCCTGGGCGTCTCGGCATTCGGCCTCATCATGGCGCGCCGCAGTCTCTCCGGCTCCAACATCGGCGGCATCGCCGAAACCCAGGAGATGCTCGACTTTTGCGGCACACATAACCTCACTGCCGATGTCGAAGTCATCCCTATCCAGAAGGTCAACGAGGCCTACGAGAGACTGGTCAAGTCCGACGTGAAGTACCGCTTCTCGATCGATATGGCTTCACTCAAGTCCGCGTAAATCGGTGAAGGAGCGCTGGCTGACGTTGCTTCCCGGCAGAAACGTTTGACAGACGCAACGGCGGGCGGCCTACGCGCGGCGGTGAGGCGTACGGGCGCCCTCAAGTTCCGCCCATATTCTGCCGATAAGCCATGCATGAGGTGGTTTCTCCTTCCGCTGTTCGCGGTGAGTTTGCCGGCGCCGGTATTGGCCCAACGGGTGGGAGCGCCCACCGGCGATTTGACCAACCTGGGCGTGGATGAACTGTTCAGCGTGCAGGTGACATCGGTAGGCCGCAAGGCGCAGCAGCTTTCCAAGGCCCCGGCGGCGGTATTCGTGCTGACCGCCGAGGATATCCGCAGGTCGGGTGCGACGTCGATTCCCGAGGCGCTCGAGTGGGTGCCGGGGGTGACGGTACTGTCGCAGGATGGGCGCACCTGGGCTGTGTCCATACGCGGATCGGCGAGGATTTACGCCGACAAGATCCTGGTTATGATCGACGGGCGGTCGCTCTATACGCCGCTGTTTTCGGGCGTCATATGGGATGCCATCGATGTGCCCATGGGCGACATCGAACAGATTGAAGTGGTGAGGGGTCCGGGGGCGGTAATGTGGGGCCCCAACGCGGTGAACGGCGTGATCAACATCATCACCAAGAAGGCGCAGCAGACTAAAGGAGGCCAGGTCACCGCGTCCACGGGAAACGAAAACCGGGGTGGGCTGGAATCCCGCTGGGGCGCGGCCCCCAACGACAAGATCGCCTACCGGGTTTGGGGCAAGCTGGACTACCGGACCCCGGCGTACGATTCGCCCGGCCTGTTCCACCTCACCACATTATCGTACCTCGACCCCGACATCCGGAATCTGGACACGGCCACCGGGCGCATGGGCTTCCGCGTGGATGGGCAGCCCAACGAGAAGGACCAATGGATGATTCAGGGCGACCTCTTTAAGACCGACCGGCAAGACGCGGTGGCCTTCGAAGGCGTCCAGCCTGCCGTCGATCGAATGCAGGCGCATTCCGATTACAACGGCGGCTATTTGCAGGCGCACTGGACGCACACCAGTTCCAGCGGCAGCGAATCGGTAGTGCAACTCTCCTACGATCGGACCGGCATCGACTATTCCACAGTCGGTGGAATCATGCAGAATGTGACGTTCGACTTCCAGAAACGCACGCAGACCGGGGAGCGGAACGAAATCTACTGGGGCGCTGGCTTTCAGCAATACTGGGACGAGAGCGATTCTCATCGATACGTCAGTTTCAACCCGAGCGGGGAGACAATTCGCTCCGGCGACATCGTCTTGCGCGACGAATGGCAGGCCATACCGGGGCTTCTCACGGCGTCCGCGGGAGTTCGCGTCGATTACTTTTCCTACCACGACGTCGAATATCAACCTAGTTTCCGTTTGATGTACACCCCGAATGCCAGCCAATCGGCGTGGCTGGCGGTTTCGCGCGCAGTGCGCACACCCAACCGCGCCGACCGCGACATGGTCCTCAATTCCGGCGCCATCATGATGCCGGGGATACCGATTCCGGTGTCGGCGACCGACACCGGTTCCAAGTCCATGAGATCGGAGGTCGCCCGAACGGCGGAGGCAGGTTACCGTTTGCAATCGGGGCAGCGATGGTCGGTGGATGCGTCGGTCTTTTATAGCCGGTACGAACGGCTGCGTTCGGTGGACTTCGCCATGCAGCCGGAACTGGTCTTCACCGGTTCCGGTTTCCTTCTGGAGCTTCCGATGCACCCGGCAAATTCGGGCGCCGGCCGTTCCTACGGCGGGGAAGTTTGGGCCACCGTTCAAGTGCGGCGGGGATGGCGCTTGATTCCCTCATATTCCTACGTAAAGGACGACCGGTGGTTACCGGTGTCCACTCCGGCCTACACCTATAGCTGGGACCACACGCCATCGGATCTGCGCCACCAGGGGACGGTGCGGTCGCAGCACGACCTGGCGCGAAACTGGCAACTGGACCTGATGGCGCGCGCCCGATCGCGCGACCACACGTATAGCCTGCCGGGGGTGCTGCTGGTGGACGCCCGCCTGAACTGGCATCCGGTACGCGCCACGGAGATCGGTTTTTCGGTACGCAACCTGACCGGCCGCCACGTCTTCGAAACCGTTCCCGAAGGAGTCGGACCGGCCATCCCCACGCGCAGAACCTTTCTCGTTGGGTGTACACAGCGTTTCTAGGCCGCCGGGGATATGGTGAACCTACGCATCGCGCGGTGGTGGATCGGCGCCGGGTGGATCGGCCTCCTGGCGGGCTTTGCATTTGCCGTGGGCGCCGCCGAACCCGAGGATGAGTTGAAGTCGGCCACCGTGCTGAGTTTCATCCGGCACTCGGAATGGCCGCAAGTCGCCGGCGACGGCCCGATCACCGTCGCTGTGGTGGGCCGTCCGTCGATGATCCGCATGCTGCGGCAGACGCTGGATGGAAAAACGGCCAACAGCCGCGCCATCCGCATCGTGGATGCCAAGGCGTCCGGGGACCTGAACTCGTGCCAGGTGATCTACGTAGCCACGGACAACAGCCGCGAAGTCCGGCAGACTCTCACCGGCCTGGGCGCATCGCACGCCCTCACCATCGGCGAGAGCGACCGATTCCTGGAATATGGCGGCGCGGTCAACCTGCTGATTGTGGACGGCCACATGAGCTTCGAGGTCAGCCTGGAGGCCCTGCGCCGCGCGGGTGTGAACATCAGTTCTACGCTGCTGCGCTACGGACAGGTGAAAGCGAGGCCGCCGGCATGAGGCGCTACTCCTCATTGCGCCGCAAACTGACGGCGCTGATCGCGGGCGGCGGGGTCGCCACGGCATTGATCGCGGCGGCGGGTTTTTCGTGGCTGGACGTCCACCGGTTCTGGCAGAACACCAACGCGCAGGTGGCGGCGATTGCCAGCATTGTAGCCGACCAGGTGGAACCCGCCATCGCTCTGGGCGACCGCAAGGCGGCGGCCGAAATTCTGAACTCGCTGCGCGCCGACCGCTCCATCCGCGATGCCGTGCTTTATGACGCGCAGGGCGCCTGCTTCGCCAGCATGAATACTCCCGCGGCGAAGTGCCCGCCGCTGCCGCCCCACGGGCTGCATCAGTTGCAGGACGCGGTGGTTCTGGCCCGCCCGATCCAAGCCGATGGCGAACGGCAGGGCACGTTGGTGCTCTCCGCCAGCCTGCCCTCCATGTTGCAGGTTCTGCGCCAATATCTGGGTGGCGCCGCCCTGATCGTGGTGCTGAGTCTGCTGGTGGCGGCAGTGCTGGCCATGGTGCTGGAATCCCGCGTGTCGGCGCCCGTTTTGGCCATGGCCGAGGTGGCGGAGCGTATTTCCCGAACGCACCGGTTCCAGGACCGGGTTGCGGTGACGTCCGGGGATGAACTGGGCGTGCTTGCCGAATCCTTCAACAGCATGCTGAATGAAATCGCGCGCCGCGATGCCAGGCTGGAACGGGAGATTGCCGAGCGGCAGCGGGTCAACGTCGAGTTGCGCTCCGCCAAGGAGCGCGCCGAAGAAGCCGCCCGCCTCAAGAGCGAATTCCTGGCCAACATGAGCCATGAGATCCGCACTCCGATGAACGGTGTGATCGGCATGATCAGCCTCGTGCTGGACCGCATACAGGATCCCCAAGACCGCCAGCAGTTGCTGGTGGCGCAGGGCGCCGCTCAGGCGCTGGTCATCATCCTCAACGACGTGCTGGACCTTTCCAAGATGGAAGCCGGCAAGCTGACGATCGAGCCAATCGCGTGCGACCTGCCGGCCATGGCCCGCGATTGTCTCCGCATGTTCGAGTTCGCGGTGCGCGAAAAAGGACTGGATCTCCGCCTCGACCTGTCCCCGGGTTGCCCGGTTTGGGTCCGGGCCGATCCGGTGAGGCTGCGCCAGATTCTGGTCAACCTGGTGGGCAATGCGGTCAAGTTTACCGCGGCCGGATCCATCGCGGTGACGCTGGCGCCGCGCGCGGGCGACCTGGTGCGCTTAGAAGTGCGCGATACTGGAATCGGCATTCCGGCCGACAAACTCCAGTCGATATTCGACGCGTTCACGCAGGCCGATGGGTCGCACACCCGGCAGTTCGGCGGCACCGGCCTCGGCCTGACCATTACCCGCCGCCTGGTTGACCTCATGGGCGGCCGCCTGTGGGCCGAAAGCGAGCCCGGGCAGGGGAGCCGTTTCTGTGTCGAACTGGCGCTGGCGCCCACCGCTCCGGAAATCAAAGAGCAGGCACTGCCGGTGGAGGCGCCCCCGGCCGGGCTCCGCATCCTCGTGGCTGAGGACAACCCGATTAACCAAAAGGTCGTGGGGGCCATGCTCGGCCGTCAGGGTTGGAGCGTGACCCTGGCGGTCAACGGCGTGGATGCGTGCAGGCATTTCCGGGAGAGCTGCTTCGACCTGGTGCTGATGGATGTACAGATGCCGGAAATGGACGGACTGGAAGCCACCCGGCGGATCCGCGCGGAGGAAACTCGCCGCGGCCTGGCTCGAACCCCCATTATTGCGCTGACCGCCCACGCATCCGAGGCGCAACGCGAACAGTGCCTGGGGCACGGTATGGACTCGGTGGTCACCAAGCCGGTCAACCTGGCGGCCCTGATGCGGGAGATTGCCGCCGTGGTGGGGTCTCCGGCATAGTGTTGCCGCGGTTGGGCGGCCTACGCCCGGCGGCGCATTTCGGCGCGCGCTTCGGCTTCGGCGGTTTTGGCGCGCTCCGTCTCCCGTTTGTCGTGCAGTTTCTTGCCCTTGGCGACGGCGATTTCGCACTTGATGCGGCCGTTCTTGAGGTAGATCTTGATGGGGATCAGGGCTAGCCCCTTTTCCCGCGTGATGGCCAGCAACTTGTCGATTTCCCGCCGGTGCAGCAACAACTTGCGATTGCGGATGGGAGGGTGGTTCTCGCGGTTGCCGTGGGAGTACTGGCTGATGTGGGCGTTGAGCAGCCAGGCTTCGTTGCCGAGCACGCTGGCGTAGGCTTCCTTGAGTTGCACCTTGCCGTCCTTGGCGGCCTTCACCTCGGTGCCCGTGAGCACCATGCCGCACTCGAAGCGCTCCAGCAGGAAATAGTTGTGGAAGGCTTGCCGGTTGTCGGAGAGCGTCTTGAGAGTAGAGTCTTTCTTGTCCGCCAAATTGACCTCAACGCGCGGAAGCCCAACTGCGTCAATGAGTTTAGATGGTTCCGATCGGGAATCTATGCTCATTTTATCACGAGGCCGTTTGGTGAGGCCGGGAATGCGTCGAAATATGTATCTTTTCAATCGCTTAACGGCGATCGTGCTGACCAGCGTGCTGCTCGCCCCAATGCTCCCGCTGGAAGCCAGGACCAAGAAGGGCGACAAGTTTCTGGCCGAAGGGCGGCTCCATGAACAGAAAAAGGAGTGGGACGAAGCGGTGGAAGCCTACGATAAGGCGCTGTCCGAAGACCCGGCCGACATTCTGTACCAGATGGCCTCCACCAAGATCCATTTCCAGGCCGCCCAATCCCACATCGATAAGGGGCTCAAGCTGCGGACACAGGGACAACTCGGGGAAGCCCTGATCGAGCTCCAAAAGGCCTACGCTATCAATCCGGGTTCGCCGGCGGCGGTGCAGGAAATCCGCCGCACCACGGACATGATCGAGCGGGAACGCAAGCGGGTGGAGGAGACGGGCAAAGAGTCCACCGCCAAAGAGCGCGCCTTGACGGAGGGCGAAATGGCCAGGAAGGAAACCGAGGACCGCATCGCCAGCATTCTTCCGGTGCCCCGATTGAAGCCCATCGACTCCAGCCCCATCCATCTGCGCATCAACGGCTCCGCCAAACTGCTGTTTGAAACGGTGGCCAAGGTGGCCGGCCTCAACGTGCTGTGGGATCCGGAGTACCAGTCGCAGGTGCACGGCAACGTGCCGGTGGAATTCGAAAACTCCACGCTGGAAGAGGCGCTGGACTACCTGGCGGTGATCACCAAAAGCTACTGGAAGCCGCTCTCCCCCAACACCATCTTCATTACGATGGACAACCCCAACAAGCGGCGCGATTACGAGGAGCAGGTGGCCAAGGTTTTCTACCTCTCCAACGTGAGCACGCCGCAGGAACTACAGGAAATCGTCAACGCGGTGCGCTCGGTGGCCGATATCCAGCGCTTCTTCCCGTACAACGCGCAGAACGCCATCATCGCCAAAGGCAGCGCGGACCAGGTGGCCCTGGCGGAAAAAATCCTGCACGATCTGGATAAACCCAAGAGCGAAGTCGTGGTGGACATCATCGTGATGGAGGTCAGTTCGGTGTATACGCGGCAACTGACCGCGGCCATCGCTTCGGCGGGGCTCAACGCGCCCATCAACTTCACGCCGCGCGCCTCCATCCAGGTGCCGGCTTCCTCCACCGCCGCCACCACCACCACGGGCACCACCGGGACCACCACGGGTACGACCAGCACCACTGGCACTTCGACCACCGCGACCGGCACTTCCATCCCATTGTCCAACCTGGGCCATCTGTCATCGGCGGATTTTTCCGCCACCATCCCGAGCGCCCTGCTGCAAGCGGTGTTGAGCGATGCCAATACCAAGGTGCTGCAATCGCCGCAACTGCGCGCGGTGGATAACCTGAAGGCGAGCCTGAAGATCGGCGACCGCCAGCCCACCGCCACCGGCAGTTTCGGCAGCGCCATCGGCAGCGTGGGCGTGGGCATGAGCCCGCTCATGAACACGCAGTTCACCTTCATCGATGTCGGCGTCAACGTGGAAATCACGCCGCGCGTGCATGACAACGGCGATGTCTCGCTGCACGTGGATCTGGACATTTCGAGCGTGACCGGCCAGGTCAACCTGGGCGGCATCAACCAGCCGATCATCGGCCAGCGCAAAGTCTCGCACGATATCCGCATGCCCGATGGCGCGGTGCAACTGCTGGCCGGCCTCACCAAGTACCAGGACACCAAGACGAAGACGGGCATTCCGGGGCTGGGCAGCATTCCCATCCTCAACCGCCTGTTCACCAGCGAGAGCGTGGATCGCGAGCGCCAGGAACTGATGATCGCGCTGATCCCGCACGTGGTGCGGCGGCCGGAATACACGGCGGAAAACCTGCGCGGAATCGCCGTGGGCAACCAGCAGTCGGTGCATCTGAACTATGGCCGGCAGGCGGGCGCCCCGCCGGCGGTGGTGAATCCAGCGGTGGCGCCGGCGAAGAAGGAAGATGCCGCGCCGGCCAATCCACAGGCAACGGCAAGCTCGCTGGCTCCGCAGGCTCCGGCGCTCGCGACGACGCCTCCGCCTACGCCTGCCCCGGGGCCGGCGCCGCCGGCCACCGCTCCGCCGATGACGGCTCCGGCCCCAACCGCTCCGGCTACCGCCGGGCCGCCTCCACCGCCCAAGCCGGCGGGCAGCGCGGTGGTTCGTTTCCTGCCGCCGCAGGTAGACACCAACGCGCAGGGCACGACAACCGTTGCCCTCATCATCGAAAACGCCACCGACGTCGCTTCCGCGCCCCTGCAAGTCAGCTTCGATCCCAAGGTGGTCAAGCTCAATGACGCCGGACGCGGCGATTTCTTCTCGAGCGACGGGCAGACTCCGGTGTTTACCAAGAACATCCAGAACGATGCCGGCGCGGCGGCGATGAACCTGAACCGGCTGCCCAATACGCCGGGCGTCTCCGGCACCGGCGTGCTGACCACCTTGATCTTTCAGGCCGTCGCCAAAGGTTCCAGCACGGTGACTGTTCCCAATCTGACCGTGCGCAATTCGCAGGGGCAGGTGGTCTTCTCCGGCAGCCCGCAGATGACTATTAATGTGAAGTAGTTTATGCGCCGCAAGAATCAAAGAGGACTTACTCTGGTGGAATTGGTCGTGGCGTTCACGATCATGCTCATTCTCACCACCATGAGCGTGCCGCTGGCGCGCTCCAGGGTGCGCACGATGCGCGAGCGCGAGTTGCACAACGATGTGCGCGAGATGCGCTCGGCGATCGATAAGTACAAGGACTATGCCGACCTGGGCTATCTCGGTCCCCAGAAGCTCGGCACGAATAACTGGCCGGAAACGCTGGACATCCTGGTGGAAGGCGTGAAACTGCCGGGACCAGACGGCAAGAAGATGCGCTTCCTGCGCCGCATTCCGGTGGATCCGTTCACCGGCAAGGCCGAATGGGGGATGCGCAGCGACCAGGACGACCCCAAGTCGCTCAGTTGGGGCGGCCAGTGCGTGTTCGACGTGTACAGCAAGACACAGGAAAAGGCGGCCGATGGAAAGTCCTATTCAGAATGGTAGAGGGGTCAGGGGACGCGCGGGGCGCGTCAAGGGGCGGCTGCGTGGCTTCACTTTCGTCGAATTGATGGTGGTGATCACGATCATCGTGATCCTGATCTCCATGGCGATCCCGATTTACAACCGGTCGATCATTCGCGCCAAGGAAAGCGTACTGAAGAATAACCTGTTTACCCTGCGCACGGTAATCGATCAGTACTCCTACGATAAGGGGAAAGCTCCGCAGAGCCTGCAGGATCTGGTTACCGAGGGCTACCTGACAAAGCTGCCGGTCGACCCCATTACGGGCACCAACACAACCTGGCGTACGGTGATGGAAGACGCCAGCCAGAGCGTTTCGCAATCCGAACCGGGAATCTTCGATGTGCAAAGCGGCTCGGACAAAATGAGCTTGAGCGGAACGGCGTATTCCGACGCCAGCGTATGGTAAACCCGCCCATCCCTGTTAACCTAGTCTTTCCATGAAGCGATTTCTGCCGGTTGCCGCGGCTCTTTTGTTGGCGGGGTGCGGCTACGTGGGCGAGCCTATGCCGCCCTTGGCCAACATTCCTCCGCGGGTGAGCGATCTGGCGGCGGTGCAGCGCGGCGGCCGCATCATCGTGCAGTTCACCGTTCCCACCAAAACCACCGAGGGACACCCCATTCCTCCGCCCCTGCGAGTGGATCTGCGCGCCGGCACGGCGGACCACTTCGAGGAGAGCCAATGGGCAGCCGGCGCCCGGCAGATCCCGCCCGCCGCGGTGGATCAGGGGGTGGCGCGCTACGAGATCCCGTCCGCCGATTGGACCGGCAAGGACGTGATTTTCGGAGTGCGGACGGCGGCCGGCAACGGCAAGCGTTCCCTCTGGTCGAATTTCGCGGTGGTGCCGGTGGTAGCGGCTCCCGAGAAACCCCACAACGTCACCCCCGACACCACCGCGCAGGGTGTACACCTCACGTGGCAGGCGCGCGGTACGCTCTTCCGCGTCTTCCGCAAGACGGGCGACAGCGGCTACGCGCCGCTGGCCGACGTGCCGACGCCCGAGTGGACAGACACGGCCACCGAGTTCGGCAAGCCATACACCTACCTGGTGCAAACCATCGTCAAGCTGGAGAACCGCAAGGAGGCCGAAAGCGATTTGTCGGACGAGGCTTCCATCGTGCCGCGCGACATTTTTCCGCCCGCCGCTCCCAAAGGATTGCAGGCTTCCACCGCTCCCAATTCCATAGAGCTCAACTGGGAGCGCAACACCGAAGAAGACCTGAACGGCTACCGCGTATATCGAGGCGAGGGCAGCCAGGCGCTGGAAAAAATCGCCGACGTCAGCGTGGTGCCCAGCTATTCCGACCGCAAGGCGGAGCACGGCAAGACCTATCGCTATGCGATTAGCGCCGTGGATCAGGCCGGGAACGAGAGCCCTCGCTCCGCACCGATAGATGTAGCGATGCCATAGAGTTGGAGGGGGGTGACGTGGAGGTCGAGACCTAACGCTCCCTGAGGGTCGCGGCTCTGATTTTGGTCTTAATACACCGCTGTTATGTGGTGGTGTCAAGTTACACTATTAATTGAAGTTAATTTGATTCCTTGGGGCTGGACGGTGTATAATAGCGCTTATGATTATTTCCATGCGGCCGCATGCCAGCCGGGCAGAAATCGACCACGTTTGCGAGCGCATCGCGGAGTTTGGCTACAAGGTGCATTCCATCGAGGGCGAAGAGCGCGTCGTGATCGGCGTGGTGGGGGTTGGCGATGTGACGCACTGTCTGGAATCGCTCGAAGCCACGCCGGGAGTGGAGCGGGCCATGCGCATCTCCGCCCCGTACAAGTTCGTCAGCAAGGAGTTCCGGAAGGGCCGGTCGATCATCAAAATCAACGGGTGTGAAATCGGCGGGGACGAGTTCATCATGATGGCCGGCCCGTGCTCGGTGGAGAGCGAAAAGCAGATCATGGATACGGCCGAAGGTGTGGCGGCGGTGGGCGCCCGCATCCTGCGCGGCGGTGCCTTCAAACCGCGGACGTCGCCCTACGACTTTCAAGGCCTGGAACTGGAAGGCCTGAAACTGCTGCGCAAGGCCAAGGAGCGCACCGGCCTCGGCATCATCACGGAAATCATGAGCGATCGCGACGTGGACCTGGTGGCCGAATACGCCGACTGCATGCAGGTAGGCGCGCGCAATATGCAGAATTTCGCGCTACTGAAATCGCTCGGCGGCTGCGGCCGTCCGGTGCTGCTCAAGCGCGGCATGAGTTCGACCATCAAGGAACTTCTGATGAGCGCCGAGTACATTGTGGCCCACGGCAACCCCAACGTGATTCTGTGCGAGCGCGGCATACGCACCTTCGAGACCGCCACGCGGAACACCTGCGATATCGCGGCCGTGCCGGTGTTGAACGAGCTGACGCACCTGCCGGTGGTTCTCGACCCGAGCCACGCCACCGGCAAGCGCAGCCTGATTCCCGCGCTCTCCCGCGCCGGCGTGGCCATCGGCGCCGACGGACTGATCGTGGAAGTCCATCCGTGTCCGGAGAAGGCCGTCAGCGACGGAGCGCAGTCCCTCACCCTGCCCGATTTCGCGCGCATGATGAACGAGCTGAAGCCCTATATCCGGCTATGGACGGAAGCGCGCGCCAGCGAACTCGCGGCTGTGTGATACTCGATTCGTGACCCCTAAAACCCGCGCGTGGCTGCTCATCCTGCTGATTTCGGCGCTTTGCGGAGTGACTCTCTGGGGCGTGATCTGGTATCGCTCGCGCGCCCTGTCTCCGGCCGCCATGCTCAAACGGCTGCCTACGGATGACGCCGTCGTGCTGTACGTCGATGTCGCCCGCTTGCGGACCGCCGGCATTCTGGAATTGCTCGACGGCTCCAAGGTGGGCGAGGATCCGGAGTACCAGAACTTCGTGCGCAAGACCGATTTCGATTACAAACAGGATTTGGACGCGGCCATGATCGCCTTCGCGCCCAAGGGCAAGTACATGCTGCTCAAAGGCCGGTTCGATTGGAAGAGCCTGAAGAGCTACGTGCTGGGCAACGACGGCCGGTGCAATAATTCCTTCTGCAAGATGCCGGGCAGCATGCCCGAGAAGCGAATTTCGTTTTTCCCTTTGCAATCGGAGATCATGGCAATGGCGGTGAGCGACGACGATGTGGCGGCGATGCGCATGAACGACGTGGACCGCCGGCCCGACGCCGAAATTCCCACCGCGCCCATCTGGCTTTCCATTCCGCCCTCGGTGGTGAAATCCGGGCAGAGTCTGCCGCCCGGCACGCAGATGTTCGCGCGCAGCCTGGAGCGCGCCCGGACGGTGACCTTGTTCATCGTCCAGGAAGGCGATCACTTCGCCGCCAAACTGAATGTCCGCTGCGCCGCCGAGAGCGACGCTACCGCCCTGGCCGCGGACTTGAATAAGACCACCGGCCTGCTCCGCGAGATGATCGCGCGGGAACACGAGAAGCCGAATCCAGCCGACTTGAGCGGCTTTCTGACGTCCGGCGCCTTTCGCAGCGAAGGCACGCGGGCATCGGGCTACTGGCGAATCGAGCGCTCCTTGATCGAGAACCTGCTGGGCGGAAGGTAAGAACCCCTGGCGCCGATGAACGCCGTTAAACGCGGATAAGCATCCGGTTCATGACTTTCCTGTTTCCGCGCCTGCCGGCTAGCCCTTCAGATCGCGAAACGCCTCTTCGATTTCGCGTTTCGCCTCGGGCGTGGGCACAATCAACGGGAGGCGCGGCGGTCCGCCGTAGTAGCCGTTGATGTCCATGGCGTATTTGAGGCCGGGTACGCCGTACTTCGAGGTCACCAGGGCAGATGCGCGGCCGATGCGGTTCTGCCAGTCCAGGCCGGCCGCCTCCTCGCGCGTCTTATAGGCTTCCCAGATGGCGATCACCGAATAGGGCGCGGCGTTGGCGTAGGCGAGGATGGCTCCGCAGGCGCCCATCAACAGCGAGGGCCACAGTGTAGGTGCGGAGCCCACCAGCACCTGAAAGCCGTGCTTCACCTCGCGGATCATTTGCATGACTTTTTCCAGGTTGCCGGAGCTTTCCTTGATGGCGATGACATTGGGATGCTCGCTCAACCCGACCACCGCCTCCACCGATATATCCACGCCGGTGGTCTGCGGCCAGTTGTAGATGATGAGCGGGATTTTGGACTGATCGGCCACGGCGCGGAAATAGAGCATCTGCGCGTCGGTGCGGTTGATCAGATTCTTGTAGTAATGCGGCGTGCGGACCATAGCCGCCTTGTAGCCCATTTCGGCGGCGCGATTGGTGAGCAGCACGGTTTCGCGCACGCTCTCCACGCCCGTGCCGGCGATCAGCAATTTCTCCGGCGCGGCGTATTTGGCAACCTGTTCCCACACGGTGTACTTTTCCTCCGGCATGAGCATCACACTCTCGCCGGTAGAGCCCATCACGACGTAGCCGGAAAGGCTCGTAAGGTTCCACTTCTCCACGTTGTGCTGAATCTTGGAGAGGTAAATGTTTCCGTTGTGGTCGAATGGGGTGGCAATTGGTGGGAAAATACCTTGTAGCTTCATGTCGGGTGTAATTCCAAAATAGCACCTGGCACATACGGGGATGGTTCGGACATGTTCTCTCTCGAAATCGATTGCGATCCGGAAGACCGCGACCTGCTCATTGCGGAGCTGTGGGAGCAGGGCTCGGCCGGCATCGTGGAACTCAATCCACAAACGGTCCGATCCTTCTTCGAGGACGGCGCCAATCGCGCCGCGCTGGCAAAACTTTTTCCCGGCGCGCGCGAGCGCGAAGAAGAGGTGCGCGACTGGGTGCAGTCCGCGCGCGATCTCCTGCAGCCCACGGAAGTCGGGCGGCGTTTCTTTCTGGTGCCGGAGTGGCGCGACGACCCGGCGCCCGAAGGCCGCTTCCGCATCGCGGTGAATCCCGGGATGGCCTTTGGGACCGGGGTTCACGAGACCACGCGGCTGTGCATGGAGGCGCTGGAAGATTATCTGCAACCCGGCATGAGCGTGCTGGACGTGGGCACCGGGAGCGGGATTCTGGCGAAGGCGGCGAAGTTGCTCGGGGCGGGCAGGGTGACGGCGTGCGACACGGACCCGGTGGCGGTGGAAATCGCCGGCGAAGGGTTTGTAGGCTCGGTGGACGCGGTGGCGACGGGCTCGGTAGACCTGGTGATGGCCAACATCAGTCCGGAGGCGATCGCGGCGCTGGCCGGGGATCTGGTGCGCGTGCGCAAGCCGGGCGGCGTGCTGCTGGCCTCGGGATTTGAAACGCACGAAGTGGAACAGGTGCGCGCCGCGCTGCCCGAGGCCCGCGAGGTGCGGCACAAGGGGAAGTGGGCGCTGGTGGTGGTGTGAGGCCGCACGGCGTACACGCAGCGGGTTAAACTAGTGGAAGGTAGGGTTGCTCGATGACCGTCAAACTCGATCTTCCGCCCCATGTCGAAAAGGCGTACCTGGTAGAGGCAAGGGCGAAGGGTGTACCGCTCGACGAGTTGATGCGCGACGTCTTGATTGCCGGGCAGCCGGTTCCGCCTCCCTCTCAAACGGTATTCGAGCAGGGGTTAGGTCTCTTTGGCAGTCCGGAAGACACCGCCTTGCTGGATGAAGTTGTCGCCATCGTCTATGAGGAAAGACGCCGTCCGACCAGCCCTTCCGACGTGATCTAATCGATGGCAAAAGCCCTTCTGGACACAGACATTCTTTCCGAGTACCTCAAGGGGCACGATCAGACCGTAGCCAATCACGCCGCCAGTTACGCTCGCCAGTACAGGGTGTTTACCTTCACCAGCGTGACGGTTTACGAGATCGTTTACGGCCTTGAACTAAAAGCGGCTTCCATCCAGTTGAAGAAGGCCCTGGCGTGGCTCGACCAAAACGAAAAGATTACGCCGATCAATTAAGTAGGACATTTATGGGATGCCAGTCGCACTCTGGCTCCGTTACTCCCGCCGGAATCAGCCGTGATCAGCAGCCTCGCCGCTCCCGACCCTGAACAGAATCGGGCGTCGCTTACCCACCGCTGCATGTCAGGTATACCGTGGGAAGTGATGTCTGTCCGGCGATCCCGAGCACGATTGGCTGATCGCCGGCGGGAACGCCGTTCGGCCCTCCTCGTGGTGTGAAAGGCCGCGGTTTTAGCGCAACCCTTGGACAGCAGCTCTGCTCGTGGTCCCTGCGGTGCTTTCCGGCATGACAAACTGAGGTTGTGGGCGTACCGTTCGCCCGACTTGACAAAAACTACGGGTAGGCCGTACATTATGAACGAAGGCGAATTCGAGTGGGATGCCGCCAAAGCCGAAAGCAACCTGGTAAAACCGGCGTCAGCTTCGAGGCGGTGCGTTGTGTGTTCGACGATGTGTTTGCCTTCGAGCGATGTGATTTTGACAGTGCGCCAGGCGAGGTCAGGTACGTCATCACCGGAATGGTCAACGACGTTATCCTGACGGTGGTTTATACGGAGCGAGGCGAGCGCACGCGCATCATCTCGGCACGAAGAGCAACCAAGCATGAGCAAGAAGAATACTATCGTAGCCAAACGGCGGAGTGACGGAACGCTGGTTCAGGTGTTGCCTGACGGCTCCACCAAGGCGCTTAAAGACAAGACGGATTGGGCGCGCTTGCGGGCCATGACCGACGAGGAGGTTATGGCCGCGGCGATGAGCGATCCGGACGCGCGGCCCATGACGCCCGAGCAGCTCCGGTCCGCCCGCCGCGTACCGCGGACCAAAACCTTACGCCGAGCCCTGGCCCTGACACAGGAGGAATTTGCGGTGCGGTATCACATCCCGATCGGCACTCTGCGCGATTGGGAACAGGGACGCTGTGAGCCCGACCAGCCGGCCCGCGCGTATCTAGCCGTAATTGCCCACGACCCCGAAGGCGTGAAACGCACCTTGGCGCGCAAGCATTTGTGATGGAAGAGACTCCGGTGCGAGAAGCCGGCTTTCCCCGCCAATGAAGATCTTTTTCCACGTCGATATGGACGCATTTTTCGTCTCGGTGGAAGAGTTGTACGATCCAACGCTGAAAGGCAAGCCCGTGGTGGTGGGCGGCCGGCCCGACGAACGCGGTGTGGTGTCGGCCGCCTCTTACGCGGCGCGCAAGTTCGGCGTGCATTCGGCCATGCCATTGCGCACGGCGTACAAGATGTGCCCACAGGCCATCTTCGTGGACGGGCACCCGGAGCGGTATCGTGAGTACTCGCACAAGGTTCACGAGGTGCTCACCGCGTTCTCGCCGCTGGTGGAAATGGCGTCGATCGACGAGGCCTACCTCGACATCACGGGCACCGAACGGCTCTACGGGCCGCCGCTCAAGGCTGCGCATTTGCTGCACGAGCGCATGAAGGCGGCCACCAACCTGAATTGCTCCATCGGCATCGCGGCATCGCGCCTGGTGGCCAAAATCAGCTCCGACCAGGCCAAGCCGAACGGCGTGCTGTGGATTATCCCGGGACAGGAGGCGGCGTTCCTGGCGCCGCTGGATGTGCGCAAAGTGCCGGGGGTGGGCAAGGTGACGGAGAAAAATCTGCACGCCGTCGGCATCCGCAAAGTGGGCGATCTGGCGCGCCTGGACGAGGCGTTCCTGGAACAGCGTTTCGGCAAGTGGGGACTGGCGCTGGCCGGAAAATCGCGCGGGCTGGACTCTGGCGGCTGGTTCGACAGCGAGATCGGCGCGGACGAAGGGCCGAAATCCATCAGCCACGAGCACACCTTCAACGAAGATACGGCGGATCTCGGCCGCATCGAATCCACCCTGGCGCGCCTCTCGGAAATGGTGGGCCGGCGGCTGCGCGAACACAAATTGCAGGCGCGCACGCTGCAACTGAAGCTGCGCTATTCGGATTTCTCCACCATCACGCGCGCGCAAACGCTGCCGCGCGCCACCGATCTCGACACCGAAATCCTGGCGGAAGTCCGCGAGCTGTTCCGGCGCAACTGGAAGGCCGGCGCCACCGTACGCCTGCTCGGCGTGCACGCCGCGGGTTGGGCGGAAGGCGGCGTGCAGATGGATCTGCTGGGCGAAGCGAGTCACGAAAAATGGAAGCAGACGCTAGCCGCGGCGGACCGGTTGCGCGACAAGTTCGGCGAGTCCGCGGTTTCGCTGGCGTCGTCCTTGAGGGGCCAATTCAAGGAGCGTACGCACGAAAATCCGGCATCCCTACCGGGGAAGAAACCGGGTGCTTGACGGCGAAGGAGAAGACAGGCCGCACAGGGACTACTTCACCCCGGTGAAACTAATGGCGAAGTACGACAGCCACGCAATGGTGGCGGCGGCCGGGATGGTCAGCAGCCAAGCCCACATGATATTGGTGGCGATGCCCCAGCGGACCGCTTTCAATCGCTGGATGCTGCCCACGCCGGCGATGGCGCCGGCGATGGCGTGCGTGGTGGACACCGGCGTTCCCATATAGGTGGAAATCAGAACGGCCGCGGCGGCGCCGGATTCGGCGCAGAATCCGCTGCGCGGTTTGAGGCGCGTCAGCCTTCCTCCCATGGTCCGCACAATGCGCCAGCCGCCGCTCAGCGTGCCCAGGGCGATCGCCGAGTAGGCGGCCAGAATTACCCAAATGGGCACTTCGAAGGCTTTCAGGAAACCCGAAGTGACGAGCACGCCGGTGATGATTCCCATGGTCTTCTGCGCGTCGTTGGAACCGTGCGCCAGACTGAATGCCGCCGACGAGACCAACTGGAGCTTGCGGAAATACTTGTCCATCTTCGACGGGGTGGAGTGGCGGAACAGCCAGTAGACCAGCACCATCATGGCGTAGGCGGCAAACATCCCGATGAGCGGCGCGCCGATAATCATCTTCAGGGTAAAGGGCCACTGGCCGGTGGAACTTACGTTGAGGGCTTCGAAACTGTGGCCGAAACCGCGCAGCAGGCCCACGCGCGCCATGGCGGCGCCGGCGTAGCCGCCGATCAGGGCGTGCGACGAACTGGTGGGCAGGCCGAGCCACCAGGTGATCAGATCCCAGGCGATGGCGCCCGCCAGTCCGGCCATAATCACGTAGGGGGTCACCAGGCTTATATCCACGAAGCCCCTGCCCACCGTCCTGGCAACCGCCGTGCCGAACACGAAAGCCGCGGCAAAATTGAAGAACGCGGCCCACAGCACGGCCTGAAACGGTGTGAGCACCCGCGTAGCCACAATCGTGGCGATGGAATTCGCCGCATCGTGAAAACCGTTGATGTAATCGAACACCAGCGCAATCGCGATGATGAGTACGGCGAGGGTGAAAACGGACATGCTAGCTGTTCTTGACCACCACGTTCTGCAGAACGTCGGCCACGTCTTCGCAGCAATCGATGGTGCTTTCGAAGAACTCGTAGACCTCTTTGAGCTTGATCAATGTGATCGGGTCCTTCTCCCTATCAAAGAGTTCCACCACGCTGCTTCTGCCGATCAGGTCCGCCTCGTTTTCCAGGCGGTTGATTTCAATGCAGTGCTCCATGATGGGGCCGTCGTTCTCCAGAGCGTCGAAGGCTTCCTTGAGGGCTCTGGCGCAACTGGCCACAATTTCCGAAAGCTTGATCATGGCCGGCGGGACCGGGTCGATGCGGTAGCTCACCAGGCGGTGCGCCGTGTCTTCCACGCCGTCCAGCACGTTATCCAGTGCCGACGAGAGATTGTGGATGTCCTCCGGATCGATGGGGGTAATGAACGTCTGGTTGAGGCGTGTGAACAATTCGTGGATGACTTCATCCCCGCGATGTTCCAGCACGTTGATTTCGGTGGCGACGCCCGCCAGGCGCTGGCTGTCGCCCCGGACGCCTTCCAGCAGGAGGCGGGAAGCCTCCGAGATGATCTCCACCTGTTTCAAGAACAGGTGGTAAAACTTCTCTTCGCGTGGCAGCAGTCTCATGATTAGGGTCTACGGAGAGAACCCATGGTAATCGGATTGTAACCTTCCGGTCAATCGAGAGACGGTTACAATTCCGTGACAATCGGAAACAATTCCCTGGTTTGTGTTTCCGGTTCGCCGCTTTCGCCATCCAGGTTCAGGAAGCGCGTATCCAGCAGGCGGCTGGTATCCACGTTCCCCATGGCGGAAA